>OBNW01000094.1_pt1 | contig 10207 bp, 10 predicted proteins | sample 1498721 | NCBI WGS metagenome assembly OBNW01 (sample SAMEA3275575, study PRJEB22092) | marine metagenome | biome: ENVO:01000047, "MEDITERREAN SEA BIOME"; feature: ENVO:00002042, "SURFACE WATER"; material: ENVO:00002010, "SEA WATER" | collected 2014-06-21T12:11:00+00 | depth 0 m | reverse complement strand
GGAGACTTCATCCGGAACATCAAACAGAGCGATGTCGATTCCCTTGAAGGCTTCCTCTGAAAGTTCGACAACGGTCACCATCTCACCGTGAATCTCAATCTGCTTACCCGCGGAGCGAGCCGAGGCAATCAGCCTGATTTCGCCCCAAATGTTCTCTCTTGAGTTGATGATGTCGACCATGACCGTGCCGACGGCACCGGTCGCACCAACCAGGGCTAAGTTTGGTCCCGCCAACGCCCTACCTACCCGATCCTGCGTAGATTACGGCAGTCTCCGCGGCGTCCAGCTCAAATGCGGTGTGAACGATGCGGGTTGCCTCTTTGAGCTGGTCTGCCCTTGTGACTACTGAGATTCTGATTTCGGAGGTCGAGATCATCTCGATGTTGATGCCCGCCTTGGCCAAAGAGCCAAAGAGCTTTGCGGAGACTCCCGAAGAGGTCTTCATACCAGCACCGACAATCGAGAGCTTGCCGATTTCATCGTCATAGCTAATCGATTCAAAACCAACCTCGGACTGCTTCGCCTTGAGAGCCTCAACGACCTTGTGCCGGTCGTTGTGAGGGAGGGTGAAGGAGATGTCGCTGAGGTGGTTCTCGGTGGTAGAGACGTTCTGAACGATCATGTCGATGTTGGCGCCAGCCTCGGCCACGATCTGGAAGACCTCTGCCGCCTTTCCAGGCCTATCGGGCAACCCAATGACCGTGATCTTTGACTGGGTGTTATCGGTTGCAACACCGGAGACTACTGGCTCTTCCATTTCTTCTCCATCCTTACTGCTGTAAACCAAGGTGCCGGGGTCGGCACTAAATGTTGATCTGACTCTCAGCGGAACTCGATGCCTTCTGGCAAACTCCACGGCCCGAATAAAGAGAATCTTTGCGCCCGATGAAGAAAGCTCAAGCATCGAGTCAAGGTCAATCTGGGCAAGCTTGTGGGCTCTGGGAACGATTCTTGGGTCTGCGGTGTAGACACCATCGACATCTGAGTAAATCTCACAAACCTCTGCCTTGAGTGCTGCGGCCAGCGCCACAGCCGTGGTGTCGCTGCCGCCTCTTCCCAAGGTCGTGGTGTCGCCATTTTCAAAGCTAAAGCCCTGGAAGCCTGCGACAACCACAATGTTTCCCTCATCGAGGGCTTCACGAATGCGGGTTGGATCGATCTTCCAGATTCGAGCGCTGCCGTGCTCGGAGTCTGTCGAAATCCCGGCCTGGTAGCCGGTGAAGCTCATTGCTTTGCCACCCTGCTCCTTGATGGCCATGGCTAGAAGCGACATCGAAATGCGCTCACCTGCGGTTAGCAGTATGTCTAGCTCGCGATTTCCATGGGTCTCTGTGGTCACGCTGCTTGCTAGATCTAAAAGCTCATCGGTGGTGTCGCCCATGGCTGAAACAACGACAAGGACCTCGTTGCCGGCTGCCTGTGATTCCAGCGCGCGCGCAGCCACATGCTTGATCTTGTCGGCATCGGCAACCGAGGATCCGCCATACTTCTGGACGATAAGCGGCAACTAGTTCTCCTTGTTGGGGAAAGGGCGACAGCGCTAACGAAGAAGTCTAGTTCACTCGCCTACGGCCCTCAAAGGCCCGGCCAAGCGTCATGTCATCGGCATATTCGAGATCGCCACCCACAGGCAGGCCGCTGGCCAGCTTGCTGACTGCAATCTCCAGTGAGCTCAAGAGGCGAATTAGGTAGGTCGCGGTGGCCTCACCCTCCAGATTTGGGTTGGTCGCGATGATGACCTCACGGATATCTGGATTCGCCAGGCGCTTCATAAGGTCTTGGATTCTTAGCTGGTCTGGACCAATGCCGGCAATCGGTGAGATTGCCCCGCCCAAAACGTGATACAGCCCTCGGAACTCCCGGGTTCGCTCAATGGCGCCGATATCCTTGGAGTCCTCCACCACGCAGATAATGCCCTGGTCACGCTTCGCATCGGCGCATATCGCACACTGCTCGCTCTCGCAGACATTGCCACAGGTAATGCAGAAACGAACCTTCTCTTTGACTTCTCTCAGAACATCGGCGAGCTTATGAGCTACCTCGGGATCTGCGTCAATTAGGTGAAAGGCAATGCGCTGAGCACTCTTTGGTCCAACACCTGGAAGCCTGCCCAGCTCGTCAATGAGCTCCTGGACTACGCCGTCATACATTTACTTCTCGCCCTTGAGCTTTTGCGCTCCGAGAACCTCGCGCAGCATGAACTCACCGGTTGGTGTTGCATCAGTTTCGGTGCTGTCGGTCTGAGGCAGCTGAACCGTTTTTGGGTCTTCCTCGTGCTCTTCAGGGTCAGTGAACTCATCGGGGTCGTTGGGTTCAATCTTTGGGGCCGTGGGAGGGACCCTCTCACTCTCGGCAATCTTCGCCCTGTACTTGACCGTGACCTGAGTCATGTCCCTGATCACCTGACGCAAAACCTCAGCCGCACCACCGGAATTCTTAAATGCCTCGACATCGTTCTGCGAGGGAAACAGCAGGGTCAAAACCTCGTTGTCGTAGTCGACAACCTTTGAGGTGAAGGCAACGGCCCAGGCTGACCTGGATTGGGTGGCTAGGTTATCGAGAATCAGCTGCCAGTTACTCCTAAAGAACGAGGCAGTCACCTCGGCAGGTGCCGCAACCGGCTCAGGCTTCTTGGCCTTCTCGACCTTAGGCTCCTCGGATGCCTCTGGTTCTGGCTCTTTGGGCTCGGCCTTCGCAGGCGCAGACTTAGTTACCGCCGACTCTGGCTTAGCCGGTTCTTCGGGCTTCACAACTTGAGGCTTTGCCGTCGTGACGGGCGCGAGGATTCGAGCACACAAAAGCTCCAGCTGAAGCCTGGGGTTGGAAGCTGCAGAGGTATCGCTCAGAGCTTTCGCGGTTGCCTCGGCACTTGCGGTTAGCTGGCTCAGGCCAAACCTTGCAGCCTGAATCTCGAGCTGCTCGAACTGCTCTGGACCAATGCCACGCAAAATTGACTGAGCGTCCTTGCCCAGTGAGTTCACGAGCATCAAATCACGAATGCGCTCGAGGAGGTCCTCTAAAAACCTTCTCGCATCCTGACCTGACTGAACCACCTTGTCTACCGCTGCAAAAGCCTTGGCTGCGTCAAGCTCAGCAAAGGCATCGATTACCTCGGCCATGAGATTGTCATGGGTGAAGCCCAACAGGTTTATAGACCGCTCGTATTCAATCTTCTTGCCGTCACTACCGGCAATAAGTTGATCAAGAAGCGACAGCGCGTCTCTCACAGAGCCGCCAGATGCCCTCACCACAAGAGGCATTACCCCCTCAGCGGCCTCAAAGCCCTCCGAGGAGAGCACTTGAGCTAAATACTCCAGTAGCTCGGCGGGTGGGACGAGCCTGAATGGGTAGTGGTGAGTCCTAGAGCGGATTGTGCCGATGACTTTGTCAGGCTCGGTAGTGGCAAAGATGAACTTGATGTGCTCTGGTGGCTCCTCAACAATTTTGAGAAGAGCATTGAAGCCCTGTGGGGTGACCATGTGAGCCTCATCAAGAATGAAGATCTTGTAGCGGTCTCGCGAAGGGGCAAAGATTGCGCGTTCCCTGAGGTCCCTGGCATCGTCAACACCGTTGTGACTGGCGGCATCAATCTCGACCACATCGAGCGAGCCTGGGCCACCTGTTGCAAGCTCTATGCAGCTTGGACACTTGCCACATGGATTATCGGTCGGACCTTTTTCACAGTTCAGGCAGCGGGCAAGAATCCTGGCGCTCGTTGTCTTGCCACAACCCCTGGGTCCCGAGAAAAGGTATGCGTGGTGAACTCGATCCGAGTTGAGCGCCGCCTTTAGCGGCTCTGTGACCTGAGATTGCCCAATCAGATCAGCAAAGCTGTCCGGTCGATATCTGCGGTAGAGGGCGTAGGTCACCTTGCAAGCTTAAACCCGCGCGGGATATTTTCCCTTTGACTTCGCCCGAGAGCGAGAAAGGGCGCTACCGGTCTCCATAATCGTCATCTTCATCTTTGTCGTAGTCGTCATAGTCATCCTCGTAGATGAACAGCTCCGACTTACCGCCCCAGGTGGCCTCTCCTCCAGAGTGGCCAACCACGAAGGTCATTGCGCTCGCTCCAATGGCCGCGCTAACCATAAGAAAGCCGAGGCTGCTGGCAATCAGCTTTGGCCAGCTGTACTTGATTGCTAGCCACACCGCCACCGCAACGGCCAAGGTGCCAAGAGCGATAGGCATCATCATCTCGCCATACTCAGAGTGCGGCTCTGGTTCGTAGTAGACCTCTTCTAGGGCCTCCCCTGACTGCACGGCAGCAAAAACAAAAGGAATGGTTAGCGCTAGCGCGATGACTCCCGCTCCGAGAAAACGAGCACGCAGTTTAGGTATTGCAACAATCGCTGCCAACCCAAGGGCAGCAACCGGGAACAGCACCACCGCAAAGTGAACGAGCAGTGGGTGTGCGGGAAGACCCAGCACCATCAGGAAAAACTCTTCCAACTACTTATCCATCTTGTAGCTGGGGAACTTCTCGGTGATTTTTTCTTCCTTGTACTCAGGGAAGAGCATCCCTGCAGGGCAATAGCCCATCGCACCGGTGAAGATCATGAAGACTCCAAATGGTGCCAACAGCCAATACCACTCGCCCATCGTCGCAGCACTGACAATCAGCGCGACACCAAGCAGGCCGCGCACGACCCTTCCTAGATTGCTGGACATAAACTCAATGAATTTTCGATTTGCTGGGGTTAGCTTCATCATTGCCTCCAACCTCAAAATAGCAGCTGTTATCTGAACGAAGTGCCATAAACATCTGAGCGTTAGCTGTAAATAAGGGACCCCTCGCGCACCCGTCAGAGCTTCGCTACCCTTGCTATCTTTCGATCCTGGGGGATTTACCAAGGTGACGCCACGCGAGGAGTCACCCACGATTCTATTGCCCGCTAGTTCTGAGGGAAACCCAGGTTCAATCCTCCGTGGGAGGGGTCTAGCCAACGCGAGGTCACGACCTTGGTCTGGGTGAAGAACCTAAAGCCCTCTTCGCCGTGGGCCCTTGTGTCTCCAAAAAGCGAGTGCTTCCAGCCACCAAACGAGAAATATGCCACCGGCACCGGTATCGGCACGTTGATTCCAATCATCCCCACCTCAACCTCGTGTTGGAACCTTCTGGCGGCACCTCCGTCATTTGTGAAGATCGCGGTTCCGTTGCCAAAGGCTCCGGAGTTGATTAGCTCTAGACCCTCTTCATAGCTTGCAACCCTGACCACCGACAGCACCGGACCAAAGATTGCCTCCCTGTAAACGTTGGAGGTCAACGGAACCCTGTCGATAAGGGTTGGCCCGAGCCAGTAACCACCAGCATCGCCGTCGGGGTTTACATCTCGCCCATCCACCACAACCTCAGCACCATCGGAGGCTGCAATGTCGATATAGCTCGCGACCTTGTCGCGGTGCTGCTTTGTTACAAGTGGTCCCATGTCGCAGGAGCGCCTGCCATCACCAACCTTGATCTGCTTCATGCGCTCCGAGATCTTTGGGATCAAATCATCAGCCACCGGCTCAACCGCAACCACTACCGAAATCGCCATGCAGCGCTCGCCGGCTGAACCAAACCCAGCGTTGACGGCCGAATCGGCAACTAGGTCAAGATCGGCATCTGGCAGAACCAGCATGTGGTTCTTCGCTCCACCCAACGCCTGAACCCGCTTGCCGTTCTTGGCAGCGGTCTCATAGATGTACTGAGCGATAGGAGTCGAGCCTACAAACGAAATCGACCGGACCTCTGGGTGCTCAAGCAAGCCATCAACAGCGACCTTGTCGCCGTGGAGCACATTGAATACTCCATCTGGCAATCCAGCCTCCGAGAGCAGCCTCGCAATCCACATCGCGCTCGATGGGTCCTTTTCGCTTGGCTTTAGAACAACTGTGTTACCTGCGGCAATCGCGACCGGGAAAAACCACATCGGCACCATCGCGGGGAAGTTGAAGGGGCTAATAATCCCAACGACACCAAGCGGCTGCTTCATCGAGTAGACGTCAATTGAGGTTGAGGCATTCTCGGAGTATTCGCCCTTCAAAAGGTGCGGCAGACCACACGCAAAGTCCACAACCTCAAGACCACGACTTATTTCTCCGAGAGCATCGGATACGACCTTGCCGTGCTCCTCGGTAATGATCTCGGCGAGCTCACCCTTTTTGGCATCCAGCAGCTCACGGAAACGAAACATGATCGCGCTGCGCTTGGCGAGGGAAGTATCTCTCCAGGAAGGAAAGGCAGCGCTAGCTGCCGCTACAGCGGCATCAATGTCGCTTTGATCGGCGAAGGCAACCTCTTTGGATTGAATGCCCTTAGCCGGGTCAAAGACCTCACCACGTCTTTTGCCATTGCCAGCAAATTCGCTGCCTGAAACCCAGTGGGGAACTAACTTCATTGTCTACCTCGCTCTAGTAAAGAAGAATACCTTTATCGAAGGTCCGCTATAGGGAGAGAACATGACAGAGGTCAGCAAGGCGATAACTCAAATGATTGCCCAGCACCCTCCCAAACAAGCTGCGGTTCTTCAAAAACTCAGGGAGCTGATTCTGCAGCTTGTCCCAGGAGCTAGTGAACGCATCTCCTATGGCATGCCCACCTTTGAGATCTCCGGTCAAATCCTGATTCACTTTCAGGGCTTCAAAGACCACAACAGTCTCTTTCTGGGCCCAGAGGTTGGAATCAAGATGGCACAGGAGCTTGGAGCGATGGTCAAGTCAAAAGGGACGATTCAGTTTGAGAAAGAGAAGCTACCTCCAAAGAGTCTTGTGACGAAGCTGCTTAGAACCAGGATCGCGATCATCAACGAGAGTTTTCCCAAGAAAAATGGGGAGTATCTCTCTTTCTATGAAAACGGCAGACTCAAATCAAAAGGCAAATATAAAGAGAACAAGATGCACGGCTACTGGCACTTCTATCGCAAGGACGGGTCACTGATGCGAGAGGGAAAGCTAAACCTGGGTGAACCCGAGGGTGAGTGGGTCACCCACGTTCGACCCTAGGGTTGGTCGTTGGCTTGAGTTGCAACTAAACTCTTGCGGGTACCAAGGAGAATTCGCCTAGTGGCCTATGGCGCACGCTTGGAAAGCGTGTTGGGTGCAAGCCCTCGGGGGTTCGAATCCCCCATTCTCCGCCAGCAACTCCCTTGATTTAGAGCCTCAGTAGGGGCGTTTATCGAGGGAGTTTTTGCTACTTGTGCAGTTTTATGTGCTTTGACAGCCATTAGAAAATCAAAACACTCAAGTAAGTTCCCCTAACTCTGCCCCGTCTTTGTAGCGAGAAAATCTTCAATTCGGCGTAAAGTCTCGAGCTGATACTCGGGCAGCATTTCACGATGCTCGGGATTCTGAGTCTCGTGAATATAGTTGAGCAAGAAAATCCTTCGTTGAAGCAGCAATGCTTTCATTTGGTATTCACTACAAATCGGCAATTCTCGAACTGATGAATAGCCATCTCTCAGCGCCTGCTCCTGCTCCCCGGTGTCTAAGTAGTAAATGGTCGTGGCTAAATCTTGAATCGGCAAGCCGATACCAGAATCATCGAAGTCGAACACAGAAAGCGAATCGTTGTGAAACTTTAGATTCCACCCGTGAAGATCCGCATGAATTGGCTGTTTCGGGGTTGCCTTGAATAGTAGAGCAAGCTCTTGTTCAATCGCATTTTTAGAGGATTGAATTTTGTGCTGCTCTTCAGGCGTCAAAGTCGATTTGGGTCCTAAGAGCAAGTCCTCCTCGTACCACATAAAGTCATCCAAGATTGGGAGCTCTTCACCGACAGGTAAAACCATTTCCTTAGTTGCCTCGTGAAGCTGAGCCAAAAGTGCTCCCATCTTGAAGACCACTTCCAAGGTGGGCTCATCACCGACATCTTCACCCTCGAGCCAGTTAAAGAGTACGCACAACAGGTCCCTACCAGTCTCCTCGTGTGCGACCTCGCTAACAAAGTCTCCAGAAAGATTTCGCAGTGGAGTGGCAAGCCCGAATGTGCCGAGCTCAGCCAAGGTGTTTACAAACGACATCTCAGCGGCAACGTTCTCTTTTGTTCGAGTTGAATTTACGTTTATTCGAAGGGCAAACCTGCTGCCATCAGCCGCAGTTACCGAAAACGTTGAGTTGTATCCGTGGTTGATACTTTCGAGCCCAACAGGAATGATTCCGTAATCAAGCAGTACAGAGTTGGCTGGCGCAAGCAAGCTTTGAATTTGTTGTTCAGTGGTTAGGTCTGAGAAAGCCAAGACACAACCCCTTTCTCGACACTTAGTTTAAAATTTCAATGTATTCCGATCTGAGTCAATTTTACTTTGCTAGCAACCGTGACGAGTTAATGGCTAGATGCTGAATAGATGGCGTAGATAGATGGCGTAGAAAGAAATTTCCTAAACCCCAACCCCAGTATTTAGGAGGGCAAGAGGGCGGTAGTTCGAATCCCCCATTCTCCGCGCAGTTCAAACGAACTCGTCACAATTGACACAATAAAATCCTCTTCAACGAGGGGATTTTTCATTGTTCTGCTAGTTGATAGATGAAAGCGGCGACAAGTTCGTCACCTTTTTCAACCTTGCAAAGAGTCCGCACGTATTCAGCCCCTTCAAACTCATCGAGCTCCCTCAAAAACTCCAAAAGCTTTGGTGATGTAAGGATTTTGACTGGAATTCGGTCCCCATCCGGCAAAAGTCGAATCCCTGGGTATCCAACTTTTGCGCCCCAACCGTCCTCCTCAAGTCTCCCCAAAACAAAACCATCCGACCACTCCCCACCCAAGCTAGCCAAAATGTGCTCATTTGGACCGCCAGGTTGAAGACTTCCGTAGACGGCAAGAGCGTTGGGTTCGGAAGGAGAACTCATGCTCTTATTTTGACAGAAACTGACTGATGAGATTTTCTCGGAACATGTTGGCTCCTGTTCCGGCATAGGCCCGGAGAAGTTGGCGCAGAGACATGGCGTAGAAAGCAATTTCTCAAGCCCTAAACCCAGTATTTATGAGAGCAAGAGGGCGGTAGTGCGGATCAAGCATTCTCCGCCAGCAACTCGACTCCTGGAAATCTAACGAATCCTTCAAAAGCCCCGAAGCGACAAAAAGCCGGCGGCTAAATTTAGACCTGCAAACCCTGATTTCTTGAGTTGAGATGTTTAGGCAAGAGCGCACCTGTGTCGCCTTGCAACTTGTCGTCAAACCCCTTTGGGCAAAAGGCGAGAGGCAATTCGTTGTTTACCAAAAGTAGTGCTTTAATTCATCTAAGGGGACGCTCAAAGACGCGATGTCTCTTTACCAAAACCCCAAAAATCGAAAGGTCAGAATGGCAAAGCTATCCATTTCCCGTCGCGTTGCGCTCCTTGCAGCTGCCACCGCAACCACCATCGCCCTAGTTGGCTGTGCTCCAGCCGAGGAAGCAAGTGACCTTGGTCAACTTGACGTCCAGTTCTCCTGGATCAAAAATGCTGAGTTTTCGGGCGAGTTCCTAGCTGACTCAAACGGCTACTACGCCGAAGAGGGCTTCAGCTCCGTCAACTTCATCGCAGGCCCAACCGCAACAGCGGCTGTTGTACTGTCCGGTGGTGCGCTCGTTGGACTCTCAGATGCAATTGCCGTAACCCCGGTCATCCTCGAAGAAGGTGCCCCGCTGAAGATAATTGGCGCTACCTTCCAGAAGAGCCCGTTCACCATTCTTTCTTTGAAGGATGGGGCAGACATTCAGACCGCTCAGGATCTGATCGGTAAGCGTATTGGTGTTCAGGCTGGTGGAAACGAGACCCTGTTTGATGCGCTGCTTACTGCTAACGGCATTGACGCTTCCCAGGTGACCAAGGTGCCTGTCGAGTACGACCCATCACCACTTGTAAACGGTGAGGTAGACGGCTTCCTGGCATACATCACCAACGAATCCATCACCGTTGCAAACCTAGGTTTCGAAACCACCAACCTGCTCTTTGCTGACGCAGGTCTGCCGTTTGTTGCTGAGGCCTTCATCGTTACCCAGGACTCCATCGACAACAACCGAGAAGCACTCAAGAGCTTCCTCCGCGCCACCATTCGTGGTTGGAAGGACTCTTTGACTGATCCCGAGGCTGGCGCAACGCTTGCCGTCGAGGTCTACGGTGCCGACCTTGGTCTGGACATCAACAAGGAGATTCAGCAGTCAACAGCTCAGAACGAGCTACTCATCCTTACCGATGAGACCCGCGCCAACGGTCTGCTGACCGTGTCAGACGCCTTGATGGCCGAGAC
>OBNW01000088.1_pt1 | contig 10774 bp, 7 predicted proteins | sample 1498721 | NCBI WGS metagenome assembly OBNW01 (sample SAMEA3275575, study PRJEB22092) | marine metagenome | biome: ENVO:01000047, "MEDITERREAN SEA BIOME"; feature: ENVO:00002042, "SURFACE WATER"; material: ENVO:00002010, "SEA WATER" | collected 2014-06-21T12:11:00+00 | depth 0 m | reverse complement strand
GCGCGATAGTTCCCAGCACCGCCGCGGGAACCCGGCCTAAAAACTCAAGCCGCAAACCAGGTATGCCGAATCCCACCAGATACAACACAATGATCAGAGGCAATCCCCTGAAGAGGTCTACGTAGCCTCGCGAGAGCACCCTGAGCGGAAAAAACACTGGCGATTTGAGGGTACGGAAAATCGCTAACAGGAGACCCGTAATCAGCACCAAGAATGCAGCAGCGACTAGCACGCGCAGGTTTAGCAGCAGCCCATCAAAAACCCTGGGAAACGCCTCGATGGCGACTTCCCAATTGAAAAAACTAGTCTCAACCCTTTGCCATCCGGGTGTTGCCAAAAGGCCAAACCAAACAAATGCCGCAAAGGCGAGCGTGGAGAGCATCGCTAAGCCAACAGACTTATTCTTCTTCCGGCGCTTGAAATCTCTTCGGGCGCGTTCGGCTGGGGAGATGCTGGAGTCGTCAAGTGCCATTTAGAGCCTTAAAAAGAAATAGGTGAGGCGATTTCTCGCCCCACCTATTTAACCCTGAAATAACTACTTCAGTACCGGTGCACCAACATAATCTGCCAGCCACTCCTGCTCAATCGCGGCAAGCTTGCCACTCTCACGCAGGGCATCGACTGCCGCAGTTACGGCCTCGGTTAGCGGTGAGTCCTTGTCTAGGACAAGACCAAAGCTGTCTCCAGCCTCAGCACCCTCAAGCTGACCAAGGATGATTCCGCCGTCAAGCTCGACCGCGGTTAGGTAGAACGCGGTTGGGAGGTCAACAACAATTGCATCGACCTGACCGTTGGCAAGTGCTGCCTTGGCATCGTCATTGGAGTTGAAGACCTGGGCTCCGCCATTTGGCTGAATGATCTCCTCGATGGCCTTGAGGCTGGTTGTTCCAGTCTGGGCTCCAATCAAGAGGTCCTTCAATCCGGCTAGGTCGGTAACTCCCTCAGCCGCCGAACCAGCAACGGTGATCACAGTCTGAGCTGTGTAGTAGTAGGGGCTTGAGAAATCAACCGATGCTTTGCGCTCCTCGGTGATCGAGTACTGCTGCAGGTTGAAGTCAAAGCTCTTCGGTCCAGGCTGAATTGCCTCTTCGAATGTGGTCCTGACCCAAACTACGTCCTCGGGTGCGAAGCCGAGCTCCTCTGCAACTGCGTATGCAACAGCGGACTCGAATCCCTCTCCAGACTCTGGGGTGTCATCCAAAACCCATGGGTAGTAGGCAGGAAGGCCGGTGCCAATGGTTAGCTTGCCGGCAGTAATAGTTTGTAGTTCACCAGCTGAGTTCTCCTCGGCTGGAGCACAGGCGCTGAGGCCCAGTGCAAGTGCTGCGCTGGCCAGTGCAGCAACTGCAATCCGGCCAAATTTCTTTGTTCCAATAGACACGGTTTCTCCTAGGTAATGTGCGCGGGTAACTCGTAGATTCTGCACCATAGGCCAATCAGTTCACAATTTCGTTAACCCGTGTTACAACAAACTGCAGTGGGTTTTTCCGAATTGGCATGTAGCGGTTATCCTTGTCTCTAGTCGCAAGCCTGCGCAATCCCCCACAAATTGTTTGGAGATTCCGCATTGTTGTTGCTTCACGAGTTCAAGCAGGTCGAGCTGACCGAGAGAGCAAGCGCGCTGCTTGAGGCCCTAGATACCCGTGTCGTAATCGCTGATGGTGCGATGGGCACCATGTTGCAAGATCGCAAGCCCACTCTTGAGGATTTTGAAGGACATGAGGGTTGCAACGAGGTCTTGAACGCAACCAGACCTGACATAGTCCTTGATGTTCACAACGCCTACTTCGAAACCGGCATTGATTGTGTGGAGACAAACACCTTCGGTGCTAACTGGTCAAATCTTTCCGACTACGGCATCGACGACCGCATCGAGGAGCTAGCGGAGGCCGGTGCGAGGCTCGCTAGGCAGTCCGCCGATGGATTTACAGCCAAGGACTCAAAGCCCCGCTGGGTTTTGGGTTCGATGGGACCGGGAACAAAGCTTCCCTCCCTCGGCCACACCACCTATGACTTTCTAAAAGAGACCTTTGCCCGCCAGGCCAAAGGCCTGATCGCGGGAGGCAGCGATGCCTTCATGGTCGAGACCAGCCAAGACCTGCTTCAAACCAAGGCTGCAATCAATGGCTGCAAGCAGGCCATTGTTGAGAGCGGCATTAGGTTGCCAATCTTTGTTGAGGTAACCGTCGAGACCACGGGAACCATGCTCATGGGCAGCGAAATAGGGGCCGCCCTGACTGCCCTTGAGCCCCTTGGTATTGACATGATCGGGCTAAATTGCGCGACGGGTCCCGCCGAGATGAGTGAGCATCTGAGGCAGCTGAGCAAGCACTCCCAGATTCCAGTAATGGTCATGCCTAATGCTGGTCTGCCCATCCTGCAGGGAGATGGCGCTGTCTACCCGCTAACCCCGAGCGAGCTGGCAACCGCCCACGAGCAGTTCATCAAGGAGTTTGGACTCTCACTTGTTGGTGGCTGCTGCGGCACCACTCCCGAGCACCTAAAAGCGGTGGTTGAGCGAGTCGGTGGAGTGAAGACTCTTGAGCGCAAGGTTGCCATCGAGCCCGGCGTTTCCTCGCTCTACCAACACGTTGCACTCGACCAGGACAACACCTATTTGGCAATCGGTGAGCGCACCAACGCCAATGGCTCTAAGGCCTTCCGAGAGGCAATGCTGGAGGAGCGCTGGGAGGACTGCGTGGAGATCGCAAAGCGCCAGGTTCGCGATGGGGCTCACCTTCTGGACGTGAGCGTTGACTATGTCGGTCGCGATGGCGTAAGGGACATGCAGGAGATTGTCTCCCGCTTTGCCTCGGCATCGACCCTGCCACTAGTCATCGACTCGACCGAACCGGAAGTTATGAAGGCTGGACTTGAGCTCATCGGTGGGAGACCGGTGATCAACTCGGTCAACTTTGAAGATGGCGACGGACCAAACTCGCGTTTTCAGAGGTCGATGCCTCTTGTGAAGGAGCACGGTGCCGCGGTAATCGCCCTCACCATCGACGAGCAGGGCCAGGCAAGAACCAAAGAGGACAAGGTCCGCATTGCGTCAAGACTCATCGACACCCTGGTCCAGGACTGGGGCATGCGGGTCAGTGACATCATCATGGACTGCCTCACCTTCCCAATCGCTACCGGCCAGGAAGAAACCAGACGTGACGCGATCGAGACCATTGAGGCTATCCGCGAAGTCAACAGGCTCTACCCCGGAGTTCACACCACCCTCGGAGTCTCCAATGTCTCCTTTGGACTAAACCCGGTCTCGCGCTCGGTGCTTAACTCGGTGTTTTTGCACGAGGCCTACGAGGCCGGACTCGACACCGCGATCATCGACGCGGCAAAGATTGTGCCACTGGCATCTATCCCCGAGGACCAGATGAAGGTTGCTTTGGATCTGGTCTATGACCGCAGAGAGTATGACGATGCAGGAAACATCACCTATGACCCGCTGCAGGCCATGCTCGAGCTTTTCGCCGGTGTCAACAGCTCTGCCCTCAAAGATGCCAGGGCTGCCGAGCTGGCTGCACTCAGCGTCACCGAGCGCCTTGAGCGCAGAATCATTGACGGAGAGGCCAAGGGTCTCGAGCAGGATCTCGATCAGGCCAGGGAAGATGGCGTAAAGCCTCTAGATATCATCAACAACCACCTGCTCGAGGGCATGAAGATAGTTGGAGAGCGCTTCGGTAAAGGCGAGATGCAGCTTCCCTTCGTGCTGCAGTCTGCCGAGGTAATGAAGAGCGCTGTTGCGCTCCTGGAGCCTCACATGGAAAAGACCGACGAGGGCGGCAAGGGAACCATTGTCCTTGCAACAGTTCGAGGCGATGTCCACGACATCGGCAAGAACCTGGTCGATATCATCCTGACCAACAACGGCTACAACGTAATCAACGTGGGTATCAAGCAGCCAATCAATGACATTATCGCTGCGGCAGAACAGCACAATGCCGACGTCATCGGCATGAGCGGTCTGCTGGTGAAGTCCACGCTTGTGATGAAAGAAAACCTCGAAGAGCTGGCATCGAGAGGCTTTGGCACGAAGTGGCCAGTCATTCTCGGTGGTGCTGCGCTAACCAGAGCCTTTGTCGAGGATGACCTGGCCAGTCAGTTCGAGGGCGTGGTCAGATACGCCAAAGACGCCTTTGAGGGACTTGATTTGATGGAACCTCTTGTGAAGATTGCCCGAGGTGCAGATCCTGAGAGCGTAGGACTACCGCCACTAAAGAAGCGCATCCACGCTAAGACTCAGCTAACCCTTACCGAGGAAGCGGACCTCCCGGCTCGCTCCGATGTTGCAAGCGACAACGGCGTCCCAACTCCTCCCTTCTGGGGGACAAGACTTGTAAAAGGCATCAAGCTCGCCGACTATGCGGACTTTTTGGATGAACGCGCGACCTTCATGGGGCAGTGGGGTCTCAAGCCATCAAGAAACGATGGCCCAGGCTACGAAGAGCTTGTCGAGACCGAGGGCCGACCAAGGCTGCGCTACTGGCTAGACCGAATTCTGGCCGAGGGCATGTTCGACGCAAAGGTTGCCTATGGCTACTTCCCCGTCTACTCAATTGCTAACGAGGTCGTTGTCCTAGGTCACGGTGACGACCCCGAGGGACTTCTGGGAACAAAAGGCCTGCTAGCCCCGGATGGTGGCGCAGGTGTTCTGGGCCAGGAGCGGCTGCGCTTTAGCTTCCCCCGCCAGAGAAGGGATCGGCACCTTTGCCTAGCGGACTTTGTGAAGAGCCAGGAATCAGGGTTGATTGACGTAATGCCAATTCAGCTGGTCACAGTCGGCTCGAACGTGGACAACTTCACTCAGAAGCTATTCGCCGAAAATGCCTATCGCGAATACATGGAGCTCAATGGCCTAGCAATGCAGCTAACCGAGGCGCTAGCCGAGTACTGGCACAGCCGCATCCGTGCGGAGCTCGGATTTGACTCTGAGGACCCGACTGATCTTGCCGGCTACTTCGACCTAAAGTATCGAGGTGCGAGGTTCTCGCTCGGCTATCCAGCCTGCCCAGAGATGGAAGACCGCAAGAAGGTCGTCGAGCTTCTTAAGCCCGAGCGACTCGGAATCGAACTCAGCGAGGAGCTCCAGCTCCACCCCGAGCAGTCCACAGACGCCTTTGTCTTCCACCACCCAGAGGCGAAGTACTTCTCCGTCTAGAGCTTGGCTCGCTCCAGAGTCCTGATCAGCGGCCTACCAAAGACCATAAGCCCGATAGCAACGCTTAGCGCCCGCACGGTGTCCCAGGTGAGGGTTGAGCTGAGCAGGCTGTAGGTGAGGAAGCTGAGGAGGTTATCTCCAAGGGCGGCCCCTGGGACATAGGAGATCGATGTCGTCGGACCAACGGCAAAGGGCCAGAACCAGAGGTTCATAATCAGGCCAAACAGGTAGCTAGCTGCAACTCCGTAGGCAGCGAGAGCTGGAATGCGCCAGCCAGCGAGCTTGCGGCCAACAATCCCCGCTCCCGCACCAACCCAGGCTGTTGCAAAGATCTGGAATGCGGTCCAGGGACCAAAGCCGCCGAAGAAGATGGACGACACCAAAATCGTTAGGGCCCCGAGTAGAAAACCGAACCTAACGCCAAGGGCTGCGCCTCCAATAATCACAACCAGAAATACCAGTTCAAAGCCTCCGGTGCCCCCGGTTGCAACTCTCAATGCAGCCCCCAGGGCAGCCAGCAACCCAAGCAGGGCAAGCTGTTTAGGGCCAACCAGTTCGCCGTCAAAGACAACGAATGTTGCAGCGGCAATAACGATTGCTGCGACAACCGCGAGAGAACCAGCCAGTGACTGCTCGATACCGGTGGCATCAAACCAGAGCGGCCAGAAAAATACTGCGAGCGCCGACAGGGAAAGCAGCGTCAACACAATTGCGCGAATCCGGTTCATGCCCTCACCTCACTTAGCTCTCTAAGTTCGCAAGCCGAGATCTCAAAGACTCGGCCAGTAAGTCTTTTGGCAAAGTCAAGGTCGTGGGTTGCAATAACCACTGCACAGCCTGTCTCCTGGACACAGCGAATGGTTTCGGCCATAAGCTCCCTAGATATCGGGTCCAGCCCCTGCACCGGCTCGTCTAGAAGCAGCAGCTGGGGCTTATGGCTGAGCTGCATTGCAACGCTGAGGGCCAACTGGCTACCCACTGAAAGATCTAGCGGGTGGGTTTCAAGATCTGGCAACTTACCGAGAATGCTCTCGAGGGTAATGGCGGTCAGTCCACTTCTCACACCTGCCACCTTGTCCACTCTGGCCAGTTCGCCTCCAAGCGAGTCGCTCACAAAGAACTGCGAGGGTCGGTCGGGCACCAGTGCAACCATTTTCGGCTTAGGCCCCACCAACTCAATGCCATGAACGAGAAGTTCGCCTGGTCTTGGCTCAGCTATCCGCCTAAGCAAGGTCGACTTACCCGAGCCATTAGAACCTGTAATCGCCACGCAATCTGCCTGGTTTAGCGAAAGCGACACATCGCGGATAAGTTCCGCCTCGGCTTCAACGCTCGAAATCCAAAGCTTGGCCGCCTGCTCTCTGCCCACAACCACCTTGCGAAGCGCAGGCTGCTTGGTCACCTTAGGCTCAGGCTTCCCAAGGGCACCGCCCGAAATCTCCAGCCTTGTTGCACCTATAACCCCAAGCAGCTCAGGTCTATGGTCGGCGATTATCACGGTGGTGCCTGAGGAAGACAGTTCAAGAACGAGCGCAGATAGCTCTGCTATGCCAGCTACATCCAGAGCTGCCGAAGGCTCATCTATTAGCAATAGGGCAGGCTTTCGCGAAACTGCACGGGCAATTGCTACGCGATATGCTTCACCGTGAGAGAGGGAGTGTGAGGGCTTTTGAGCAAGGGTTTCAATCCCCATGACGTTGCCAGCAAGACCTTTGGCTCCCAGCTCCTGAGCTACAGTCTCGGCGATAAAGCTTTGCTGGGGCAGCTGGGGAACCATCGCCACATAACTAGATGCGGCTAGCGAATCGATGCGCATCTCACCCAGTGAAATGCTTCCCACACTTTTTCGGCCGTGGTGTTCCCAAAGCTCACCTGAGAGAGCCTGAAGGAAAGTTGACTTTCCTGACCCAGTCTCGCCACTGAGCAGAACAATTTCTCCAGGGGCAACTTCACAAGAGATGGGCCCTAGCCCTGGAAGTGCAAAGCCGCTAACCCGCAACGTTGCATTCTCTAGGTTCTTGGGGCTGGCCTTGGCCAGCTCAAGACCGACAGCAGTTGCCCGCTGCACCATGCGCTCAAGAATCGGAACGAGCACCGATAGCCGCTTTTCACCTCGCATCTTGCGAGCCCAGTTCGCCTCTTTGGCTGCAGCCAACACGCCAGGAAGTGCAGCTAGTGAGATTGAAAGTGCGGTTAGGAGGTTTCTAAGCGGCTTGACTGTGGCCGCGGCCATTTGCAACCTAGCCGGCGTTATGAAGGCCGAGATAAACCCAAAGACCAAGATCGAGAGGGCAAATGGCAGAGCAAGCTCTACGTTTCTCAAGATGCCATCGGCGCTCACCTCTCCAAAGAGGGTGATGTGCCGAAAGGGCCCGCCAAGCGAAACTTCAGGAAGGTTCAACAGCACCTGGTTGCCAGCAAGGCCTGCGAAGAAGAATGCGTAGACCAGTCTCAGAGCGATAAAGCCGGTTGCGAGAAGTGCCGCCAGCCTGATGCGCCCGAGAGCCCCAGTCACTATGGAGTGGGCGCCTGACCGCCGATGGAAAACGCCAAACCAACTGATTGCCCCTTGGTCAGCTGCAGAGAGGAGATGCCCTCCATTGCGTAACCCCACTCGGCCTGCGGTGACTCTTTGACCCACAGTCCCCAGTAGGCAAAGGCAGCTGGCATCTCTTCACAGGACTCCAGGTAAGGCTCTTCGCCCTCAACCAGTAGCTCGCTGTCTTTGGAGGGGACGTTATTCACTCTGCAGACCACGGCATCGCCAAATGCCTTTGTGCCCTCGACGCTGATGCCGGCCGAAGCTAAGACGTTCTTGGCAGTCTCGCTGTTGCCATTGATCACGACGCAACGTTCTAGGTTCTCTGCCTCCCCGGAGAAATTGATGACAACGGCAACGCCATCGCAGCTGCCGTCACTTGCAAACTCTGTGGTGTTGGAGCAGCCGGTAAGGGCTAGTACTGCAGCGAATAGCAGGGCATAGCTAGATTTCAAGTTTTCTCCTGGGACTGAATCGATATTGTAATCGCGAAATAAGGAAGATGCTCTGTGGGTTGTTAGCGCAATGGAACTAACAGGTAAGAAGTTATTGGTGGTTGGCGCATCTGGAGTCTTGGGTTCCGAGCTCACCAGACAACTCCAGGAAAAAGGTGCCACCGTCCTTGGCACCGCAAGAGTGAATGACACCGCAGGCAATATCCCATCCAAGGTGGAGATTCGACTGCTGCTGGACTTTGAAAACCCGGAGAGCGTGAAGACTCTCACCGACTACCTTCTTGCCTCCTCAGAAATCGACGGAATTATCAACGCTTCAGGTCTAGTGGCCTTTGGAGAGGCCTCAGCTCTGGACAGCGAAACAATCGGAAGGCTGATGGCTGTAAATGCCGCCGGGCCCATGCAGTTGTTCTCAGCGCTGCAGCCGCTTCTTGCAAAGAAAGATGAGAGCGTGGTGGTGAATCTAACGGGAGTGGTTGCCGAGACTCCACTTCCTGGCATAGCCGCCTACTCGGCCAGCAAGTGCGCGATAGATGGCTTCCTAACGGGCGTCACCAGGGAGTGGCGCAGGGCTGGAACAAGGGTTGTATCTGCACGTCCTGGCCACACCGAAACCGGTCTTGCGGGCCGAGCAATTGCGGGAGAAGCACCTAACTTCCCGCAAGGAATGACTGCCGAGCATGTCGCGGCAAGAATTGTCCAGGCAATCGAATCAGACGAAAAAGAGCTGCCGGCTAGCGCATTCTGATCGCGAAGGAAAACTCTCTATCCTGTCCAGGCTCCAAAAGGTGCCCAGAAATCTCATTCTGAAAAGCATTTGCTGGCGCGCTCATCGGTTCAATCGCAATCATCGATTCACCTTGGTCAGGCCCTGGGCGATAGAACATGAAGTGATCCAAGTTTTTTTCGAGCTCTATTTCGAGTTCGAACTTCGCGGTCTTGAAAGTCACCTCACTGGCACCGAGGTAGCAGGTGTCGATCTCTCCCCCGGTGTAGCTCAGTCCGTCAACAGGGGCTTTGGCTATTGGCAGCATTCTCGAGTCGGTTTGAATAACGTGCGTAAACGCACCAACGAGCTCAAAGGGCTCTGGTGCAAGAAAGTAGGGGTGGAAGCCAATTGCAAACGGAGCTACTGTCTCTCCTCGGTTGGTTGCGGTGGCGCCCACTTTGAACCCTCCAGCAATTAGTTCGTAACTAACAGCAAGGTGGGCGCTAAAGGGATACCCCGAATCAGCACCGAATTCATAACTGAGCACCACCTCGGTGTCGCTAGCTCTCACCACTTCAAAATCGCGGTCATAGACCAGACCATGATTGGCGTTATTGGAGTCATCTAATTTGCCAGCGACAAACTCCTTGTCGCCAAGCTGGTAACGGCCACCGTCAAGCCTGTTTGGCCAGGGCGCGAGGATGGAGCCAAAGAAGATCTGGCCTGGGTTGTGGGCGGCATTTGGATCAATTAGGTCGACACCATCAACCGTTAGGGCCTCGAGTGCGGCACCTGTTTTAGAAATAAGTGCCATACTGGTACCACTCTCGGTAGCCCGAGACATACTCAGTTGCTTTTCAGGGTCGCTTTGGCGCACCCAACAATGTTAGTGAGAACGAGTAGGTAGGCACCTGAGTTGAAACCAAGAATTGATGCCAAGCTCTTTGACGGGCGGGACATCTTCTTTTTCGATGATGCCGGCTCTAGCCTGCCCTCCACCCGCAACCAGGACAATCGAGAAAAGGCTGAGCGGCCACAAACAGCCCAGCTTCGCTTTGATCCGCTAAGCAGCGAGTGGATAACCGTCGCCTCTCACAGGCAATCCAGGGCCTTTTTGCCTCCGGCCCACGTCTGTCCGCTCTGCCCAACCTCAAAAGACAACCTAAGTGAGCTCCCCGACCTGTTCGACGTGGCTGTCTTTGAGAACAAGGGGCCTGCCTTTGGGCCCGGTGTCGGCGAAATCGACCAGCCAAATGGCCAGCGCTTTGGCTTTGCGACCAATTCATTTGGCCGCTGCGAGGTAGTGGTCTTCTCCCCTGAGCACGAGGGCAGCCTGGGTGCGATGCCAGTGGAGCGAATCCGAACTGTCATCGGCGCATGGATGAACCGAACCGCGGAGCTTCAAGAGATCGATGGCGTCATGCAGGTGTTCCCCTTCGAGAACCGCGGAGAAGAGATTGGCGTGACGCTGCACCACCCTCACGGTCAGATCTACGCCTACCCATTTGTCACACCGGTGACTAAGAAACTCTTGGCCAGCGTAGATAACTACTCGGGAGACTTCTTTTCAGACCTCCACGCTTTCGAGCACGGCAGCGAGAGAGTAATTATCGACAGCGAGAACTTCACCGCTTTTGTTCCCTATGCAGCTAGGTGGCCAGTCGAGCTTCACCTAATGCCAAAGCGAGCAATCACCGACCTGTCTCAGCTTCGCCCTTCCGAAGCAGACGAGCTTGCCGATGTCTATAAGAGAATCCTGAGCGGGCTGGACAAGCTCTACGCAGGACCGACGCCCTATATTTCCGCCTGGCACCAGGCTCCAATGATTGAAAACCGTGAGCGCATCCGCCTAATGCTGCAGATTACCTCCCCTAGAAGGGCAGAGGATAAGCTGAAGTACCTTGCCG
>OBNW01000086.1_pt1 | contig 10874 bp, 9 predicted proteins | sample 1498721 | NCBI WGS metagenome assembly OBNW01 (sample SAMEA3275575, study PRJEB22092) | marine metagenome | biome: ENVO:01000047, "MEDITERREAN SEA BIOME"; feature: ENVO:00002042, "SURFACE WATER"; material: ENVO:00002010, "SEA WATER" | collected 2014-06-21T12:11:00+00 | depth 0 m | reverse complement strand
GTCACTTTGGGAGCAGGAAGGATTCCTCCATGACCGGGCTTTGCACCCTGGCTGAGTTTGATCTCAATCATTTTCACTTGATCGCTCGTGGCTTTCGCCTGGAAAAGGTCTGGATCGAACCGCCCATCGGATGTGCGGCAACCAAAGTACCCGGTCGAGATCTGCCAAATGAGATCACCACCGCCACGTTCATGATAGATCGACAATGACCCCTCTCCGGTATTCTGAGCAAAGCCTCCGAGCTTGGCGCCTTTACTCAGTGACTCGACCGCAGGTGGGGACAACGCGCCGAAGGACATACCCGAGATGTTTAACAAAGACATGGAGTAAACCTGTCCAGTCTTTTCATCTCCGACGGACACACGAAAATCATGATCGGTAATTTTGATGGGATTAATCGAATGATTCAGCCAATTGTATTCTTCTTCGTACACCGCTTTTTCGGTTCCGAATGAGCGTTTTGCTTGATTGTTTTTCGCGCGTTGATAAACCATCGCACGTTGATTGCGAGAATACGGTGTCTCGTCAGTGTCAGATTCCCAAAAATACTGACGGAGCTCTGGGCGAATACTTTCCAACAAGTATCTGAGTCGCCCCATCAGAGGATAATTGGCGCGCACCGGATGCGTGCTTTTGAAGTAGTCCCGAAATCCGAGAATCGTCAGAAATGAAAAAATGATCAATGGCCAGATGAAAGCTGACGTAAACAGTAGCCCAACGACAGAGATCAACGCTCCGAAGGAGACCCCGACCAACACCGCATATCGACCCATGACAATTTCTTTTAATGACACTTCTAATCCACTGATTTACTGACGATTTCATTAAGATCTTTGGATAGATCCTTGGCCACCATTCGACGCAACTCTGCTTTCATTGCCGCTTGATACTGCTCAGTAAAGCGAGCCCACTGGCAAAGAGGCATCACTAATCGAGACGCAATTTGCGGATTCATTGCATCCAGTTTGAGAACTGCATCAGCGAGCAATCGATAGCCTTCTGGTGTGTGAAAGGCGCGAACATTACGATTCGCAAATGTGCCAAGGACTGCACGAACCCGGTTTGGATTGGTCCACGCAAAACGCTCATGCGACATGAGCTCATGCAGTCGGTCGATGGTTGCGGTCGACTCATTCATTGCCTCAGTGGATAACCACAGATCCAAGACTTCATCAGTCTCTGCGCCTGCCAGGAAATTGTTGGATAAGCGCTCAGAAAGCTCTTCTGAGCCGTCACTTCTGGCGATTCGATAGGCTGCAAATCGTTCGGTGAGATTCGAGGATTCGTCAAAGCGCTCGCTGAGGATCTCGTCGACCGAGCGCGTCTTGGCCAAATAACCTAAGGCTGTAATCGCCAAGGAACGGCGACCAATCGCGGATGCTTCGGGCTCATACGGGCCATCCACCTTCATAGCTCGATACAACCCCTCCCAATAGGCGTTTCCGCTGTCGGCCAGATGCTGTCGCAAGGATTGCCTTGCAGAGAGAATTGCCTGTGGATCCGCGGGCTTCAGAACATCCCACAAAATATTATCCTGTGGCAACATCAGCATTTCAGCGAGACAAGCAGGGTCAGTGATGGCAGTGGGGTCAGCAATTAAATCGCATAACAGATCGGCGAGTTCCGACTGAATACCAGCCTGAGGATCTGCCAAGAGCCCCTGAATTGCCTGAATGTACAACTCTTGTATCGCGTCCCAACGGTTCACGCCGTCGTCGTCAAAGCGGGCAAGCGCCGTCAGATCATGAGTGGATCGATCCATCTCCAATTTGACCGGTGCCGATAATCCTCGCAACACCGAAACCACTGGCGACCCAGATATTCCCTGATACTCAATCAATGCCGAGGATTCAGTCAGCTCAAACAGCGATTCAGCAACCAGTACCTGTCCGCTGTCTCGATCAATGACCTGGTAACTGACTGGAATCACATAAGGTGCATGAGAGTGATCTTTGGCGATCACAGGAGCTTTTTGCGTCAATTGAATCTGTAATCGACCTGATTGAGGATTATGCTCGACATCCACCTGGAGTCGGGGCGTCCCGGGTTGTTGATACCAACGCATAAACTGATCAAAATCACGCCCAGAGACCTCTGCCATCGCGGCGACGAACTCGTTGATCGTCACTGCTTGACCATCGTGACGCGAAAAGTACAGATCACTGCCCTGTCGGAACTGACTAGGGCCGAGCAAGGTGTGAATCATGCGAACGACTTCTGCGCCCTTCTCATAGATCGTGAGCGTGTAAAAATTCGAGATCTCTTGGTACTCAGAAGGTTGGACCGGGTGTGCTGTCGGACCGGCATCTTCGGTAAACTGTGCGCTCCTGAGGAAATTCACGTCTTGAATCCGCTTCACGGCTCGTGAGTTGATGTCGGCACTGAACTCGCTGTCTCTGAAAACAGTCAAGCCCTCTTTTAAACTGAGTTGAAACCAGTCTCGACAGGTCACGCGATTACCAGACCAATTATGAAAGTATTCGTGTGCGACAATCGCTTCAATACGCTGAAATGCCTGATCAGTGGCTGCTTCTGGGTTGGCCAGGACACAGCTCGAATTGAAGATATTCAAGCCTTTGTTTTCCATCGCGCCCATATTGAAGTGACTCACAGCCACGATCATGAAAATATCAAGATCATATTCTCGGCCATACACCTCCTCGTCCCAAGCCATTGCTCGCTTTAAACTCTCGAGCGCGTACTGCACTCGATCGAGGTCTTTGTGCTCGACATAAATCCGTAAATCAATTTTGCGTCCCGACATCGTGACAAACTCGTCCTGCTGGACAGCCAGATGACCTCCGACTAAGGCGAACAGATAACAAGGCTTCGGAAATGGATCGTGCCAGACAACACATCGTCGGCCATCCGGATAGAGCTCATCACTGATCGGATTCCCGTTCGATAACAGAATCGGATGCTGATCATCAGCAATGATGCGTGTGGTAAAGATACTCATCACATCTGGACGATCGGGATAGTAGGTAATCCGCCGAAATCCCTCTGCTTCACATTGTGTGCAAAACATGCCGTTCGACAAATACAATCCTTCCAGAGCGGTATTCGCCTCAGGATTGAGTTGCGTCACGATCTCAAGAGTGAATGATTCGGGAACTTGGCGAATCAAGAGTGTCTCATCAATCTGAACCAGGCGATCGTCGCTCACTTCAACGCCATCAATGGTGATCGAGACTCGTGTCAAGTCTTTGCCATTGAGCTCAATTGAAGTGACGCCTTGGATGATGCGTCGAACCTGTGATCTCTGAGTGACGCGTGTTTCTGTCGGATGTAGCTCGAAGGTCAAGTCGACGTCGGCAATCACATAGGGATACGGCTCATAATCCGTCAAGCGCGTGATGCTTGGTGACGTATTTAAGCTGCGCGCGTCAGTCATGTGCAATGTCCTTTGATGGAATCAGATCAGGCACCGAATCAAGAATCCCAGATGCCGTTTTTTTTCGGTGAATAAATCCAGTGCGCTCATCTTCTGGAAGTTTTGCTGCGTCGTACAAGATGACTGCCTCCAACATCAACTCGCGCTGTGCTTCGGAGACCAATCGACCGTCCGGAAACTTACCCAGTTCAATCGCACGCTTCAGATCCCGCGCCATCTCTGGAGTTAACGATTCGACTAATTCATTCACTGTATTCATTCATCATCCTGTTGTGGCTCAATTCGCCCGCCCCATTGGAGTTTCGACCGACACACTTCGTAATAGGAATATCCTGGAGGATGCAACAATGTCAGCGTTTCAACCGATTGCCGAATTACAACCCGATCACCTAACAGCAACGAAATATGGGTTTGCCCATCACAACTCACCTGCGGAAGCGCCTGATGTTTCTCAGTGACCGTGACTGAGATGACACAATCCGCCGGCACAACGATGGGTCGGGCATTTAACGTATGGGGAAACATGGGGACGAGCACCAACGCATCCAACTTCGGATGCATAATCGGCCCACCCGCAGAGAGCGCATAAGCCGTTGACCCCGTTGGCGTAGAGACGATTAAGCCGTCTGAACGACTGGAATACACAAACTGGTCGTCAATACAGAGATCAAACCCCAACATGCGAGCACTTTGGCCTTTATGAAGCACGATATCGTTCAATGCATTAGCGCGAGCGATCACCTGTTCATCTCGGATGACTTCCACTGAGTTAAGGCTTCGTTGCTCTTCGGTAAACTCTCCAAGCAACGCCTGCCCGACTTTTTCGATGGCCTCTGACGGCCGAATATCCGTCAAAAATCCGAGGGTTCCACGGTTAATCCCCAACACAGGCGTATCAAACCTTGCCAACGCGCGACTTGCTCCGAGAAGGCTGCCATCACCCCCGACGACGATCGCCAAATCAACTTTCTGTCCAATATGCTCGAGAGCACAATGCGGTAAACCAGAAAACTCGCCGACGTCTGCGATCTCATCCTCGATCCACACTTCTAACCCTTGACCTCTCAGAAAATCGATCAATCGTGATATGGTTTCGACGGCTTGTTGGTGTGCTGACCGACCGATCAGAGCCACCCGTTTAAATTTATTCACCACTTGTCCTTGGAAGCTCAATGACCACTTCTCATTCTGTGTTATCGGAATCTAATCACCCGGATGCGATTGAGCGGGAACTTAGTTGGTTGCTCAAGGTGGATCCACTCTGGCGTTCCGACACCAAGGTTGATTGTGTGCCACTGAAGAAAATTTGCAACGGCTCAATCACAGAAATCGCCAACAATCTGTCTAATGAGTGGGCGTGGCATGGTGCACCGAAACGGCTTGGCCGCCGATTTGAAAGTCTCTTGACAGCACTATTTGAGCAGACGGAGCAATGCAAACTCCTGAAGCATGGACTGGTTGTTCGCGACCAGAAACAAACGCTCGGTGAACTCGACTACTTGATTCAACTGGACTCGCAAGTCTTGCACCTGGAGGTCGCCATTAAATTCTATGCTGGGATTGGCAGCTCATCGGACCGATCGAGGCAACAGGCATGGATTGGGCCGAGCTGCCAGGATCGCTTGGACATCAAAATCAATCATCTGTTGCATCATCAACTGCAATTGAGCCAAACCGAACATGGACAACAGGCGCTCGATCAACACGATCTGCCAACACCGGATCAAACGCTCGGGCTCATCTATGGATATCTGATTCAGCCATGGAATGCCGTTGACCAACGACCAGAGCATACACACGACAGCCACCCTGCATTTTGGGCGCCCCACCAGCAAGCACTCAAGGCCATGCGGCACTTGAGCCGCCCATATTCGACTGATTACGGGTGGACTCGATTAGAACGTGACCAGTGGATTGCACCCTATGCTGGGCAGGCCGCACTTCCCCAAGTCATCCGTTCGCTTGAATTACCCACGCAAGCTGATTGCTATGCGCTCAATCACAAACAACACGTCGGTGTTGAGAAGTTGCGACTATTCGTGATGCGTAATGAGTTCGAACAAGAGGCTCATCACATGCTCGATCGCGCCCATCGTATCTAACAACGCGTTCATTGCTTGGGATGAATTTCCATGCAGTATCGGACTTCACGAAAAGCCTTGTCTTCATGCTCTTTGGTGATCCGGTAGTTACCCCACTGATTCTTCGTGAACGATAACCGCGACTCACCTTCCCCATCGAAGGTTTGAAAGTAAGCCATTAAATCGGATTCACAGGCATCGCGTGTTTCGAAGACTCCAGCACCGAGATGATCGGATAGCGGTGAAGCGGTCCCCTGGAAAACAGGATCTAAGCCCAAAACCACGATTATTGTCATCCACATCTTTTCACCCCTCATCAATCAGCGCTTACAGGACTAGAACACAAAGACGACTCAGAAAAAAGGTCAGTTATTTTCTCGCCTCTCTTTACCGATGAATCAGCTTGCTATCGCCAGGATAATTGCAAGACAAAATACTGTCGGTTTATTTCAAAATATTGAGACCATCGCGATATTCTTCTCAATGCACCTAAAAAAGTGAACCGCTGATTCAAGTTTGGACTCGATCCATCGCCACCTATCTTAGCCTATGCCTTGTAATCGCTCGAATAGCCCTGATTATTATGTAGAGCCATATGGTCAATTAGAGTGCCCAAATCCAAGCCTAGGCCAGTGATTCAAAGCCGTCGGGACTTCTCAATTTTCTTTCTCTCTAGCTAAATTCGCAGATCTGACTAGACAGTTCAGCATCTCTAAACCTTGAGCTATTTCCCAGTTGTCTGACACCGAGGAGTCAATGCATCCGCATTGAACGTTTTTAAGGATATGTCAATGAAAAAACAAATCGAGCATTGCCGTGACGTAGGAGCGATCCGAGACACTCTCCAATTACAAGATCCAGTCACTGCGGAGATACAAACTGGTCCGATGCCGCAACCGCCACATCTAAAAAACCCTCTTGCTACTGCTCACACTAAACATTCAAATCGTTACTCAGGCTCTCAACCGTTTAGAACAACGTCGTCCCGCACTTTTGGACGAATTGAGATTGTGATCGTACCAACAGCGCAACCATCGAAGAATGTTGCTATTACGCTGGACGCCAAATTAATCCAAACTATTCTTTGCAAGCGCTTTCGGAAGGTTGCGATCACAACCATTAAAAACCGAAATGATCTTGAGGAACTAGCTAAGCGCCAGCCTGACCTGGTGTTTTCTGGGGTCAAATATTTCCAATTCCATGACCAGGACGTCTGGCTCAATGACTTTCTCGATCACCATCAAATTCCGTATCTTGGATCTCCAAAAAGCGCACTAGATTGCGAGTATGACAAAACAATTGCCAAGGAACTTGTGCAGCGCGCTGGCTTATCAACTGCATCCTACATCACAGTGCATCCTGGAGAGACGCTTTTACAACTCCCTACTGATATGCAATTCCCCGTGTTCATCAAGCCCGCCAACTGCGGCGATAGCATAGGAATTGACAGTGCTTCCCTAGCCTTTACTCATTTAGAGATGCAACGAAAAATCCAGCAGTTATTCGATTCACTCAGGTGCGATGTTTTAATTGAGCAGTACCTGCCCGGCAACGAATACAGCGTTGGAATTATTGAAAATGATTCTACGAAGCGTCTCACAGCAATGCCAATCGAGATCCGAGCTGAGAAGAATACGGAAGGACATCGCATCCTAGACTTTCAGACCAAGAAAAACGATGCAGAAGAAGTTTTATCTGTAACGGATCAAAAGATTCATCGAGCACTATCTGACCTCGGACAATCCGTTTTTCGAGTTCTTGGTGGAACTTCTTTTGGGCGAATTGATGTCCGAATGTGTGCGTCTGGGATCCCACATTTCATGGAGGCAAATTTGATGCCTGGTCTTAAGAAAGGATATTTTTTTCGTTCCTGCGCACTCAATCTTGGTATGTCTTATGAGCAGATGATTATCGGCTTGGCTGAGAATCGGATCAAACCAAAGACTTCACATAGTGGAGTCCGAAACAGGCAACAAATCGGGACCATCATAGAGAACCCGATCTTACAACCAACTTAGGGGTCTTTGAGATTCAAGAGATTTCACGTGCTTTTGCATCCAACACCAGCGAATTTCATCTCAGCGCGAGTCACATGTGATACGTTGCGTAGGTGTTCATTGGTGAGATCGCCCAATCTGTGATTGCAGATAGGATTTTTACTCCATCAATCCGAGGAAATGAAAATGAATAAAATATTAAAAGCATTTGAAGAAAACGGATGGGTTGCGTTGAGTAAGTTTGGCTTTGGATTATTAGACGCCTCAAAGAATGCGCTCAAATTTGCGCCTATGGAATACAAGTATTTACTGAGCATTCTGTTGGCTGCTATGTGGTGCATCGCTTTTGGTATTTACACAGTCGAATTAGTGTATATCGGCTACAACATCATCGGACACTGGGTAATTATTACAGCAGTGTTCTTCACATTCTTCGTTTTTCGAACAGAAAGGGCTCGAAAACCAAAGGACCAAGACAACAAGGTAAAGTAGGGCTTGGAAAAAGAGGGGTGACCGGGTCGAGAAGACGGCAAAATAGGCCACCGCTGCCACGTTACCCCTAATTCCATGGATGAACTTGTCAGTAGGGATCGTGCTTTCTAATGATTGCCATGATCGCTACTCCCTGGTCAACTTTCCTCATCTTGGCCGTCATCACAAACTCTGGCGCTAATTGTTTGATTGAAAGAGCTACCAATTGTTCGAGTATCGTCTCAGTCAAATATTGGGCCTGTTCTGGCGGATATCCTATTGTGACGCTGAGGAATTCGGGTTGATTTGGAGATCGATAATTCGGCCGCACAATTAGATATTCATCAGCCGTCTGAATGGCTAACCCGAAACCATCTGTGGGATTTCCGAGCGCTTGCCCTGCCCCCTTCGTCTGGACAGCCATTACATTCGCATTCCATTCACTCATCGACATTTCAAACATTTGCGTAGCATCAGCTTTGCTGTAGATACCTTCAGCAATGACGGAGTTCGCAGATACAAAAATGAGGACCACAAATGCTAGTAATGATAATCGCAGACTTTTAAGACAAAGCATCTCGACACTCTTTAAACGTGAATCACTCTAGATACCATAACTACTGCGGTGGTGACCGGATAAGGTAACAATTAATGGCAATTCCCTGACAATGGTCGCGTGTCTTGGCACCAGAGAACTGTACTCTTGTTCAGTCATCAAACCTTTCTCCACGAACTCCTAAAGTTCGTTGAGTCGCTGCAAAGAAAACGCAGGCGCAACATGCTGAAGGCCTCGATTAAAACGGATCAGACATCACCGATTGACCTATTTTGGGAGTGGCGACCTCGTTGAATTGTAGCTCCACCATCTGCGCATAGATCGCGTTACGGGTCACCAGCTCACTATGCCTACCCACATCAAGAACTCGACCGGCATTCAAGACGACGATCTTATCCGCCTGGAGGACAGTTGCAAGTCGGTGGGCAATGATCAAGGTGGTTCGATTGTTCTGCAACGTATCTAATGCAGATTGAACCAGTCGTTCGCTTTCCGAATCCAGAGCGCTTGTGGCCTCATCGAGTAGCAAAATGGCTGGATCTGCGAGAATTGCACGGGCAATTGCTACTCGCTGTTTCTGCCCGCCGGATAATCTGACTCCCTTTTCTCCCAAATAGGTTTCATATCCATCTGGAAGTTGACTAATAAACTCATGAGCCGATGCGGCTTTAGCTGCTTCGATTACCTGCGTGTCGGTCACGGTTGGACGACCGAAACGGATATTCTCCGCCACGCTATCACCAAAAATCACGCAATCTTGAGGAACCATCGCCATGACGGACCTGATATCTTTGGGATTGGCATGATTGATGTTGACACCATCAATATAAATCCGACCCGATTGAGGCTCGTAAAATCTGAGTAAGAGTTGGAATAGAGTACTCTTACCTGCACCTGATGGCCCAACAAACGCAACATGTTCGCCCGGTTTTATTTCAAGCGAAAAATCTCTAATTGCAAATTCATTTTTTCGAGACGGATAACCAAAAATTACCTGGTCAAACTTAATTGCACCATGACAAGGTTTGGGAAGCTCGACCGGGACATTAGGCATCCGTATGTTGGATTCCATCTGCAACAGCTCTGTCAGTCGCTCCATTGCGCCAGCCGCTCGCTGGACCTCACCCCAGACTTCACTTAAGGATCCTGCGGCAACACCAACAAACATTGCATACAGAACGAATTGACCGAGTTCACCACTAGATATTGTTCCTGCTAGCACCTCCTTCGCGCCTAACCACAGCACGAAGATTAATGCGCCAAATACACTGACTGTCCCAACCATCGTTAATAGTGCACGCACTTTAATCCGCCGGACAGCTGTACGAAAGCTTTCCTGAATAGAAGCCGAAAACCGCCCTATTTCAAAATCTTCTGCAGTGAATGACTGCACGGTTTCTGCGTTCCCGAGTATTTCAGTGGCTTGACCGCTGGCATCTGCAATCCTGTCCTGACTATCGCGTGAGAGTTTTCGTAACGATCGCCCGATGGCAATGATTGGCAAGACAGTTAATGGGAAAATAAGAAGAAGAACCCCAAGCAGCTCGATACTGGTATAGCCCAATAACAACAGACCACCGATAAATTGAATCAATGACCGTAGCACGATCGAAATACTAACGCCGGATGCAGATTGGATCAGAGTTGTATCCGCAGTCAGTCGCGACAAGACTTCCCCGATTTTCGTTGTTTCAAAGAATGCGGGGTCCATATAAATCACATGAGCAAAGACTTTTGTGCGAATGTCTGCAACGACTCTTTCGCCGAGCCAGTTTACGAGACAGGCTCTCGCTGCACCAAAAAACCCAATGACGAGAACACACAACAGTAAGATCACAAAATAACGATCGATATTCGCAGCATCCTCGACAGAGAACCCTCGATCAATCACGTTTCGGACAGCTATTGGCATGGCTAACAGCGCCGCCGAAGAGATCAGCAGTGCCAGCATAGCAACTGTTAGTAGACCCTTGTAAGGTGCAATAAAAGGTGCCAATGAACGCAGTGGTTGGAGAGAGTCGGCTTTCTTCCGATTTGCAGCGTCAGCTTTACTCATAACATTCTGAGAGGCCATACCAGGTTTCTTGAAAGTAGAGGTTACCCGAAAGAGAGGAATGGATAGAGCAACAAATGAATTGTCCTGTCCGTTACTGCTATATGCTATCCGCATCAAACTGCCAGATTGATTAAATATCGTTGTGAGCGGGCTTGAGGCGATTGATTGAAGGCTTATTTACTGAACAGCTATCCCTTAGGGACGAGAAAGCCACGTGATACGTGGCTTCTTGCGTAATAATGGCGGAGCGGACGGGACTCGAACCCGCGACCCCCGGCGTGACAGGCCGGTATTCTAACCAACTGAACTACCGCTCCAG
>OBNW01000085.1_pt1 | contig 10901 bp, 9 predicted proteins | sample 1498721 | NCBI WGS metagenome assembly OBNW01 (sample SAMEA3275575, study PRJEB22092) | marine metagenome | biome: ENVO:01000047, "MEDITERREAN SEA BIOME"; feature: ENVO:00002042, "SURFACE WATER"; material: ENVO:00002010, "SEA WATER" | collected 2014-06-21T12:11:00+00 | depth 0 m | reverse complement strand
CTGCACTGCGCCAGACGTACACCACGTCACCCACTCCAATGCCGCTCGAGGGGGCGTGCGGGGCGTCGCTGTGCTGGAGCCAGGCCCTGACGGCGGTCACACCAGATGTAGGGTCTGCGACCTCAATAACGGGCAGGGGCTGCCCTCCAAGGAGTCTTCCAGTTTTTACAATTTAAGTAATGCGAATTAGCCCAATTTCCGCGTTGGCACTGACTGCAATCGGACTACATATTTCTCCGACAAACTCTCCGTCTCGCTCGTTTATGAAGCCAAGCACCACCCACTCGCCGGTTGGCCTTTGAATGAGCCTTCCCGCATAAATTTCAAGCGATTCAAATGGCCTCGCCTTAGAAAATTCCCAGGGAACGCCTGCCTCTACTGGGACACTGAAGGTAGCTGTGATGTCGCCATGGGCATTTCTGATGTCATCGCTGAGCTCATTGACCCCACAGCAGAAGACAACAAGGGGTACCCCATCAACTTCGACATACTGGAGCACTTCCAGCTGACCAAAGCCTTGGCCCGGCTTCGAGAGAGGTTCCTGCACCTCCCATGACTCAAGGTCGGAACTAGTTGCATGACCAACCACCCCACGTTGGTTTAGATCACCATCTTTCGCCCTTGCCGTGACCAGCATGTGCCAGACTCCGTCCTCCTTGGACTTGTAAACCCATGGATCTCTCCAGGCCTCGTCAGGCCAAGCACTTTGACCCAGCGTTTCGTACCAGCGTGAATCTGCCTCAAGCACGAAGGCGGTGTCTTTGCTCCAATTGGACAAATCGTTTGACTTTGCCACACCCACCCGTTGAATTCGACCCTCGGTTTCACGCGATGTTCCGGTGTAGAACATCCGCCAAACACCGTCATCACCAAGAACCGTGCTACCTGTCCAAGTGGTCCAAGAATCAAATGCTGGCTCGTCTGAGGGAGAAAGGGCGTCAGGGAGGACCTGCCAGTTTTCAAGGTCCTTCGATATTGCATGGCCTATGTTGGTGTAGCGATGTCGTCTCTCGGGATCAACGAGGCCTCTCGAGGCGCAGAGGTAAAAAGCGTGGCATGTGTCACCGTCCCAGACATACCAGCTGTCCCATATCCACCTATCGGGGAGCTTCAATGCCATCTAGAGCCGCTCACTTAGGTCCCAATCTCGGTTCTTTGTACTGTCAAACAAGAGCTCGCGCCAACAGCCCCAACTATACGAGGAAGGTAGCGTCTCGAGTGGTAGTTTTCTACAAAATTGCTAACTGCTACAATGTGGCGGAGGCCGTGGGATTCGAACCCACGAGACATTTCTGCCCACTGGTTTTCAAGACCAGCTCCTTCGGCCGCTCGGACAGACCTCCGCATAGGAGTTTAGTGCCTAGCTCAAAAACTCAAGTCCCTCGAGTGAGGCAAGGACCTGGGCAACACCGTCATCGGCAACCGCACCGGTGGTTGCTGTGGCCGCAAGCTTCACCTCATCAGGTGCCTGCCCCATGGCAAACGCATAACCGCCCAAAGATTTTGCCCACTGAAACATCTCAATGTCGTTTCTGCCATCTCCCATTACCAGCACTCGACTTGAGGCGTGGCCATACTCCTCACGGAGCTTGGCAAGGCCGTGGCCTTTATCAATGCCCCTTGGTGCGATATCAAGCCAAGCGGTGTAGCCAATAGCGTATGAAACAGACTGCAGACCGACGTTGTCCATCAGCTGTATGAACTGATCAACATCATGATCGGGCGAAAGCACCACCACCCGGCTGACCGGGTGGTGCAAGAGCTCATCTAATGGCGTCTCGAAGTTCTGCTCCCCAAGCGCATAGGTGGGAAATGGCTTGTGGAAGCGATAGCTGCCATCGACATCCTCGACTGCAAAGTGGGCATTCGGCAGCTTGTCAATTAGCTGCGTCAGCACCTCAGCCGGATCAAAAGTCTCAACGCTGTGAGGCTCAAAACCCTTCGGGTGCTGCTCATCGAGACGAATCGTCACCGCTCCGTTGGAACAGACGGCATGGCCGGATTCAATGCCAAGCTCTCGAATTACAGGGAAGGCGTTTGCCGCAGCTCGCCCGGTTGAGACAAACACATGGTGGCCTAGCGAGCGAACCCGGTTCACCTGCTCTTTTACCCGAGGGGACAGATAGCCGTCGTCATGAACCAGGGTGCCATCGATGTCGAGGGCAATTAGCCAGCCGTCTTCTTTCATTCCTAGGCTTTGGGGCTAATTTTCTCAAGCCCGCCCAGGTATGGCCTCAGGGCTTCAGGAACCGAGACTGAGCCGTCAGACTGCTGGTGGTTTTCCAAGATGGCTACCAACCAGCGGGTTGTGGCGAGTGTTCCGTTCAACGTTGCAAGCATCTGGGTCTTGCCGTTTTCATCGCGGTAACGAGTGTTGAGTCGCCTTGCCTGGAAGGTGGTGCAGTTAGAGGTTGAGGTTAGCTCCCGATACTTCTCTTGGGAGGGCACCCATGCCTCGACGTCATACTTCTTGGCAGCCGACGAGCCAAGATCACCGGCAGCAACATCAATCACACGGTATGGAAGCTCACACTTTTTGAGCATCTCCTCCTGCCAGCCAAGCATGCGCTCGTGCTCTGCCTCGGCGTCCTCAGGCTTGCAGTAGGAGAACATCTCCAGCTTGTTGAATTGGTGGACCCTCAGGATGCCCTTGATGTCCTTGCCGTGGCTACCCGCCTCCCTGCGATAGCAGGTTGACCAGCCGGCATAACGAAGCGGCTCTGAAAAGTCATCGATAATCTCGCCGGAGTGATAGCCGGCAAGGGCAACCTCGCTGGTGCCGGTGAGGTAGAGATCATCGGCCTCAAGGTAGTAGATCTCCGAGGAGTGCTCTCCCAAAAAGCCGGTGCCCTGCATCACCTCAGGCCTTACAAGCGTTGGTGTGATGAGCGGGGTGAAGCCCGCTGCATGGGCCTGGTCCAAGGCCAGCTGCATCATCGCAAGCTCTAGCCTGGCGCCCCAGCCCTTCAAGAAATAGAACCTCGAACCGGAGATTTTCACCCCGCGCTCAATATCAATAACATCGAGGCTCTCGCCAAGCTCCGCGTGGTCAAGGGGCTTGAAGTCAAACTTTGGTTTTGTGCCCTCCTCGCGAAGCACCACGAAGTCCTCTTCGCCACCGGCAGGAACACCCGCCAGGACTACATTGTCAATTTTGTAGAGGATTGCATTGAGTGCCTCTCCAGCCTGATTCGCCTTGGCCTCGGCCTCTTTTACCTGCTGAGCCATGGATTGCGCCTGGGCAACCAGAGAAGCTTTTTCTTCTTTTGGCGCTGCGGCGACTAGCTTGCCGTGGGCATTCTGCTCAGACCTGAGCTTCTCAAAAAGCTGCAACGCGGCCTTATTTGTCTTGTCCAGCTCTAAGGCCTGGTCCACAAGTGATTCATCAGCTCCACGAGCGCGCTGTGAAAGGCGAATTGCATCTGGGTTTTCGCGAAGCAGGGACAGGTCAATCACCCCCTAAGCCTATCCGCTACCGCCAGTTAGGCTTGTGTGGTGAGTGAGCTTGCAGTCATCTATAACCCGGAAAAGATTGCTCTTAGCCGGCTTGAAAAGGCGTTTGCGAAGCAACCCAGTGCGACTCCCACCTTTCTTGCAACAGACTCAAGCTCCAACGGCGCAGGCCAAGCCCGCCAGGCTCTAGCCCTAGGGCTGAGCACAATCCTTGTTGCCGGTGGCGATGGCACCCTGCGCAACGTGGTGCAGGGAACAGCCGGCGAAGAAGTCGCAATTGGAATCCTGCCGCTTGGAACCGGAAATATCCTCGCTAGAAACCTAAAGATTCCGATTGGCAACCTAGACGCCGCAATCAAGAAGGCGCTCAAGGGTCACGCTTACGAAATAGACCTCGGTGTTGCAAAGGCCGTCTTCGCGGATGGCTCGCTGAGAGAGTTTGTCTTCACCGGTATTGCCGGCGTTGGTATGGACGCAAAACTAATGGAGAACACCCAGCCCAAGCTCAAGCGCAGGGTTGGTTGGATTGCTTACATCGAAGGTGGGATCCGTTCACTGCCGCTGAAGTTCGAGCGCTTCGATGTTCAGATCGACAACCACGTAAGAACCCTAAAGAGCTACTCGCTGCTGGTTGGCAACGTGGGCTGGCTTCCAGGGCTGATATCGATGATGCCCGATGCCCAGATGGACGATGGCAAACTCGACATCGCCGCAATTGGGCCAAGGAAGATCTGGAACTGGGTGGACTTTTTCTCGCGAATCACATGGCAAAACCTCGTGGTGCGCCCGCTCGCGCTGGGTAGACGCTGGATGGACGAAAAAGCAAACGTGAAAACTCTCGAGAACCTCTCAAGCCCAAGAATTCGAATCAAACCTCACAACCCCGCAGCCATGCAGCTTGACGGAGATCCGGTTGGAGAGATCATTGAGGTCGACTTCACACTCAAAAACAAAGCATTGAAGGTGCTGATCTAGCTCCGTAGATCGTCTAGCCACTTCTTGGCCGACTGATAGGCGCCATCGGCGTTATTGCCCTGGTGGTTTGATTCGGCCTTGTCGGCCCTGGCGTAAGAGCCGAGGAAGATTAGCTTTGGCGAGAATCTGTGAAGACCCATGAGCGTTTCGGCAATGGCCTCATCATCGAGGTGTCCCTCGGCGTCGATGTTAAAGCGGTAACGACCAAAGCGATCACCTATCGGCCTGGATTCAAGTCGGCTTAGGTTCACCCCTCGAGCGGCGAACTGCTCAAGCATCTCCAAAAGCCCTCCGGGCCTGTCATCTGGAAGCTCAACGATCACGCTGGTCTTGTCGTGGCCGGTTTTGGGCTGTGGCTTACCACTTCGCCCAATCTCGATAAACCTTGTCTGTGCCTCTTTGTTTTCACCAATGTCGCTGGCCAGAATCTCTAGTCCATAGATCTCGGCAGCACCGGTTGCAGCAATCACTGCATCGCAGTCTGCTCCATCCGCCATCGCCTTCGCAGCCGCTGCCGTTGAGGCTGCGGGGATGTGGGTGTGGCCAGACAGCTTTGCCTCAAGCCACTTTCTGCTTTGGGCATAGGCAACCGGATGAGTAAGAACTGAAGAAATTGTCTCTAGCTTCGTACCCGGCTTTGCCATGAGGTCAAAGCGAACCGGAACCAAATACTCGCCATAAATCTGCACGCCGCCGATGACTGCTAGTGCGTCGGAGGTTGCCGAGACCCCACCCTCAATGGAATTCTCAATCGGCACGACCGCGCGGTCTGCTCTGCCCTCCAAAACCGCATCGATCGCAGCCGTTACAGAGGCAACGGGCAACAGCTCCGCAGCGGTTGCAACCTGACCTGCGGCCATCTCGGTGAATGTGCCGGCAGGGCCAAGGTAAGCGATCTTGAGCTGAGCCATGGAACAAGATTAGGGCAGGCACTAATTCAAAGATGGCAATACGATGCTTTCATGCATAAAAGAGGCAACGTCTCAAGGCTCCGCGGGGTTCTCAGGCTTGGTGCCCTGGTGTTCGCACTAAGCGCCGCAGCGCTATTCGCTGTTCCCAGAATCTTCACCGATCTTCTCGGGCTCTCGGGAAGCGGCGACCTGGATTGGTCAATGCAGATGATTGGCATCACGCTGGTAGCGCTCACCGGAAACATGTTCGTTGTTTCGATTGCAGGCAGTGACAATGGAGTGCTCTGGGCAGCCCGCGTGATGCAGGTCAGCGCCTTTGGACTGGGGGTACTAACCCTGCTTGTTCCAACAGGTGTGAACTGGTTTGTCATTCTCTACGCGCTTGTCGGCTTTGGCTTCTCTGCCGCCTACACAGTATTTCTTCTGCAACGCAATACGGAGGCATAGTGGTACACCAAAGAGCAGGGCAGCTTGCGAGCGCCGAAGACCTAGTAGACCTAGCCAAGCTGGAGCAAAGCTATTTTGAGCTGATCCCAGACCTTGCAGCAGCCGAGCAGTCAGTTGCCTTTGGAACCAGTGGCCACCGCGGCAGCGCCCTAAACACCTCCTTCAATGAGTGGCATATCCTCGCAATTACTCAGGCCATCGTTGACTACCGGCTAACGCAAGACATTCAGGGGCCTGTCTATGTTGGTAAGGACTCTCATGCTCTGAGCGCACCCGCAGAGCAGTCAGTGCTTGAGGTGTTAGCCGGAAACAAGGTTCCCGCCTTTATAGCGACAGGCGACTTCACTCCAACACCTGCCGTCTCCGTCGCAATCATCGACCACAACATGCAGCTACCTAGAAGCAGTAGCGCCCAGGCTGACGGCATCATCATCACCCCCAGCCACAACCCACCTCAAGACGGTGGAATCAAATACAACCCGCCCCACGGCGGACCCAGCGACTCCGACGCAACCTCCTGGATCGCAAACAGAGCCAACGAGCTAATCGCCTCAGGTCTCAAGGGGGTCAAGAGAGCAAAACCAGACGCCACAGGTTTTGACTATCGAGCTAACTACATAGGTCAGCTGGACCAGGTATTGAACCTTGACCCAATTCGCGAGGCATCGGTTCGCATCGGTGCCGACCCGATGGGCGGTGCATCGGCCGAGTACTGGGGAGAAATCGCGGATCACTTTGGCCTTGACCTAGTAGTCGTGAACGACAAGGTCGACCCCCAGTTTGGTTTTATGAGCCTTGACTGGGACGGCAAAATTCGAATGGACTGCTCCTCCGAGTATGCAATGGCATCCCTGATCGCATCGAGGCACGACTACGACATCTCCACTGGCAATGACGCGGATGCGGACAGGCACGGCATTGTCACCGCCGACTCTGGCCTTATGAACCCAAACCATTTCCTCAGCGTCTCAATCGAATACCTCTTTCACCGCAGAGATGGCTGGGACGAGCACTCTGGCATCGGAAAAACGATGGTGTCTTCCTCCATGATCAATCTCGTGGCAGAGGACCTCGGACGAAAGTTGATCGAGGTTCCGGTTGGCTTCAAGTGGTTTGTTCCAGGACTTGTCTCTGGCGAAGTGGCCTTCGGTGGCGAGGAGAGTGCTGGAGCATCCTTCCTAAGAAAGGACGGTCAGCCCTGGTCAACGGACAAAGACGGGTTGATCATGTGTCTGCTTGCAGCCGAGATGGAGGCCGTAACTGGACTGAGCCCGTCAGAGCGCTATGCGGAACTCACCAAGCGCCACGGCGAACCTCACTACAAACGCGTGGACGCTCCAGCCGATCTTGAGAAAAAGGCAAAGCTTTCGAAGCTTTCGGAGAAAGACGTCTCAGCGTCAGAGCTTGCAGGTGATGCCATCACAAACATCGAGACCAAGGCAAGTTCGGGTGGTGCACTTGGTGGAGTAAAGGTATCGACCGAGAAGTCCTGGTTTGCGGCAAGGCCCTCGGGAACCGAGAACGTCTACAAAATATACGCGGAGTCCTTCACCGGCTCCGAGCACCTAGAGCAGGTTCTTGAGCAGGCTCAGTCGATTGTCGACTCAGCAATCTCTGGATAATTTTCTGCTGCAGGGAAACCCCAGAAATCCTCAAGTGTATGTATTCCATTATTGGCATACATTCTTGCAATCTCTATTCCTACATAGCGCAGGTGCCAAGGTTCATAGGTATAGCCAGTGATGGAAGTCGTATCGCGTTCGTACCTAACGATGTAGCCAAACTTCCATGAGTTCTCGGCTATCCACTTTCCGGCCACAGTGTCTCCGAAACACTGCATGATTGCGCAGCCTTGGGCTGGAACTGAAACATCGACCGCAAGCCCGGTCTGGTGCTCTGAATGACCTGCCTTAGCACTTCGAACCAGAGCCTCAGCCTCCCCGTATTGGTCAACCTTGTCGACAAACAACTCGCGCTGGTATTCATAGGAGCGGTAGGCCGAGTTCACAAACATTTGGCCTGCGCCCTGGAATAGCATCTCGCTGGCCATCGCCTCGAGTGCGGTGGCGGCAACATCGCGAAGCTCAAGACCCCTTGAGTTATCAAGCGATTCTGAGGAGCGGATCTTTCGAACCTGTGGTTCGAAGTCCAGCGGCGAGAGTGGACGAAGTTTGTTCACCACAACCCACTCGCTTCCGGCAAAACCGGTTGCGAGTCTTGGGTAGAGGTAGTCAGTGAGCTCAAGGGTGGGGACAACCCAGCCGGCAAGCTCTCGCTGCTCGGCTCGCTCCTCTAGAAGTTCAAAGTTGGGCTGCCCAAAAGCTCCCTGGACTAACAGGGATATTCCTACTGTTGCGGCAACGACAGGCGGCAGAAAGACAAAGCTGGCCCTGCGACGCACGGGAGTAGGATTGGGCACACCTAAACCCTATTTCTTGGAGTTCTTTTGACTGCCAAATCCCGACGGGAAGCCGCGAAACTGGCAGCACAGTCCGGACAGATGAATCACCGCCAGATCGTGCTGGTGCTGATAGGGCTAATGTCCGGAATGTTCCTCGCAGCGCTTGACCAGTCAGTTGTGTCTGCGGCCATGCGAACCATTGCGGATGACCTTGGCGGTTTGTCGCTGCAGGCCTGGGCTACCACCGCCTACCTAATCACCTCAACCGTCTCGACTCCTATCTATGGAAAGCTCGGGGACATCTTTGGCCGCAGGCCAGTCTTTATGGTCGCCATTGCAATCTTTATCTTGGGATCGTTCACCACCGGCTTTGCCAACACGATGGTGGAGCTTGCGGGTTACCGAGCCCTCCAGGGCATTGGGGCTGGCGGACTGTTCTCTTTGGCCCTGACAATCGTTGCCGACATCGTGCCACCCAGGGAGCGCGCTCGCTATCAGGGCATGTTCCTAGCGGTCTTCGGCTCTTCCTCGCTTTTGGGGCCTGTAATTGGTGGGACCCTCGCGGGTATCGATGAATTTCTGTTCGTAGAGGGCTGGCGCTGGATCTTCTTGATGAACCTGCCTATTGGTGCGGCATCTATGTTCATGGTGATCACCTTCCTTCACGTGCCACACACTCCAAGGAAACAAAAGATCGACTGGTGGGGCGCTGCAGCAATCATCCTCGCCACAGTCCCACTGCTGCTCGTTGCCGAACAAGGCAGGGAGTGGGGCTGGGACTCACCACTAGCGATTGCGATGTATGTGGCAGGAGTGACCGGCATAATCTCCTTCATCCTCATCGAGAGGAAAATGGGAGAGTCTGCTCTTATCCCGCTGCACATCTTCAAAAACAAGACCTTTGCAAGGACTCAGGTCCTAGGTTTCATCATCGGCATGGGAATGTTTGGCGGAATGATCATCATTCCGCTAATCATTCAGGTGGTCTACGGGGTGAGCCCAACAATGACCGGGCTGATGATGTTGCCAATGGTTCTTGGCATGATGACCGCCACGATCACCGCAGGCAGAGTCACGGCCAAGACGGGTAAGTATCGCTTCTTCTTCAACACCGGAACCGCCACCCTGTTCTTTGGATACCTCTATATGGTTCTCATGCTCAAGGCCGACACCCCACTCTGGGTGGTAGCAATCGGGATGATCATGGTTGGCCTCGGCCTTGGCCAGCTGATGCAAACCACAATGGTTGCTTCTCAGAACGCAGTGGAAGCAAGAAACATTGGTGTCGCAACGTCAACCGCCACCTTCTTCAGGCAGATGGGTGGAACGCTAGGTGTTGCCATCTTCATGTCCATGCTCTTCTCTCAAGTCACCGAGAAAATTGTCGATGCGTTCCGACGTCCGGAGGTGGCAACTGGAATCGCGGAAGCGCTGGGTGATGCCTCTGTTTCTGCTAACCCCGTGAACTCGGAGATACTTGGGATCCTTCAGAGTGGCGGCTCTGCCGCAGCCGATGTCACCAACGACTCCAGCTTCCTGATTGGGGCTGACGAGCGCCTGACCCTCCCGTTCCGTATTGGCTTTGTCGAGTCATCACTCAATGTCTTCCTGACCGCGGGCATCATCATCGGAATTGGATTTGTCATTAGTTGGTTTATCAAGGAGATTCCACTTAGGAACAAAAGTGCATCTGAGGAAGCAGCCGACGAGGCAGCTCTGAAGAGGCAAGCAGAATCCCTATAATCAAATAAACCACGGGAGTCCGGTAGTACCGGTCTGAGAGGAAGACTGTAAGTCTTCGACCGTCAAACCTGATCTGGGTAATGCCAGCGCAGGGAGACCTCAATCCCGTGCCTACAAACGAAAGGCACGACATGAAAAAGAAAATCGCACTTCTAGCGACAGCAGTAATGGCCCTTACGGGCTGCGCCCAAACCCCAGACACGGTAAGGCTCGCGGCCCACGACTCATTCGCAATTTCCGATGAGCTCATCCAAAGCTTTGAAGAGCAAAGTGGCTTTGAGCTCGAGATAGTCCGACTTGGCGACACCGGATCGCTCACCAATCAACTATCACTAACGAAGAATGCCCCAATCGCCGACGTCGTCTTCGGAATCGACAACACCTTCCAATCGCTTGCCATCGAGAACGGAATCGCACAGGGGGACTGGGTGGCAATCGACTACTCAGACGTCTGCTTCAACTACGACATCTCCTATTTTGAGCAGGCCAAATTGACGCCACCTAGCAGCTGGCGCGACCTGATTGACCCGAAATACGAGGGGCTCACAGTTGTCACAAACCCAAGACTCTCCTCACCGGGACTTGCCTTCCTAGCCACCACCTTCGCAGGCTTCGAGACCAACGCCGAGGTTTTCGCATACTGGCGGGGCCTGAGAGACAACAGGGTAAAGGTTGCAGGCAGTTGGGAAGATGCCTACTTCGTGGACTTCACCCGCTACGGCGGCGAGAAGCCAATCGTGCTGAGCTATGCGAGCTCGCCGGCCGCAGAGGTGGTCGATGGTGAGGCCCAGACCGCCGCACTGCGAAACGAATGCTTCCGACAGACGGAGTATGCCGCAGTCCTGACAAACTCCCCAAACCCTGAGGGAGCCAAGCAGTTTGTCGACTTCCTGACATCGGAGACGTTCCAGGCATCGGTGGCCGAGGCAATGTATGTCTACCCAGCTGTTACGGGTGTTGAGGTTCCTAGG
>OBNW01000084.1_pt1 | contig 10983 bp, 10 predicted proteins | sample 1498721 | NCBI WGS metagenome assembly OBNW01 (sample SAMEA3275575, study PRJEB22092) | marine metagenome | biome: ENVO:01000047, "MEDITERREAN SEA BIOME"; feature: ENVO:00002042, "SURFACE WATER"; material: ENVO:00002010, "SEA WATER" | collected 2014-06-21T12:11:00+00 | depth 0 m | reverse complement strand
CAAGCTTCCAAACTTCCCATGGTTGTGGCGGGTCTTGCCTGTTGGACTTCCAGGTCTTGCAATGATTCTTGGTCTTGAGATTCTGCTCGAGAATTCGCTGACTTCGATCCTTGGCGATGACCCCAATTTCTCAGTTATCTTCATTTACTGCCTCCTCGCTTTGATCCTTGTGGTGTCGGTGCTAGGAGTTCTTGGCCGTGAGGGGTTGCCGGGTGAGGAAAGATTCTTCCTTCGTCCAGGATGGCGCTGGGTCTACAGAATCTTTGGAATCGTGGTGTTTGTGCTGCTCATGCAGTTCACAAGCATGCTCTAGAGCCGCAGCAGCACCAGGCTTGCCGCTATGACCGCCATACCTGCAATGACTCCATAGACGGTTAGGTGACCTCTGGCTGAGTTCCTAGCTGTTGGCAGGAGGGTGTCGATTGCTAGGAAGATCATGACTCCGGCAACCATTGCGAAGATGATGCCAAGAACAAAGTGGTTCAAAAATTGAGCCAGGATCAGATATCCAATGACTGCTCCCGCTGGTTCAGCCAATCCCGAGAGGAAGCTGAGCCTAAAGGCCTTCAGTCTTGACTTGGTTGCGTAGTAGACGGGAACCGAGACGGCAATACCCTCTGGGATGTTGTGCATGGCGACTGCTATAGCCAGGGCAATGCCAATCTCTGGATCGTCCAGGACGAGCAGGAAGGTTGCCAGACCCTCGGGGAAGTTGTGGATGGCGATTGCTAGGGCAACAAATACACCCATTCGAAGAAGGGCTTTGTTCTGCACCTCATCAACGGTGGGTAGTGGGGTGTCGGTGTTGCCAAGCAGCTCTACATCCGTGTTTTCGTGGGGGTTAGCTCCAGAGGGAACTAACGCATCAATAATGGCCATCAGCACAAGACCCGCAATCAACGCTCCCGCTGCTAGTCCTGCAGCCTCATTGGCTGTTACGTACTCGCTTAGGTACTGGGTGGCCTTAGGCAGGATCTCAGCAAAGCTGAGATAGATCATCACGCCAGCTGAGAACCCCATCGAGAGGGCGAAGAAGCTCTTGTTGGTGGTCTTTGCGAAGAAGGCGATGGTTGAACCAATACCTGTTGCCAGTCCGGCAGCAAGGGTGACAGCAAATGCGAGAATCACTGCACTGTCCATGGTCATTCCTTCACTCTAGGGACAAAGAAGCCGGGTAACCAATTGGTCACCCGGCACTTTATTTGATGCTTAGTGCTTGCCGCCGCAGCCGCAAGTGTCTTTGCCGCAATTGCAGTCCATGAGTCCCTCCTTAGAAGTCCCAGTCATCGTCTGTTGTGGCCTCGTGCTTACCGATTACGTAAGAGGAACCGGAGCCAGAGAAGAAGTCGTGGTTCTCATCGCTGGCTGGGCTTAGGGCACTGAGGATTGCAGGGGAGACCTCTGCGTCATCCTTCGGGAACAGCGGGTCAAACCCGAGGTTCATCAGGGCCTTGTTGCCGTTGTAGTGGAGGAACTGCTTCACATCGTGAGTCAGTCCAATCTCGTCGTAGAGGTCGGCGGTGTACTTGACCTCGTTCTCATACAGCTCGAGGAGTAGGTCGTAGGTGTAGCTGCGAAGCTCTTCCTGTCGCTCCTTGCTGGCCTCGTTGTAGCCGAGCTGGAACTTGTAGCCGATGTAGTAGCCGTGGATTGCCTCGTCACGAATAATTAGGCGAATCAGGTCGGCAGTGTTGGTTAGCTTCGCCCTTGATGACCAGTACATAGGTAGATAAAAACCGCTGTAGAAGAGGAAGGACTCCAACAAAGTGGAGGCAACCTTGCGCTTTAGCGGGTCGTCACCGTTGTAGTAGCCCAGGACGATCTCTGCCTTTTTCTGTAGGTATGGGTTGTCCTCTGACCAGCGGAAGGCCTCTTCAATCTCGGTCGTGGAGCACAGAGTTGAGAACACGCTCGAGTAGCTCTTGGCGTGAACGGACTCCATGAAGGCGATGTTGGTGATTACAGCCTCTTCGTGCTGAGTCCTTGCATCAGGCATGAGGCTCATGGCTCCAATGGTGCCCTGAATGGTGTCCAGCATGGTCAGGCCAGTGAAGACGTGCATCGTGAGCTTCTGCTCATGTGGACGCAGGGTTCCCCAGGACTGCACATCGTTAGATAGTGGCACCTTCTCTGGCAGCCAGAAGTTCTGGGTCAGCCTGTTCCATACATCGAGGTCTACCGAGTCCTCGATCTTGTTCCAGTTGACCGGACGGCTTGTTAGCTTTGTCTTTTCCATGATTATTTCCTTTGGCCTAGAGCATGCAGCTGACGCAGTTTTCAACCTCGGTGCCCTCTAGGGCAGCCTGGCGAATCCTGATGTAGTAAATGGTCTTGATGCCCTTGCGCCACGCATTGATCTGCGCGCGGTTGACATCACGGGTTGTTGCGGTGTCCTTGAAGAACAGGGTTAGCGACAGGCCTTGGTCTACGTGCTGGGTCGCAGCGGCGTAGGTGTCAATGATCTTGTCTGGCCCGATCTCGTAGGCGTCCTCGTAGTAGTCCCAGGTCTCCTCGCTTAGGTATGGAGCTGGGTAGTAAACGCGGCCCAACTTACCTTCTTTGCGAACCTCAATGCGTGAGGCGATTGGGTGAATCGAGCTTGTGGAGTTGTTGATGTAGGAGATGGAGCCGGTTGGCGGCACAGCCTGCAGGTTCTGGTTGTAGATACCGTGCTTCATGACCGACTTCTTTAGCTCCACCCAGTCCTCTTGGGTTGGAATGTGAACGCCGGCCTTCTTGAACAGCTCCTTGACCTTTGGGGTTGCAGGTGCCCAGGTCTGGTCAACGTACTTGTCAAAGTACTCACCGGTTGCGTACTTGGAGTTCTCAAAATTGTCGAAGGCCTGCTTGCGCTCCTTGGCAATCTTGTTGGAGGCCGAGATGGCGTGGTAGTTCACGGTGTAGAAGTACATGTTCGTGAAGTCCAGTCCCTCTTCGGAGCCGTAGTGGATTTGCTCCCTGGCTAGGTAGCCGTGGAGGTTCATCTGGCCTAGGCCAATGGCGTGGCTCTTGTGGTTTCCGTCCGAGATCGAACGAACGCTTTCGATGTCTGACTGGTCGCTGACTGCGGTCAGCGCCCTGATGGAGGCCTCAATGGTCTTGCCGAAGTCTGGACCGTCCATAGCCTTGGCGATGTTTAGTGAGCCGAGGTTGCAGGAGATGTCCTTACCAATCTGGTTGTAGCTGAGGTCTGCGTTGTAGGTGGTTGGGGTGTTCACCTGCAGGATCTCGGAGCAGAGGTTTGACATGTTGATGCGGCCCTGAACAGGGTTTGCGTTGTTTACGGTGTCCTCATACATCACGTATGGGTAGCCGGACTCAAACTGCAGCTCCGCAATCTTCTGGAGCAAATCGCGGGCCTTGATCTTGGACTTGCGAATCCTTGGGTCATCGACCATCTCGTAGTACTTCTCGGTTACCGAGATGTCACCGAATGGAACTCCGTAGACCTTTTCTACGTCGTATGGGGAGAACAGGTACATGTCCTCGTTGTCCTTGGCGAGCATCATGGTGATGTCTGGCAGCACAACACCGATGGAGAGGGTCTTGATTCTGATCTTCTCGTCAGCGTTCTCGCGCTTGGTGTCTAGGAAACGCATGATGTCTGGGTGGTGAGCGTTTAGGTAGACCGCACCAGCACCCTGACGAGCACCGAGCTGGTTCGCATAGGAGAAGCTGTCCTCGAGAAGCTTCATGACCGGGATAATGCCCGAGCTCTGGCCCTCGATCTTCTTGATCGGAGCTCCATACTCACGAATGTTGGAGAGGCTAAGCGCCACACCACCACCGCGCTTTGAGAGCTGCAGGGCAGAGTTGATGCCTCTCGAGATTGACTCCATGTTGTCTTCGATGCGAAGCAGGAAGCAGGAGACGAACTCGCCGCGCTGCTTCTTGCCGCAGTTTAGGAAGGTGGGGGTTGCTGGCTGGAAGCGACCGGAGATGATTTCCTCGACCAAGCTGATTGCGGTCTCCTCAACACCCTCGGCGAGTGTTAGGGCAACCATTACGACGCGGTCCTCAAAGCGCTCGAGGTAGCGCTGGCCATCAAAGGTCTTTAGCGCATAGCCGGTGTAAAACTTGAAAGCACCCATGAACGCCTCGAAGCGGAACTTCTTGGAGTAGGCGAGGTGGTTGAGCTGGGTGATGAACTCGAAGGAGTACCTATCCAGGATCTCTTTTTCGTAGTACTCGTTCTCTACCAGGTAGTCCAGGCGCTCCTTGAGGCTGTGGAAGAAGACTGTGTTTTGGTTGACGTGCTCGAGGAAGTACTTTCTGACGGCAAGCTTGTCCATCTCGAGCTGTAGCTTCTGATCATTACCCCACAGGTTGATCATGGCGTTGAGGTCTTGATAGCTCAGCGCACTCGCAACGCCCTTGGTCTCAACCACGTTGCCGCTCTCGTCTGTAATCTCTACGACTGAATTTGCCAAAACTGTGCCAGCCTTTCCTTGACCTCTATTACGTCTTCTGGTGTGCCAGTGATTTCAAAGCGATAAAGCACTGGCACTCCCAGCTTGTCGGCGACTATGTCACCGGCTTTGCCGAAGTGAGAACCAAAGTTGGTGTTCCCTCCGGCAATTACTGCCTTGATGTGTTTCCGGTTATCAGGATTATTCAAAAACTTGATTACCTGTTTTGGGACAGTCGAGTTGTCGTTTCCGCCACCGTAGGTGGGGAGGACAAGGACGCTGTCCCGATCGTGAACAAACTCTGCTGCCTCATCGGTGCGAATCGGGATTCGAACCGACTGGGCCTCTAGCTTGTCTACGAAGCGTTTGGTGTTTTCCGAGACGCTCGAGAAGTAAACCACGTCGAACATCTCATACCTCAGCTAGGCCGAAAGAGCCTGGATCTTGTCCATGCGGAAGCCCGACCAGTGCTCTTCGTCTGCGACGACTACCGGTGCGGCTGTGTACCCCATGGTCTTTACCATCTCGAGAGCAACCGGGTCCTGACTCATGTCTACCTCGTTGTAATCGACCTGGTTGCGCTGCAGCATGCGCTTCGTGCTGTCGCACTGAACGCAGGCTGGCAATGTGTAAACGGTCACCGCCATTGGTTCCCTCCCCATTTCTATGGCCCCTTCGGGCTCATTTTCGGCAAATTCTTGTGAAATTTCTCGCAAATTTCAGACTTCAAACATTAGCACCAAACCACTACATCTAGTAGTGAAATGCGAAAAAGTTCACTTATTTAGTTATTTTCTCGAACATTAACCCACAACTTGAACTTTAAGGCGGTAATAACTCCCGCGTGTCGGGACTTGTTTACCCAATTTCCTAAAACTTAAGTTCTACAGGCTGTAGAATCAATGCTTGAGGCTCAAGAAGTATGCGCCTGTGAACCGACATCTAGGAAAAGAAATGCGGAAGACTTCCTTACTTTTTATTTCAATTGCCCTTTTTCTCTCCGGTTGTGCTTCTGATGGTGAGGTCGTTGCCCAGGATCTCTGGGTGAAGTCCTCTGAAATGAGCATCAAGGGAGGTATGAGCGCCGTCTATGGAACGCTGACAAATAATTCCTCTCAAGATGTGGTGCTGGTCGGCGGCGCCACGGAGATAGCGGGAGTTGTCGAGGTGCACGAGATGGCCATGATTGGTGGCGAGATGAAGATGCAAGAGATCGATGGCGGACTGACTATCCCGGCCGGCAAGTCGATAGTTCTCGAACCAGGTGGTAACCACCTGATGCTCATGATGCTCACCGACGATCTTGAAGCTGGGGAAGAAATCTCAGTCACCTTTGATTTTGATGGTGCGGAAGACATGACGGTCAATGGAGTTGTTGCCAAGCCCGCCGAGGGCGGCGACGAGGATTACCACAGCGGCGAGATGGACAACTAATTGGTTTCACGTAGAGGTTTTCTCGCCAGCGGTGCAGCCGCTGCGGCAGCTGGCGCGGTAGGCGCTGTCGCCGGAGCCTCTGCAGCAGGTGTGGCTGCCGAGCAAAACCTAGAAACCTTTGCCGCTAATAGAGAAGCGCAGTTCTTTGGTCCCCATCAGAGCGGCATCGAGCTAGATATTCAAGCGGTTACGAACATGGTTGCGCTCGACATCAAAGACAGCGTCACCAAGGAAGACATGCTGCGCTGGATGCGGCTTCTCACCGATGACATCTCCAGGCTCACGCGCGGAGAGCCAGTGCTTGCCGATCCCGCACCTGAGCTTGCGATTGGGGCCGCCAGGTTCACCGCCTATGTCGGTTTTGGCCCCAGCCTTTTCGCAAAGCTCGGCCTGGATTCTCAGCTACCCGAAGGCTTTGCCGAGCTGCCAGCTTTTAGCGTGGACCAGTTGGAGGATCGCTACTCGGGCGGAGATGTGCTCATTCACATTGCCGCCGACGATCCTGTTGTGCTGGCTCATGGCACCCGGGGACTGGTTAGAGACTCGATGCCCTTTGCGAGCGTCAGGTGGGTGCAGCCAGGCTTTGCCCACTCGCCTGGAATGATTCCCGCCGGCCTCACCCACAGAAACCTAATGGGACAAGTCGATGGCACCGCAAACCCAGAGCTTGGTTCGGAGGATTTCAATTCGGTGGTGTGGATAGACGAGGGTCCAAAGTGGATTAGGGGAGGAACCCTGATGGTGTTCCGCCGAATCGCCATGCAGCTCGATACCTGGGACCAGCTCGGGACCCCCTCTAAGGAGGAGGTGATTGGACGCAACCTCTCGAACGGAGCCCCACTTACCGGAATCAATGAGAGCGATGTTCCTGATCTGGGTGCGAGGCACCCAAACGGCCTGCTTGTGATTCCCGAGTTCGCCCACATCAGAAGGGCGGCTCCTGTGGAGAGCGCGGAGCGAATCTTCCGCCGACCATTTAGCTATGACAACGGCATGAACGAGCGCGGCAGCATGGACGTTGGGCTTTTATGGACTGCCTATCAGCGCGATATTTCTAGGCAGTATTTGCCGATTCAAAGGCGGCTGGAGAAGCTGGACCTACTCAACAAGTGGACCGTGCCAATCGGGTCTGCGGTATTCGCAATTCCAGGTGGGGTTCAGGGCTCTGAGCTCATCGCCGAACCACTATTCTCTTAGGGTGCCCCTACCCAAGCTTCCTATCGTCAAGGGCAGGGTCATAGATTCTGGAGACCAGCTCAGCAAGAAGATGCTGATGGTCTACATCTTCATCCTCGCGCTCTCGATGAGCCTGATTCCCTTCACAATTGACCCATATCTTCCGGCCTTCCCGGCAATTGGGCAGTTCTTCGGGGTCGCCAATGGTGTGGTGCAGGCCTCGTTTACCGGTGTCACAGTCGGTATCGCAGCTGGCCAGCTACTCATCGGCCCACTCTCGGATGCTTTTGGTCGCAGGCCGCTACTGCTAATAACCATGAGCGGTTATCTGCTGGCCACGATTCTTGCCTTCTTTGCTCCAAACATCGAAGTTTTCATTCTGCTGAGGTTCTTCATGGGCTTCTTCGCAGCTGGTGGTGATGTGGTTGCCAGGGCTGTGATCAGGGATCTGTTCCGGGGGCAACCGATGCGGCAGATGCTTGCAAGGGTTTTCCTGGTCCAGTCGCTGGCTCCGATTCTTGGACCCATTTTGGGTTCTCAGCTCACAGAGCTGATTGCCTGGCAGGGTGTCTTTCTATTCTTTGCAATCGTGACTCTGGTGCTACTGCTATTTGCCAACGCTTTCCTGATTGAGACTCTGCCGGTTTCGGCCAGGAGAAGTAGTTCTCCGCTGGGGCTTGCCAGGGGATATCTAAATGTCCTGAAGGATCGGGTTTTCATTGGCTTGATGTTCTATTCGGCATTTCAGCTAAGTGCCCTTTTCAGCTACCTGAACTTCGTTCCCTTCATCTTCCAAGACGGCTTTGGAGTGAGTCCGACAGACTTTGGTGTCTGGATGGCGATTAATGGCGCAGCATCGTATGTTGGCGTGCAGGTGGGTGCCTACCTCGCAAGGTTCATCCAGGGTCACTGGCTTCTTGCTGGCTACAGCATCACAGGGGTAGCCCTTGGGATGGGACTGCTCGCCACATCAGGCACCAGTTTTTTGTGGGCTGAGTCTTTCTTCTTTGTCCAGCTGTTTATCTTTGGAGCCAGCCTCACTGTCCACCCAACAATTGCCCTTTACAACCACGGCTCAGAGGCCGGCACTGCCTCTTCGCTGCTTGGAGTCTTTAACTTCACCTTTGCAAGCCTGATCTCCGCAACCTACTTCCTGCTGCGCAGCACGGTAACAGCCGACCTGGGAGTTTTGATTGGCCTTCTCTACGCCGGATCGTTTATAACCCTCATGGTTATATCCCGCCCCTGGGAGCTGCCCGACTTGAGGAAGGCCGATGTTTAGGAGCTGGAAACCAGAGGATCTAGACCAGCTGGTTGCCCTCTGCAATGCTCACGACAGCGCCATCGACCCAGAGTTTGAAGACTCTAGCGTTGAGGAAATCAAAGAGGAGCTGGGTGGTTTCTACGACGACGTCCTAGCCGAGGTCTTTGAAGTAGATGGCGTTATCACCGACCTCGTCACCGCTCAGGTGGACAAGAAGCGCAAGCGGGTTGAAATTGATGTCTTCGGGCTTCCCGCAAGCCACGACTATGCGCGCAGCTTAGAAAGAGCAATCTCGTGGTCAAAGGAGAATTACCCAGGGTTTGAGCTGCGCGGAAGCTGCAACTCAAAAGACCCAGAGCTGAGAGCTGCAAACGAAAACGCCGGCTTTTATTTGGTGCGCAGATACTGGACGATGCGAAACCATCAGCCAGCTAGGGCGTTTCCAAAGTTGCCAAAGAATGTCTCAATCCGGCAAGCAAACTTTGAAACAGAGCGCAAGACCTGGCACAAACTGCTCATGGAGTCCTTCTCAGAGCACTACGGCTTCAAACCAAAGGACTATGCCGAATGGGAGAAGAAGCAGCGCGAGCAGGTGCTGCAAGACCCAGAGGGCGTGTTTTTTCTAGAGGAGGCCGGGGTGCCCGTTGGTCTTCTGGTCTGCACCAACCACAGGGCCGAAAATAACGGCGGCTTCATCGACAAGATTGGCGTTCTCGCCTCTCACCGCGGCAAGGGCTATGGCGAGCTCTTATTGCTCTGGGGCTGTGCCTACTCGGTGGCAAGAGGTTTCAAAGATGTAGCGCTCGCGGTTGACACGGGAAACTCCACCGGCGCGGTGGCGCTGTATGAGAAAGCCGGCTTTAGGCCGATGAATATTTGGCTAGCCTTCTCGGATTCGGAAGAGCTTTAGCCTTCTGCCCTGAGCTAGGTAGGCGCCGGTGATTACCAGAATGGCGCCAACCGGCTCATACCAATGCAGGGTTTCACCAAGCAGCAGCACTCCCCAGAAGGTTGCAATCACCGGGTTGGTATAGGTGACAGTCGCCGCAACCGCACTGCCTGCCTGAGCCACAATCTGGTGAAAGAGCCAGTAGGCAACTCCGCTGCCAAGCACTCCGAGCAGAATCAGTGACCCGAGGGTTTCAACCCTGGGTTCTGCGATGAACAGTGGCCCGGTCAGGACATAAAAAGGCAGCAGCGTCAGCGCGCTAGTAAGGACCTGGACCGCAGCGGTTGAGGTGGGAGCCAGTGCCATGGGAGTGATGTGCTTGCGAATATACGGGGTTCCGATTCCGTAGGAGATGCTGGCCATCACCAGCGCCAGGATCGCGAGCTGGTCGTTATCGCCAAAGCCCTGCCAGACCCCCAGGGTCACTCCCACGCCCACAAGCCCCACCAGCAGCCCGATGATTGCGGTTGCCGATTGCCTCTGGCCGCGGAAGATGGTCAGGATTGCAAGCAGCGTAAAAATCGGTGTGGTGGCGTTCAGGATTGCAGCCAAGATGCTGGTGGTGAACTGCTGAGCGAATGCATACATCGTGAAGGGAAAGGCAGACATCAAAAAACCCGCCACCCACAAATGTCCCCACTGGCTCAGCCTTTTTGGAAGGGCAATCTTGAAGATAAACCCGAGTGCGAGCATTGCCAAAGCTCCCAGCGCCGTCCTCCAGAAAGCGACGCCAAATGCCGTGGTGAGCTCCAGCGATAGCTCAATGAATAAAAAGCTAGAGCCCCAAATCAGGGCCATAGGTATGAATTTGAATACCCAGTGGCCTAGCAAGTTAGTCGGTCTTTATCTCTGAGCGGTCACCCGACCAGAGGGTGTGGTAGCTGCCCTCGGCGTCGACGCGCTTATAGGTGTGAGCGCCAAAGAAGTCCCTTTGTCCCTGCACCAAAGCCGCTGGCAAACGCTCTGCCCTTAGTCCGTCGTAGTAGCTCAAGGAAGAGGCAAAGGCTGGCGATGGGACGCCGGTTAGGGCTGCCATTGCAACAATCTCTCGCCAGGAGGCAACTGTTCCCGCGATGGCCGCGATGAAGTAGTCGTCAAATAGAAGCGAGAGTAGGTTCTCGTCCTTGCGGTAGGCGTCGGTGATGCGGTTCAAAAACTGTGCTCGGATGATGCAGCCGCCGCGCCAAATCTTCGCGACCTCACCAAGATTGATCTCCCAACCAAATTCCTTGGCGCCGGCCCTGATGGCGTCGAAGCCCTGAGCATAGGCAATGATCTTCGAGGCATAAAGCGCTCTGCGCACCGCCTCAACAAATGCCGGCTTGTCCTCTACCGCCCACACCTGGTTTGCAGCCGGCAGCTCAGGCTTGCCTTCTCGCTGAGCGGACTGGGCAGAGAGAGAACGGGCAAATACTGCCTCCGCAATTCCCGAGACCGGGGTCCCAAGGTCTAGAGCGGTCTGCACGGTCCAGACACCTGTGCCCTTGCTGCCTGCGGCATCCAGGATGACATCAACCAGTGGCTTACCGGTCTTAGCGTCCTTTTGCTTGAGAACCTCTGCGGTGATCTCTATGAGGTAGCTCTCGAGCTCTCCCTTGTTCCACTCGGTGAAGATCTCGGCGATCTCCTCAGGGCTGAAACCTCCTGACTGACGCAGCAGGTCGTAGGCCTCTGCGATGAGCTGCATGTCGGCATATTCGATGCCGTTGTGAATCATCTTTACAAAGTGCCCGGCACCATCGGAGCCGATG
>OBNW01000080.1_pt1 | contig 11236 bp, 13 predicted proteins | sample 1498721 | NCBI WGS metagenome assembly OBNW01 (sample SAMEA3275575, study PRJEB22092) | marine metagenome | biome: ENVO:01000047, "MEDITERREAN SEA BIOME"; feature: ENVO:00002042, "SURFACE WATER"; material: ENVO:00002010, "SEA WATER" | collected 2014-06-21T12:11:00+00 | depth 0 m | reverse complement strand
TTAAGGCGATTCATCAGCGGATTCCGGATACCCACTTGGTGATGCATGGTTCGAGTTCTGTCCCACAGGATTGGTTGGCTGTGATCAACGAATGTGGAGGTGAGATTCCAGAAACCTATGGCGTTCCTGTTGAAGAGATTCAGGAAGGAATCAAATATGGGGTTCGCAAAGTCAATATTGATACCGATTTACGGTTAGCGTCGACGGGCGCCATTCGACGGTACTTAGCGAAACATCCGGCGGAGTTTGATCCACGGAAATATTTGAAAGAAGCCACGCAGGCGATGAGCGAGATCGTGAAAGCCCGTTATGAAGCGTTTGGCTGCGCCGGTCAGGCATCAAAAATCAAAGTGATTGGGCTTGAGGCGATGGCATTGCGGTATGCATCTGGTGAGCTTGATCCTCGGATTTCCTGAGGACGTATCGGGGGCGAGCGGTCACGCGCTCCCCCGACATGCTCTCGTGGATTAGAACAAGACGCGGCAGCGAATCGTGCCTTCGATTTCAGACAGCTTTTCAAGAGCGACGTCTGAGTAATCTCTGTCCACATCAATCACCACATAACCAATTTTGTCCGAGGTCTGCAGGAACTGGGATCCAATATTGATTTGGTTTTCGGCAAATACGGTATTAATTGCTGAGAGAACGCCCGGTCGATTTTCATGGACATGCAATACGCGATGATGATTGGGGTGCGGTGGTAAGGCGACCTCTGGGAAATTCACGCTGGTGAGCGTGGATCCATTATCTGAATATCGCACCAGTTTTTCTGCAACTTCCACACCGATATTTTCCTGAGCTTCTTGCGTTGAACCACCAATATGTGGCGTTAAAATCGCGTTGTCGAATCCACGCAGCGGTGACAGAAACTCGTCGTTGTTGGATTTTGGTTCAACAGGGAACACATCGATGGCAGTTCCTAGAAGATGGCTATCAGCCAGTGCTTTGGTCAGTGCATCGATATCCACGACGGTTCCGCGAGATGCATTGATCAAGATGCTCTTTGGTTTCATTTGACTGATGCGTTCTTGGTCAATCAAATTGCGCGTTGAGGGAAGATCTGGAACGTGCAGAGTGACGATATCCGCCTGTCCTAGCAAGGCCTCCAGAGACGGGATTTGTGAAGCGTTACCCAACGGTAGTTTCGATACAACATCATAAAAAATGACGCGCATCCCAAGCCCTTCAGCCAGAACAGAGAGTTGTGAGCCGATTGAACCATAGCCCACGATACCCAACGTTTTCCCTCGAATCTCAAAGGAATCATTGGCGGTTTTGGCCCAACCACCACGATGTGCTTTGGCATTTTTTTCAGGGATCCCGCGGAGCAGTAGGATGGCTTCAGCGAGCACTAGCTCGGCCACAGATCGCGTATTGGAGTAGGGTGCATTGAAGACGACAACGCCATGCTCTGTGGCAGCAGTCAGATCCACTTGGTTGGTCCCAATGCAGTAACAACCGACTGCAACCAGTTTGTCAGCAGCTTCAAAGATGTCTCGAGTCAGGGTGGTTCTTGACCGAATGCCGAGAAAATGGACGCCTTCCAACCGACTTTTCAGCTCTTCACCGGTGAGTGCTGTTTTGACTGTCTCGATGTTCTGATAGCCAGCATCGCGGAAGATGCGCTCGGCTGATGAATGGATCCCTTCGAGAAGAAGGATTTTTAATTTCGATTTGTCGAACGATGTAGTCATTTAAGCGTCTCGTGAAAATTCAAGAATGTCAGTTTCTGATGCCAGTAATAAAATATCAGCTGGGCGTCTCGCGAACAGGCCACAGGTCACAACACCTGGGATTTGATTGATCGCCAATTCTAATCCTTTTGGGTCGGTAATGGACATGTCATAAACGTCTAGGATGATGTTTCCGTTATCTGTGACAACCCCTTGGCGATACTCAGGATTACCGCCGAGTTCAACCACTGCGCGCCCGACTAAGCTTCGCGCCATTGGAATCACCTCGATGGGTAATGGAAATTCTCCCAGTACCTCAACGCGTTTGGAGTCATCAGCAATACAAATAAATTGTGCCGATGCTTCGGCAATGATTTTTTCTCGCGTCAAGGCTGCGCCACCGCCTTTGATCAGGTTCAGTCGCGGATCGGCTTCATCTGCGCCGTCAACATAGACGGGCAGTGATCCGGTTGCATTTAAATCCAGAAGTTCAATGCCGTATTGAGTCAGGCGATCTTCTGTGGCCTTGGATGAGGCAACCGCACCGAGGATTTGGATGCCACTCTCGGCCAACACGTCAATGAAACAATTGGCTGTTGACCCTGTTCCGATTCCAATGGGGGTTTCTGAATCGAGAAGGTGTCGGACTTTTTCAAAAGCGGCCTCGGCCACCTGGCGTTTTTTCGCATCCTGGCTCATCGTGATCTCCATAAGGGGGGCAAAATCATAGCTGTTAGAAAGCGCAGACGCTATGATAAAGGGCTTCTGTTTGGATTTCTCATGTTTGACACCCTGATTAAAAAGATTTTGTCGGCGCGCGTCTATGACGTTGCGATCGAAACTCCAGTTCATCAAGCGCCCTTTCTCTCAAAGCGCTTGGGCCGCCCCGTGCTTCTGAAACGCGAAGATCTCCAGCCGGTGTACTCCTTTAAGTGTCGGGGTGCTTACAACAAAATGGTTGGGATTCCAAAAGACGTGCTAGCGAAGGGTGTGATTGCGGCGTCAGCGGGGAATCATGCACAAGGGGTCGCTCTTGGTGCGCAGAAATTAAAAATCCCAGCAGTGATTGTGATGCCGACCACCACACCTGAGATCAAGGTGCGGTCAGTCAGGGCGCGAGGTGCGCAAGTCATTCTTCATGGCGACAGTTTTGATGAAGCCTTTGCGAAAAGTCAGGAGTTGGTTGACGAGTTCGGCTACACCTACTTGCACCCCTTCGATGACATTGAGGTCATTGCCGGGCAGGGCACAGTTGCCATGGAGCTCCTACGGCAGGTGACGCGCCCAGTCGATGCGGTATTCATCCCCGTCGGCGGTGGCGGTCTGGCTGCGGGGATGGCGGCTTACATTAAATATGTGCGACCAGAGATCAAAGTGATTGCAGTCGAGCCAGAGGATGCTGCCTGTTTGGCTGCAGCGATGGAGGCCCAAGAGCGTGTGGTCTTGCCGCAAGTCGGTTTATTTGCTGATGGTGTCGCGGTCAAGCAGATCGGAGAGAACACCTTTAACGTTCTGAGAGAGACCTGTGATGAGGTGATCACTGTTACCACTGATGAAATCTGTGCGGCGGTGAAGGATGTCTTTGACGATGTGCGGAGTGTCAATGAGCCCGCTGGTGCCTTGTCGGTTGCTGGTCTCAAAAAATACGCTGAGCGTGAAGGACCGGGCGAAGCTCTCGTTGCGGTGCTCTCGGGGGCAAATGTCAATTTCGACCGGATTCGGCATGTTGCTGAACGGGCAGAAGTCGGTGAAAAGCGTGAAGCAATTCTCGCGGTGACGATTCCAGAGCGGCCTGGAGCCTTCAAAGCATTTTGTGAGCAAATTGGAAGTCGCAACATCACGGAATTTAACTACCGGTTTGCGGATCAAGAGCAAGCACATATTTTTGTGGGTGTGACGACGGATCCAAGCACGGATGACCGGACACAGCTCGTCACTCAGTTGAATGCAGCCCATCTTCCTGTGGTTGATATGACTGACAACGAGCTGGCAAAACTTCACATTCGTCACATGGTTGGCGGGCGGAGTGCTGCGGCAGGTTCTGAGCTGGTGTTTCGTTTTGAATTTCCTGAGAGGCCGGGCGCGTTGTTGAAGTTTTTAAACAAGATCGGATCGCGCTGGAATATCTCCGCATTTCATTACAGAAACCATGGTGCGGCCTATGGTCGGGTCTTGGTTTCGATGCAAGCCGATCTGTCTGAGCGTGATGAGTTGTCGAGTTATTTTGATGACATCGGTTATACCTACTTCGATGAAACTGAAAATCCGGCAGTTAGCCTCTTTATGAAAAGTTGATTCTCATAAGTCACTTTAACTCACTATAAAAGTTGACATTTTTATTTTTTGTCGTATTCTGCACGAAATTTGGACAGGTGCAGGATGCATGAATCGTCGCGATCCACTGAAAATGCTCATGATGATTGGCGGCCTGATTTTGGCAGTCACGGTTGCGCACAGCGCAATTATCGGCGGATAAACCCGTCTTCGGTAATGATCCAGTCGAACGACTGATCCCAGTCTTCTGGTTCAAATTGTGTCTCTTGCGTGGCATAGGCCACGCCAATCCGAATCGGCGCCTTTGGCGGGCAATGCTCGAGCGCGCGATCATAAAAACCACCGCCCATCCCGAGTCGATAGCCTCGTCGGTCGAAGCCACAGCAAGGCATGATTAACCAATCAAGTGCGCGCAATTCTGTCACCCTATTCTGTTTGGATGTTCGGATCCCGAATCGTCCGATGACGAGATCTGTTTCTTGCTGATAAGCCACCATTTCCATGGTGGTGTTGGATAGGATCCGTGGAATCAGCAATTCATGAGCATGGCTGAAAACATGGTGATGGAAGGTGTCTAGGTCGACCTCTGAGCCGAACGCCAGATAGGAACCGATCCGCAGGGGCTGCTGTGGCAGGATGTCGATTAAGTACTCTGAAATTCGCTGATTCAAAGTCTCTCGGCGTGCAGGACTGAGCCCATCTCTCAGGGTCAATAGTTGGGATCTGAGCGCGTCTTTAGACATAAAAGCCCCAGGTTGCCGCTGTCAGTTTAGCCCTTGAACCCAACGGTTCAAGGCGGGAAACGCAAACATACATTAGGCTTTCCGTGAACGGACCTGCGCACCGCATGCTTTGTGCTTCCCTGGAAAAAGAGTATCGGCTCAGGGACATCACCGACTGGCGAACAACCCAGGTTGGAATGAGTATATCAGCCTGCTTCCGACTCAGACAGCCGTTCGAGTGTGGTACCGATTCGTTCAGCGAGGCGTTTCAAGTCTTCATCAGCACCGCTTGTCTCGCCAGTCAGGTGTTCGTGGGCGATATTCAGGGCGGCCATGACGGCTAAACGCTCGAGTGCACTGTTCCCCGTTTTTTCTTGAATGTCTCGCATTCGGTTGTCGACGAACTCTGCAGCAGCCTCAAGTTCGTGCTCCTGACCGGCTGGGCAGGCGACGGGGAATTCACGTCCTAAAATCTGTACGCGAACGGTTGCGATTTCGGTCATGACAGCACCTCATAATTCTTGAGTCGACCTAAAACGGCATCGATATGATGGCGCGCTTCATCACGTTGCTTTAACAGCACCGCGCGGGCACGCTTGAGCTCCACCTGCTGTTTCCGCAAGTGGCGATTCTCTTGATCTAGGCGCTCGGAAAGTTGGATCAGTTTCTCAACTTGCTGTTCCAACTCATGCAAATCATTACGCATTTAGGTTTCCCTTTAACTCATGCGCATCATACGTCCGCTCTCTCTCAGGTACAACAGACGTGATACAGTTATCGCTTCAGGAGGTGCCCGATGATCGAAGAATTATACCGTGCGATGGATGACTGGTTAGTTGACCAGAATTCCGATGTTCGAGCCTCTGAAGTCCAGGGATTACTTGCAGGACTGATGGCCGCAAATATCAACGTTCGGCCCGATGAGTATGTTGCCCGCCTCACTGAGTACGCGGATTTACAACCGGGTTGCCTGGTTCAGGTCGCGGACTCATTAGACACTTTATTTAGCAATCTGCATGAGAGTTGGTCTGGGATAGGCTTGGATTTTGAAATGCTGTTACCGGAAGACGACGAGCTCATCGAAGAACGAGCTGATGCACTTGGTGCCTGGTGTGAAGCGTTTTTGGCAGGACTTGGACTGTCGGGTGAGTTATCCAAAGACAAAAAGCTCTCAGAAGATGTTCGTCAAGCGCTCGAAGATTTGTCTGAAATTGCGCGAATTGAAGCCGATGGTGATGATGAATCCCTTGAAAAAGCCTTCGCCGACGTCAGTGAACATGTTCGGCTAGCCGCTTTGTTAATTGCCACCGACTTGAGGGGTGACCAAAACGATGCGCCTCATGAGCCGATTGTCCATTAAGTGAGTCAGTCCATGTTTTCTCTACACGTTTATCAGGAGCGACGTCAGCGATTGAAAGCGCTGATGCCTGAGAAGTCGCTGGCGATTGTTGCAGCGGCTGCCGAAGTCATTCGAAACCGTGATGCCGAGTACCCGTTTCGGCAATCCAGCGATTTTTGGTATCTCACAGGATTTACTGAGCCGGATGCGGTTTTGGTCATTGGGCCCGGACAGCCAGATCGTTTATTCGTCAGGCCAAAACATCCAGAGCAAGAAGTCTGGACTGGACGGCGCATGGGTCCGGATCATGTGAAACACCGATTGGGGATTGATCAGGGGTATCCGCTGGAGGCCCTCGATACAGAGTTAAAAACGTTGTTGGCGGAGATCGCTTGGGTCGAATATCCCTTTGCTTGTCAGAAATCGACAGCGATTGTCGATCAAGCCATCAAAGCTAAAGGTTTGCGATCACGGCGGAGTGATTTGCTCTCCCACCGTGCCGATTTGTCGAGACATTTGAGCCAGGCACGATTGATCAAATCTCGTCAAGAAATCGACATCATGAAAGAAGCTGGTCGGATTTCTGCACAGGGACATATTGCCGCGATGCAGGCCTGCGAACCTGGGATGACAGAAGATCAACTGGCATCTGTGGTTGAGCATCAGTTCCGCATGGACGGCTCCCCGTCGATCGCCTATCAAACCATCGTGGGTGGCGGGGACAATGCCTGTATTTTGCATTACATCGACCGGACCGACCGATTGCGATCGGGTGATTTGGTGTTGATCGATGCCGGTTGCGAGGTGCTAGGTTACGCAGGTGACATCACGCGTACCTTTCCTGTCAATGGATCGTTCACCAATGCTCAGGCAGAACTTTATGATCTGGTACTGAGTGCACAATCTGAGGCGATTGCTCAGATGGTGGTCGGGAAATCCATTAAATTGTTCCATGAGACGGCGGTTCGTCGCCTGACTGAGGGACTCATCGAGCTCAACATCATCGAAGGCCCGTTAGAGTTGGCGCTCGAGGATAAGCGTTATCTCCCCTATTACATGCATGGGACCGGTCATTTTCTAGGACTTGATGTCCATGATGTTGGGGCTTATGAGCATGAGGGCCAGCCCGTTGAATTGGCTGAAGGGATGGTGATTACCTGTGAACCTGGGTTGTACATCAGTCAGTCATCTGATGCGCCAGCTCGGTATCGAGGGATTGGGATCCGGATTGAAGATGACGTCCTCATTACCGGGCGTGGTCCAGAGGTGCTCACCGCAAAGGTCCCGAAAGAACGAGCAGAGATCGAAGCTCTGATGCGAGGCTAAGGGTGCAGATCAGTGTCATTGGTGGTGGTCCGATCGGCTTGATTGCCCGCACTGCGCTCGAGCAAGAAGGTCACGAGGTTCGGCAATTTGATCCTTCGACGGAAAAACCGAAGATGTCACTCGCGTTGGCGGAGTCGACCCTCGCCCTCCTGGATCGCATTGGGGTCCAATTAGATGCAGGCGAAGATCTCACAGAAATCCTGGTGAATGAGCAAGGATTGCCGGGTTCGATGCTCCTTCGGGCATCGGAATGTGGATATCCTCGGTTTGGACGGGTGATCTGTTCGCTGGCGCTAGAAGCAGCGCTGACCGAGCACACCTCGGATCGGGTTGAGCCATTGTCGGTGTCGCAAGTCCGGGCTCGGAGTGCTCAACACAACCCATCAGTTGAGCTGGCTTCTGGTGAAATGATTCATCCAGATCTGGTGATTTTGGCCGATGGGGGCCGAAGTGGACTCACTGAGTCGTTGGGGCTGACAGCTCAGCGGCGACCGTTTGATCGCTCAGCGATCATGGGCCGCATTCAGGTGGACACCCCTCAGGCTGGTCGGGCTTATGAGCGATTTATTGGTACAGGCCCGTTGGCAATCCTGCCCATCGAGTCGTCGACCTATGGGTTTGTTTGGTCTCTGGATCCGGCGTATGCAGAACGCCTAATTCAAATGCCGGAGACATTGATTCGTGTGTTACAGCAAGCGGTTCCCGCTGAGCTTGGCGGCATTGAATTCGCCTCGGATCCGGTCGTGATTCCATTGGTAGAGCGCTGGGTCGACCAGCCCTACCGACCGGGGGTGGTGTTGATCGGCAATGGCGCGCAGACCATTCATCCAGTCGCAGGCCAAGGTCTGAATCTTGCACTTCGAGGTGTCAACCTGCTGGTTGATGCACTGCGCACGCAGCAACCTGATGACGCAGTCAAAACAGCATTTTCCCAATGGCGCATGAATCGTGATGCAACCCGATTGGCTTCATCCAGTCTTGAGGCCTTATTTGATCGCGAGTTGTTTCCGCGGAAGCTCTTCACCAGCCTTGGGATGGTCTTTGGCGACCAAAGTCTTTGGCTGAAGCGAAAAATTGCTGAGGCCGGTATGGGAGTGATTTCGTGAAGACCCTTGTCATCGGTGGTGGATCCATTGGTCTGGCAGCGGCTGTTGTTTGTCACCAAGCCGGTCATCAAGTGATTGTGTTTGATCCGGTTGGATTTCAACCCGTTGAGCCAACCGTTGAGATGGATGCTCGCGTTTGGGCGCTTGGACCGAAATCGACAGGTTTTTTGTCAGACATTCATGCTTGGTCGCCCGATGCTCGCGTGTGTTGCTATCGATCAATGCGAGTCATCGATGCCCGGAGTGATGCCAGAGTCACCTTTGCAGACCCAAGGCTTGGCCATCTCGTCGAAGCACATTGGGTGCGTAATCAACTGTTAAAAACCGTTGGGGAAAGCCCCATTCAATGCCTAGAGCAAGGGGTTGCACGAGTCGACCCTCAGGGATGTGTCACCCTCGAAAATGGTCAGACGATCGACTCTGATTTCGTGATCTTTGCGGAAGGTCGGCAAGCAACAACGGCCCAAGCATCCGGATTCGAATTAATGGATGGTGGGTATCATCAGCGGGCGCTGGTGGGAACTCTTCATTGCGAGCAACCGCATGACGGTGAGGCATTTCAGATCTTTACTGAGCAGGGCCCTTTAGCGCTGTTGCCACTCCCGGATCGCGATGGCGAGCATCGAGTCAGTGTGGTCTGGTCTTTGCCAACCGATGCGGCCGAAGCGCTCGCACAGTGCAGTACTGACATGCTTGCTGCACGATTGGCTCGGGTGAGTGAAGCCGCGCGTGGGGCATTGCGATTTGTCAGCGATCCTGTTTGGATTCCGATTTCTCAACACGCGCTCAAACGCGACGCACTTGGTTGTTTGCTCGCAATCGGTGATACAGCGCATGGGATTCTGCCCTTGGCAGGCCTGGGTGCCAATCTTGGTTTTGCTGATGTGATTGCGCTACAGCAGGCGCTACGATCGCACCCATCCGCTGCCGGTGATCGGTTAGCTAGAACGGTGGCGCGCGAGCGATGTATGGCTCACCGGACGGTGGCGATGGTGATGGGATTGTTTTCCGACGTGTTCCGATCCGATCAACCCATGATTCAATTGGGTCGCAGTATGGCCTTGAGAACCGCAGATCGACATCCAATGATTCGATCACTGATTCAGGAGTTGGCAGGCTAATGTTCACAGGCATTGTGCAAGGATTGGGTGAAGTCACACAGATCCGTGATGATCAAGGAATTCGACGGATCCAGGTTCGCATGCCTCAAGGGCGAGACAGGGATCTTCACACTGGAGCATCGATTGCCATTAACGGTGTGTGCCTCACGGTCACGGGTTGGGACCAGCAGGGTGTGCAATTTGATGTGATTGATGAGACGCTCAGATTGACCAATCTTGGTGAGCTGCAAACGGGCTTTTGGGTGAATGTCGAACGTGCCGCTCGGTTTGGTGACGAGATTGGTGGCCATGTGCTTTCCGGTCATATTCATGGACAGGCTGAAGTCACTGAAGTCATTGAAACAGAGGCGAATCTGGCTGTTTGGTGGCGTGTTCCTGAGTCTCTGCTGAAATATGTCTTACCGAAGGGCTATGTGTCACTCAATGGGTGTTCGTTGACCGTTGGCGAAGCCAGTCGTGATGGGCAGATGAGTATTCACCTGATCCCAGAGACTCGAGCACTCACCACCTTCGGTCGGATCAAGCCAGGAGATCACTTAAACTTAGAAATTGATTCCCAGACACAAGCGATTGTCGATACGGTTGAACGGGTACTGGAACAGCGTTTGTGAAGGCTTGGCAACGGATTCTTGCCGATTCGTTAACGACATCGAATCAATTATTATCGCGGCTGGGCCTGATGACCGATCAGGTGCAATCTGTCGATCAGTCACCGGATTTTCCGGTCCGAGTGCCGGAACCTTTTGTCACCCGGATGGTGCCAGGTGATCCTCACGACCCCTTATTACGCCAAGTGTTAGCAGTTGCTGACGAGCGCCACGCGATGCCCGGGTTTGTGAAGGACCCTTTGGATGAACTTGAAGGCCCGATGCCCGGGGTGTTGCACAAATACCGATCGCGGGTCTTGGTGATCTACCGTGGTGGTTGCGCCATTAACTGCCGCTATTGCTTTCGACGTCATTTTCCCTATCAGGAGAATACGCTGACCGCGAGAGACATTGATGGGTTGGTGAGCTACCTCAAGGCGCATCCGGAAGTCAATGAAGTGATTTTGTCAGGCGGTGATCCATTGATGGCTGACGATCAAGCCCTGTCTGGTTTGTTTGTTCGGTTGGAATCCGTATCAAGCATTCACCGCCTACGGATTCACACGCGGTTACCCATTGTGATTCCAGAGCGGGTCACTGACCTGCTGTGCCAGGCCATTGCTACGACCGCTTTGCCTGTGGTGATGGTGTTGCATAGCAACCATGCCAACGAAATTGATCAGTCGGTGATGGATGCAGTCAGTCAGTTGCGCGTGGTCTGTCGTTCGGTATTGAATCAATCGGTGATCTTAAAAGGGATCAATGATTCTGCAGATGTGCTCATTGCCTTAAGCGAACGGTTGTTTGAGGCAGGGATTGATCCGTATTATTGGGTCTGTAGCCACCGTGAATGTGGATAAAGCGACCCAAAACCCTACAACAAACGTATCGGAACTTTTAAGAGGAAGAGCTGCGGGAGTCCAAGTGAACCTCGGCGACGCACGTCCGGGAGGTAATTCAAATATCGTAATCCGTGGAAATGTTTCTGTAGCGGGTGGTAACAGTCCCTTGATTATCGTAGATGGACTTCCTTACGACAGTCTAAACGATATTGCCCCCGATGATATAGCCAATATAGAGATACTTAA
>OBNW01000078.1_pt1 | contig 11336 bp, 8 predicted proteins | sample 1498721 | NCBI WGS metagenome assembly OBNW01 (sample SAMEA3275575, study PRJEB22092) | marine metagenome | biome: ENVO:01000047, "MEDITERREAN SEA BIOME"; feature: ENVO:00002042, "SURFACE WATER"; material: ENVO:00002010, "SEA WATER" | collected 2014-06-21T12:11:00+00 | depth 0 m | reverse complement strand
TTTGTCATATTTTTCAATGTCTTTTTATTCTTGGGCCTAGCTGTTGGATAACCTCGCCAGCACGAGCATTGCCTTGAGCTAAAGCCTCATCAATAGTTTTGTCAGATAGATATTGATCAAGAAAGCCAGCTGCAAAATTATCACCTGCCCCCGTAGTATCAATAACTTGTTCAATTTTATGAGCCGGGTGATGAGCAACGGTTTCTCCGTGAAAATAGTAAGCGCCCTCGGCACTGGCGGTCATGGCAATTTTCTTTCCGAAGGATTGAAAAAATGTAGAGACATCTGCCATAGTCTCACTTTGTGTAAACATTTTCGCTTCATCAAAATTACAAAAAACAAGCTCAACATATTCTTCAATAAATTCTTTCAGCTCATCGCGATGACGATCAACACAAAAAGGATCTGAAAGAGATAATGAAGTTTCAATATTCATGGTCTTTGCAATCTTTCCTGCTTTCTTTAAAGTTTGTTTTGTTAAGTCATGATCCCACAAATAAGACTCCATATAAATGTGATCAATCCCTTGAAGACTATCTTCGGTTAGCTCGTCAGGATGAAGTTGAGAGCCGATACCAATATGCGTGGCCATTGTTCTCTCTCCATCTGGAGAGACTAGAATATTACAACAGCCTGTTGGAAGATCATTTTTTTTGATAACCCCCTTATAAGCAATATTCGCTTTTTCTAAATCTTGAATAAATGCCTGACCATACTCATCCTCGCTTACTTTCCCATAAAATATTGCCTCATGAGAGCTGTAATTTAATTCATGGATCGTATTGCAGACCGAACCGCCAGAAGTAATGAGCGGATTTTTAAAATGAGATCGAATTTCTTGAATCTGAGACTCATCAATTAAAGTCATTGAACCTTTAGTAAGATTGAGGGCAGAAATAGTGCTATCTTCCACTTGGCAGATAACATCGACAAGGGCTGTGCCCACTCCTAATATTTTTTTCACTCAAAGAAAATAATCATTTCCTTAAATAGTTCCAATGAAAAATTCTCTGCTTTATGAAGGGCACAATTGAACAAAATTTAACGAATCAATTGATTAGATGAGATGGTTTTTCATAACTTTTTAGGATAAGAGTGCGAATATTCGCTCTACTAAAAAAATTTGAGAAAAACCTGTGCATATTTAGGAAAATAGTGTGGGTGGAATCTTTAAATTCCATTTGAGTTTATTGGCTTTTAAGAATTTAATAGAAATAAATTGACTAACTTCGTCTATAGATAGTATATTCGCTAGGCAAGAGGCCACTAGATCTAGTGATTTTTTGCTTATATATACACAAACTTGGTAGGTAGAATGGAAACAAATAGCGCAGAAAATATAGAAAATTCAACGAAAAATACAGTCGTCAATAAGCAAAATGAAGAGATAAATCTACTGAGTTTAAGCGTTGTCAGACGCGACGGTTCAATAACCCCTTTTAAATCAGACAAAATTGCTAGTGCTATTCGAAAAGCCTTTCTTGCTCAAAACGATATCCGTGACAGCAAAAAAATAGATCAAACAGTAAATGACATTACTGAGACTGTGACGGGCGCCCTAACTCGCCGTATAGCCAATGGAGATATGATCCACATTGAAGACATTCAAGATCAAGTGGAATTAGCTCTTATGCGAGGCGAGTACCACAAAGTAGCCAGAGCCTACGTGCTTTATCGTGAACAACGTGCCAAGCAGCGATACAAAACAGCTCAACTTAATGAACAAGTAGGGGCTAAAGTTTCTACAATGGCTGTTACGAAAAGAGACGGCCACAAAGAAGATATCTCTTTAGAGAAAATTACTAATCGTATTTCCGTTCTCTCCAATGGTCTGGAAATTGATCCTATCACGATTGCTCAAAAAGCAATTCAAGGTTTGTATGACGGAATTACCACAAATGAAATTGATACCTATCTTGCCGAGACTGCTGCGGCGTTAACGGTTGAACATCCTGATTACTCTTATCTTGCTGGGAGAATTAAAGCGAATGCTCTGCATAAGGAAACACCTGGATTTATTATTGCTACTAAAAATTTATTTGAAGATGGTTTGCTTCGAGAAGAGTACCATCAAAAAGTAATGGCTCATGCCGAGGAAATTGAAAAAATTATTGATTACGATCGAGATTACTTATTTGATTACTTTGCTTTAACAACACTCCTAAGAGCTTACTTGTTACAATTTAACAATAAAACAATAGAGCGTCCCCAGGATTTATGGATGCGTGTTGCTCTTTGCGTATCAGGAGACAAATTTGATTTTTATCAAGTGAAGAAAACTTACGACAGCCTTTCTCAAGGTCTCTACACGCATGCGACCCCCACTCTATTTAATAGTGGATTAAAAATGCAACAGCTTTCCTCTTGCTTCCTCATTGGAATGGAAGATGACTCCATTGAAGGTATTTTTAATACTGTTAAAGATTGCGCCTTAATTTCTAAGACAGCGGGTGGTATTGGTTTACACGCCCACAACGTCAGAGCAGGCGGAAGTCGAATTAAATCAACAAACGGGAAATCCAACGGTCTTATTCCTTTCTTGAAAATCTTTAATGAAACTGCCCGATCCGTTGATCAAGGGGGTGGAAAGCGAAAAGGTTCTTTTGCGGTTTATTTAGAGCCTTGGCATGCAGATATTGAAGCCTTTTTAGAACTTCGTAAGAATACAGGTGCTGAAGAGTTTCGAGCTCGTGATCTTTTTTATGCGCTATGGATCCCTGACCTTTTCATGCAGCGCGTGGAAGAAGATGGGGAATGGACATTGATGAGCGAACATGAATGCCCAGGATTATCAAATACTTACGGTAAAGGTTTTGTGGAACTCTACACCAAGTACGAAAAAGAAATGCCTGACCTCAAAAAAGTTAAAGCACGCACACTGATGTCAAAAATTATTGAAGCCCAGATTGAAACAGGCCAGCCTTACATGCTCTACAAAGACTCTGTTAATAGAAAATCGAACCAAAAAAATATTGGGGTCATTAAATCATCTAATCTTTGCGCAGAAATTGTTGAGTATTCTGAAAAAGACGAAACAGCAGTTTGTAACCTAGCTTCTATCGCGCTTCCTAAATTTGTTAATGACGAAGGAAAATATGATTATCAAAATCTCTATCAAATTGCCAAACTAGCAACCAAGAACTTAGATCAAGTCATAGACATTAACTTCTATCCCACTGATAAAACTCAAAACTCTAATAGCCGTCATCGCCCAATCGGTTTGGGCATTCAAGGATTAGCGGATGTCTATTTTAAAATGAATATTGCTTATGACTCTGTTCAAGCGCAAATTATCAATAAACAAATTTTTGAGACTATTTACTTTGGGGCATTAGAGGCTTCCATGGAACTCGCCGCAGATAAAGGAGCGTATTCTACTTTTCAAGGCTCTCCCCTCTCTCAAGGTCAATTTCAGTTTGATCTTTGGGGTGTTAAGCCTTCAAATATGTGGGACTGGAAAGGCTTAATGGAGAAAATTCAAAAACATGGTGTGCGAAACTCACTGACTACTGCATGTATGCCCACCGCCTCGACAGGAATTATTTTAGGCAACACAGAAACCTTCCAGGTTCAAACATCTAATATCTATAAAAGACAAACCCTATCTGGGGAGTTTTTGTTAGTGAATCGCTATCTCGTCAAAGAGCTAATGTCTCGAGGACTATGGAGCAAAGAACTGAGAGATCAGATTATTTTAGAGAATGGATCCGTTCAAAATATCGAAGGGTTCCCTGAGGATTTAAAAGAAGTTTACAAAACAGTTTGGGAGACATCACAAAAAACAGTCATCGACATGGCTGCTGATCGCGCTCCCTTTATTGATCAAACGCAGTCCATGAATTTATGGCTAGCGACCCCTACCTTTGGAAAAGTGAACTCCATGCATATGTATGCTTGGAAAAAAGGTCTAAAAACAGGAATGTATTATCTTCGCAGCAGATCAGCTGTAGATGCCGTCAAAGTCACCGTTTCATCTGAGAAAAAAGCCAAAGAAACCTATGTAAAAGAGGTACAGTCTAACGAACCCGAAGATTGTGTGACTTGTAGTGCCTAAAAAAATTAATCAAAATATTAAAAGGAGCCAATCATGATTTCAAAAGGATGTAAATCTATCTTCCCTATTCAACACCAAGAAATTTGGGAGCGTTATAAACAACATGTTCAGTCTTTCTGGACCCCTGAAGAGGTATCACTTCAAGACGATTTGCGTGACCTAAAAACTCTCACCGAAGGTGAAAAACACTTCATCAAACACGTGCTTGCTTTTTTTGCGAACTCCGAAGCCATGATTAATGAAAATCTTGCTTCCCGTTTTTACAATGAAATTTTAATCCCAGAGTCTCGTCTTTTTATCACGATGCAGATGCTCAATGAATCGATTCATGCTGAGATGTATGGCCTTCAGATTGAAGCCTATGTCGAAGATCCAGCCGAAAAAGATAAGTTGTTTTCTGCTATTCAAAGTGTTCCTTGTATCAATAAAAAAGCCCAGTGGGTCTCCAAGTGGCTGAATGGTAATCAAAACCTCCTCACTCGACTGATTGCCTTTGGACTAGTCGAAGGTTTATTCTTTGCCGGATCCTTCTGTGCCATTTACTACTTCAGAAAAAGAGGTTTGCTTCCCGGCTTAGCATTGTCCAATGACTGGATTGCAAGAGATGAAGGAATGCACTTTAGTTTTTCCGCTTTGATGTTTAAAACACTGAGCAGTAAATTTAACAATGGAACGCTGACTGATGGTGACATTAAATCCTTAGACTTAATTCCTGGTCTTGTCTCCCAATCTGAATTTGAAGAAATTGTCAGAGAAGCGGTGGAGTTTGAAAAAGAGTTTGTCACCGATGCGCTTCCTGTAGATTTAATTGGAATGAACAAAGAAATGATGTGTATGTACATTGAAGCTGTCTCTGATCGTATCGCAGATCTATTTGGCTTTGAACATGTCTACGGCACAGAAAATCCCTTTGATTTTATGAGAGCTCTTGATGTTCAAAACGTCACTAACTTTTTTGAAAAGCGTGTCTCTGAATATCAACGACCAACCGATCGTGCTCTTTCCTTTGATGAGTCTTTCTAATTGGACGCGACGATCTACACAAAAGAAAACTGTGTTTTTTGTACTCGAGCGAAAGCTGTATTAGAACCCTATAATCCAAAAATCTTAAAATTGGATGAAGACTTCAACCGAGAGCAATTCTTTGAAGTCTTTCCCACTGCTAAAACCTTTCCCCAAATTATCATTAATGGTGAGAAAATTGGGGGTTTTACAGAGCTCGAGCAGTGGATGGCTTTTAATAAACCTGACGAAAATTTTTAGTGTCGCTTCCAAAATACCAAGAAGTACTTGATTTCTGGTTCAAAGAATCAAGTCCCAAAGATCACTGGGCTAAAAATGACGAGTATGATCTCAAGATCAAAAGCCGTTTTTTGGCCGATGTCGAAAAAGCTAGCCGTAATGAATATGATGATTGGCAAGATGAAGCCAAAAGTAGTTTGGCGCTAATTATTCTTCTGGATCAATTCTCTAGAAACTTATTTCGCAATGATCCCCAATCATATGCCCAAGACACCAAGGCTAGACTACTTGTCATTGAAGGGGTGGATCGCCAATATCTTGAAGAGCTCGACATGTCGGAGCGACTCTTTTATTTACTTCCCCTTGTTCATAGCGAAGAGATGCAAGACCATATTTTTGTGCAACAATTAGGTGAGGTTTTTTTAAAAGAACATCCGAACTATGAGGGAATAAAAAAATCTTGGGATGATCATACTCGAGTTATCAAAAGATTTGGAAGATATCCTCATAGAAATAATATTCTACAAAGACAATCAACTGCTGAAGAAATTAAATTTTTAGAAGAGCCAAATTCTTCTTGGTAATTTTATTTTCTTAATGGGCTTGCCCCCAATTTAATCCACCGCCAAAATCAACTTTAATTGGTGTTTTAAATGATTTGTATTTTTGATGTGATGTTTCCATGAGATTGGTGATTTGAGGAATGAGATCTTTTTCATCTTTATGAATTTCAAAAAGGAGTTCGTCGTGCACTTGCGATGTCATTTTTGATTTGCATTTGTTTTGTTCTAGATATCTATGAATATCCAGCATTGCTATCTTGATTAAGTCTGATGCCGTTCCTTGAATAGGGGCATTGATGGCTTGTCTTTCTGCAAAAGAACGCAACATAAAGTTTTTCGCATTAATATCTTTAATGTGAGATTTTCTACCAAACAAGTTTTCTACATAGCCTAATTTTTTGGCCTTATCAGTAGTAGCTTTCATAAAATCATTAATGTTGGGAAATTTTTGAAAATAGTTATCAATAAATAGCTTGGCTTCGGCGTTACTGACACCCAATTGTTTTGCTAGACCGTACTGACTAATTCCATAGATAATTCCAAAGTTGATAATTTTCGCCATGCGACGGTCATTATCATTTATCGTCTTTTTATTGAATACCAACTGTCCGGTACTTTGATGAATGTCTTGATCTTCTTGAAATGCTTTTAACATATTAGGATCCTCGCAGGCTTCACAAAGAACACGCAGTTCAATTTGAGAATAGTCAAAGCTGTATAAGTCATGGTCTTTTTCTGCAATAAAGGCAGTTCTGATTTTTTTGCCAATTTCAGTTCGAATGGGAATATTTTGAAGATTAGGTTCAGATGAGCTGAGTCTACCCGTAATAGTGGCCGCTATATTAAAAGTACTATGCACGCGATCATTGCTGTCCGCATGCTCGGCGAGCGAGGATGTATAGGTGGAAACCAACTTGGAGTACTGACGCCATTGTAAAATGTGAGAGGCAATTTCAACTCCTTCAGACTCTAATTGTTCTAATACTTTCACATTCGTTTGAAAGTCTCCGGCTTTAGTTTTTTTAGTCACCTTTACTTCGAGCTTTTTAAAGACCTCCGTTAATTGCTTTGGAGATCCAATATTAAATTCCTCCCCTGAAATTTTAAAAATTTTTTGTTCAATTTTTTCAATTTCTTTATGGAGATCTTTTTCGAGCTTGGATAAAAATTTTATGTCAATCTTTACTCCCTTGCTTTCAACTTCTTGAAGAACCAAACTAAGTTTTTTATCAATATCGTAATAAATCCAACTATCAGCAGCTTCTACGATTTGGGGTTGCAGTACTTCATATAATTTATGGGTGGCGTATGCATCATGGGCCGCATAATTAGTTGCAGATTGCAAGGGTACTTCCGAGAAATCTTTGTAATTTCTTTTTGACTCATTTTTGATGACATCCTTAAATTTTTCTTTTTCCTCACCAAAGTAATAGTAATACAAATCTTCTAAGTTATGTTTGGTTAGACCATTGTTAATAAAAAAAGACATCAACAAGGTGTCTTGAAAAGAAATGGTATTAACGTTAAAGCGTTTTAAAATCACGCTATCGTATTTGGCGTTATGAAAGATTTTTAAAATTGATGGATCTTCACAAAGGATATTGAGTTCTTTTAAAATTTTTGTTTGATCTTTGGAGGACAGTTCTTGTTCTGGAGATTTAAAGGGAATGTAATACGCTTGCTCTGCGTTCGATAAAGAAATGCCAATAATTTGAGCTTGATTCACATCCAGGCTGTCAGTTTCAAGATCGATTGCGAGCGTTCTTTCTGATTGCAGGCTTTGAAGATAGGCGATGATCTCTGGGGTTTTGATTAAGCATTTAAATTCAATATTTTTTTTGGCAGCATGGGGTTTTGTTTCATGAGCACTTGTACGAATAAGTGATTTAAATTCATACTTTTTAAAAAAATCATTAAGCTTTGGGGAATCATCAAAGGCTTTTAATTCTTCTATTTGAATAGGCAGATCGAGATCGTTTTTTAAGATGACTAATTGGTGGCTAATTTTAGCGGACTCTTCATGATCATGGATAAGATTTTTGATACGAACATTAGCGATTTGATCTTTATTAGCTAAAAGCTTTTCAAAATTACCGAATTCATTAATTAATTTAGCGGCTGTTTTGGGGCCAATCCCAGGGACACCGGGGATATTATCCACACTATCTCCGATCAGGGCTTGTACGTCGGTGATTTTATCAGGGCCCACGCCAAATTTATCCATGACTTTCGCTTCATCAATTTCCACATTTTTCATCGGGTCCATAATACGGGTATTGGCAGAGAGCAATTGAAATAGATCTTTGTCAGAGCTAAAGACGGTTGTGGGAATTTGATTTTCTTCTCCGTATCGAACATAACTGGCAATAATATCATCGGCTTCAAAATCTTTTTTCTCAATAACATCTAAACCAAAAGCATCAATCGCTTCGCGAATAATTCCAAATTGAGGAATTAAATCTTCAGGTGCTTCACTGCGATTAGCTTTGTACTCAGGATAAAGAGTATTGCGAAACGTATTTTTTCCTGCATCCAGAATTATTAAAATTTTATCATTAGGATGTTCATCAATCAGACGTAACATCATGTTACAAAAACCATACACAGCATTGGTGGGAATGCCTTTGGAATTATTCATAGGAGGGAGCGCATAGTACGCTCGAAAGATATAACCTGAACCGTCTACAAGAATTAATCGGGACTCAGACATCTAACTAGGATAACAGAGAATAAATAGAGATACTATTCTTTAGGAGCGTGTTTATTTAAAATTCGCTGGAGAGTTCTTCTATGCATTTTTAATCGTCGGGCCGTTTCGGAGACATTACGATTACACTGAGTGAATACCCTTTGGATATGTTCCCATCGTATTCGATCCGCAGACATAGGATTTTCTGGAGGTGGTGGCAAAGAAGAGGCAGTGGATGACATCAACGATTTTTCAATATCATCAATGTTCGCAGGCTTAGTCAAATAATCATCTGCACCTAATTTGACCGAAGATACCGCTGTTGCGATATTGCCATAACTGGTAAGCATGACTGCACGGCATTCTGGGTTTTTTTCTTTGATGACTTTGATAACATCCAGGCCCGAACCATCTCCTAGACGCAAATCTACAATGGCGTAATTAAAATCATGTTGGGTTAAAACCTCAAGGGCTTCTTTTTTATTGGCTGCAGCAGTGACTACAAAATCTTTTCGTTGGAAAGAGGTCGTTAAGCGCTCACGAAAAGGCTTATCATCTTCAATAATAAATAAGGTTTTTTCTTTTTCCGTAGTTTGTTCTAGATCTGCCATGTTAATATTACTTCTGCTCCATTATTATTTTGTACTGAAATTTTCCCATTTAGATTTTCAATCATTTGCTTAGTTATGAATAGACCAAGGCCCATATTTACCCCTTTTTCGGGCCTGCTAGAATAGAATGGTTTTCCAAAATTTGCTATAAACTTTTTATCAAAACCTGGCCCATCATCTCGTATTTTGATGAAATATTCCTGCTTTTCAGACTCCGCAATTAATAAAATTTCTTTTTCAGCAAAACTAATCGCATTTTTAATAATATTATTCATTGCGATATTCAGCTCAGGTGTGATTTTAATATTAATCGCTTTTGATTGTTCATCCGACCGGTAGTCCAATCAATCGATCGATAATTATTAGCAAACTGATCACACAGTGATTGAACATAGGCGTCCAAAGACATATTACTGATCTCTGAAGAAATCTCTTTAGTCTCTGGGTTGGTAGAAAGTTCTTTTAAGATCGCCTTACAACGATCCAGTTCAATTTTTAATGTATCAATATCCTCGCCATATTTTTTTTTCAGTTCTAAGTCCTGATCAAAATCTCCTACAATAAGATTAATTGTATTCAACGGGGTGCCTAACTCATGGACAGCTGCTGCTGCCAATCCTCCAACCTTGAGTAACTCTCTTTCGTTTTGAAGTTGCTTGCTAGCAAGCTCATAGGCCGTCTGGGTGCTTTTGTAGTTCATGGAAAAGTAATACAAATAAAAGACTAAAAAAATACTACTAATAAATAAAGAAATCATAATTGCTAGACTGTAGTTAATATTAATCTCGGGGCGTACAGACACAGGCAGATCTATATAAAAATTAAAAATAAGAGCAAAACAAACTAGGGATAAACTTAAGATAACCAAAACTCTTTCAATCGTCAGGTAAGAGGCGGCAATCGCAATTGGCGCTAAAATAATAAAAATAAAAGGATTAGTATAGCCGCCATTGAGTCCAATCAGCAAAGATATTTGTAAAATATCAAAACATAAAAAAAGAAAAATTTGTCGTTCCGTTAAAATCTTTTCTCCACGATTTAAAAGGTAGTATGCTAAGCCAACGCTAATAAGAAGTAAAATTGCGATAGCCCAAGAGGTATAGATTACAAAATCTGTAACATTAAAAAAATATTGGGTGACACCAAGGGTAATGCCCTGACCTACAAACGCGATTAAACGGATTAGTAAAAAATCCGATGAGTTTACAAAAAGAAATTTATTTTTTTTATTATCCAACTTAGATGTCTAAGTTTGCTACTTTAATTGAATTATCCTGAATAAAACTTTTACGATCCGTTACATCATCGCCCATCAGCATGATTAACTGGCGCTCGGCATGGACTTGATCTTCTAATTTTACTTGAAGGAGTTTTCGATTGGAGCGATCAAGAGTGGTTTCCCATAACTGTTCCGGGTTCATTTCACCTAAACCCTTATAACGACTAATTGATTGACCTTTTTTGCTCATCTCAAAGAGCGTGTTGAAAAACTCTACTAACCCATAACAAGAGAAGTTTTCCTTTGATGATAGCTTTGATATTCCAAAATAGACATCAGTGGATTTAGCAAAACCCATCTTATTATAAAGCTGTAAATTTTCTTGAGGAATAAACTCTCTTAGGTGTAATAGCTTTTCGAGGGGAAGTTTAATGATTTTGTTGTATCCCTCTTTTTCTTGTAAAAAAACAAGTTCATTATTAATCATACTTTGAAAAGTAAATTTAATATTTTCTGATTTGTAGACTTCATTCAAATTCGAAAGAAAAGTTTTAAATATCGACTTATCTACTTTTCCTGGGATAAAGTCCTCTAAAAACAATCCTGTGTTTATCACTTGATCAAAAAATTGAGAGTCTAAGTAAGTTAAATCTAAGTTTTGATAAGAAGAATTTGCTCGAGCCGCAAGATCAATAATTTCATTTAGTTCTTCCTCTTTTAATTGGATTTTCTTTTTTTTATCGAAGACATTAAATTCCAATTCATCTTTATTATTCATCAAGAGAAACTTTGTTAATTCTTTATCATCTAATAAGTAATTTTCCGCATTACCTTTTTTGACTTTATAAAGCGGCGGTTGGGCGATATACAATCTCCCCTCCGTAATAATGTCACGCATAAACTGATAGAAGAAAGTTAATAGCAGAGTTCGAATATGACTCCCGTCAACATCCGCATC
>OBNW01000075.1_pt1 | contig 11834 bp, 9 predicted proteins | sample 1498721 | NCBI WGS metagenome assembly OBNW01 (sample SAMEA3275575, study PRJEB22092) | marine metagenome | biome: ENVO:01000047, "MEDITERREAN SEA BIOME"; feature: ENVO:00002042, "SURFACE WATER"; material: ENVO:00002010, "SEA WATER" | collected 2014-06-21T12:11:00+00 | depth 0 m | reverse complement strand
GCGTCAACAGTTGGTGCTGGCAACCCAATGACCGATGGCAAAACACCCTTGTTAACCTGCGATGTTTGGGAACATGCCTATTACATCGATTACCGGAACGCTCGCCCAGCATATCTCAAGGCATTCTGGGAGCTGATTAACTGGGATTATGTCGCTGAGCAATACGCAAACGCATAATCCGCATTGCATGATCAAAAAACCCGCTTCGGCGGGTTTTTTATGCGCTCATTGTCAAAGCCAACAGACATAAAAAAACCCCATCCAGAGACTGAATGGGGTTCTCGACCTCAGGGTCGGCTTACATCATGCCGCCCATTCCTGGGTCCATCGCTGGTGCCGCAGGCTTGTCTTCTTTGATCTCAGTGATCATACATTCTGTTGTGATCATTAAACCGGCAACAGATGCCGCTGCTTGCAGAGCAGAACGTGTCACTTTCGCAGGGTCCAAAATACCCATTTCGATCATGTCACCATACTCACCGCTTGCCGCGTTGAAGCCGAAGTTACCTTCGCCTTGCTTCACCTTATCGACGACCACAGAGGCTTCTCCACCAGCGTTAGTCACGATCTGACGGAGAGGTGCTTCCATTGAGCGCTTGGCAATTTGAATACCAACATTCTGCTCTTCGTTATCACCAGTCAGCTCACCAACCGCTTGTAGCGCACGAATCAATGTGACGCCACCACCGGCAACCACACCTTCTTCGACCGCTGCGCGTGTTGAATGCAGCGCATCTTCAACGCGAGCCTTCTTCTCTTTCATTTCGACTTCAGAACCAGCGCCGACCTTGATGACCGCAACACCGCCTGCCAGTTTCGCTTTACGCTCCTGAAGCTTCTCACGATCGTAGTCAGATGATGTTTCTTCGATCTGCGCTTCGATTTGCTTCACGCGACCTTTGATGTCGTCTGCTTTACCAGCTCCATCAATGATTGTGGTGTTCTCTTTCGAAATCTGGATGCGCTTGGCCGTACCCAAATCGTCCAACGTTGCTGTCTCAAGCGAGAGACCAACTTCTTCTGAAATCACCGTACCACCTGTGAGAACCGCGATGTCCTGCAACATCGCCTTGCGACGATCACCAAAGCCAGGAGCTTTGACGGCAGCGACTTTAACAATGCCACGCATGTTGTTCACAACCAACGTCGCCAAGGCTTCGCCTTCAACGTCTTCTGCGATCAACAATAATGGCTTGCCAGCTTTCGCAACACCTTCCAGGACCGGAATCAAGTCACGGATATTTGAGATTTTCTTATCAACCAACAGCACGAAGGGATCTTCCAATTCTGCTGTCATGTTGTCTTGGTTGTTGACGAAGTAAGGTGACAAGTAACCGCGGTCGAATTGCATCCCTTCCACGACGTCAAGCTCGTCTTCAAAACCAGACCCTTCTTCAACGGTAATCACACCGTCTTTGCCAACTTTTTCCATGGCTTCAGCAATGATTGCACCAACGCCTGCATCGGAGTTCGCAGAAATCGTACCGACCTGAGCAACGGCTTTAGAATCTTCGCATGGCTTCGCCATTCCGCTGATCGCTTCAACAGCAGCTTTCACCGCTTTGTCGATACCGCGCTTCAAATCCATTGGATTCATGCCCGCTGCAACCGACTTCAACCCTTCGTTCACAATCGCTTGAGCCAAAACAGTCGCTGTGGTTGTTCCATCACCGGCCACATCAGATGTTTGAGAAGCAACTTCTTTCACCATCTGCGCGCCCATGTTTTCAAACTTGTCCGAAAGTTCGATCTCTTTGGCAACGGACACACCGTCTTTCGTTACGGTTGGTGCGCCGAACGACTTATCAAGAACAACATTACGACCCTTGGGTCCCAGTGTCGTTTTTACTGCGTCTGCCAAAATATTTACGCCAGCAAGCATACCCTGACGGGCAGCATCACCAAATTTTACATCTTTAGCTGTCATGTCTAAAAAATCCTTTTATCAGGGGTCTTACTTTTCAACTACGCCAAGAATCTCTGATTCGTTCATGATCAGAAGCTCTTCACCGTCAACTTTAATTGTGTTGGAGCCTGAGTACTGGCCGAACACTACCGTGTCACCGACTGATACCGACATCGCACGGACTTCTCCGTTATCGAGTGGCTTGCCGGTACCGACAGCAACGATTTCACCCTGATTTGGCTTTTCAGCCGCAGAACCAGGAAGCACGATGCCACCTGAAGTTTTAGTTTCCTCTTCCATGCGACGAATAACGACGCGATCGTGGAGTGGACGAATGTTCATTTGCTGATATCTCCGCGTTATGACAATGAACTGAGGCTTACGCCTTTCCTCGACCCTCCCAACCCAATGAGTTGGAACGCTTTCCTTAGCTCACCTGTGGGGGGTTAACCGCCAGGGACTACCTGTCCCCAGGACAACCCGGTTGATGCGGACGCTTTTATTTTTTTCAACAGTCGAACTAAAAATTTCTATCATCGACGCGATGGAATTCACCTTCGATCACGATTTTATCGCGATATCGATCGATGAGTTTGAAGAGCAACCACTGCCGCGTTTGCGGGATGAGAAGTGCAAATCCTAGCGCGTCAGTCACAAACCCAGGGGTTAACAACAGCGCGCCACCGACGGCAATCATCACACCGCTGACAAGCTCTGATGCTGGAATCGCGCCTTCATCCATTTTGCGCCGCGCGCGCATCAGAGTAGAGAGGCCTTGCTGCTTGAGAAGTGACAAGCCAATCGTTGCCGTCAACACCACCAATCCGATCGTTGGTAACGCACCAATCCAGCCACCGACTTCGATGAGAATCCACATCTCAACGATGGGGATCAGCATAAATAGTAATAACGGCATGCATCCTCCTGTGTCGCCAGAATACAGATTTGTCGACCACAAACCAAAGAGGGGTAGCTTTTTTTTGCAGTGCAACTAAACTGCACAAAGAAATATTGCATCGCAACAAATTGTTTTGTGCAACGACAAACGGATATAGATTTTAAGGATTAGACATGGATCTCAATGGCAAGGTAGTGGTCATTACAGGTGGCGCCCAGGGTCTTGGACGCGCGATGGCGCTCAGGCTCGCGCCGAAGAAACCGCATATCGCACTCATTGATATGAACGAAGACTCGCTCGCTGAAGCCAAAGCGTTGATCGAACACGCTGGCGCTACGGTCTCAACTTGGGTTTGTAATGTTGCAAAAGAAGAAGAAGTTGATGCGGTCTTCGCGCAAATTGCTGCACAAACGGGGCGTCTTGACGCGGTTGTTAATAATGCTGGAATTACCCGTGACTCAATGCTGTTAAAGGTCAAAGACGGTGTCGTTGAAAAGCGGATGAGCGTCGAGCATTGGCAGCAGGTTGTCGATGTGAACTTAACCGGCACCTTCCTGTGTGGGCGTGCTGCTGCAACTGAAATGGTGAAAGCTGGAAACGGAGGCTGCATCATTAATATTTCGTCAATTTCTCGCCATGGGAACATGGGGCAAACTAACTACGTCGCAACCAAAGCTGGCGTGGCTGCAATGGCTGTAACCTGGTCTAAGGAATTAGCACGTCAAGGAATCCGTTGTGCAGCCATTGCTCCTGGTTACATTGGGACTGAAATGGTGCTGACGATGAAGCCAGAAGCGTTGGAAAAAATTGCTGCCGGAATTCCTGCAAAACGACTCGGTGAGCCCGATGAAATAGCACAAACCGTCGAGTTCATTTTAGAAAATGATTACGTCAATGGTCGTGTCATCGAAGTTGACGGCGGGTTACGCGTTTAAAAATCTTGCCTTTCGGATCAGTCTCCCGACAATGGGACTCTGATCCGGACGGCTTATGACACTCAACGACACGCTCAAAACCTATCTCGACAAGCGCATTCTCTGGGTTTTCCTCATGGGTTGCGCAAGTGGCTTCCCTTGGGTTCTGATCGCCTCAGCGTTATCTGCTTGGCTCAAAGATGCTGGCGTCTCAAGAACCGAAATTGGCTTGGTGGGTATTGCTTACGGGATTTATGCATTTAACTTCCTCTGGGCTCCACTGATCGACCGGGTGAACATTCCTTCCATCACTCGAATCGGCCAACGAAAAAGCTGGATTCTTCTGACGCAGGCCGCCATGGCCTTACTGACTTTAGTTTTGGCCACAGTTCAAGCGCCGGGCGAACAGCTCGCATTGGTCGGAATGTTAATTTTCGCCATCGCGCTATTTTCCGCGACGCAAGACATCGCCATTGACGCATTTCGTGTCGATCATTTTTCTTATGGCAATCAAGCATCCATTCCAGCTGCCTCTGCAATGGCGACCGTCGGTTGGTGGGCAGGTTATTCGTTCCCGGGCTACTTCGCATTTGCTTACGCAGATGCGGTCGGTTGGAATACCGTTTATTTGATGCTCGCCGGATGCTTGGGAGCCTTCATGCTGGCGACCTGTTTCATCAAAGAACCAGAGACCGACAGAGAGGCTTTACAACGCGAGATAGAATCGCACTATCTTCAAGGAGAACAGACTCGATCTCAGCGCATGATCACTTGGTTGACGGTGACTGCGTGGGAGCCGCTGGCTGACTTCTTCAAAAACCATGGCTTACGGCTCGCCATCTTGATTTTGGTGTTTATCTTCTTATTTAAAATCGGTGAAGCGTTTCTCGGACGCATGTCGATCGTCTTCTATAAAGAATTGTTCACTAACGAAGAAATCGGGACCTATCAAAAACTCTATGGCGGACTTGCGACCTGTGTTTTTGCGCTCATTGGCAGCATCATCAACGTTCGGCTAGGAGTCACACGCGGTTTGTTTATCGGTGGCGTTGCGATGGCCGGCAGTAATTTACTGTTTGCCTGGCTTGCAATGGCTGGTCCTGATAAATCCATTCTGCTGCTTGCGATCTTGACCGATAATTTCACCACGGCGTTCTCGACTGTGGCTTTTGTGAGTTTCTTAACCGCGCTGACTGGCAAAGCATTCTCGGCCACTCAATATGCCTTGCTGGCATCAATTGGCAATGCGGGTCGAACCGTACTGGCATCAAGTGGAGGATGGTTTGTCGATTGGACGGGTGGCAATTGGCCTCTATTTTTCGTGTTAACTGCAGTAATGGTCATTCCAGGGCTATTGCTTCTAGTACTCATTCGCAAACCACTCGAGCAAATTTCAACACATCACAAGGATTCCAATGGGTAACCGATTAACAAAGCTCTATACCAAAACAGGCGATGATGGCACGACCGGACTGGGTGATGGATCACGGACGTCAAAAGATAGTCTCCGAATCGAAGCAGTCGGCACGATTGATGAACTCAATTCCTGGATGGGATTACTCATCGCGGAGCTCTCTGACAACGAGCCCCTGACCGCACCACTCACAGACATCCAGCATCGCTTGTTTGACCTCGGCGGTGAACTTGCAGTTCCTGGATTCCAACTGATCCACCCAGAGATGGTTTCAGATCTTGAGACCTTGTGTGATCAACTCAATGACGAACTGCCGGCGCTGAAAGAGTTTATTCTTCCTGGTGGATCCAAATCAGCAGGTTTGTGTCACATGGCTCGCGCTGTGGCGAGACGAGCCGAACGCATCATTGTCGCTTTAGCCAAACAAGAAGCCGTTGGCGACGACTTAAAACATTACATTAACCGGCTCTCGGACGTTCTGTTCGTGATGGCTCGGCACTTGGCTCGACGCGATGGTGGCCATGAGGTGTTTTGGAAGTCAGCACGCACTCAATAAAAAAAGCCCGGCGAACCGGGCTTTCGGTCAAAAGACCAAGTGTCTGATATCAGCAAGCACCTTGCTTAAGACAGTGGTAAACCGAGCACCATCTCCACCGTTAATCACACGGTGGTCATAGGACAAACACAACGGTAGCATCAACCGTGGTTGGAATGCAGCACCATCCCAAACCGGCTGAATCGATGCCTTGGATATTCCGAGGATCGCCGCCTGTGGTGAAGGAACGATCGGAGTAAAGGCTGTACCACCAATGGATCCAAGCGATGAAATCGTGAAGGTCGCACCCTGCATTTCTGCGGGTTTTAACTTCTTATTCTTCGCTTTATCGGCCAACTCAGATGCTTCAGCGGCAATCTCCCAAATCCCTTTTTGATCCGCATCACGGATCACCGGAACCATCAATCCATCAGGTGTATCCACGGCAATACCGATATGGATATACCCTTTTCTGACGATTTCGTCAGTTGCAGGATCAATCGAGGCATTGACTTGTGGTAGTTCAGCCAAGGCATAGGCAGAGGCCTTAATCAAAAATGGAAGCGGGGTGAGCTTCACACCCTTCTTCTCAGCCTCAGCTTTCATGGATTTCCGGAAGGCTTCCAGATCCGTGATGTCGGCTTCATCAAACTGTGTCACGGCTGGAACATTGAGCCAACAGCGAGTCATGTTATCCGCTGTGAGTTTGTGAATTTTGGTCATTGGAATTCGTTCCACAGGACCAAAGGCAGCAAAATCAACCGGTGGAATTGCTGGAATTCCTGTTCCACCCGTGACCGCTGGACCCGCTTCTTTTTGGCTCAATTTCGCCTTCACAAAATTATGCAAGTCATCTTTGGTGATCCGGCCTCGTGGGCCAGATGACGGGACTTTGGTCAAATCGACACCAAGCTCACGCGCTAACGCACGCACCGCTGGACCTGCATGCACTAGTGACCCTGAAATCTCAGCTGCAGGGGGTTCTATATTCTTGCTTTGAGCGGCCGCTGGAGCGACTGGAGCCACAGGTTCACTCGGTTGTGCTGCTGGACTTGCAGAGGTCGCCGAACCGCTGGTGGATTCCACATCGGCAATCGCATCACCCTGAGCCACGGAATCGCCCTCTTTCACAGCAAGTGCGACGATTTTTCCACTCACCGGCGAGGGTATTTCCATCGAGGCTTTATCCGATTCGAGAACAATTAATGTATCGCCTTCGGCAACGGTATCACCAATCGCAACACTGACCTCGATCACAGTCACACCATCGGCATTTCCGGTGTCAGGAACGACCACTTTTTCCAGACCGCCTGCACGATTTGAGGCTGCAGCAGGCACAGGTGTCGTTGGAGTGTCGGCTACCGGAGCTTGCGAAGGAGCCACAGCCGGACTGCCATCGGTCACTGACATCTCGCAAATGGGATCACCCTGCACCACTTGCTGGCCTTCGGTCACGATCAGAGCACTGATCACTCCGGCCCTAGGCGCAGGAATTTCCATGGATGCTTTATCTGACTCTAGGACGATCAGCGTATCGCCTTCGGCAACGGTATCACCCACTGAAACCGCGACCTCAATCACAGTCACGCCGTCAGCACTCCCAGTGTCAGGCACAACCACCTGCTCACTCACCGTGGCTTCTTGGGATACTGGAGCAGTTGCGACTGGCGCAGCAGTCAGAGCCTCGGCAGGAGGCGGTTCAATAGGCGCAGAGCCCACAGCATCCGCACTGTCCAATTCACAAATTGCATCACCTTCATTGACCTCAGAACCCTCAGACACATGGATCGCACCCACAACACCGGATGCGTCGGCTGGAATTTCCATTGAGGCCTTATCAGACTCTAAAACAATTAAGGTATCCCCTTCGGCGACTGTGTCGCCTTGAGCAACAGCCACTTCAATCACTGTGACGTTCGAGGCATCACCAATATCTGGTACACGAATCGTTGTCATGTCATACCTCCTTACAATGTCACCGGATCAAGACGATCGGGATCGATGTCGAAATCTTTGATGGCCTGAGTCACGACTTTAGGATCAATCTTTCCGTCCATTGACAGCGCTCTGAGCGCCGCAATCGTGACGAATCGACGATCCACTTCAAAGTGCTCACGTAATTTCTTACGTGAATCCGAACGACCAAATCCATCAGTCCCAAGCGTAATGTAGGTCCGTTTTCCGAGGAATGGGCGAATCTGCTCGGAGTAAAGCTGGATATGATCAGTCGCCGCCACCACTGGCGCATCAGATCCACCCAACATGGTTTCAACGTGACTGATCCGAGCCGTTTTCTCTTCTGGATGCAATAAGTTATAACGTGCTGCCGACTGGCCATCACGACGCAACTCATTAAAGCTGGTCGCGCTATACACTTCAGCACCGACGCCAAAATCGGCTAGCATTTCAGCTGCCGCCTCAACCTCTCTCAGAATCGTTCCTGAGCCCAGCAGACGAACACTGTGCTTCATTTTAGGCGCAGCAGGCTTCAGCAGATACATCCCCTTGATGATGTCTGACTCAACACCTTCGGGCATGTCCGGATGGTTGTAGTTTTCATTCATCAGGGTGATGTAATAAAACACACTCTGATTTTCGTCATACATCTGCTTTAGACCGTGCTGAACGATGACCGCAACTTCGTAACTATAGGTTGGGTCATAAGAACGCTGATTCGGGACAGTGCCCGCCAAAATATGACTATGTCCGTCTTGGTGCTGCAACCCTTCCCCATTTAAGGTGGTCCGGCCTGAAGTTGCGCCCAGTAAGAAGCCTTTCGCCTGCATATCACCCGCAGCCCAGGTGAGGTCACCCACTCGCTGATGACCGAACATCGAATAGTAAATATAGAACGGGATTAATGGTTGGTTATGGTTGGCATAGGAGGTAGCACAGGCCATCCAAGCTGAAAACGCACCCGATTCGTTGATCCCTTCTTCGAGAATCTGGCCGGCTTTGTCTTCATGGTAAGACAACACCTGGTCGACATCGTGTGGAATGTATTTCTGACCTTCGGTGGTATAAATCCCCAGTTGTTTGAACATCCCTTCCATGCCGAATGTCCGTGCCTCATCAGGGACGATAGGGACCACTCGATGTCCAATCGTTTTGTCTTTCACCAGTGTCGACAGCATCCGAACGAATGCCATCGTTGTTGAAATTTGCCGGTCGCCTGTGCCTTTGGTCTGCTGCTTAAACGCATCGAGACTTGGGCATCCTAGCGGATCTTTCCAGGCCCGACGTGAGGGCAAGTAACCACCTAAGACCTTTCGACGTTCTTGCAAATATTTGTTTTCGGGACTCTCAGGACCTGGATTGAAATAGGGCAAATCACCGAGGTCGTCGTCACTGATCGGAATAGCAAAACGATCGCGGAACTTTTTCAAATTCTCCAGATCCAGCTTTTTCACCTGGTGCGATGGATTAGCTGACTCACCTGATGAACCCATGCCGTACCCTTTGACGGTTTGCGCAAGAATCACGGTCGGCTGTCCTTTATGGTTGACGGCCGCATGGTAGGCCGCGTAGACCTTAGTGGGATCGTGACCTCCACGATTCAGTTGCGCGATGTCTTCATCTGACAAATCAGACACCATCTCTTTTAATTCTGGATATTGGCCAAAGAAATGTTCGCGCGTATAGGCACCACCTTTAGCCTTGCAGTTTTGCAATTCGCCATCGACCACTTCATCCATGACTTTCTGCATCAGGCCTTGGCGGTCACGAGCAAATAATGGGTCCCAATGGCGACCCCAAAGAACTTTGATGACGTTCCATCCAGCGCCACGGAAGACACCTTCCAGTTCTTGGACGATCTTGGCGTTACCACGAACAGGTCCATCGAGACGCTGCAAATTGCAGTTGATCACGAAAATCAGGTTATCAAGACCTTCTCGCCCAGCAAGGCCGATCGCACCCAAGGATTCAGGTTCGTCCATCTCTCCATCGCCGAGGAATGCCCAAACTTTGCGATTTGGCTGATCAGAGAGGCCTCGATTCACCAAATACTTCATGACATGGGCTTGGTAGATCGATTGAATCGGTCCGAGACCCATTGAAACCGTTGGGAATTGCCAGTAATCCGGCATTAACCAAGGATGTGGGTAGGACGACAGACCATCCCCATCCACCTCACGTCGGAAATTATCCAACTGCTTTTCAGACAGACGCCCCTCTAAGAAGGAACGCGCATAAATTCCTGGGCTTGCATGACCTTGGATATACAAAAGATCCTGACCTTCAGAATGATCAGGTCCTTTCCAAAAATAGTTAAAACCGACTTCATACAAAGTTGCTGCCGATTGGTAAGTCGCAATGTGACCACCCAAATCATCGCCTGACTTATTCGCGCGCATCACCATGGCAAGTGCATTCCAGCGAATCAAGCTACGGATGCGTCGCTCCATGAACAGATCGCCCGGCATCCGCGCTTCTTTTTGCACAGGGATGGTGTTCCGGTACGGTGTGGTCATGGCAACCGGAAGACTGGCTCCCTCCTGGCTGGCACGGGCAACAAGTTGATTCAGCAAGTAGGCTGCGCGATCAGCTCCTTCATGTTGTAGGACTGACTCATAGGCTTCTAGCCATTCTTTGGTTTCGACCGGATCCTGGTCGACTGTTATTGGCGTATTCGCCATAGTTCTCACCTCGTTGGGTTGGTTGGTGAACAACGACACTTCACTCAAGTCGATTGTGTCAACTCTTTCAAGCGCCGCGGTTTCGTATCTGCAAGTCGTTCACGATCCAGTGATTCACTCACAGTTAACATATGTTGACGGACTGCCCTCCTGGCTGCCGCCGGATCGCGATCGATCACGATCGCGCGATAAATCGCCTCATGCTGCAGGGCCAGATCTTGTTTTCGAATGCGATCCAGATTGAGCTCGGCCAAATTTTTCACAATCGATTCTTCAAGGAGTACGAAGATCGATCGCATGATGTGAAGGATGATGCCGTTCTGCGATGCCTCGGCAATCGCCAAATGAAACTCGGCGTCCGCTTTGGCTTCGCGATGGAGGTCATGCGATCGCACCGCAGCCTGCAATTCGTGATAGCGACGTTGCACATTCCCGCGAGCCCGCTCGGTTGCACGATCAGCAGCTAACCAAGCAGCCACACTTTCCAGAGCAAATCGCAATTCAAGGATGTCAAAGGTTCCATCGGGCGACCGTTGAATCATGGCCATCATCGGATCGATAAATGTTGAGCCCACATGCTCCGCAACAAAAGTGCCACCGCCATGACGACGCTGGATCAGCCCTCGCGCCTCCAGTTTTTGAATGGCCTCTCGGACGGTCGGCCTTGAAACATCAAACTCTTCAGCTAAGCTACGTTCCGAGGGGAGTTTCTGGCCTGGGCGCACTTTCCCCTCGAGGATCAAGCGCTCGATCTGGTCCATGATGACATCAGCCGCTCGTGTCACTCGAGGGGTCGACAGGTATCCATTCATTGCAACGGTCTCGTTAGCATCAAAGTGGTCAGACCAATAGATTAACTGGTCAGACCAAAATGCGCAAACAGTTAAACCAATCGATCCCTCGGCTCTTGGCCAGCAAAGAATGCATCCAAATTATCGAGCGCCCGATCGCCCATCGCCTTCCGCGTTTCGCGTGTTGATGACCCCAAATGCGGCAACATCAAAACGTTCGGACATTTGGCGAACTCGGGATTTCCACCGGGCTCATTCTGAAAGACATCCAGACCTGCAGCTGCAATGTGACCTGACTGCAGTGCATCGATTAATGCCGCCTCATCAACCAAGCGGCCGCGAGCAGTATTGACAAAGACCGTGCCTGGACGCATCCAACCGATCGATTCGGCGTTAATTAAGCAGTCTGTTTCAGGGGTGGCTGGGCAATTCAGCGAAATCATATCCACCGCTTCAAATAAGGATTTCACCGAGGGATGATAGATCGCTCCAGATTCCAACTCAGGAGGCAATTGACGACGGTTGCTATAATGGATTTCCATGTCAAAACCGCGCGCACGCTTCGCAACCGTCTGACCAACCCGACCCATACCAACAATCCCAAGCTTTTTTGATGTGACTTGAATGCCATTCATTTCCACCGGCCCCCAGTGCTTCCACGTTCCTTGTCCCAGCATCTGATCACCCTCAAACGTCCGACGGCCCGCACCCAACAGCAGCAGCATCGCAATTTCCGAAC
>OBNW01000067.1_pt1 | contig 13236 bp, 13 predicted proteins | sample 1498721 | NCBI WGS metagenome assembly OBNW01 (sample SAMEA3275575, study PRJEB22092) | marine metagenome | biome: ENVO:01000047, "MEDITERREAN SEA BIOME"; feature: ENVO:00002042, "SURFACE WATER"; material: ENVO:00002010, "SEA WATER" | collected 2014-06-21T12:11:00+00 | depth 0 m | reverse complement strand
ACCCAATCTCTGCAGCGCTCGCGGCACTGCTATTCGGCTTCTCAATCATCCTTAGGGTCTGGGCAAACCAGGTTAGCCCCGGTATTCCAACCGACTTCATCACGATGGTTCCTTACATCGTTACCATCATCGCCGTGGTTGGTTTTGTTGGACAATCCAGACCGCCGAAGGCGCTCGCAATTCCATACACGAAGGGGTAATTGTGGAGATCGACTGGGCAGAGCTAACAGATGCGGCAAAGGCCGCAATGGCTAAGGCTTACGCCCCCTACTCCAAGTTCCCGGTTGGTGCTGCTGCTCTCACGACTGACGGGCGCATCATTAGCGGAGCAAACGTTGAGAACGCGTCCTATGGGCTTGGGCTTTGCGCCGAGTGCTCGCTCGTCAGTGAGCTCTTTCGCACCGGTGGCGGAAAGCTCGCAGCCTTCGCATGCGTCGATGGCCAGGGTGAACCGCTGATGCCCTGCGGAAGGTGCAGGCAGCTGCTCTACGAACACTCCGCGGAAGGAATGCTCCTGCAGACAACGGTTGGAATCAAGACAATTCAAGAGGTGCTGCCAGAGGCCTTTGGACCTGAGGATCTGAATCGATGAGTTTTTCCGCAGTCGAGCTAATCATCAAAAAGCGTGAGCACGAAGTGCTGACCACCGATGAAATCAACTGGCTTGTCGATGCCTATACAAAGGGTGTGGTTGCTGACGAGCAGATGTCTGCCATGGCAATGGCCATCCTGCTCAATGGCATGGAGCGCAGGGAGATTCTCGACCTGACCATGGCAATGATTGCATCGGGTGAGCGCCTGGATTTCTCCGGTCTTTCAAAGCCAACCGCTGACAAGCACTCAACAGGTGGTGTTGGGGACAAAATAACCTTGCCGCTTGCTCCGCTGGTTGCTTCCTACGGAGTGGCAGTTCCCCAGCTCTCCGGCCGAGGCCTAGGTCACACCGGCGGCACGCTGGACAAGCTTGAGGCCATCTCTGGCTGGCAGGCAGGCCTTTCCAACACAGAGCTCTACAGCCAGCTCGCTGAGGTCGGGGCTGTGGTGTGTGCGGCGGGCAGCGGGCTGGCTCCAGCTGACAAGAAGCTCTATGCATTGCGCGATGTCACGGGAACGGTTGAGGCCATTCCGCTGATCGCCTCATCGATCATGAGCAAGAAGATCGCCGAGGGCACCTCGGCTCTGGTCTTGGATGTGAAGGTCGGTTCGGGAGCCTTCATGAAGACGCTCGACAGGGCCGGTGAGCTTGCGAAGACCCTGGTTCAGATTGGCCAGGATGCAGGCGTTAAGACCTCGGCGCTGCTAACCGACATGTCAACTCCTCTGGGCCTCAAGATTGGAAATGCCCTGGAGGTGGAAGAGTCCATCGAGGTGCTAACCGGCGGCGGTCCAGCCGATGTCATTGAGATTACGGTGGAGCTGGCGAGGGAGATGCTTGCTCACAGCGGCATCAACGATGTTGACCCCGCAGAAAACCTTCAAAACGGGAAGGCCATGGATGTCTTCCGCAAAATGATCTCGGCCCAGGGTGGGGATTTAGATGCTGAGCTTCCCAAAGCAAAAGAATTTCACACCATCCGCGCCACAAGCTCCGGGTTTATTTCCCGTCTGGATGCGCTAGCTGTTGGTGTGGCATCCTGGCGCCTGGGAGCTGGAAGAGAGCGCAAAGAGGATGCCGTTCAGTTTGGGGCAGGTGTTGAGCTGCATGCACAATTAGGGGACAGCATCGAGGAGGGCGATGCCCTGATGACCCTCTACACTGACACTCCTGAGAAGTTCGAGAGGGCAATCGAGCTGGCCTCCGGCGCCGTTGATTTTTCTCAGCAAGCCCCACCGAAGCGCGAGATGATTCTCGGGCGAGTTAGTTAGGAACCCATTGGACATTCAGTCGTTACCCAAGATTTCCTTGCATGATCACCTAGACGGCGGCCTGCGACCCCAGACGATTGTTGAACTGGCGGATGGCGTGGGTCACAAGCTCCCGGCAGAGTCGGCTGTGGACCTGGCGAATTGGTTTTCGGAGGTCTGCAATTCGGGATCTCTGGTGAAGTACCTTGAGGCCTTTGATCACACCGTTGCCGTCATGCAGACTCGCGAGGGACTTGAGCGGGTCGCCTATGAGTCGGTCATGGACCTTGCAGAAGACGGGGTCATCTACGGTGAGCTGCGCTGGGCTCCAGAGCAGCACCTTGCAGGAGGACTCTCGCTGGATGAAACGGTCGAGGCTGTTCAGGACGGTCTCGAGCGAGCTATGGAGGAGATTAGCGACCGCGGCGGCTTCATCCGCACCGGCCAGCTGGTCACCGCAATGCGCCATGCCGACAGGGGCCTTGAGATTGCCGAGCTAGCTGTTCGTCACCTAAACAACGGTGTTGTCGGCTTTGACATAGCAGGTGCGGAAAAAGGCTTTTTGCCATCTAGACACAAGGTGGCTTTTGACTACCTCGCCTCAGAACTCTTCCCCGTAACGGTTCACGCCGGCGAGGCTGACGGAGTCGAGTCCATCAAGGACGCAATTGTTTCCGGGCGAGCGCTCAGGCTAGGTCACGGCGTACGTCTTATTGAGGACATCATGTTCTCGCGCACCGAGGGCGACACCGATCTGGTTGTTTTAGGGCCTGTGGCCCAGTGGGTCCACGATCGCGAGATAGTTCTTGAGACCTCTCCCTCTTCAAACCTTCAGACCGGCGCTTTTGCAATGATGGGCGACACAATGGGGGACCACCCATTCGATGTTCTCTACGACCTGGGGTTCAAGGTGACAGTGAACACTGACAACCGTCTAATGAGCGGAACGAGCCTCACGAGAGAGCTCGAGATTCTGGTGGATACCTTCGGCTACACCATCGCAGACCTAGAGCAGTTCCAACTAAATGCAGCTCAGGCAGCCTTCCAGGGCCTTCCCGAGCGTGAGGAACTCATGGACATGATTGAGTTGGGTTTCGCTCGCGCCTGAGGCCAAGATGAACAGTGTGTTTAATCTTCTGGGGTTGGGCATAAAAACCGCATCTAGATGCTTCTATTAGATGTGCTTATTTACACAGTTTGCGGAGCAGGGATCGGGACGTCCGTCCTGCTCAAGGCCAACGTTGACAAGGTGCTCAGTCGTCTAGAGGTTGAGGCCGAGGTTCGCGCTGTCACTGTGGATCACGTGGTCACCGGCGAAATCGAGGCCCAGGTGGTTATCGCAACCCAGGAGGTTGCAGATCTTCTAACGGGTGTTGCGAGCGAAGTAATCGTTGTGCAGAACATCTTTGATCTGGCCGAATTGGAAGAGAAGCTTTTCGTCTCAGTCGGCTAGCATCTTGGGATGAGCCAGCCCGGACAAAGCGGTAGAACCGAACTCAAAAGACTTCCCTACAAAGCGTCCTTCGAGCTCTCAGATCTTTACTCAATAATCGACGAGAATCTCGTCGCTCATGTTGGGCTTGTGGAGAATGGGCAGCCACTGGTAATTCCCATGACCTATGGCCGCGACGACGACACCCTTTTTTTGCATGGCTCCTCCGGTTCAAGACTCATGCGGCTACTTGCAGATAATCCAAGCGTTTGCGTGAGCATCACCGAGCTCAATGCCCTTAAGGTCGCAAGAAGTAACTTCAACTCTGGAATGCACTACCGCTCTGCCGTAATCTTCGGCAAGGCCAGGCTCTTGGAGGATGACGAAAAACTTGCAGCCCTGGACCTAATTAGCGACTCGCTAATCCCTGGCCGCGTAGCTGAGGCGAGGCCAATGACCAAGAAGGAAGCGGCCGCCACAATCATCGTCGCGGTGAAGTTGGACGAGGCCTCCGTGAAGATCTCAGTGAATGAGGTCGATGACCCTGAGGAGGACATGAACCTTGGCTACTGGGCGGGGACTGTGCCGCTCAAGACAGGTCTCGGAGAAGTAATTCCGGCAGATGCTGAGTCGCAGTCTCTGCCGATTCCCGAGAGCATCAAACGCTTTATTGAGCGTCATCAAGCAGAGCGCTAGCGAAGATTCGAAGTCTTTCAAGACCAGAGGCAGCCGATGCTGCGCTATCGGCCTGGAATTGCAAGTAGCACTTGAGCTTCGGCTCGGTTCCGCTCGGTCTAAATATCAGCTTTGCTCCACCGCCTGTCACCACTAACGCATCAGTTGGGTTTTCAGCGTTTAGAAGGTCCTCGGTTTCTAGCTGCGAGCCAGAGAACTCCGTCGGTGGCTCTCGCCTGAGGTTTGCCATGGTCGTTGAGATGATCGAAAGATCGGTGACTCTGATTGAAACCTGCGAGGTTGCGATGTGGCCATAGCGGTCTAGCAGTTCAGCAAGATACTCGGAAAGGTTTGAGCCCTGAGCCTTTAGCTCCACTGCGAGCTGGGCAATAAGAAGGGCTGCAGTGATGCCGTCTTTGTCTGGGGTGTATTGAGGGTCGACGCAGTAGCCGAGGGCTTCCTCATATCCGTAGACGAGATCGGGCACCTTCGATATCCACTTGAAACCAGTCAGGGTCTGCTGATACCCAAGCGAATGAGATTTTGCGAGATTGGAGATATCTGCAGAGACTATTGAGTTTGCGAGGTTGCCGGCAGTTGCGTCTTTTGCGCACAGCTCAGCAAGAATCAACCCAACCTGATCGCCGGTGAGCATCCTCCAGCCCTCGCCTTCGGAAACCGCAACGGCCAAGCGGTCAGCATCTGGGTCATTGGCAAGTATTAGTTCGCTGGAAGTTGCGGTTGCGTGTTCAAAGGCTAGGTCCATAGCGCCAGGCTCTTCGGGGTTTGGAAAGCTCACGGTTGGGAACTTGGGGTCTGGATCCATCTGCTTGGCAACTGGAGTTAGCTCAAAACCGAGCCCGGTGAACAGTTCGCTGACAACCTTCCAGCCCACTCCGTGAAGCGAGGTGTGGGTGATCTTGAGGTTCTTCCTTCGCCCGTCGCGCGCTTCGACCAGTGAGGCAGCTCTTTGGATGTAGCTGTCGATAGCTTGACTGCCGGCAAGCTCGTAGTTTCCAAACTGGGGTATCTCGTCGAAGGTGTAGTTTGCGGCGACCTCGGCAATTTCATTGGCAATCTCGGCATCTTGGGGAGGTACTAGTTGAGAACCACCATTGGGGCCGCCGAGGTAGACCTTGTAGCCGTTATCGCGCGGAGGGTTGTGGCTTGCGGTGACGATGATGGTCGCACTCGCACCCAAACGTTTACCGGTGAACGCAGCTACCGGTGTTGGAACCATGGAGTCAAAGAGTACGACGCGAATCCCCTGAGCCGAAATGATTCCGGCACTGTCCTTTGCAAACACCTCGGAGTTCTCTCGCCCGTCGTAACCGATGACAACTAAAAGCTCAGAGTCCTTGGTTTGATAGGTGGCTAGGTTGTTTTTAAGAAACTTTGCAATCGCCATTGCGGCTCTTGCCACCACAACCCGATTCATCCGGTTGGGGCCAGCTCCAAGCTCGCCTCGAAGCCCAGCTGTTCCAAACTGCAAGGTGGTGGAGAACCTGTTTTCCAACTCAGCAAGGTTCTGCTCAGCAATGAGCTCTTCGAGCTCAGCTCTTGTTTTGGGGTCGGGATCCTGAGCCAGCCAAGACCTTGCGGCTTCGAGATGGTTCATTTAGAGCTTGGTGACTATCTCTGCCAGCAGTTTGGAGATTTTCGCCTCTGCCGCTTTACCAGCGGCAATGACCTCTTCGTGACTCAAAGGAGTCTTCTGGACACCGGCTGCGAGGTTTGTAATCAGCGACATACCAAGGACCTCCATGCCTGACTCTCTGGCAGCTATTGCCTCGAGAGCTGTTGACATACCGACGATGTCGCCGCCCATCTTCTTGGCCATTTGGACCTCTGCGGGAGTTTCGTAGTGGGGGCCGCGGAACTGGACATAGACACCCTCGTCCAGCGCAGCATCGACCTCCTTAGCGAGTCCTCGAAGCCTCGAGGAGTAGAGGTCCGTGAGGTCGACAAAGTTCGCACCCTCTAGCGGGCTGGAAGCTGTGAGGTTGATGTGGTCTGAAATCAATACCGCTGCGCCACCGTCCCACTCGGGACGGATGCCTCCGGCACCATTTGTGAGCACCATGGTCTTTGCACCAGTTTTGGCAGCGGTTCGGACGGAGTGGACCACAGCTCTCACGCCGTGGTTTTCATAGAAGTGTGTTCTGGCACCAATGATTAGCGCGTGCTTCCCGCTTGGAAGCTTGATGGAGCGAATTGTGCCGATGTGGCCTGCAACGGCGGGCTTGTGGAAGCCGGCGATGTCGTTGGCCGGAATTTCGGCGACAGTCTCGCCGATGAGATCGGCGGCTTTTGACCAACCAGACCCCAGGGTCAGAGCGATGTCGTGATGCTCAACCGAGGTCTTCTGCGCTATTTGGTCTGCTGCCCGCTGGGCGAATTCAAAAGGGTCTACGCCCTCGACATTGAGTGGATGAACCATAACTTTCAAGTCTAGTTGTGCTGACGCTGAGCAAATTTGCGGGACAATGGTGCGGTGGTAAACAAACTTGGGTCAAAGCATCGCGTCGTAATTATTGGTGGTGGCCCAGGAGGCTACGAGGCCGCTCGCACTGCAGCCCAACTCGAGGCCGAGGTAATCCTCATCGAGGAGCGAGGCGTCGGCGGTAATGCTGTCCTCACAGATGTCGTCCCCTCAAAGACTTTGATCGCAACCGCCGAGGCAGCGCAGCGTGTAGCTGTGGCCCAGAGCCTGGGACTTGAATTCTCGGTCGAAGGAAAGCGGGTCAACCCACACGTCGAGGTTGACCTAAAGACTCTGAACAAAAGACTTCTCGCCCTTGCCCAGGACCAATCTGAGGACATGAGGGAGGCACTTGTCGAGGACGGGGTCCGCATTATTGACGGCAGGGGACAGCTGGATGGCAATCATCACGTGGTGGTGCAGCCTTCAGCTGGTGGCGAGAGCGAACGCATTGAGGCCAAGACCATCATCGTTGCGGTAGGGGCTTCCCCCAGGGAGCTTCCGGATGCAAGGACTGACGGCAAGAGAATTCTCAACTGGAAGCAGCTCTACGACCTTGAGGAGCTGCCTGAGCACATGATTGTTGTCGGTTCTGGTGTCACTGGAGCAGAGTTTGCCTCCGCCTACCTGCAGCTGGGATCAAAGGTGACCTTGGTCTCATCAAGAGACAAGGTGCTGCCAGGAAACGATTCCGACGCAGCCGAGCTAATTGAAAAGGTCTTCACCTCTGGTGGAATGAACCTGCTGAGGAACGCCCGTGCGACCAGTGTTAAGAACACAGGTGACGCAGTTGAGGTTGAGCTCGCCGACGGCACCACCCTGAAAGGCTCGCACTGCCTAATGGCGGTTGGGGCGATCCCAAACACCCAGGGCCTGAACCTAGAAGAGGCAGGCATCGCTCTAAACGAAACGGGCCATGTGGTTGTGAACAAGGTCGCAAGGACCTCAAGAGCTAACGTCTACGCCATCGGTGACTGCTCCACATCAATGCCCCTGGCATCGGTTTCAGCCATGATGGGTAGGACTGCGGTTTATCACACCCTAGGTGACGTCGCTACGCCAACCAGACTCAGGAATGTCGCATCCAACGTCTTCACTTCCCCGGAAATTGCCCAGGTTGGCTGGTCTGAGCAGGAGATCAAGGACGGTCTGGTCCGTGGTGAGGTAGCGACAATTGAGCTTGAGACTAACCCCAGGGCAAAAATGGAGGGGATCTCCGAGGGTTTCATCAAGCTGTTTGCGTCAGTGGGGAGCGGCACGGTCATCGGTGGTGTTGTGGTTGCCCCAAGGGCATCCGACTTGATCTATCCGATTGCGGTCGCAATTGAGAATAGGCTCACGGTCGACCAGCTGGCAAAAACCTATACCGTCTACCCATCGCTCTCAGGTTCCATTGCCGAGGCGGCCAGCGAACTTCACCCGGCTATCGACTAGAGAATGTCGAGAATCCGCGTTCCTGCGGAGATGGTTGCTCCCGCAGTTACGCCAATGTTCTTTACTGTTCCGGACTTGTGAGCGGCGAGCGGCTGCTCCATCTTCATGGCTTCTAGAACCACAACTAGGTCTCCCTGCTCAACCTTCTGACCCTCGGTTGCAGCGAGCTTCACGACCGTCGCCTGCATGGGGGCTACCAATGAGTCACCCTTGGCGCCGGTGCGAGAGGAGGTATCGGCTCCTTTTTTGCGTCTTGGGGCGTGCCCCTCGGGGGAGCCGATCTCTCCAACCAGCAGTCGCTTTGGGACGCTCACCTCGAGGCGTTTTCCGGAAACCTCGACAACAATTTCCCGCCTTGGCTCCGCTGCCATCTCAGGTTCTGCCTGGCCTGTCCAAGGCTCAATGGGGTTATCCCACTCAGTCTCGATCCACCTTGTGAACACCTTGAAACCCTCTTGGGCGGTGAATGCCGGGTGATCAACCATGAGTCGGTGGAAGGGGAGAACAGTGGGCAGGCCGTTGACGTGCATCTCCGCCAGAGCTCGGCGAGAGCGCTCAAGCGCTTCCTCGCGGCTACTGCCGGTAACAATTAGCTTGGCCATCATCGAGTCAAAGTTGCCAGAGACCCTGTCTCCCGAGACCACTCCAGAGTCGACTCGGACCCCAGGTCCTGACGGAGCCAAGAACTGGTGGACGGGTCCTGGAGACGGAAGGAAGTTTTTGCCAGCGTCCTCTCCGTTGATCCTGAACTCGAAAGAGTGACCTCGAATCTCTGGGTCATCAAAGCCGAGTGCCTCGCCTTGAGCAATCCTGAACTGTTGGCGGACTAGGTCAATACCGGTTACCTCTTCGGAGACCGGGTGCTCGACCTGGAGCCTGGTGTTAACCTCCAAAAAGGAGATGGTCCCGTCACCGGAAATAAGAAACTCGCAGGTGCCAGCACCGACATAACCAACCTCTTTGAGAATCGCTTTGGAGGACTCGTAGAGCTCGCTCTCTTGCTCCTTGGAGAGAAATGGCGCGGGAGCCTCTTCAATTAGTTTTTGATGTCTGCGCTGAAGCGAGCAGTCTCGGGTGGAAACCACGACGACGTTGCCGTGGGTGTCGGCAAGACATTGCGTCTCAACGTGGCGTGGCTTGTCTAGGTACTTCTCAATGAAGCATTCGCCGCGCCCGAATGCCGCAACGGCCTCTCGAGTAGCTGACTCGAAAGCCTCGGTAATCTCGCCTTTTTCGCGAACAATCTTGATGCCTCGACCGCCGCCGCCGTAGGCCGCCTTGATTGCTACCGGAAGGCCGTGCTCCTTCACAAATGACTCCACCTCGGAGACATCTGAGACCGGGTTGATGGTTCCTGGAGCGAGCGGTGCACCGACCTTCTGGGCCACTTTTCTGGCGGAAACCTTGTCTCCGAGCTGTTCGATTGCCTCTGGGCTTGGCCCGATCCAAATGAGACCTGCTGCGATCACTGCCCTGGCAAAAGCGGCATTCTCGGAGAGGAAGCCGTATCCGGGGTGCACAGCGTCGGCCCCTGATCGCGAGGCGATGCTGAGAAGTTTTTCGATTACAAGATAGGTCTCGGCAGCGGTTTCACCCTGCAGCGCGTACGCCTCATCGGCGAGCTTGGAGTGCTGGGCGTCGCGGTCGGAGTCTGCATAGACGGCAACGGTCGAAATTCCGCTATCCCTGGCTGCTCGGATAACCCTGACCGCAATCTCACCTCGGTTGGCGATGAGGACTTTGGTTATCCGCTTCTGAGCCATAATCCGATAGCTTATTGCCACTTTCCAGCTGGGATTTATGAGTTCTCAACAAAAAAATTGCGGTTTTGTTGCGTTTATCTCCAGAGGCTCGTGATGTCGTGACCCAGCTCTCGGAGCATCTTGCGAAGCTCAACCAGTGAAAGCCCGACCACTGTGTGGTAATCGCCTTCAATCCGCTCGATAAAAGGGCCACCGCGACCATCAATTGTGAAGCTTCCAGCAACGTTGAGCGGCTCACCGCTTTGGACATACGCTTCAATTTCGCTGTCGCTCAGATCGGCGAAGAAGACCAGGGTCTTGGAGCAGACCGATCTCGACTCTCCGCTCTCTCTGTCGATCAGGTGATGGCCGGAATGTAGATAGCCAGACTTGCCCCGCATTTCTTGCCAGCGCTTTGTGGCCAGGTCATTCGTCAGTGGTTTACCAAGATTCTGACCTTCAAATTCGAGGGCGCTGTCGCATCCGAGCACAAGTCGCGTGTTCGCACTTTTAGCTCCCGCGATCGCCTTCGCTCTTGCAAGCAGCAGGGTCATCTCGCAAACACCTGCGGGCTTCTCCTTTTCAACAAGAGCCTCTTCGTCGACGCCAGGAGCAAGTGCGAGAAAGTCGATTCCTGCGTCCTCGAGGAGCTTTTTTCTTCCAGAGGAGGTAGAAGCAAGGGTTATTAGTGGCACGGTTCAAGGCTAGCTGTGGAACACTTAGCCGGTGACCATAACTCTCCGTATCGAAAAGGCCGCGCATGGCGGCGTCTTTGTGGCAAGGCCGGAAGGCAAGGTGGTTCTCGTTGAAGGGGCACTGCCGGGCGAACTCGTTGAGGCTGAGATAACCGAGGAGGCCAAGAGCTTCCTCAGGGCGCGGGTCACCAGGGTCATAGAGGCCAGCGAACACCGCAGGGATCATTTCTGGCCTGAGGCGAACTCAGGGGCTGGTGGTGCTGACTTTGGTCACATCGAGCTTGGAGAGCAGCGGCGCATCAAATCTGAGATTCTCTCCGAGGCCCTCTCACGCATGGCCGGACTTGACCTCTCACCCAAGGTTGTGGCCGTCGACGACTCAGACGGTCTTGGCTACCGAACCAGGGTTCAGCTCCACGTCGCACCCGACGGCACCGTTGGCGTGAAGGGATCGCGTTCGAATGACGTAATCCCAGTTACCTCATTGCCGCTTGCAAACCAGGAGATAAATGAGCTCGGGCTTCATACAAGGCGCTTCCCCGGTAAAAAGAAGATTTTCATCGCCTCCTCGCCAGACTCCCTGCAGTGGTCTATTGATGGTGAAATCGGCGGGTCAAAGGTTATTACCGAGGTAGTAGGCGGCCGAGTCTTCGATCTCAAGCCAGGGGTCTTTTGGCAGGCCCACGGGCTTGCCCCCAAGGTTTTGCTCGATGGCGTTCTTGCTCACCTAGGTGAACTCGAACCTGGTTCTGAGGTTCTTGATCTCTATGCGGGAGCCGGATTGTTTGCCGCAAATATCGCAGCGCGTTTTCCGGAGTCTAAGGTTCATGCCGTTGAGCTTTCTGAGGCCGCAGTTCAGTCGGGCAAGAGCTCCGCTAAGGGGATGAAGAATCTCAGTTTTGAGAAATCTGATGTGCTTGTCTACCTTCGCGCAAGAGAAAAAGAGATAGCCACCGTTGTCCTAGACCCGCCTCGATCGGGAGCGGCAACCAAGGTGATTAATCAGCTGGTTCGGCTAAAGGCAAAGCATATTGTTTATGTGGCATGCGATCCGGTGGCCCTAGCCAGAGACATTGGACTGCTCCGCGAGGCTGGATACGAGCTTGAATCTCTTGAGGCCTTCGATATCTTCCCCCACACCCACCACTTCGAAACTTTGGCAACACTTAGGCTCAGTAATCTAAGAACATGAGCGTCCAGGTTGCGATCGTTGACGACCACGAGGCAGTTCGCCTCGGATTCGCAGCAGCCTGCGAGAAAAATGATTTTGACCTTATTGGTTCTGCACCAACCGTCACTGAACTTCTGGAGCAGATTGGTGCTCGCGAATGCCAAGTGGTCGTAACCGACCTCAGCCTTGCCGATGGCTCACTGGTCTCGGAAAACGTTGAGCGAATTGTCGCGACTGGCGCTGCAGTCTTGATCTTCTCAATTGCGGACAAGCCAAACCTGATGCGCGCGGCGGTCAGAGCCGGCGCTACGGCGATTGTCCCCAAGTCGCAACCGGTCGAGGACTTGATGGAAGCCATTCGGCTGGCTGCCGATGGGGCAATTTTGAATAACGCCGAAACCAGCGCCACCATCGACGCAGACAGTCTTTTCAAAGAGGCAAACCTTTCGGTCCGCGAAACAGAGGTGCTCTCGCTCTACGCGTCGGGGATGAGCCTCAAGCAGGTTGCCTTTCAACTTCAGATAAAGCCCAGCTCGGCAAAGGAGCACATCGATCGGGTGCGGGTGAAATACGCAAAACTTGGCAGGGAGGCCGCCACCAAAGTCGATCTGTTTAAGCGTGCGGTTGAAGACGGCCTTATATCTGGAGACTTGCTTTAGTGAAACCGCTGGCATCCATAGCTAGTAACCGTCTCGAGACGTGGATTCGCAGAATCTCCTCTGCTGCCCTATTTGTCTCAGGCATTGAAGTGGTGGCAAACGCGCTAGGTCAGTCTGGCTTCACGAATCCAAGGAGTGACTTGGTTCTGGCGATAGTCATTCTCAGCGCAGCTGCCTTTCTAATCTCAGCGGTCCTGTTTGATCGCTCTCGACCCTGGGGTCTGGTGCACGGACTTGTGGTTCTTGTCGCAATTTGGATGGTTCCGCTAACTCATGACCCGGACTTTCATGAGAGTGGGTTTGAGCGTCCCTGGGTTTGGTGGAGTGTGGGCATGGCCATGATTCTTGTGGCAACCTCTCACTCACGAAAGGTGTGGCTTTGGTACCTTCCGCTCACCTCGGGCAGCTGGGTTTGGGTAAGTCTTCATAGCCCAGTGCTGGCTGGGGAGCTGGAAGCTCTGCTTGAAGCCTGTTACCGGCCGCTCGCATCAACTGCGGATCCACATGCAAAGTCTCGGTCATCCCATAATTGGCTGCGATATGTATGCCCACCCGTCAGCATTGGCAGCGTCTGAACGACTATTACTGCACGCGACGAGACTCACGCTTCGGTCACCGACAACAGGCAATTGGATTTCAGCGTTCAGCCCTATACCGTTTGAGTTATGACAACATCTGCCGGCCGGCGTGTGTACAAGAAAAGGAACGTAGCTTGATCAACGATTTTTTAGAGAGCGATGCGCGGGTTATTGTGATTAAGCCCAATAAAAGTTCAACTTGGCGCGCTAATCTTTATGCGTTAATCGCTATTTCCATTCCTTCACTAGGCGCAGGCATTGGCTTCGCGCTGCTCGGTGCTTGGCCCATATTACCGTTTGCAGGCTTAGAGCTCATCGCCTTGGGAGCCGCGCTCTATTATGTCAATTGGAACCTTGAGTACCGTCAGGTTGTGACTGTGTCGGAACGCAACGTAAAGATCGAAAAGGGGTATTTTATTCCGAAACGATCGTGGCTTTGGGAGCGAGAGGACACAGCCGTCAATGTCATCAATGCTAAAAACCAGTGGGAAGGCCCCTCCTTGTGGCTTCACAACCGCGAATC
>OBNW01000047.1_pt1 | contig 16107 bp, 15 predicted proteins | sample 1498721 | NCBI WGS metagenome assembly OBNW01 (sample SAMEA3275575, study PRJEB22092) | marine metagenome | biome: ENVO:01000047, "MEDITERREAN SEA BIOME"; feature: ENVO:00002042, "SURFACE WATER"; material: ENVO:00002010, "SEA WATER" | collected 2014-06-21T12:11:00+00 | depth 0 m | reverse complement strand
ACGCTGTGATCAACTGGGACAAGCCACGCCTTCGGGTGACCGGCCTCAAAAAGCACTATGGCGACCGAGTTGTCATAGATGGAGTTGACCTAGAGGTGTTTCCCGGGCAAATCGTTGCGCTGATCGGAGCCTCAGGTTCAGGAAAGTCCACGCTCCTAAAGTGTGTAAACCTGATCGAGGAGATTTCGGATGGGCAAATCTTTCTAGACGATGAGGAGATCTCAGCCCCTGGAGTCGATGAGGATGCAATTAGGGCAAAGATCGGACTTGTTTTCCAGTCCTTCAACCTTTTTTCTCACCTGAGCATCATGGACAACATCACCCTCGCACTCAGGCACGTCAAGGGCATGAGCAAAGAAGAGGCAATAAAGATTGCCCAGAAGTGGCTCGACCGAATTGGGCTGGGCGATAGAGGGGACTCCTACCCAGACAAGGTTTCTGGTGGGCAGCAGCAACGAAGTGCTATAGCCAGGGCCGTCGCCATGGATCCAAAGGTTTTGCTGCTTGACGAGGTCACCAGTGCCCTCGATCCGGAGCTGGTTGGGGAGGTTCTGGATCTGATTCGCGACCTGAAGAAGACGGGCACGACTATCCTCATGGCAACCCATGAGCTGGCGTTTGCTCGAGAGGTGGCGGACTGGGTGATCTTCCTGGAGCAAGGCAAGATTTACGAAGCCAACGAGGCCAAGGAGTTCTTCGCTAACCCGCAGCAAGAGCGAACCAAGGCTTTCCTTTCAAGGATGGCTTTGTAATGCAGCTGATTGGCATTTGGGCGGTCGTTGCAGCCACGCTCGGCCCCATCCAAAACATCACCGGGTGGACACTATCAGCGCTGCTGTGGCCAGGGTATGACCCCATTCGTCAGACCATCTCCGACCTCGCCGCAGATGATTCTCCGGTGAAGTGGGTTCAGACCAGCTTCTTCCTTTTTGGCTCAACCCTCACTTTGATTGGGGCATGGAGCGCTAAGTCACTTGCCATACCGGGTCGAATCACTCTTATGTTGGCGGGGCTCAGTTCTTATGGTGTCGCGATCTTTGCTGTTCCCGACCAGAAGTCGAATTCTGCTGAGCACCTGTTCTTCGCAACCTCGGCATTTGTGCTGTTTTCTGCCTGGCCGCTACTCGCAATGCGTTTTGACAAGCGCTACCACTGGAGCATTAGGCCACCTGGAGCCATTACAGCCACGGCGGTTATGACAATTGCGACCCTAATCTTTTTGCTTACCTGGCTAGACCCCGACAGGACTTTCACTGGACTTACCCAGCGAACAATTGTTGTGATGCAGGTGGTTTGGCTGACCTTTGCCATTTGGGCGCAGTGGCTACATCAACGCAAATCGATGAGCCTGTAGGGCAGCTAAAGGTAAATATTTAGCCTTGACTCGACGAGTTTCTCAAACGAGTTCACCCTGCCACCGGCTGCCTTGAGCTCCTCATAGTCCAAAAACATTGAGATCGAGCCGTCTTCGTATTGAAGCAATACGCAGGGCTCTCTTCCCTTTGAGGCAGCAAGCTCGGCTTCTGTTCGCTCGTTCATATGGACAAGGCGGATATCAATGCCTCTGTCGGCTCGAAGCCTCGCCTCGAACTCCTTGAAAGCCTTCTTTTTCATGATCGGGGAGTGGGTTATGTCGCACAGGCTGCACTCTTTGACCCCAATCAGGTGACCTAGGAAGTAGCTGATTTCACCAACAATGCCGCCGTCTGCTTTGTAGACGCCAATTAGTGTCTTGCCGCTTTTCTCCATTGAGAGTCAAACCAGATTTTCTCTGGCGTGCTTCCAATCCGGTGGAACAAAGCAACAAGACAGGAGGTTGGCCTTGCCATGCTGAAAGTGATCAAGACTCTGGCTAGGGTGCTGCTCGGTGGCGCGCTTTTGATGGCCGGTTTTGGCCACCTCACGACTTCCAGGCTGGAGTTTCAGGCTCAGGTGCCTGTGTGGTTGCCTCTTGATCCAGACTTCGTGGTCGTTGCCTCTGGAGTCGTGGAGATACTCCTGGGACTATCTCTGCTGGCGGTTGGCAGGGCGGTCCCTTGGGCAGGCCTTGTCACGGCACTGTTTTTCATTGCCATTTTTCCCGGCAACATCAACCAATACGTTGAGGGCATAGATGCCTTTGGTCTAGACACCGATCAGGCCAGATTCACACGGCTGTTTTTTCAGCCAGTACTGGTGATCTGGGCACTTTGGTCCTGCGACTCAATAAGCCTGCTAAGGCGATTAGCCAACAGGCAAAAAGATGAAGTTAAGTAAGGCCTTAGTCCTTGTAGCACTCTTGGCACTTTCCGGCTGCCAGTCCTCAGGCGATGAGGCGGCCAGCCCCTCCCCAGCTCAGGTCGAGAGCGAAGCGCCCGAGGAAGAATCAGCGCCTCAGGAGGAAGCTGAAGAGGAAAACACCTCAGAGCCAGAACCGGCAGGCCCGCAGGAGTGCAAGCAAGCAACTCAAACGCGCATTGAAGATTCCATTGATACGCAGACCGCTGCCTTTGGTGCAGGTGAGTTTGAGCGCGCCTACGCAATTGCTTCCCCTAGTTTTCAGGACAGTGTCACCCTAGAGGGCTTTATCGAGATCATCTCCGGTAGCTACGGTCCACTAATTGAGTCCTCGGAGCTTGCCTATCGAGACTGCATGGTCGATAGCTCAGAGGCAATTGCCGTGATAGATGTTCGATTCATAGAGTCCGGCAACTCTATTTACGCGCTTAGGTACCTCATGGTCAAAGTCGAGGACGTCTGGCGCGTTGATGGAGCCAGTAATTTGCAGGTTGTGGGGGAGGGTACTTAGCTTCTTGTAGGCCCCGTGGGGCTCGAACCCACGACCCACGGATTAAAAGTCCGTTGCTCTACCAACTGAGCTAGAGGCCCCTACGGCCACAAAGTCTAACAGCGCTAGCTCAGGATGTCCTTGGTCGTAAAGCGTCCGTAAGCCAAAGCACCAAACACCGCGATCCAGCCCAGCTGCAAAACAATGTTGTTGAGCATTGAACCCCACTCAATTGGAGCCCTCAGCAGATCTGCGAAGTCAAGCCAGTAATAGGTGAAGAGCCAGGAGTGCATCCACTCAAGCTGCGGAATGTTTCCAAGGATGTTGCTAACTCCACTGGTCACCAAAGTTGCGGTCATTGCGCCGACTGGAACTGTGGTCAGGGTGGAGATGAATAGTCCAACAGCGGCCATGCCAGATAGCGAAACAGTGGTGTAGAGAGCAACAAGCGCCATGCGCCCAAAGGCCTCAAAAATACTTATGGTGAACCCAGAGAGCAGGGTTACCGGCCCAACCGGGAACAAGATTGCCCCAATCGCCGCTCCGGCAATCATGAGGGTGAAGGTGCCGGCGAGAATAAACACCAGCGATGCCAGGTACTTCATGACAAGTAGCCGAACCCGTCCGACCGGAGAAATCAACAGGTAGCGAAGGGTTCCTAGCCCAGCCTCGCCAGCGATTGTGTCACCAGCTACCACCGAAACAGTTAGCGGCAAAAACAGCGGCAGTGCCAGCAGCATTGCTGTGAAGCCAGTAAACAGCCCGTTTTGTGTGACTTGAGCTAAAAATGGCGGGCCTTCACCTGGTGCTAGGCGCTCCGATGAGAGCGCCACGGCTACCGCCAACAAAATTGGAATCAGCGCGATCGCGGCCAGCATCGCCCAGGTGCGGCGACGAGTGAACATGACCTTGAGCTCTGAGAGGAAGAGCCTGATGCCTAGGGCCTTAGCGAACAACTTCAAACCCCTCTCCCGTGAGCTTCACATACTTCTCCTCGAGACTAGAGCGTTGCAGCCTGATCTCCTTTACGGAGACCTTTTTTCTCACTAGCTTCGAGTTCAGGCTTGCGACATCGAGTGCGGGGTCTACCTCGCAAGTGATTTGATCGCCGAGAATCTTTGCTTTTCCTATTCCGGCGGACTTGAGGGTTTCAACCGCAAGATCAACATCATCGGTTCTGAGGATGAGCCTCGTTGGCTCCTCATTTCTTAGGTCTTCGATGAGCCCCTGAGCAACAATCTTTCCAGCGCTCATAACAGCCACATGGCTACACAGCATCTCTATCTCGCTCAAGAGGTGTGAGGAGAGGAAGATCGTGATGCCCTCGGCTGAGAGTGAGCGAATGAGGTTTCTGACCTCTCGGGTTCCCTGGGGGTCTAGGCCGTTTGTCGGCTCGTCTAGCACCAAGATATCCCTGGGCTTCAGCAAGGCATTGGCAAGTCCCAGGCGCTGCTTCATTCCAAGTGAGTAGGCGTGGACCTTCTTGTTGCCAGCGTTGTGAAGGCCAACTCGATCCAGCGCCGACTCGACTCTTTCGATTCTGGTGCTGGAATCGCTAAACCTGTCAGCCGCGTCAATCCGGAGCAGGTTGTTGCGTCCGGACATAAATGGGTAGAAGGCAGGACCCTCTACAAGGGCCCCAACTCTTGGGAGAGCCTTCTCAAGGTCTTTTGGTATCTCGGTGCCGAGGAGTTTGATTTCACCCTCGGTAGCCTCAGCCAGCCCAAGCAACATGCGAATGGTTGTGGTCTTGCCGGACCCGTTGGGACCTAGGAAGCCAAATACCGAACCGCTTGGAACCTCAAGGCTTATCGAGTTGACTGCCTTTTGGTCACCAAAGCGCTTCGTTAGACCGCTGGTCTCAATTGCCAGCTGTTGTGCCATAGGAACTACTTTGCTGTGTCAAACAGGTGCTGCACGCTTACTGCGCCAGCGTAAACATCGCCCGAATCGGTCATAAAGACGTTCATCAGAGGAGTGCTAAGGAGCATGCCACCTGCGACCGGTGTCATCAGTGACTGCAAAAGCTGACCACCCATCTCTTCAAGGGTCTTGTCTCCTGCTGGCATGTGCACAACAGTGTCCCAGCCCTCGCCGATCATGACAGGCTCTGGCTTCTCTTCCAGAGACTCCATCTCGTCCATGTCCATCCACATCTCGAGGTCCTGCTTCTGCTCCTCGATGGCGTTTAGGTCAACAATCTCGGTGCCTGCAGGGGGAGTGAAGCTAAATAGGCTCTCGTCCTGGTCCGCAAAGCTGATGCTTTCGTAGCCAACCTCCATTGCAGCCTCTGCCTGCTCTGTCGAGTAGACGCTGAGCGCCAGCGGCATTCCGGTCTCCGAATCAACCGAGACAACGATGGAGTCAACCAGCGATACCTCGCTGTTTGGGGTCACGATTAGCTGGTAGGCGGTGCGGCCAGCGTGGTAGTGGTCGGTTCCGACCGTTACCTCGGAGCTGTCACCAACCTGACTCATCAAATATTCGGCTACTGCCTGTGGGTCGGTCAGGTCCAGACCAAGCTCAGCAATATAGGCATTCAGCTCTGCCTCGGCAGTTAGCTTGCCCTCGGCTAGCTTCTCCTCATCGAGCTCTGCATACATAGCAACCTGCTCGCGAGAGTCATAGGACCAAATCGTGTTGCCTGAGACAATTAGGTCGCGCTGCGCCATCATGTCCAAAATCTGGGCACGCATTCCCGTCTCGCCGACATACACGCGAACCCGGTGCTCACCGGTAACAAGCTCCATGGCCTCGGTTAGTAGATTCTGCTCGATTACCTCTGGAGCAAAGTCTGCAAACTCCTCAGGCATCTTCTCGCGCATGCGCTCGGCGTCCTCCTCGGACACCATCGAGCTCAGCTCCAAAGCTGGCAGGCCAAGGTTGCTGGTTTTCAAGATTGTTCCCGAGAACTCGGTGGGCTGAGCGTCCATCATCATGACCATGAGCTCTTCAGCGCTCATGTCTGGAAGATCAACGGCGCTCGCCTGAAGCGGAACCAGTGAGATGGCCGCAATTACGGCAGGTGTTACTACAGCTGGCATCCAACGCTTCGAAATCTTCATTCGTTCTCCTTGTTAGGGCTCTAACCCTAGGAAACTCAACTGAACATTGGCTGAGAGTAATCCCTGGGGCTATTTATTAGATTTTATCCCATAAACCCCAGGGACCCACTCTCTTATTCCCAGTCGTCGTCTATGACGCTCGGATTCTCAGGGTTTCGATCCTCAATCTCCCATGGCTGTTTGTATTCGTTAGCCATGGTCTCCAAGAAGACTTTGGCATCGAACTCCTCAGGACCGCGCACACCTGTTGCCTGCCAGTCGCCGCGCTCCAAGAGCTCTAGGGCTATGACTGGAACCAGTGCTGTCTGCCAGACCACTGCCTGGGCGTCGAACTCTTCAGCTGTCCACTCGGTATCGGCGATGTGGTAGAGGTAAGAGGCACGGGGATTGCCCTCCTTGTCCTTACCGGTCACCAAAGTTCCGGCACAGGTCTTGCCAGTCATTCGCTCCACCAGTGAGGCAGGGTCGGGAAGTACCGCCGCAACGAGGTCTCTTGGCGAGACCTGAGCACGTCCGGACTTCGAGCGCACCCAGACCGGGTTCACCTTGTCCAGTCCAAGTGCGTGGAGGGTCTTGAGCACGCTGATGAACTCGGAACCCAGTCCGTACTTGAAGTTCACACGCTTTGCGTCCATGGTTCTAGGCAGCATGTTGACCTCTTCGTGCTCCACGTTTACGCACTTAATGGGTCCTATGCCACCGGGGAACTCAAAGAGCTCCGGCTCAGAGAACGGCTTGGTTGTGAACCAACCACGCTCTTTCTCCCAGATAAGCGGTGGGTTCAGGCACTCCTCAATGACTGTCCAGATTGAAAATGAGGGGGCAAAGATCTCTTCGCCCTCATCGTTTTCGACAATGAGGTTTCCACCATCCAAGACGGTGATCTCATCGATCTCACCAAATAGGTGGTCTGCCGCATAGCGGGCAAAGATGTTTGAGATTCCAGGCTCGGCTCCGGTGCCAACAAGTGCCAATAGGCCAGCTTTTTCAAACTCTTTGTGCTTGGCATACTGCCAGTCACCGAGTTTCTCAGCGGGCTTTGTAAACGGGTCATCCTTGTCTGGATGAGAAAGGCTCATCGCCATGTCCATGTAGTTGGCCCCAGCATCCAGCGCACCCTGAAAGATGCTCTGCACGAACTTCGGCTCTACGGCATTGACGATGTGGGTCGCCGAGTGCTTTTTAGCAAGCTCTGCAACCTTGGCCGAGTCTGAGGCATCAATGTGTGCCGCCTCAAACTTGTCAGAGGGGATATCTGGGTGCCACTGTGCCACCCAGTCGACGCTCCGCTGAGCTCTTTCGAGGTCATAGTCGGAGACAATTAGTTTTTCAAAGAAATTACGACCAGCGGCGATTTTGACGATTGCATCGCCAACTCCGCCTGCTCCAATGAGCAAGATACGCATTAGTTTCACAACCAAACGAGTTGACCGATTTTGATAGCGGGCCCAGTCCTTGCCCTCATTCACAAGTATGCGCAAGCCTCTTTGGCGTCACTGCTAGTAACTGCGCCTTCACTTGGTGAACTACCTTCTTATTATGTCCCTAAAGCGCACAATTGCCTACTAGCCGAGTTGGCGAATAGGTATCACCACCGGAGTCTTTGCGACCGGGTCCTCAATGACCCTGGCCAATATGCTGAAAGCTGTCGCCAAGTTGTTGGGTGTGATCACATCACCGGGAGCTCCCTGGGCGATTATCTCGCCATCTTTTAGAACAACAATCTGATCGGCAAATCTTGCCGCGAGGTTGAGATCGTGGATCACCGCGACGATAGTCATCCCGCGCTCTCTCTTGATTGAAGAGAGCAGGTTAATAACCTGAAGCTGGTGCGAGTAGTCGAGAGAGTTAGTTGGCTCGTCCAGCAGCAGCACCTGCGGGTTCTTCACCAGCGCCGCCGCAATAACCGCCACCTGCCTGAATCCTGAGGACAACTCCCCAATCTTCTTTGCGGCATGGTCAGTCAGCGAGGTTCTGGCAAGGATTTGATCAATCTCGGCTTTTACCCTTGGGCTCACCCTGGAGATTTGGTTGGCGAGCATTGCGCTTCTTGCAACCAAATCAAAAACCGTTTCGTTGTTTTTGGTTGCGGGGATGGTGCCTAAGAAGCCGATGCTGCCTTCAACCTGCGCCTTGGTTAGCGTGGTGATCGACACCCCATCCAGCAGCACTGCACCGCTCGACGCCTTGATCTTTCTGGCCAGCGCCTTCAGCAGCGAGCTCTTGCCGGCTCCATTGGCCCCAACCACGGCCGTAATCGATCCGCCAGGCAGTTCTAGGTCTAGGTCCTTGATGATCGCATCAGCCGAGTAGCCAGCGCTCAGCGACTGAGCGGCAAGCTTCGACTGAGGGTCATACATGTTTCAAGCTTAGAACTTGCTGGTGACCTCGACCGCCTCGAGCCAGCGCTCATAGGATGCTCCTCGATCAACTTGCGGAGCAAACTCTTGCCTTGCGGGGTTTAGTTGTCTGAGCTCGTCCATTGAGCCCCAAATGCCTGAGCCGAGCCCTGCGAGCAGGCCAGCCCCAAAGCCTGTGGATTCAAGGTTCTTGGCCCGAACCACCTTTGCGCCAATCAGGTCTGCCTGAATTTGCATCATGGTGTCGTTGGCAGCCGCTCCGCCATCGACCCTTAGCTCAGCGATGCTCTTGCCCGCATCCTCGGCCATCGCATCAACAACCGCCTTGACCTGAAACGCGATTGCCTCCAGCGTCGCATAGGCGAGGTTGGCACTGGTTGATCCTCTTGTGATACCAAGCAGGCTTCCTCTGACATCGGCATTCCAAAATGGTGCACCTAGGCCGGTCAGCGCCGGAACAAAGACAACGCCATCGCTAGTGCCTGCCTTCTTTGCTAGGTCTTCGACAGCGGGTGCACTGTCAATGATTTGAAGTTTGTCCCTTAGCCACTGGACCGCTGCGCCAGCGACAAAGACTGAGCCTTCTGAGGCGTAGGTGATTTTCCTATCTGGGCTCATCCAGGCAACCGTTGCCAGCAGCCCGTGCTCGCTGATAACGATTTCTTCCTGGGTATTGGTGAGGATGAAGGCACCGGTTCCGTAGGTGCACTTCGACGCACCCAGGTCAAAGCCGGTCTGACCAAAGAGTGCTGCCTGCTGATCCCCGGCCATTCCCGTGATGGGAAGCTCGAGACCTAAAAAGTGGTCGGCATTGCTAGTTGCGAGCTCTCCCCAACAGGGCGTGATGCTTGGAAGTGCAGACCTTGGAATCCCAAAGGTCTGAAGCAGCTCTAGATCCCAGTCACCGGTTTCAAGGCTCATCAGCTGCGTCCTCGAGGCATTGGAGGCATCGGTGATGTGTGCTGCGCCACCGGAAATTCTTGCGACCAGGTAGCTGTCTATGGTGCCGAGGGCATACTTTCCGGATTCGACTCCTGCCCAGATCTCACTGTGATTTCGCTGCCACCACAAGAACTTGCTGGCGGTGAAGTAGGGGTCGATGTTGAGTCCGGTGCGCTTTCGAATCCAATCGCCCTGGTTCTTCTGCTGCAGCTCTTCTGTGAAGACTGAGGTTCTACGGTCCTGCCAGACGATCGCCTTGGTTGGAGAGCTGAGGGTCTCTCGGTCCCAGATGACCGCGGTCTCCCGTTGGTTGGTGATGCCGATGCAGGTTGGTTTTTCGCTGTGGCCCTGAACTGCACTCTTGACGGAGCTGAGGGTGGCCTGCCAGATCTGCTCAGGGTCGTGCTCGACCCAGCCCGGCTGAGGAAAGTGCTGCTCAAATTCGGTATAGCCGCGGGAGAGTATCTCTCCGGAGCCGGAGATGATGAGAGCTGTGACACCGGTGGTGCCAGCATCGATAGAAAGAATCGACATCAATTTCCTCCTTGAAATGTGTGCGGAACAAAAACTAAATCTTTGGCGTTTATGCTTTCACTGTGGCCAAACAAAATCAAACCAAATCGAACAAAATCGAACAGTTTGACGTTGCCATTATCGGAGCCGGAATTAACGGAGCGGTAGCGGCAGCGGCGCTCAGCGCTGCCGGCCAGAAGGTGCTCCTGGTCGACAAGGGTGACTTCGCAGGCTTCACCTCACAGGAATCCTCCAACCTGGTTTGGGGCGGCATCAAGTACCTTCAGACCTACGAGTTTTGGCTTGTTTTCAAGCTCTGCCTGGCAAGAAACAAGCTCATGCGCGCCTACCCCAACCAGATCAAAGAGATTGGCTTCTTGGCATCTTTAGGGCCGACAGCGCCCTTTGGCAGGCTTCTTGGAGCCTTCGGCACTCTGTTCTACTGGGCGATAGGCCTGTTGGGAACTACGCCGCCCTCGACCTACTCCGCCAAGAAGGCCAAAGAGCTTGAGCCAAACCTGATCACCGGTCGCAAGGCAGTCAAATACTTTGATGCTCAGCTGCCTGATAACGACAGTAGGTTCGTCTATGACTTCATTCGCCATGCAAAGAGCCGCGGTGCGGACGTTAGAAACTACACCGAGCTAACTAGCGCCAGCTTTGACGGAGTCTGGGAACTCGGGATTACCGCGGGCAAGAAAAAGTCAACGGTCAAAGCCAAGAGTGTTGTAAATGCTGCGGGACCCTATGCCCAGAATGTTTCTCAGCTGCTGGGTTCAAAGACCAAGGCAGGCCTAGTTTTCTCAAAGGGCATTCACCTTGTTCTAAATAGGAAGCTGACTGAGAAGTATCAGGTGCTTGCCTTCTGGGACGAGGAGGGCAGGCTCTTCTACGTCCTCCCCATGGGTGATCGCTCCATGATCGGAACCACCGACACCAGGGTTGAGAAGCCAGAGACCAAGACCAACAAGGACGACATCGACTTTGTACTCAGGCAGATAAATGCTCAGCTAGAGCTCGCTCAGCCAATAACCGAGGACCAGATAGTTTCCAATCGCTCAGGCGTCAGGCCTCTCGTTGTTGAAAACGGAGACAGTGGCAAGAACCAGGATTGGCATGCACTTAGCCGTAAGCACGCCATCGAGGCCAACCGAGACAAGCAGGTTGTAACCATTTTGGGTGGCAAGCTAACCGACTGCCTAAACGTCGGCGAAGAGGTAATTGACGAGCTCAAGGGCTTTGGCATGCAGCTCGAGGATCCCGGCACCTGGTTTGGAGAGGGCTCCCAGGAGCGCAAGACCGAGTTCTTTGCCAAGGTCGCATCACAGACAACCGGCAACGAAGATCTAATTGCAACTGGCCTCTGGCGCCGCCACGGCAATAAGGCCTTCGACATCATCGGCGAGCAGAAGCTGGAAGATATCTTCGACGGGCTTGGCATTACCGCCCAAGAGATCTCCTACATCGCCGAAAGTGAAGACGTCGTCACCCGCGAGGACCTCCTTCGCAGGAGACTGCCGGTGATGATGGCTAGAGGCGAAAAGGAAATCGCGTCAAACAAGAAGCTCCAGAAGCTACTCGTGGAGCTGGGGCTCTAGCGGAGTCTCTGGTCTCTTCGAGGGCCATTCAACAACCAACATCGCCGCAAACAGCAATCCTCCGCCAAAGATAATCGCCAAGGTCAACGGCTCTTGGCCGACAAACACCGCAATGATGGCGGTGAAGATGACCTCGCTGGTTATAAGCAAGGCCACGCGCGAGGGCTCAATTAGAGTCTGAGCCCAGGTCTGCACCCAAAAAGCAAGCACGGTGGAGAGTAGGGCAGTAAACAAAATCGCGAACCAAACCTCCGCATTGGGAGGCGGTTGGTAGCCATCTAAAAGAGCAAAGCCCCAGGTGACAATGGCCGCAAAGGCAATCTGCAACATCGCAAAGCGATAGGAGGATCTACCTTTTCCGTAGTGGCCCAAAAGGAGGATGTGAACGGCATACAGGACTGCACACACCACCAACCAGATCTGACCAACCTGGAACTCGATGTCAGCCGCAGCCCCCGAGAATATTCCAAGCCCCAGCATCGCCATGGTCAACCCGACCACGACCCGCTTACTAACCTTTTGCCTCACAAAGAGCCAGGCAATGAGCGGTGTGAGGATGACGTAAAGGCCCGTCAAGAAGCCGCTGGTGGCGGCGGTGGTCAGCTCGAGTCCTATGGTCTGGGTGATATAACCAAAGGCCAAGACCACTCCGATGAGGCCACCAAACCTGATGTCTCCCGTCTTGAAAGACAGCGCCACCTTTGGCCTGAGCAGCACCATGGCAATCGCGGCAATGGTGAACCTGGTTGCTAGAAAGTCCATGTAGGGCTGCTGCTCAATGGCATCCTTCATCAAAACAAAGGCAGCACCCCAGGTAAAACCAACGCCCAGCAGCGCGATCACGGCTAGGCGGGTTTTGGTCACTGAGAAAGACTAGTGTTCGACGTATTTTTTGGCACTGGGCCCGGCCATCTTCTTGGCCATGGAGGGGAAGACGATCCCGTGCATGGGGAAGACCATCCACCAATACACGTGCCCAAATAGTCCCCTCGGGTGATAGAGCGCTCGCTGGGTCACCAGGGACTTCCCCTCGGGGGTCTCGCCGACTTTGAACTCCAGCCAAGCAAGCCCAGGCATCTTCATCTCGGCGCGAAGTCTAAGAAGCTTTGGCCTCTGAATCTCCTCCACTCTCCAAAAGTCGAGGGCCTCGCCCTCGCGAAGCTTGTTTGGGTCGCGTCTGCCGCGCCGGAGCCCAACACCGCCAACAACTCGATCCATTAGGCCCCTAAGCTCCCAGGCCCAGGTTGCTGTCGAGTAACCGTTCTGCCCTCCAATTGACTCAACGCGCTTCCAGATCTCAGCTTGGCTGTCGTCTGACTCATACTGCCTGAGGTCCACATACAAAGACCCTCCAGCCCAATCCGGGTCGGTGGGAAGTGGTTGAGAGTGAGTGCCAGGAGTCAGCGCGTTAGACCAGCGAGTCTCAACATTGAGCTCTTTGATGCGGGTAAGAGCTAGGGACACGGACTTGCGGAAGTCGGTGAGTCCATCTTTGTGGTCAGGGACTAGCTCTCTGATGCGATCGTCCTTTGCAACCACCTCATGCTTGAGGGATGCAACCAATCTCTTAGCAAGGGTCACAGGAACAGGTGTCACCAAACCGATCCAGCCTGAGGCAAGGCGAGGTGTTAGGACAGGTAGCGGGAGAATGATTCTTCTTCGAAGACCTGCGACCTCGGCATAGATCTGCATCATCTCCATGTAGGTGAAGACATCTGGACCGCCAATGTCAAAGACATCGTTGATCTTCTTGTCGATGGTTGCCGAGCCGATTAGGTATCTCAGCACGTCACGAACCGCAATTGGCTGAATTCTGTTTTTGAGCCACTTCGGAGTAACCATGATTGGTAGTCGCTCAGTTAGGTGGCGCAACATTTCAAAAGAAGCGGAGCCGGAGCCAATAACCACACCAGCTCGAAGTTCGATTGTTGGCACTCCACTCGAGCGGAGAATTTCACCGGTCTTTGCTCTGGCCGACATATGGGGGGAGAGCGAATCATCAGAGGAGGTGATGCCGCCTAGGTAGACGATTCTCTTCACGCCGTTTTGCATAGCTAGCTTGCCGAAGTTGCGAGCAAGATCTTCTTCCATCTGCTCGAAATTCTTTGAAACCATGAGCGCGTGGAGCATGTAGTAGGCAAGATCAATGTCCTGAAGGGCAATATTTAGAGCCTCAGGGTCGAGGGCGTCTCCCTCAACAATCTCCACCTGATCACGCCAGGGGTAGTCCTGGAGCTTGTGGGCGTCGCGAACTAGCACTCTGACTCTGTATTTGTGGGCGACCAGCTCTCGAACCAGTCTGCCGCCGACATACCCGGTGGCTCCGGTAACCAAAACCCTCGCAGGCTTCTTATCTTTGGACCGAAGAACCTTTAGGTCCGAGGTCACCGTCTCAATCATGAGAGGGCCAACCCAAAATTAGGCAAATTTGTTTCTAGCCAAACTTTCCGGTTACGTAGTCCAGAGTTCTTGAGTCAGCTGGGTTCGAGAAGATCTTTGAGGTTTCGTCAAACTCCACAAGCTGACCGACGCGGCTTCCCTCGCCCCTCTCGGTATCAACCGTAAAGAAGGCCGTGCGGTCGGCCACTCGGGCGGCCTGTTGCATGTTGTGGGTCACGATGACGATCGTGTAATCCTTCTTGAGCTCCATCATGAGGTCTTCAATCTTGAAGGTGGAAATCGGGTCCAAAGCCGAGCAGGGCTCATCCATGAGAATTACGTCTGGCTTCACTGCGATTGCCCTGGCAATGCAGAGCCTTTGCTGCTGCCCTCCGGACATTCCAAAGGCATTGTCCTTCAAACGGTCCTTCACGTCGTCCCAGAGTGCCGCTTTCTTAAGCGCCCCCTCCACGATTTCGTCCATGTCGCCCTTCATACCCAGGGTCTGAGGGCCGAACGCAACGTTGTCGTAGATGGATTTTGGAAACGGGTTTGGCTTCTGGAAGACCATGCCGATAAGTTTCCTCACCTGCACCGGGTCCACCTCAGGACCGTACATGTCTTGGCCGTGGTAGAGAACCTGACCGCCAACCTTGGCTCCCGGGATCAGGTCATTCATTCGGTTCAGGCTTCTGAGTACTGTTGACTTACCGCAGCCGGATGGGCCAATCATCGCCGTGATTTCGTTTTCGTAGATTGGGAGATTGACTCCGTCAACGGCGAGAGACTCGCCGTAATGAACGCTCATGTTTGAGAGCGAGAAGACCTCGTTACCCGCCACCTTGTTGTTGTTTTCCATTTCCTACCAGGTTCTTTCGTATCGAGCGCGGAGCCAAACCGCAATTGAGTTGATGAAGAAAAGCACGACCAACATGACCAATACGCCAGCAGCTGCGAGAGTGTGGAACTCCTCCTGCGGCCTACCTGCGTAGTTGTAGATCATCACCGGAAGCGCGGAGTATCCGTCCTGCCAGAAGTTTGGGTCGAAGGTCACAAATGTTGCAGCACCCACAAGCAGCAGGGGTGCAGCCTCACCGATGGCGCGAGCTACCGCCAGAATCACACCAGTGAGCATTCCGGGAGCCGCCGAGGGAAGAACCATTTTCCTAACCGCCTGCAGACGCGTTGCACCCAAGGCCATCGCGCCATCTAGAAGCGAGGACGGCACAGCTCTAATCGCCTCGCGAGAGGCGAGAATCACAGTAGGTAAAACCAGGATCGCAATAGTTGCCGAGCCAGCCGCCACCACAAACCCCAGGTCAAAGACCCCTCGCACGATGAAGGCCAGACCCAAGATTCCAAAAACAATCGATGGGACACCGGCGAGATTCTGAATGTTCAGCTCAATCAGCCTGTTGTACCAGCGAGTGCGATCCGCGAAGAGTTCCAGGTAGGTTGCCGCTCCAACACCTAGCGGCACGATCAGCAGGATTACTCCTGCAATCAGCTGAACCGTTCCCAAAATAGCGGGACGATAGCCAGCTTCCTCCGGTCTAAACGAGGAGGGGTTGTTTACAAAGAGACCGACATTGACCCTGGCGGCTCCCTCGACCAGAGCCCACGCAATGACTGCCAGGATCGCTATCATCGCGATTCCAAGAGCACTGAGCAGCAGCAGTCGGAACATAATGCCGCCAACTAGAGCCTTGTTGTTTGCGCCCTTGTAAATGTTTTGTGTCACGGCAGCTGCCGCCATTGCGGCGCCGGAAGCACGCTTCGGGATACCTTGGGACATTAGTCGTAGACCTCCCGGAACTTATTGACGAACCTGATAGCGATCATGTTCATTGTCAAGGTCATCAAGAACAAAAGTGCGCCAACCGCAAAGATCGAGTAGTAGTCGATGGTGCCGGTGGCAATCTCTCCGGTAGCACGAGAGGCAATAAACGCCGTCATCGCACCAGCAGGCTCGGTGAATCCAATCTTGAGCTGAGGGGAGCCACCACCGGCAACCAGCAAGACCACCATGGTCTCACCGATAGCGCGAGAGGCTCCGAGCACGAAAGAAGCAACGATTCCGGAGATAGCTGCTGGCAGCACGACCTTGAGAGCGACACGCATCTTGGTCGCTCCAAGAGCGTATGCACCCTCACGAAGCGCCATGGGGACTGCCCTCATTGCGTCGTCGGAGACCGAGGCAATCAGCGGGATGGTGATGATGCCAACGGTTAGGCCGGCAACACCTATGGAAAACGGGCTGGTCCACTCAAGAAAGGGAGTGCTCTCCTGGATCCACGGCTTGAACCAAAAGACTGCGAAGAGGCCGGTGGCGACTGTAGGCAATCCCTCAAGGACCTCGAGGATGGGCTTGACGATTTTACGGACGCCGTTGCCTGCGTACTCAGAAAGATAGACAGCGGCACCAAGGCCAAGCGGGATTCCCACGAGCATTGCATAGAAGACAACCTGCAGGGTTCCTGCAA
>OBNW01000045.1_pt1 | contig 16773 bp, 22 predicted proteins | sample 1498721 | NCBI WGS metagenome assembly OBNW01 (sample SAMEA3275575, study PRJEB22092) | marine metagenome | biome: ENVO:01000047, "MEDITERREAN SEA BIOME"; feature: ENVO:00002042, "SURFACE WATER"; material: ENVO:00002010, "SEA WATER" | collected 2014-06-21T12:11:00+00 | depth 0 m | reverse complement strand
ACCAAGGAGCAGGCAGAGACGCTAGTGCGGTCCACGCTGTTTGGGTCCGCGGCTTTGCTGGCAGACAGCGGCGAGGAGCCAAGCGTGCTCAGAAAAAACGTGACCTCTCCCGGTGGCACAACAGAACGCATCATCGCGACCTTGGATGAGGCGAATCTCGAGAGGCTCTTCTCTGCTGCTCTGGATGCTGCCGTCAACAGGGCAAATGAAATAGCCGCCGCAAAGGATTAGGCTTTAGCTATGGCAGACATTTTTGAGGCAATCGCCGACCCAACAAGGCGCAACATAATGGAGACCTTGCTCTCGGCACAGGTAGCTGGCTCAGAGCTAACAGTAAGTGAGCTGGTGCAGAAGACCGGCTTGGGCCAGCCCACAGTGTCAAAGCACCTAAAAACCCTTCGTGAGGTTGGCCTGGTTGCCGCTCGCGAGGACGGCCAAAAGCGTTTCTACTCGGTAACCCCTGAGCCGCTCGAGGAGATCGAGGACTGGATGATCAACTTCCTCTCGCTCGGCTTCGAGGCGGAGGGTGAAGAGGACCTGGCTAAGAACCTCAGTGAGGCAGGCGAGAAATTGGGCCACTGGATAACCGAGAAGGCATCCTGGCTCGGTGAGCAGCTCCGCGCTCGCGCAGATGAGCTAGATGTCGATGTTGACCCCAAGGAGCTTGGCAAGAGGCTAGGTCGGAAACTCGCAGAGACAAAGGTCGATGCCGAAAAGGGTGCAAAGGACTTCGAGAAGCTAGCCAGGCAAAAGGTCGAAGAGGTCGTTGATGATGTTCGAAGTGAAGCCACTCATTTCGCAGAGGAAGTCAAAGTAAAGGTTGGTAAAAAGTAATGGCTGAAGACAGTGACGCTCTACGCAACTTCGCTCAGAAGCAGCTGAAGAAAAAGCAGGACTTCAGGACCTACATGTGGGTCTATGCGGCGGTGGTCGCGTTGACGTCCGGGGTCTGGTTTATCACGTCACCGAGCGCTCCCTACTGGCCAATTTGGGTAGTCCTGGGGATGGGTATTGCGGCAATCTTTGTGGGCCTCGATGCCTACGGCCGTCTTGGCGGCAAGCCGGTAACCGACGAGCAAATCGATGCCGAGGTTGAGCGCCTAAGGCGCAAGGGCTAGACTTTGGCAGGTTGCCCACAAGGGCAAAAAGAACATAGACGAGGTTTTTGTGGGTTCAGTAATCAAAAAGCGCCGCAAGCGCATGTCGAAGAAGAAGCACCGCAAGCTTCTTCGCAAGACGCGCCACCAGCGTCGCAACAAGAAGTAGTAACTACCCGCCCAATAAGGCGGGTTTTTACTTTTGGGCCTTTAGCTCTCGCCTCCGCTGACGGAGAATCTCCCAGCCCGCGGCAACCGCATAGCGTCTAAGGGGCTGATCCGGGTTCACCGCCACCTGATTCCCCACCGCACTGAGCATCGGTAGGTCGTTCACCGAGTCGGAGTAGGCCCAGGATTTCCTGAGGCTGATGCCTCTTTCCTTTGCGAGCGCTTTGATTGCTCTCCGCTTTGCCTTGCCGTGCAGAGGGGCACCAACCAGCTCGCCAGTGAGAACGTTTCCGTCGTGACCAACGATGGTGCCCAGGGCACCTGTCGCGCCAAGGTCATCTGCAATTGCTTGAGCCAGTTCAACAGGCGCTGCTGACACCAGCCAAACCTCGTGCCCCTGCTCAAGGTGATGTTTGAGACGCTCGATACTTCGTGGCCAGAGCCTTGGCTTGATCTCATCTCGGTAGACCTGGTCGATCAGGCCCTGAAGCTCTTCAACCGAGTGACCTTTTGTCAGCATCAGAGCCCGGTCTTTGAAGTCAGCCATTTTGGAGTTCTTCTCGCCCCGTCGCATGTACATGACGTGCTCCCACATAAACCGCCAAATATCGCGGCGCTTGATGCTGCCTCCTGTGAAGGCGACCTTGCCAAAGAGGATTGATGTGGAGCCGCAAACCAGGGTGTTGTCTACATCAAAGAATGCGGCAACCTTCTTCTGAGGTTTGTTTGCTGGGGTCACTCGCTAAGTCTAGAGCCGGAGTGAATCGCCTAGTCTTGAACCATGAAAGAGCCAATCGAAATCCAATTGGTTATCAGGCAGGGCTGCCATCTCTGCGTTGCCGCAGAAGCAGATTTGGCAAGGGTAATCGCCCGCTTCGCCGCGGAGTATCCAGACCGCGAATACTCGGTAGAGCTATTAGATATCAGTGAATACGTCGAGTTGCAGCGGTTCAGTGAAGAGGTTCCCGTTTTACTGATCAATAAAAAGCAGGTGTCATTCTGGCGGATAGACGAGAAGCGAGCCTTTGAGCATCTAAGCGAGCTTGCATGAGAAGAATCATCGTTTGGGCGCTCAAGAACTTCTGGTTCCCAATCTTGGTGTTTGCTCTAGCGCAGCTTGGCAAGCGGTATAAGTGGGCCTCAGATTTCCACGCCAAAATAAATAAGTTCAAATAGTGTTGCATTATTACTACATAGTATTTATGCTACATACATGGGTCGCAAACCAAAGTCCGAAGAAGAGCGGGTAGCTAACCGCATCGAAGACTTGCGTACCCGGGCCAACCTCTCTCGGCAAGAGCTCGCCGAGCAGGTTGGTGTTCACTATCAAACAATCGGTTACATCGAACGCGGTGAGTATTCGCCGTCACTTGTTTTGGCGCTTCGCATTGCATCGGTGTTAGAGACCAGCATCGAAGAGATCTTCTGGCTGGATGAGGAAAATGATGTCTAACGAGCTACTAGTTGTTTTTTATATTCTCTTGACTTTGGCATTTGCCTACCTCTGGTTTTATCCCAAGGTGGTCGGCGAGAGAGTCAAGCTGATGGCATGGATGGACGTGGTTGTCACGGGCATACCGGTGGCCATCTCAGCACTGCTTTTCTGGGAGTCTGATCCAACCTTCAGACTTCTAATTTTCGATCTGAACTGGTTTTTCTTTACTCTGCTCGCGATGTTTGCAATCGAGCTACCTATCTTTTTGCTTTATCTTCGCGCACGAGGACTCAACGAAAAGTACTGGGCAATGTTCAGGATGGCTCCGAAGGGATCTCCGGATGCGGCTTGGGCATCAGCTTCAGTGGAGTCGGTGGAGAAGCAGCTCAATGACACCCGTTGGGACGGCTTGCGGACCAATAACGGCAGGAAATTCTTGTTGATTGTTTCGAATCTCTTAATTCTCTTCGGCACTGGATTCCTATTGCTAGTCGGTGATGACCCTAGAACTTTCTACGGAATTATTCACATTCTGGTGATTTTTGTTTTCTGGATCTTGCTTCGGCAGTCAGTCAGGCTCGTGGCCGACGCACCCGAGGAGGCGCTGGATGAGATGCTGCTAAAGACTCGAAATAGAAGTTACGTTATTGCCTACCGGTGGTTGACAACCTTGGTTGCACTTGGCGTGACTGCTCTTATGATCTTCGCAGTCATCTATGACTCTTCGCCTGGCTCTGATGGGTTTTACTACCAGCTGAACCCCACTTGGCCTCAGGTGCAGGCCGTGTTCTGGTTCTATTTCGCCTACATGTTAATGCTCCCATCGATGGCAATGATTTCCCTAGAGCTCAAGCGCGATAAGTCGGCCGGCAAGCGGTGACTTCTAGAGACAGTTTCCCCGATATCCTTCGCGGCTTTGCCCTACTGGGCATCGCCATGGTCAACGTTCAATATTTCGCTGTTGACACCGTTAGCGGCTTTGAGTCGGCTGACTTGACCTCTGGTGCGAACTCGGCCGCAGCCTTCATTGTGATGCTCTTGTTCCAGTCAAAGTTCTACCTGTTGTTTTCGTTCCTCTTTGGTTACTCCGCTCACTACGTAATGAAGGGTGAGCGGGCAAACCGCTCGCGCTGGGTGGGCAGGTCGGTTGGGCTAATTCTCTTTGGTGTTGTCCACTTCGTGTTCCTCTTCCACGGCGACATCTTGTTCCTGTATGGGGTCTTTGCGCTTCTGCTTTTGGCCTTCTACTTCCGACCCGACAAGTCGGTGAGGCGCTGGGCAAGAGGGATCTACATCTTCTCTGCCGTCTTGTTTACCCTGCTTGCACTGTTGGTAACGGCCGGGGAGGCATTTCTGGCAAGCAAGGGAAAGACCCTGCCCGCTGACACCGCCGGCCTTGGCGGCCTAAACCAGGCGCTTGCCTCGGGTGGGTTCTTGGAGGCCGCTGTTGCCAGGTTTGAACTCTGGCTCACCTTCGCACCCCAAGGTTTCTTCCTGCAGGGACCGCTTGTCATGGTCGCGTTTTTGGTCGGGGTCTTGGTTGCAAGAAAGAGCGGTCTAGCCTCTGGAGCTAATCCCGCCTTGATGAGGCGCATGGCTTTGTGGGGTATTGCCATAGGACTTCCACTGCAGCTGGCCGCGGCAGCAATCTACATCTTCAACCTGCTTGCGGATCAATACAGTCTCGGTCTATCGCTTATCTCCTTGGCCATCAACTTCCTCACCGCACCGATTCTCTCAGCCGGTTATGTGGGAGTGCTGTGGCTAATCAGTGAAAGAGTGGGCGGCATTGCGCTGCTCTCGGCTGCAGGTAGGCACTCGCTGACTATCTACCTGTCCCAATCAGTTATCTTCTCCGTGCTGTTCTCGGCCTGGGGACTAGGCCTGTTTGCTCAGCTGGATGCCTGGCTCGTTGCCACAACCGCCTTCCTCACCTGGTTGGTGCTGAGCGTGCTGGCAATGGTCAACCTCAGGTTCTTCACCAGAGGACCCATGGAAACGCTGCTGACGAACTTCTCAAAGCTGTTTGTGAGAAAAGCGTGAACCTAGAGCAGCTCGGGCTCATCGGAGTCTTTATCTTTGGCGCTATCCCTTGGTTTGAGGCCATTGGGGTAGTCCCGGGAGGGATAGTGGTCGGGCTGGATCCTGTCCTGACGGTGATAGCGGCAGCATCGGGCAACCTGATTACTATTGCCGCCTTTGCCTACGGCGGAGCCAAGATCAGGGCCTGGGTTATCAAACGGCGAGAGGAAAAAGGGAAGCAGCCCAAATCAGACCGCTGGGTTAAGGCCCAAAAGGCCTTTGACAAATACGGCATCTATGGCATGGCCCTACTTGGCCCACTCATCATTGGCACTCAGTTTGCTGCAGCTGCCTCGGTTGCAGCAGGGGTGAGGCCGGCAAGGGTCACCCTGTTGATCTCGAGTGCGATGGTGCTATGGGCGATTGTGTTCGCATTCTTGACTACCTGGCTTGTGGATGTCGGGGGATTTGACACCTGGCTGGGACAAAACGACTAGTTCTCCACAGCTCTCCTATCTATACTTTTGTATAGATAGGAGATATCTGTTATGACTAAGCGGGTGACTAGAAAAGCTTTCAAGAATGGCGGCAGCTGGGCCGTCAGAATTCCAAAGGGCTGGCTCCCCGACGACGCTGAGTTTGATATGACGGTTCGCGAGGACGGCGTCCTAGAAATACGACCCTTAGATCGCGATGAGAAGATGAAGAGACTGCTGGCTGAGATCCAGGCTCGCGGACCTATACCCGAAGAGGAGTTCCCCATGCCGAGTCGAGAAAACTGGCCCGACCGGTTCGATTACGACGAAATGTTCAAGGATCCTATTTAGTGGCGCGATACCTCCTCGACACCGACATTTGCATCTTCGGTCTCCGAGATCATCCTGGGGTAATGTCCAAGCTCTCAAGTATCTCCAGCTTTGACTGGGGAATCTCTTCTCTAACAGCGTTTGAGGTTCTCAGGGGTGTAGCCAGCGTTGGAAACCAAAGGACAGTGGACCAGAGTCAGGATTTTGTCAGCTTTGCACAGGTCTTTCCCTTCCAAGCAGCGGAAGCAAAGCGAGCAGCACAGGTAGAACGAGAGCTAGCCAAATTGGGTAAGCCAGCTGGCCAGATTGACACGATGATTGCAGGTCATGCCTTGAGCCTCGGTTTGATATTGGTCACAAACAACCAAAGACATTTCAACAGCGTCCCGGGGCTAAAGCTAGAAAACTGGCTCTAGGGCTGAAGTCTGTTTGGTCCTCGGAAGAGGAAGCTCGCCTCGCGAATGTTGGGTAGCTCGAGCATGAGCATCACGACTCGGGTTAGGCCCATTCCAAAACCACCGTGCGGTGGGACGCCATAGCGGAAGAAGTCCATGTAGAACTCAAGACCCTCGGGGTCAAGACCCTTGTCCTTGGCCTGAGCCTCAAGAACCTCAATCCTGTGCTCGCGCTGGGCACCGGTAGTGATTTCGGTTCCCTTCCAGATCAGGTCGTAGCTCTTGGTTAGCGCATCATTGTCTTCGTGGCGCATGTGATAGAAGGGCCTGATGTGCTTTGGGTAGTCGGTCAAAAAGACGAACTCGTGGCCTAGCTCCTCTTTTGCATACTGCGAGATCTGGCGCTCTCCCTCAGGGTCAAGGTCTCCATCGGTCCGCGGGACTTTATAGCCGCGTTTTTCGATGATTTCATGAGCCTCGGCTAGTGGAATGCGAGGAAATGGAGTGCTCGGAATCTCGATGTCGATCTCGTAGAGCTCCTTGATTCTCTCGCCGTGCTTCTGCTTAACCGCGGTAATGGCCTTGACCATGAGCTCCTCCTGGAAGCTCATCACGTCCTCGTGGGAGTCAATCCAGCTCATCTCCATGTCGATGGAGACAAACTCGGTTGCGTGGCGGGAGGTGAAGGAGGGGTCTGCCCTGAAGACGGGTCCGATCTCGAAGACTCTGTTGAGACCAGCGCTCATAGCCATCTGCTTATAAAACTGCGGAGACTGGGCGAGGTAGGCGTGGCCCTCGAAGTACTCGAGCTTGAAAAGTTCAGCGTGAGACTCTGAGGGAGATGCCATCAGCTTCGGGGAGTGAATCTCGACAAAGTCGTTTGCCAGCCAGTGCTCTCTCCAAGCCTGCTCAATTGTCGTTTGAACCTGCATCATCAGGTTTAGCTCTGGCCTACGGAAGTCGATAAAGCGCCAGTCGAGCCTCTTGTCAATGGAGGTGTCCTCGGCAATTGGGCTGTCTGGTAGCGATGCTGAGACGACCTCAAGGCCCTCAAGCAAAATCTCAATACCGCCCAGCTTTACTCGCTCATCGTGCTTGAGCTGTCCCTTGACAATCACAAAGCTGCCGTGGGTAAGTGCGGACACCTGGTCGGCGAGAGAGTCCTCTTCGCTGGGGCGTGGGTAGGTAACCTGAACGCTGCCGGACTCATCGCGAATGATGATGAATTGGATCCGCTTCTGGTCCCTGAGGGTCTCTACCCAGCCACCGATTGTTACTGGACCATCCTGTTGGCTTTTCAGTTCGCTGATTTTTGAGCGATTGAGCATAGTTCTTGGGTCCTTTAGGGCTAGCTGGCGGATTTCAGCCAAGTTTAGCGAAGGTAAACTTGTTCTATGCCCGCCTCTCGCCTTCACTTCGTAAGACACGGTGAGGTGTTTAATCCGCGGGGACTGCTCTACGAACGCCTTGACGGTTTCCCGCTGAGCGATCTCGGACATGAGATGGCTCAGGCCGCGGCGAAGGAGCTGGCCGGGATGAATAGGGAAATCTCAAAGCTCTATGTCTCACCGCTTGAGAGAACAAGACAGTCAGCCGCACCGGTTGCAAATGAGTTTGGCCTGGAGCCAACAATCGAAGAGCGCATCATCGAGCCCTGGAACCGGCTTCGTGGTTACCCGTTAGGACCCAAGGCTCTGCTTGCAAAGCCCGCGTTGGCGATCCACCTATACAACCCATACCGTCCAAGCTGGGGGGAGCCGTTTCAGGAGATCGCCTCTCGGATGACCGGTGCTGCGCTAGCCGGCTGGGAAAGCGTTGACTCAGGGGATGTCGTGTTTGTCTCTCACCAGCTGCCCATCTGGATGACCTATCGCAGCGCTCAGGGCCTCAGCCTTCCCCACAACCCTCGAAACCGTCGCTGTTCGCTCTCGTCCATCACCTCTTTTGACGTGGTTGGCGGCAAGCTGGTTCCGGTTGACTATCGCGAACCCGGCCTTAGGCACGCGGGGCTGATCTAGTTGCGGAGATTTTTACTTAGCGCACTGGTTGTTCTCATGCTCGCTGGCTGCGCTCAAGACCCACTAGCTGAGCAGTTTCGCTCTGGAGATAACAAGAACTACATCGCAGGCGATGGCACGGTGACGGAGTTTGCTCTAGAGCAGCGGCCGACATTTGAACCATGGGAGGGCATCACCGAGAGCGGTGCGTTTCTCACCTCAGAATCGCTTGAGGGCTATGTCGTGGTTATGAACTGGTGGTATGCGGCTTGTGCTCCATGTCGAGCAGAGGCACCAGACCTTGCCGCACTGAGCGAAGAGTTCGCAGCTGAGGGTGTTCAATTTGTCGGGGTTAACGTCCGCGACACCGCGGAAACCGCGCTCGCCTTCGATAGGAACTTTGGCATCACCTTCCCATCAATAATCGACGCGCAGAGTGGCGGGGTCTCCTTAGCTTTCTCAGGTGTGGTTAGTCCGCAAGCGGTCCCCACGACACTGGTAATCGACAGAGAGGGTAGGGTCTCGGCAAGGATTCTGGGCCGAATCGATAAGTCAATTCTTCGTGAGCTGATAAACACGGTGAACCAGTGAGTCCCTCCGAGATTGCCCTATCGGGCTCAATGCTTCTGGCAGTTCCCATTGCGCTATTGGCCGGCATTGTCACCTTCGCAAGCCCCTGTGTGCTGCCGCTGGTTCCCGGGTATCTCGGCTATGTCTCTGCAAATGTGAAGTCGAGGGCCGTTTTAGGAACAGCTTTGTTTGTTGCGGGCTTCACGGCGGTCTTTGTTTCTCTGGGTGTGCTAGCTGGCTCGGCCGCATTCGTTTTCTTCACCCGAAACCTTTGGGTCCAGGTGGTGCTGGGAGTGCTGGTGATTCTGTTCGGACTTGCCATGATTGGCCAGCTTGGCTTCTTCCAGAGGACTCTCAAGCTGCCGGTAACGCCGAAGACCGGTCTTATTGGCGCACCGCTTCTGGGCGTGGTTTTTGCCCTGGGTTGGACCCCTTGCATTGGGCCCACGCTGTCGGCGGTTTTGGTATTAGCCAGCGACAGCGGGGACCCGATTCGTGGCGGAATATTGGCTACCGTCTACTCCCTAGGCATCGGAGTGCCATTCCTTCTGCTCGCTGCAGGAATTGGCTGGGCCGCCAAGAGTGTTGAGCTGATCAAGCGCAACATCCGTAAGGTCAACATCTTCGGAGGCGTGCTGCTCATTGTCTTGGGCACATTGATGGCAACCGGGCTTTGGTTGCAATTTACTAATTGGTTGCAGGTGGTGAACAGTGGCATCATCCTCCCGCTTTAGCCCGGTCTTTTGGGGTCGCTGGTTCTGGCGCCAGCTGACCTCGATGCGCACGGCGCTGTTTCTACTCTTGCTGCTTGCTCTAGCGGCAATCCCCGGTTCTCTTTACCCACAAAGAAGCGCTGACCCCAACGGCGTCAGGCTCTACTACGACCAGCAGCCTGAGTTTGCAACCCTGCTTGATTCGCTGCAGCTCTTTGATGTCTATACCTCGGTTTGGTTCTCAGCGATCTACATCCTGCTTTTTGTCTCGCTGGTTGGTTGCGTCTTGCCCAGGACGCAGGTCCACCTAAACGCTCTTCGCGCTAAGCCTGTCGAGACTCCACAAAAACTTGAGCGGATGCCTGCTTATCTCAGTGGTGTAGCTGAGGCTGATCATCTCGGCAGGGCCGAACAGGTGCTCAAAGCCAGAGGTTTCAGGGTTCGCAGGCTTGAGGACTCGGTGTCTGCCGAGAAGGGCTACCTCAAAGAGACCGGGAACCTGGTCTTTCACTACTCCCTTGTGCTGCTGCTGATCGCAGTTGGAGTGGGCGGAGGCTTCAGCTTCTCTGGGCAGCGAGTCTTGGTTGAGGGAGATACTTTTGTGAACAACCTCGCAAGCTACGACGCCTTTTCTCCAGGTCCGTTGTTTTTTGAGAACGAGCTGCAGCCTTTTTCGATGACCTTGGAGGACTTTGACGTTGTCTATGACCTCAGAAACCCCGCCAACTTAGGCCAGCCGGTGGACTTTGTGGCAAATGTGACCCTAGATGACGGCCTAAGTAGCGCCAACTCGGACATCCGGGTCAACTTCCCTCTGGAGGCTCCGGGCGCGAATGTGTTTTTGACCGGAAACGGTTTTGCTCCGGTGATAACCCTCTATGACGGGGTCGGAAACATCGCATTTTCTGGGCCGGTGGTCTTTCTGCCCCAGGACTCCAACATGACATCGCTTGGAGTAATCAAGGCCCCAGATGCGCTGCCCGAGCAGATTGGAATCATTGCGTTTTTCTATCCGACTGCTCAGGAGCTTGAGTCCGGGGCCTATGCGTCTATCTACCCGGACCCGATTGATCCGCTTTTGACTATGAACGTCTATTTGGGTGATCTTGGGCTCGATGCTGGAATACCGAGAAACGTTTATGCATTGGACATCACAGACCTTGATTTGATTGCCGGGCGAGACGGACCCAACCCGCCAATTGAGCTTCGGGTTGGCGAGACGGCCGAGCTTCCCGGCGGAGCGGGGTTCATCTCCTTCGATGGGCTGAAGCGATTTGCCTCCTTGGATGTCGCTTATAACCCGGGTGGTTTGTGGATCATGGTGTTTGCATTCATTGCTCTTGTAGCAATTGTGTTTTCGCTGAGTGTTCGCAGAAGACGGGTTTGGGTGCGTCAGGCAGCTGGCAAAATTGAATACGCAGCACTTGCCAGGGGCGATGACGACGGCCTCGAAGAACTAATTGTTGATTTGCGCAAAGAGATTGAGGGTGACTAGTTGAACATTGTCCTAAATGAGCCACTGTCGCAAATCTCGCTGCTGTTCGTTTCTGCGGCGATGGGTCTCTTGGCTGTTGCTCTGTTGATGTTCGCGTTCCAGCTAGCGAGACTCAAAGACGATCCCACCGAGTCACGCTTCGAGCGCTATGGCTTCTGGGTATTGGGCGCGGGAACCCTGGTCTTAGGTATTGGGGTATTCCTGCGCGGGGTTGCGGCTCAGCGCGTGCCTTGGGCAAACATGTATGAGTTTGCAATCTCGGGCGCACTAATGATTCTGACCATCTACCTGATCTCGCTCAGGGTCAAAGACGTTCGTTATGTGGCGACCTTTGTCACCGGGTTCGCGCTCGTCACCCTCTTCGCCGCGGTGAGCCTGTTCTATGTCGAGGTAAAGACTTTGATGCCGGCTCTGCAGAGCTACTGGCTGGTGATCCACGTGGTCGTGGCGATCATGGCAACCGGATTCTTTGCCATTGCCGCCGGTTTCCACATCTTCTACCTCATCAAAGCAGCCGGTGTTGGTCGCGCTCTGATGGACCGCTTTCCAGACCTGAGGCAGCTAGAGAGAGTCGCCTACCGCTTCAACATGGTCGGGTTTGTGGCCTGGAGCTTTACCTTGATTGCCGGAGCCATTTGGGCCGAGCGTGCTTGGCACCGCTATTGGGGTTGGGACACCAAGGAGGTTTGGACCTTCATAATCTGGGTCGTCTACGCCGGCTACCTGCATGCCATGGCAACCAGAGGCTGGACGGGTAAGCGAGCGGCGATACTCGGTCTAATTGGTTTTGGAGCGGTGATATTCAACTTCACCATCGTGAACCTTTTCTTCAAGGGCCTTCACGTCTACTCAGGTCTCTAATAGCTGCCTGCAACGCTCTAATCTCTCGAGCCACCACTGAGTGCGCTCTGGGCTGGCGGCATATTTCTCTAAAAGCTCTTCACTCGGTGTCACCTCGCGAAGCTCTATTTCGCCAGCTACCGGAACCAGCGGAGAGGCAACAACGTCACCGCCAAGAAGCCTTGCGGTTGCAAGACCACAGTCATAGCTGAGCGTGGGCATGGCAGCGGCAAGGTGGAGGCCGTGGGCAATGCCGACAGAGCTCTCAAGGGCCGAGCTAACGACAATCTCCAGGCCGCTCTCACTCGCGATCGCGAGAGCCCTTCTTATGCCTCCGAGCGGTTGAACCTTGATAACCGCAATGTCAGCTGCCTGTTCCCTGGCAACCAGTAACGGGTCGGTTGACTTTCTAATGGATTCATCGACTGCGACCTTGAGCGGTATCTGTTCCTCGGCCAACCAGTTCCTGAGCTCCTTGAGCTCAGCAATGGTTTTTACTGGCTGCTCGATATATTCAAGGTCCAGGCTCTTGAGCTTTCTTGCAACCTGCATGGTTTGCTCGGTGGTGTAGCCGGCATTGGCATCCAGTCGAATCTTGGTATCTGGGTAGAGGTCTCTTACCCTTCTTGCTCTAGCAATGTCGTCTTCTAGATCTTGCCCCTTCTCGGCGACCTTGATCTTTACCGAGCTAAAGCGGCCAAAGGGTGAGAGGACATCGGCCACCTCATCCGGACCAACCGCTGGCAGGGTGGCATTGACGGGTATTGACTGCCTAAAAGAGCTAGGAAGCGGGTCATTGGCCCAACTGATGGCACCTGCTAGCCACTGAGAGGCCTCATCGTCCTCGTATTCGACGAAGGGGCTGAACTCGCTCCAGCGCTGGCTGCCTCGGAAGATTAGGGCCTCACGCACCACAATCCCGCGGAACTTAGTCCTCAGCGGGAGGGCTACAACCGCTACATCGGTTATCTCGTCGGCTGCCATTTGATTAGTCTAGGCATATGAAATTTTCTCCAGGAGCCCCGTTTGACCCCACCCAGTGGGTCGATGTTGCGGGATTTGAGGACCTGGAAGACATCAGCTATCACCGCCACAACTCCCTGGGAGTAGTGAGGGTCGGCTTCTCAAGGCCCGAGGTTAGAAACGCATTTAGGCCGCAGACGGTAGATGAGCTCTATAGAGCTTTAGATCACGCGCGCATGCTCTCCGATGTTGGGGTCGTGCTGCTAACCGGCAATGGTCCCTCACCCAAGGATGGCGTCTGGGCCTTTTGCTCTGGTGGTGACCAGAGGGTCAGGGGAGATAGCGGCTATGAGTACTCTCCAGGCGGAGCGGGCAGACTTCATATTCTCGAGGTCCAAAGGCTTATTCGCTTCATGCCAAAGGTTGTAATCGCTCTGGTGTCAGGTTGGACGGCGGGCGGAGGACACTCGCTTAATGTGGTCTGCGATCTCTCGATTGCCTCCAGGGAGCATGCCAAGTTCAAGCAAACAGATGCCGATGTTGGTTCTTTTGATGCCGGCTATGGATCAATGCTGCTGGCTAGGCAGGTTGGCCAGAAGTTTGCACGCGAGATCTTCTTTTTGGGGCAGGAGTATGACGCCCAGCGAGCCCTTGAGATTGGGGCGGTGAACAAGGTGGTGGACCACGAGCAGCTTGAAAGCGCAGGACTTGAGTTCGCAGAGCAAATCCTCGGCAAGAGCCCGACAGCGATTCGAATGCTGAAGTATGCGCTGAATGCAGCCGATGATGGCATGGTTGGCCAGCAGTTATTTGCGGGAGAGGCAACCAGGCTCGCCTACGGCACAGCCGAGGCCAAAGAGGGTAGAGACGCCTTCTTAGAAAAGCGCAAACCTAACTGGTCTGATACCCCCTGGCACTTCTAAATGAAAAAGCTCCGGGTCTGTGGGGCCAATGACACCTTTGGCGCTCTAAATCTCATCCTTGATGTTCTGGAGGGAAACTGCGCAGGATTCATTTCCGCTCCTGAGGTAAACGGAGTTCTTCCCGAGGTTTTTCTCCCTGAGGAGGTTGCCGATGATGTCGGACTCATTGTCGAAAGCTCTGGCTCTACGGGCTCTCCAAAGCAGATCGAGCTTTCCGTTGCGGCTCTGAGGCACTCGGCCAGCGCGTCACTGGCAAGATTAGGTGGACCGGGACAGTGGCTACTAGCCCTCACACCGCAGTTCATTGCTGGGGTGAATGTGCTGACAAGATCGGTGCTCTCAGATTCGCAGCCTGTGATTATGAACACCCAGGTTCCATTCACGACCGAGGCATTTGTGCGGGGGGCATCGTTGATGGAGGGTGAGCGCCGCTACACATCCCTTGTTCCCGCCCAACTGCAGCGGATAGCTGCCGAGGTCGATAGCGACGCGTTTCTGTTTTCAACCTTGAGAAAATTCGATGCCATCTTGGTTGGAGGTCAGGCGGCAGACTTCGCTCTAGTGGAGTCTCTTAGAGCCAAGGGCATCAACATAATCCTGAGCTATGGCATGGCTGAGACCTCTGGAGGCTGTGTCTATGACGGGGTTGCACTGGATGGTGTGGGGATCAAAATCGTTGATGGTCTGATTGAGATTTCTGGTCCAGTGGTAGCCAATGGGCTGGGTGGTAGCTATCTCTCTAACGATCTGGGGGAGATGGTCGATGGGAAGCTCAAGGTTCTCGGCAGAGCCGATCGGGTCATAGTCTCTGGCGGGCTAAAGGTTTCCCTTGAGCGAGTTGAGGAGGCGGCGCTCGCCATTGCCGGGGTCGAGGAGGTTGCGGCCTGCGCGGTGGAGAGCGAGTGGGGTCAGTCGGTGGGCATCGTTTACTCAGGAAGCCCCGAGGTTTCCTTTGAACAGCTGACCGAGGCAATATCTCCTGCGGCCAAGGCTAGAAAAGTGCTTAGGGTTGAGGCGCTGCCGCGTCTTTCCTCGGGCAAGCCCGACCTTGTGGCGTGTAGCAAACTGCTCGCCGATTAGTCTTTCTCCAATGTCTAAGTTTTCTACCTGGGTTACAGGCGCGAGAGTGCGAACGCTGCCACTTGCGATAGCTCCGGTGTATCTAGGTTCGGCGGTGGCTTTCACCCTGGACCGCTTTGACCCTGTGCTTGCGCTCTTGGCGCTTGTGGTGTCGCTGTTTTTGCAGATTGGCGTGAACTACGCCAACGATTACTCAGACGGCATTCGCGGCACCGATGACGACCGGGTGGGACCTAAGCGGATCACCGCCGCGGGTCTTGCAAGACCAGATGCTGTGAAGCGGGCGGCGTTTATAACCTTCGGCATCGCTATGGCTGCCGGACTTGTCATTGTTGTGGTCACTTCCCAGTGGTGGCTATTGGGCATCGGAGCCCTGGCGGTATTGGCGGCCTGGTTCTACACAGGTGGCAAGTCGCCCTATGGCTATGCAGGTCTTGGCGAGGTCGCGGTATTTGTCTTTTTTGGTCTGGTTGCAACGGTGGGCACAAACTTTATCCAGACACTTCTCATTGACCCGCTTGCGGTGCTGGTGGGTATCGCATTCGGGTTCTATGCGACAGCGGTGTTGCTGGTGAACAACATCAGGGACATTGACACCGATACCAAGGCTGGAAAGAAGACCCTCGCGGTTCGGCTTGGTCGCAAGGCCTCCAAGACCCTCTTTATGCTGCTGATTTGGTTGCCGGTTGGCCTGAACTTCTTGATTCTGCTTGCCTATCCGGCGGCAATACTCGGAATGTTGAACCTGCTATTGGTGCTGCCGGTAACGCTAATAATCATGGAGAGTAGAAACCCTGGTGAGCTGATCACAGCTCTGAAGCTGACCTCTTTTGCGGGCCTAGGGTTTGCCGTCTTGGTTGGGACCGGCATCGCTCTCGTCAGCCTTAGCTTCTAGGTCCAAGATTCGGTCCTCTTCGCTTGAAAGATCGTCTTGGTAGCGGCCGGATGAGTCTCGAGACAATTTCTTGGCAACCGCCTCGCTCATTGCATCGCGCTGACGGTCTAAAAACACAAGCGCTATGGCAAAAGAGAGGGCTGCTGCAATAATTGCGGCGAAAAATGGGTTGAACTGAAGCAGTAGGAGCACAAAAAAGACTCCAAAGAAAAGCCCGAGGCGCATAAGCACGTAGCTGAGCCAAGGGTTTTTCACATCACCAGTCTAAGAGGAAGCGAAACGAACTAGGGTTGAAGGTATGACACGAGTGGCTCTTGTAACGCTTGCGTTCTTAATTATTTGGATGGTTTTCACGACCGTTTTCGCAATCAGCGCTGACAAAAACGAGGTTAGGTCCCTGCCGAAGTGGCTTTGGGTAATCCTTTGCGTGATCGTGCCGTTCTTCGGAGGCCTCCTCTATCTAATGGTCGGACGCCCACTCAAGCGTGGCGACGAGGGCGGATTTGGTGGTCGCGGAAAGACCGTTGCCCCAGATGACGACCCCACCTTCCTGCGTGATATCTCGAAGAAGATGCGCAAGAAGGATGATGAAGACGACAAGAAGTGACCAGCCAAGACTTTGCCGCCAGCCTGGTGGCGAATCTTGTCGCCTCTGGAGTTAGATCCTTCTACCTCTCCCCGGGAGCTAGATCCCAAGCCTTGGCCATAGCCGCTGAGCAGCTTGCAGAAAGTGGCAAAGCAAATCTGACAGTTCGCCTCGACGAGCGCTCAATGGCCTTCACCGCTCTTGGAAACTCGATGGCCTCCGGCAGGCCGGTCGCCGTTATCACCACCAGTGGCACCGCGGTGGCGAATCTGCACCCAGCTGTCCTGGAGGCTTCCCACGCCGGAGTCCCCCTGATCCTGCTGACAGCCGACAGGCCAGCGAGACTAAGGGGAAAGGGTGCGAATCAGACAACCTTTCAGCCAGGCATTTTTTCGCCGGCAACGGTAGCCGATTACGACCTAGAGGCAGTCGATGCTTCGGTGGCGGCCAAGTTTGCTTCTCAAGCGGTGATCGATGCCACCGAAAAACATGGTCCGGTTCAGCTCAATCTCCAATTTGATTTGCCACTGAGTGCTCAAGAGCCAGATGCCAATTCGGTGCTGTCAGGGCTCGGTGAGTTATCCGAACCTCAGACTCTCGAACTGAGTGAACTAGAGGTGCCGGTAGATAGCCACACGGTCGTAATAGCCGGTGCCGGTGGCTCAGGAGCCAGGGCTTTTGCCGAAAAGGCAGGCCTACCGCTTCTGGCTGAACCAAGCTCTGGGGAGCGCAGCGGACCAAACGCCATCACCGATTACCTATCGGCCTTGGAGACACTAGAGGGTCGG
>OBNW01000040.1_pt1 | contig 17346 bp, 16 predicted proteins | sample 1498721 | NCBI WGS metagenome assembly OBNW01 (sample SAMEA3275575, study PRJEB22092) | marine metagenome | biome: ENVO:01000047, "MEDITERREAN SEA BIOME"; feature: ENVO:00002042, "SURFACE WATER"; material: ENVO:00002010, "SEA WATER" | collected 2014-06-21T12:11:00+00 | depth 0 m | reverse complement strand
CATCGCATCTCCGGCGCGATCAGAATCCAGCACAATTACCGACTTCGCCCCGACTACATTTGCGCGCTTGAGATCTGAGGGGTTGGTGGTGTCACCCTTGCGAGTAATGACACGAAGCTTTCCGAGATCGCCACAACGGGCCTCTATCTCCTTGTCCATCAAGGCGCGATCAACATTTGCAAACACCACAACCAATGGTCTTGACACGTTCTGGTTCGCAATCGCTAGCTCGTTGAGGATGGTGAAAATTCTTGGGGACCAACCGAGTATCAGGGTGTGACCTCGGTCCAAAATCGGGCTTGGAGCCGCCTTCAGTCGCTCCATCGTGTTGTTCAGGGCGACAGTTCTGAAAGCAAAGATTGAACCCATGACTGTCAGACCAACAAACCAGTAGATGATCGCCATCAGGCGATCAGCGACAGTAGTGGCAGACCCAAGGGAAAGAGCCTTTCCAAGGGTGAACCAGAACGCCTCAAACGCCGACTGCGGGTCTGCAACCTCCTGGTTGATTATGGGAATCGAGCTTAAGATCGCCTGAATGGCCGCGATAACGGCAGCGGCAACAACGATTGCTAAGCCAATCCAAAGACTGAAGGCTCCCCTTACACTCAGCGAATTGTCGAAGAAGTATCGGAATTGGTTGCGACGCTCCCTGAGAGCCTGCTGAAAAGTTTTCACGCGAGAATTTTAGTCGGACGGGCGTTGGGCAAATTAGTAAATGTTCCGCGGTAGAGCCTAATTTGGAGCCACCTGCCAGAATCGAACTGGCGACCTGCTCTTTACGAGGGAGCTGCTCTACCGACTGAGCTAAGGTGGCGGACCGAAAGAAGTTTAGCCGAAAGCCATTTTGGTGCCAGCTCCAACTGCCCAGCTAGATAAGGCCAACGCGCCTAAGCCTTGCAAGCGCTGCATCCTCGATAGGGGAATCAGGACCAATTGCCTTACGTCCGAGCCTCAATAGGGTCGTCGTGATCGGACGGAGCAGCCATAGCGGATAGCTGCGAATGCCAATCATGTCCCGGAAGTCTTTGGGCAGGGTTGCCAGTGCGGAGTGAAAGAGGAGCCGGTATGCGGGCTTTGCAGCCGGCGGCAGGGGAGCATTTCTAATCCAGCTAATTACGGCACTTGCCTTTTCGTCCACCCGGAGTTGCGGTCTGTATTGGTCCAGCGCCTGAACTAACTCCTGCTCACTCATTGGAACCTTGTCAAGACCAAGCGGACCAACCGACTTCGACCACTGGGCAACATAGGCATCCGCGCCACCAGGGATTGGATTCTTCGAATAGTTTTGGTGGGTCCTTAGAAAAGAGTCCATGAAGGCGATATGGACCCAAAGCAATAGGTCCTTATCCGCTGCCTTGTAGCCGGTCTTTTCACCTGAGTTCTTCTCATACTCTCCCGAAACTCGGTCGTGCATGCGGTTAACCCTGCCGGCCTCGTCCTTGATTGCTGTCATGGAACCAAAGGTGGTGACGGTCAGCCAGCGAATGGTCCCGGAGAGCCTGCCAAGTGGGTCCTCTTCATACCTCGAGTGTTGCGCTACTCCACCCAACGCTCCAGGGTGAAGGGCCTGCAATAGAAGGGCCCTCACTCCTCCAACCAAAGTCGCAAAGTCTCTGTGAACTATCCAGGGAGCATCCCCGGGGAGAAAGAAGCCGCCTTCTTCCCCCTCTGCAACCGCAGCCAACCAGGGGGGTTTGCCATCGGAGGATCCGGAAAGTAGGTGCACAAACCTTCGCGCAAGGCGCTGCTGGAGTGCGTTGGAAGCCAATGTTGCCTAACCTAGTAATCGAGGACCAAGAAGGAGCAACCATGACCGAGGCCGAACTAATCCGAGAGTTTCAAACAAACCGGCTACATGTCGTGTTGGCTCAGCTTGCTCCCACTGGGCTCTTGGCATTTGCCGCGATCGCAACCCCGGCAATTGCGGAGAACGGCGGTTGGACTGTCCATGCCCTTGCGCTTATTCTCCTGGCCTCCGGAATCTTGGGAGCCTTGGCCGAATATTCAGCTGCCAGCCAGGCCCAGGCTGTAATCGATGACCTCAAGGCACTGCCCGGTGAGTCGGCACTGAGAAAAAGAGTAATTAGCTTCAGGCCCTGGTTTGAGGTCGTGAAGTATGTGACCCCGGCGATATTCATCGCAATCTTTGCTGCAATTCTGGCTGCCCTCTACCTCTAAATTTCTAGAAGCAGGTGAGGTCGCCCTCCCCTAGATCTTGGCCCTCTAGGTAGGCATCGACAAGGGAGTCAATACAAGAATTGTCTCCGTAGGCAGTGTGGCCCTCACCTTTTAGGGTCAACAGCTTCGCACCATCCAAGATCTCGGCCAAAGAAACCGCCTGCTGATAAGGGGTTGCGGGGTCTCCGGTCGTGCCAATGACTATTGGGCTGTTTGCCAGCGGAACCGAGAAGTCTAGAGATTGCATGCCTATTCCCTCTGGCCAACCCGTGCAGGAAATGTCCGGACCTGCAAAGTAGCGGCCGAAGACAACGCTCGCTTCTCTAATCTCCTGGTCAAGGTCGGGACCTGAACTAGTTACCGCATCATCCGCACAATTAATCGCAAAGTTCGCCTCATTGATGTTTGAGATGTAGCCGCCATCGGGATCTCGGTCGTTATAGAAATCGGCGAGATAGACAAAGAAGGTACCGTCGCCATTGAAGGCCTCATCAAAAGCCTGGGAGAGGTAGATCCAGGAATCTTGAGAGTAGAGCGTGACAATCATTCCGGCCAGTGCAGCGGAGATTCCGAGCTCTCTGTCGATAGTGGTTTCAAGGGGTCTAACCTCACGAGCCTGCAAGAAGCCTGCAATTCTGGCCATGGCCGAATCAATGTCGCCATCGAATGGGCAGTAGGCGGGGGTATCGAGGCAGGCTGTTAGGTAGGCACGAAGAGCTCCATCGAAGCCGCGAATCTGTCCCAGCAGCTTGGTCGATGAGTCCATGGTCGGGTCCACCGCGCCATCGAGGACGAACTTGCCGACCCTGTCTGGGAACAGTGCTGCGTAGTTTGCACCGAGCTCCGTGCCGTAGCTAAAGCCGAGGTAGTTCAGCTCCTCCATGCCCAACAGCTCACGAATCAAGTCCATGTCCCTTGCGGTCTGCTGGGTATTGAAATAGGCGGTCGATGGCCCCCTGGTCTGGCAGCTCTCGGCAAACTCGAGCATGAGGGCCTCTGAGACAACAAGGTCTTGCTCAGAGCCGTATTCATAGCCGCTGTTGGAGTAGAGCAGCTCATCCTTGAGGTCTTGGTCTGAGCAGGTCACAGGTGTTGACGCTCCGACACCACGCGGGTCAAAGGCGATTAGCTGAAAGTTTTCCCGAAACCAGTCCGAGCCAATGTATTCGTAGCCATCGCGCATCCAGTTGATTGCTGAAGAGCCAGGACCTCCTGGGTTTATGAGAATTGGCTCCCTGTCGGCTGTGCCGGCAAAGCGCATGAGGCTAATTGTGATGCTCTCACCGGTTTCACTGGTCCAGTCCAGCGGAGCTGCGATGAAGGCACACTCAAAGACCTCATTGCAGCTCTCCCAGCTCAGACTCTGCTCTTGCGGCTGTTGCCCTGGCTCCAAGACGGCGACGGGCTCTGCCGGGGTGCAGGAGGTCAGCAACAAAAGTGGCAATAACAGAAGCGCTCTAAGCCGCAACCTGCCTCCTCATGATCAAGGTGGTGCAGAGCGCCTCAAGAACTAGGAGATCTCGGACATTTGATTCAAGCCTCACCCTCGCCTGCTTGATGGCATCTAGAATCTCGACGCTCTGCTGGGCACTGGTCAAAAGCGCTCTCTGATTCAAAACCTCAAGTAGATCCTGGTTTATTAGGTCGGAGTAGGTTCCAAGCTGGATGCTCAGGACGTCCCTGATAAAAGACTCCGCGTCTGTGAAGACCCGATCGATACCGTCTCGAAGTGCACGAGTGTTCCTGCGCTTTTGGTTGTCCTCGAGCTCCTTGATGTGACTTCGGATGCCCGGGGGCACCTTGTCCTGGGGGCCAAGGCCGTATGCGGCTAGCAGCTTCTCTTTTTCTTGCTTGTCGCGCTCTAGAGAGACTGCCTCAGCATCTCGCTTGGCAACGCTCAAGAGGTGCTCTGCCGCCGCCATAGCGCCGCTGAGGTTGGTGATTGAGGCAAGCTCCCGCATGGTCTCTTGCCTTCTAGCCCTGGCATCCTGACTGACAGCAAGCCTTCTGGCCATGCCAACATGCTGCTGGGCCTGGCGAGCTGACTGAATTGCCAGCTCTTCGGTCACGCCATCTCGTTGAACTAGCAGCTGAGCGACTTCCTGGTTGCTTGGAAGCCTGAGGCTGACATTTCTTGTCCGTGAGCGAATGGTTGGTAGCAGGTCGGCAGCAGATGGTGCACAAAGCATCCAGATGGTCTTGTCTTGGGGTTCCTCTAAAGCCTTGAGGAGGACATTTGAGGTTCGCTCGCTCATGCGGTCGGCATCCTCAATAACGACTACTCGATAGTCACCAACCGAAGATGCCATTGCGGCAAATTGGACCAGCTCGCGCACCTCATCGATGGAAATGATGACCTTGTCAGTTGCCAGCACCCGGACATCGGGGTGAGCTCCGGCTAAAACTAGCGAGCACTGCTGGCAGCTACCGCAGCCGCTGTTTTCACACTGCAGGCTTGCCGCAAAGGCCTTAGCGATTGTCGATCTCCCACTCCCGGCAGGTCCAGTGAAGAGCCAGCTGTGCTGAAAGCCGTCGTCCTTGCCTGTGACAACTCGACTCAGCTGCTCAATGGCCTCCGGCTGGCCCAGCAGCTCATCCCAGACCCCAGCCATCTAGCTAAGCTTCGCTACCCGCTGAAGCACCTGAGAGTGAATCTCCTCGGGCGAGAGGTTTGCATCGACAACCAAGAACCTTGGCTCATTTGCCATTCTCAGGTATTCGTCTCTTGCGCGCTCAAAGAATTCGACCTGCTCGCGCTCGAGCCTGTCAGGCTCAGTTCCCTTGTTGCCTCTGCGATTCATTGCCTCTTGAGCCGGCAGATCCAAAAGTACTGTCAAGTCCGGTAGCAGGCGGTCAATCGCCCAAAGTGAGATGTCTTTGACTTCCTGCACGTCCAACTCCCTAGCTGCGCCCTGGTAGGCGACTGAGGAATCAAAGTAGCGGTCGGATAGGACAACTTTGCCACTGGCGAGCGCCGGCTTGATCTTGGTCTCAACGTGGTGGGCGCGATCCGCAGCATATAGAAGTGCCTCTGACCTAGGGGCAACATCGCCTTTGCGATGAAGCAGCAGGTGTCTGATCTCTTGGCCCAGCTCAGTTCCACCTGGCTCTAGGGTCCTTACGACTTCTCTGCCACTTGAAATGAGGTGCTTCTCAAGCATGTCGAGCTGAGTTGACTTGCCAACCCCGTCTATGCCCTCGAAGGTGATGAACATCTCAGCGCTTTTTCCTCTTTGTGGTCTTCGGAGCCTCTCCCGGCTCTACCCCTAGCTTCTCACGACGGATTGCCAAAAGCTCAAAGGCGCGGTCTGCAGCTAGCTCGTCTAGTGGCTCGTCCTTAGGAATTGTGGCGTTGACGACTCCGTCGGTCACGTAGTCACCAAACTGCCCGGTCTTTGCAAACACGTTCAGCTTCGATGCCGGATCCTCACCAAACTCCTTGAGCGGTGTTGCCGCTGTTCTGCGGCCGCCATATTTTGGCTGCTTATAGATCTCGACGGCCTCATCGAGGGTCAGGGAGAAGATCTGCTCCTCAGTTGCCAGTGACCTCGAGTCGGTTCCCTTTTTGAGATAGGGCCCATACTTGCCGTTTTGTGCCGTGATGACATTGCCGCTCTCAGGATCAAGACCTATCTCTCTCGGCAGCGAGAGCAGCTGGATCGCCTCTTCGTAGGTGACCTCGGCTGGAGACATTGACTTGAACAGCGAAGCGGTCTTCGGTTTGGGGTTGCCCTCGTCCACCAGGGTCACATATGGGCCGTAGCGGCCATCCTTGACGATGATGTCCAGGCCGCTTTCCGGATCCTGACCCAAGACTCTGTTCTCGACTGGCGGGGCGCTCGCAAGTTCAACTGCCTTTTCGTGGGTGAGCTGATCAGGGGTTAGCCCCTCGGGGATGTTTACTATCCGGCGCTCTTCATCCTCCATGAGCTCAAGGTATGGGCCGTACTTACCGGTCCTTAGAGTGATGCCGCCACCAATGTCAAAGCTGTTGATTGATCTTGGATCGCTGTCGCCTAGCCCCTCAACTGTTGCCTTGAGGCCATCCTCACCAAAATAAAAATTCTTGAGCCAGCTGGAGCGGTCTAGCTCACCAAGAGCAATCTTGTCGAGGTCGCCCTCCATCTTTGCCGTGAACTCGTAGTCCACCAGATGATCAAAGTTTTGCTCCAGGAACCTTGTGACGGTGAAGGCGATCCACTCCGGCACCAAAGCAGAGCCCTGCTTGATGACATAACCCTTGGAGATGATGGTGGAGATAATCGCTGCGTAGGTAGAGGGTCTTCCGATGCCTCGTTCCTCGAGTGCCTTCACCAGTGATGCTTCTGTGTAGCGGGCAGGCGGCTGAGTCTGGTGAGACTTTGCAATAACTTCCTCGGCAGTTATGGCCTGACCCTCAGTAAGTGTGGGGAGCTTAGCCTGCTCTTCATCGTCGTCTTCCTTGATGACCTCGTAGACGGCCATGAACCCCTTGTAGCTGACCACGGTTCCACTCGCGCTGAACTCAAGCGCCTTGCCCTGAGCGCTAGCGGCAAACTTCACTGTGGTCGTGGAGAGCTTGGCATCTGCCATTTGAGAAGCCAGGGTCCTGCGCCAAATCAGGTCATAAAGAGCTAGCGCCTTAGCCCCAAGCGACCCCGAGAGTTCTTTGGGCTCCCTGAAGGAATCTCCCGACGGGCGGATTGCCTCGTGGGCCTCCTGGGCATTTTTGCTCTTTGCCCCATAAGCCCTCGGTGCATCAGGAACCATCTCTTGGCCGTAGAGCTGTGCGGCCTGGGTTCGAGCGGCATTGATGGCCTGCTGGGATAGCGAGGGAGAGTCGGTACGCATATAGGTAATGTGACCCTCTTGATAGAGCTGCTGAGCCAGGTCCATGGTCTGCTTCGCACTCAGCGAGAGCTTCTTGGAGGCCTCCTGTTGCAAGGTTGAGGTGGTGAAAGGTGCGTAGGGCTTTCTTGTTGAGGGCTTAGCCTCGATGCTCGTCACCTTGAGAGTTTCACCCGTTAGATCTTTTGCGAGCTGCTCGGCCGCATCTGGGGCAAGAACTAAAACGTCGGCTGTCAGCACGCCGTCCTCGCTAAAGCTCTTTGAGCCTGCGAGCCGCTTGCCATCAATGCTCAGAAGCTTTGCCTCGAAGCTGATGGAGGACTCTTCCAGGTTTGCGGTCACGGAACTGTAGCCTGCGGAAACGAAGGCCATGCGCTCGCGCTCGCGCTCCACAATCATTCGCATCGCGGGAGACTGCACCCGACCGGCGGAGAGGCCGCGGTTTATCTTGCGCCACAAAATAGGAGAAATCTCATAGCCGACAAGGCGGTCGACGACCCTCCTGGTCTCCTGGGCCTCGACGAGGTTGTCGTTGATCTCCCGGGTGTTGCGGCTCGCTTCTTGGATCGCGTCCTTGGTGATCTCGTTGAAAACCATCCTGCGAACCGGAACCTTGGGCTTTAGCACCTCTAGGAGGTGCCAGGCGATTGCCTCTCCCTCGCGGTCTTCATCGGTGGCGAGGTAGAGCTCATCGCAACCCTTGAGAGCACTCTTAAGCTCGGAAACTGTTTTGGACTTTCCCGGAGAGATTGAATAGTAGGGCTCGAAGTCGTTATCGACGTCAATCGAGAACTTCGCCAGTGATGGGTGTTCCTTTTTCTTATCAGATGCAATCTCTTTGGGCTCGGCGAGGTCGCGGATGTGGCCGACCGAGGCTAAGACCTCGTAGTCATCGCCTAGATACTTGGAGATGGTCTTCGCCTTGGCAGGCGACTCAACTATCACCAGTTTCTTTGCCAAATCCACTCCTAAGTAGGACCCATAGCCACCGCTTTCGCGCTGGCGAAGACCTCAAAAAATAGGTCTTGTTTGCCAACCCTAATGCTGACAACTTCACTGACAATACGACAAGAATCCAAACTTGCGCCATTACCGGCGGCAATTTCTCTTGCATTTTCACAAGGTATGCCGGCGATGATGCCCGTCATAGTGTCGGCTGCTGCGATGGCTGCAAGGTCGGCAACAAGCTGGGTCCTAACCTCTAACAGCAGCCAGGAGTGGGCCATTGATAACCCTGTTAGGTAGAGGGAGATGGTCGCAATTAGTCCTGCGACAACCAGCCCAACCGAACCATTTTCTAAGTGCCGATTTTGTGCAGGCAATACTCACTCCTAAAGCTAAATGGTGAATTTGATCTCACTTCGATGCAGCTCAGGTTGCCTTTCTTGCGCTCGATGTATTCATGACTTTCGGTATCGAGTCCATAGAGGTAGCTCCTTGAAAACTGGAAGGCTTCAAACTCGAACTTCACTCGCTCGAGCGCAAGTGTGAATGATCCCAAAAGGAGCGTCACCGCCAAGATTGCAGCTGGCATCAGCAGCATGAACTCGGCGGTGACGGCGCCCCTCTGGTTATCCAACGCCCAGTGCCCTGGCTACAAGCCCGAACAGCAGTGAGCGCACCTCTTCGCTGCGCATCACAAGCAGCATTAGCCCTGCAAATGCGACACCGGCAAGGGTGGCAATTGCATACTCTGCGGTGATTGCACCGCGCTCTGAGTTGATTATTTTCATTTTTCTCTCCTTATCTATTGGTAATGCCGATGAATATCGGCGGGATTGTAAAAAGCAAGAAGGCTGGGAGGGTAGTCAGCCCAAGCGGAATCAGCAGCTTGACCGACAACTCCCTTAGCTCGGTCATAAGTGCCGCGCTCGAGTTGGTGATCTCCGATTGGATGGTTGATTGAACAAGGCTGGACAGCGAGCAGCCTGTTGCCTTCGAAACCTCCACAAGTTCCATTACCGCCTGCGATGAACCGAGCTTCGGATAGCGCTTGAGCGCTTGACTAAGACCCAGCCCAGAAGCAATCGCGACGCCAAATAGCTGCAGTGAGTAAATGGCCGCTTGATCTAGCTTGGGCTCAATGAGCATTGAGCCGGTCAGTTTTCGACCCAAGAGGATCAGCCCAAAACCAAGTGCAATCGCAATCAGCGAGACCGGATGTGACAGCGCGCTGAGGGAACTAAGTCCCATCAGCTGAGAGGCAACGAGTGCGAATGCCGGTAGCCAACTCAGAAGAGCCCTGGTCGCCTTAGGGACAGCAAGGGCCTGGTTTAGCTCAGCAAGTGCCCGCTGCTGTTGAAGTTCAATCTCATCGAGCTGACTTAGGACCCTCTTGAGCGGAGAGCCAAGCCTTATCGCCTCGATGGCAAGTGGGCTAAGCGTCGCGGTTCCAGAGTGCTCAAGTGCAGACCTGAGCGGTAGGCCGCTGGACAAGAGGCTCTGCAGCCTTCCGGCAGTCATGGCAGCCGAACTAGCTTCAGCGTGGAACCGTTGAGCTGTGGGATGCCAACCTCGAGCTTACGACTATCTCTAGATAGCTGAACCACGTAGTCAATTGAATTTGCCACCAGCATCGAGGTCAGTTCGCCACTCAAGCCAGACAATTTGCCAAGTATCAACAGGCGGTCTGCGACCTGGGAAAGTGAGGTGGCGTGCAGAGTGGTCATGGAGCCTGGGTGGCCATTTGAGATGGCCTGAAGCAGCGCGCCAAACTCGCTTGATCTAACCTCTCCAATTACTAGCCGATCGGGGCGCATGCGCAGGCTGTGGGTGACCAGCTCGCTGAGGGTAACCTCCCCAACACCCTCCTGATTTGCCTCTCGAGAAAAGAGCTGAACCGCAGGTGGCAAAAGCCTCAACTCTGGAGTCTGCTCAATGGAAATCACTCGCTCCGATGTCTCCATTAGAAGTGCCCGCAACAAAGTTGTCTTGCCGGAACCGGTAGCACCTGAAAAGACAATGGTCTTCTGATCATTGAGGGCAGCTCTCAGCCAAGCGGCCCAGCGCTTGCAAAGACCACCATGTGCGGTGAGATCCTGGAGCCCGAGATGGCTTTCGGGGTGAACCCGAAGACTCAGCTGCGGAGCGGTCGATACTCCATGGGGCAGTACAGCGTGAATTCGAAAGCGACCTAGGGCAATGTCGGCAACTGGTTTTGCAATGTCACATCTGACCCCAGCCTCAAAGGCCAGCTGTCTGAGTTCTCCCTCGAGCTCTGCCGCAGTGAAGGGGCTTGTAGCCGCCTCCAAGCCACGACCCTTATCGATTGCGCAGAAGTCTCCAGAAATGACAATGTCCCGCACTGCGGGGTCTACTACAAGCTCAAGAAGCTTCGCTGGCAATTCCATTGCCACATCATGCAAACCCAAGGGACAAAGAAGCTGCTCGAAATAAAAAGCTGTGGAAAAGAAAGGGGCGGCAGCTTTGGGGGAAAGCTGCCGCCAGTTGCCGGGAGCTATGGGGGGATGCCCCCGACAAAAACCGACCGAGGTCAGTATTAAGGAGTCTAAAAGAATATTGAAGAAATTTGTTCCCCATTTGGGGGACTTTGTGGAAGTGTCACATTTTTGAGCTTGCAATAACAAAACCCAATCTCTGGCATTATGAGAGGGCAACTCTGGAGGACAAAGATGTCAAGCGAAAATGAAATCGCGAACCTGCTGCACGAGAACCGTAGGTTCCCACCCAGTGCTGAATTTGCCGAGCAGGCCGTCGCTGGACCCAAGCTCTATGAAGAGGCAAGGGCAGACCGCCTTGAATTCTGGGCTCAGCAGGCAAGAAACCTGCACTGGCACAAGCCTTTCACCAAGACCCTCGACTGGTCTGAAGCTCCCTTTGCAAGGTGGTTTGAAGATGGCGAGCTAAACGTCAGCTACAACTGCCTTGATCGTCACGTCGAGGCTGGCTGGGGTAAGCGGGTCGCGCTATTTTTCGAGGGTGAGCCTGGAGACACTAAAGCCTTCACCTACCTTGACCTGTTGAACGAGGTTAAAAAGGCAGCCAACGTGCTGACAAAGCTTGGCATCAAAGCCGGCGACAGGGTCGCCATCTACATGCCCCTGATTCCAGAGGCGCTGATTGCGATGCAGGCTGTGGTGCGAATCGGAGCGGTGCACTCTGTGGTCTTTGGAGGTTTCTCCGCGGACTCACTGGCGGCGAGAATCCAGGACGCAGGAGCGAAGCTGGTCATCACGGCCGATGGCGGTTTCCGCAAGGGTAAGGCCAGCGCCCTAAAGCCAGCCGTTGACGAGGCGCTCAGCGATGAAAAGTGTCCGAGCGTTGAGAACGTGCTGGTGGTCAAGCGCTGCGGAAATGAGATCGACTGGGACGATAACCGCGATCTCTGGTGGCACGAGGAGCTTCAGGTCGCCGACACCGAGCACGTCGCGCAGGGCTTCAACGCCGAGCACCCGCTGTTTATCCTCTACACCTCAGGCACCACCGGAAAGCCAAAGGGCATTCTGCACACCACAGGTGGCTACCTAACCCAAGCTGCCTACACCCACAAAAATGTCTTCGACCTGCACGAGACAAAAGACGTTTACTGGTGCACTGCAGATATTGGCTGGATTACGGGGCACTCCTACGTTGCCTACGGACCGATGGCTAATGGCGCAACCCAGGTGATCTATGAGGGAACCCCAGATACACCCGACTGGGGCAGGTGGTGGGACATAATCCAGAAGTACCACGTCAACATCTTCTACACCGCGCCAACCGCAATCAGGTCCTTTATGAAGCTTGGTTCCAAGCTGGTAAGCCACTACGACCTGAGTTCGCTCAGACTCCTGGGCAGCGTGGGTGAGCCGATCAACCCCGAGGCCTGGATGTGGTACCGCGAGGTAATTGGCTCTGGCAAGACCCCAATCGTCGACACTTGGTGGCAAACCGAAACCGGCGCAATCATGATCTCCCCACTGCCAGGAGTCACTGAGACCAAGCCCGGCAGCGCGATGCTTCCGCTGCCTGGAGTCTCAATGGAGGTAGTGGATGACGAGGGTAATGCGGTAGGAAATGGCCATGGCGGGCTGCTGACCATTACCGAGCCTTGGCCCTCGATGCTCAGGGGCATCTGGGGTGACCCGGAACGTTTCAAGGAAACCTACTGGTCGCGTTTTTCGGGCCGCTACTTTGCAGGCGACGGAGCAAAGCTCGACGAGGATGGAGACCTCTGGCTTCTGGGCCGAGTAGATGACGTAATGAACGTCTCGGGCCACAGGCTCTCAACCACCGAAATCGAGTCGGCTCTGGTTTCTCACCCCTACGTCGCAGAGGCCGCAGTGGTTGGTGCCAAGGACGAGACCACAGGTCAGGCCGTGGTCGCCTTCGTGATACTGCGTTCGAGCCAGCTTGACCACACCGGCGATGAGGCGGGAGTCTCCAAGGAGCTGCGCGACCATGTAGCAAAAGAGATTGGCCCGATCGCCAAGCCAAGAACAATCTTTGTGGTGGCAGAGCTACCCAAGACTCGCTCCGGCAAGATCATGCGCCGACTCCTGAGGGACGTGGCCGAGGACCGGCCGGTGGGAGATGTCACAACTTTGGCCGACACCACCGTCATGGACACTATTTCTGCTCATGTATCTTCTGGAGCAGATGACTAATGGCTAGCGTGCGCAGGGCACTGATGGCCGACCAAGATGCGGTTTTAGTTCTCATGCGCGGCTACTGCCAGGAGGTTGGTACTCCGCTGAGCGATGAGCATCTGCTAGATGCCATCGGACCGCTAATTGCCAACGAACAGCTTGGGGACCTTCTGGTCGCCGAGCAGGGCGAGGATCTTGCCGGCTACCTTGTGATTACCTGGGGCTGGGGCATTGAGTCAGGTGGTGCGGAGGCCCTGATTGATGAGATGTTCGTCGCTGCCGAATACCGGCACCAAGGGGTCGGCACGCTGCTAATGACCGAGGCCCAGTCGAGGGCCAGCGCCAAAGACGTGAAGGTGATTTTTCTAGAGACCGAGCAGAACAATCCAGAATCCAGAGAGCTCTACGATCGCCTTGGGTTTGAGATCGAAAGCTCGATCTGGATGTCGAAGCGAATCTAGCTACTCAAACTCAACAATCAGTTCGACCTCAACTGGGCTATTCAGCGGCAATACCGCAACCCCAACAGCACTGCGGGCGTGAATGCCGGCATCGCCAAAGGCTGCCTGCAACAGCTCGCTGGCTCCGTTGACAACACCAGGCTGAGCGGTGAACTCTGGTGTCGAGGCCACAAAGCCAACGACCTTTACGACCTTTTTGACTCTGCCCAGATCTCCCAGCACGCTCTTTACGGCAGCAATCGCGTTCAGGGCGCAGCGCTGAGCAATTTCCTTGCCAGCTTCGGCGGTGATCTCGGCACCAAGGCGACCCTCTGCCATCAGCTTGCCGTCCACCAGTGGGATCTGACCGGCGGTGAAGACTAGGTTTCCGCTAATGACCGCTGGCACATAGGCACCTGCGGGTGTTGCCACCTCGGGAAGCTCCAGGCCAAGGGCGGCAAGCCTTGCCTCTACGCTCACTCGGCAGCTCGCTTTAGAAAGGCGATGAGCCCTCCCTGAGGCCCGGTGGTTACCTGGACTAGCTCCCAGCCCTTACTGCCCCAGGTGTTGAGAATCTCGGTCTCTTTGTGCAGCAAAAGGGGGGTTGTTACATACTCCCACTTGGTCATTTCACAGCTCCGTTTCAGGTATCGAGAGGTAACCTAGAGTCTATGTCGGGTAAGTCAGTTCTCTCGACGCTAGGAAACCTACTCAAGTTCGGTGTGCTTAGCGCGGTTGCCGGCCTTTTGGCCGTCGCGCTCTTGGCACCCGCTGTGGCAGTTGCTGGCGTCGCAGCCTCCACAAGCGTTGCCATGTTTGAGGGTCTTCCTGTCTACGTGAGGCCGATTAACGCCTCGCAAGCATCAAACGTTTACGGGCTCCGAGACGGAAAGCCCGAACTAATTGCGACCTTCTATCACGAGAACAGGGTTGAGGTTCCCTACGAGGAAATGTCCTCCAACCTCATTGACGCAGTAGTTGCTGTCGAGGACCCGAGGTTCTACGAGCACGGTGGCATGGACGTCATCTCGCTAATCCGAGCGACCCTTACAAACCTCGCAACCTTTGGTGAGGGGCCAGGTGCCTCTACCATCACGATGCAGTACGTTCGGCAGTCCCTGGTCGAAGCGGCAAACCTCTCCGGCGATGAGGACGCGATTCGCGATGCCACAGAGGTCACAGTCGATAGAAAGCTTCGCGAGATCCGGCTTGCAATTGCACTAGAAAAAGAGGTCTCCAAGAAGGACATCCTCGCCGGATACCTAAACCTGGTGTTCCTTGGAAACCAAATAAACGGCGTTGAAACTGCAAGCCAGTACTACTTCGGAATTCCTGCCAGCAGGCTAAACATCCCTCAGGCCGCATACCTTGCCGGAATGCTCAAAAGCCCCAATGACTACAAGCCCGATGAGTCGGACAACCTAGACCGAGGTCTTGGAAGGCGCAATTATGTGCTCCAGCGCATGGCCGACGAGGGCTACCTCACCCAAGAGCAGGCCGACGTTTACAAGGCCTCACCAATACAGACAAAAATCACGCCGGTGCAATCTGGCTGCGAGGTGAACCAGACCACCGCTTTCTTCTGCGACTACACCGTTTGGACAATCAGAAACTCGCCTGAATTTGGTGTCACCTCAGAAGAGCGCGAGATGCTTCTTCGCCGCGGTGGCATGGAGATCTACACGACCCTGGACCTAGACATTCAAGAGGTTGCCTGGGATGCGGTGATGAACAACCTCCCGCCAGATAACGAGTGGGGTTTTGGTACCGCCTCCGTTTCGGTTGAGACCGGCACGGGGCGAATCGTAGCCATGGCCCAAAATCGAACCTTTGACCAGAGCGAGAACCCACCACCGGGCTCCACAAGCGTCAACTACAACACCGACCGCGACTATGGCGGCTCATCAGGTTTCCAGCCCGGGTCCACCTACAAAGTCTTTACTCTGGCGGAGTGGCTTGAGCAGGGCTACAGCCTTGGAGATCACGTTGATGGCCGGGTCTACACCGGAGAGGACGTTGACCTCGATGGTGAACCTGACGAGGTGAAGATTTGGAACGTCGCCGAAGACTTCCAGGCAACCTGTGGTGGTGTCGTCGGCCTCTGGGAGGTAAAGAACTCCGGTACCGACCAAGAGCGAACAATTGACGACATCAGTGTTCAACAGGCAGTTATTACCTCTCAGAACACCGCCTTTGCCTCCATGGCTTCTCAGCTCGATCTTTGCGGCATCAGAGACGTTGCCGAAGACTTCGGTGTTCACCGCGCCGACGGTGAAGAGCTGTTGTTTGTGCCCTCCTCAATTCTTGGAACCAATGAGATTGCGCCGCTGACGATGGCCGCCGCCTATGCAGGTATTGCCAATGGTGGCGTCTACTGTTCTCCAATCGCGATTGATCGAGTGCTCCTAAGAAAATCCAACGAAGAGCTGACGGTTCCGGAGAGCCTGTGCTCCCAAGCAGTTGCTCCCGAGATTGCCAACGCCATGGTCCACGCCATGAGGGGCGTTGTGGCTTACGGAACTGGTGCGGCAGCAAACCCCAATGACGGGACTCCCCTGGCCGGAAAGACGGGAACAACCGACCAGCAGCTTCACACCTGGATGACAGGCTTCTCCTCCGAGGTAGCGACAGCCACCTGGGTTGGAAACGTAGTTGGACTCACCCCGCAGAAGGGTAAGAGCATCAATGGCAGGGCGGTGTCAACCATCCGCCACGCAGTTTGGCGTGAAGTTATGACCGAGGTCAACAAGCACTACGAGGGTCAAGACTTCGCCAAAGCCGAGCCCCGCTACACCGAACCAAACATGATTTTGGTTCCTAACGTCCAGGGGTTCGACCCGGAGACAGCAAAGGTTCAACTGATTTCTTCCGACCTCAACATTCAAATTGTTGAGGAAGAGGTGGCCTCAACAATGCCACTGGGCATGATTGCCTACTCCGAGCCCGAGTTTGGTAACGAGGTCCCAAGAGGATCTTTGATAAAGGTTTATATCTCTGGTGGAGGCCAGCTGGTAGTGCCGGACGTAACTGGCTTCACCTTGGAAGAGGCCTTCTCAGCTTTAGAGGGAGCCGGCTTGTTCCCGAGCTTCCCCCAGCCATCGCAGGGCTTCTTGCTGGATGAGTGTGAGCCAACACTAGAAAACGAGCTGGTTCACTCCACCATCCCCGCGGCCGGAGAAGCAGTTATTGAGGCTTCGGCGGTCATTGTGCTGCCTAACAGATGTCGCTAGCTACAAACGCAGGTCCCTTCAAGCTGATCGAGCTTGAACTCACCGGTCTTGGCATCAAGCCAATGCGAGTTCTTCACATCTCTGACATTCACTTTGCCCCAGGCCAACGAAGCAAAGCGGCCTTTATCAAAGACCTCTCCACTCTCAAGCCTGACCTGGTGGTTAACACCGGTGACAACCTGGGACATAAGGACTCGGTGAGCCCGCTGCTAGTTGCTATTGAGCCCCTTCTTGAATACCCCGGGGTCTTCGTCAATGGCAGCAACGACTATCGCTCCCCAAGACCTAAGAACCCTTTTAGCTACCTACGCGGTCCCTCCAAGGTCACCGCAGGCCGCAATGATCTCGACACCGGGCGCATGACCGGCGAGTTTGAGGGCGCGGGATGGCTAAACCTAAACAACCAATCCGGTTCGCTAGAGGTTGCAGGCAACAAGTTGAGCTTTCTTGGGGTGGACGATCCCCACGAAAATCTGGACAGGCTCAGTTCACTAGAGAAGCCCTCGGGCTTTACGGTTGGTGTGGCGCATGCGCCCTATAGAAGAATCATTGATGGCTTCTTAGAGCTAGGGGCTTCTCTGATGTTCGCCGGCCACACCCACGGAGGTCAAGTGTGTTTGCCGGGCTCCAAGGCCATAATCACAAACTGCGACCTACCCCGCGAGCACGCTCAGGGTATTTCTGCATGGTCGCTGGGCGCGCAGAGTGCCTATCTCCATGTTTCCGGAGGCATGGGAGCGAGCATCTATGCCCCCATCAGGGTCTTCTGCCCACCAAGTGCGACGATGCTAACGATAAGTTAGGCGAGCTCCCCAGCAACCAGCTCGGCAATCTCGTAAGTATTAAGCGCAGCGCCCTTGCGCAGGTTGTCGCCAACGACAAAGAGCTCCAGGGTATTTGGGAAGTCCAGTGACTGTCGAAGCCTGCCCACAAACGTCGGGTCCTGGCCCGCGACAAAGGCGGGAGTCGGGAACACACTGTTCTGAGGGTCATCCATCATCACAACCGTTGGCTGCTTCTCTAGCTCGGCCCTGGCATCTGCCACGGCGATGTCGCTAGCGAAGGTTGCGTGCACGGCGA
>OBNW01000037.1_pt1 | contig 18230 bp, 20 predicted proteins | sample 1498721 | NCBI WGS metagenome assembly OBNW01 (sample SAMEA3275575, study PRJEB22092) | marine metagenome | biome: ENVO:01000047, "MEDITERREAN SEA BIOME"; feature: ENVO:00002042, "SURFACE WATER"; material: ENVO:00002010, "SEA WATER" | collected 2014-06-21T12:11:00+00 | depth 0 m | reverse complement strand
TATTAAATTATATGGTGACCCCAACGGGATTCGAACCCGTGCTACCGCCGTGAAAGGGCGGCGTCCTAGGCCGCTAAACGATGGGGCCAGAAGCTGGCAACTTCAAAGCACCGACGGTAAAGACTACTTGTGTTTCGGCAAGTTGCGCAACACATAGCGAACTCTCAGGCAATACTTGAAGCTTTGGCTTAGATTCTTGGCAGGGAGGTCAAAATGGCAATGCGCAAAAACGCGATTATCGCTGCTCTTTCTGGCATTGGCCTGGTCGCAGGAACGCTGCTACTCACCCCCGCCTACGCCAACCCCGACTACCCAACTGCCGCCGAGGTTGCCGCGGCCAAGCGCGATGTTCAGGAAAAAGAAAAGCTGATTGAGCGCATCGAGACAATCCTTGTCACCTTGGAGGAAGAGGCCAGAGCGCTCGAGACCATCGCGCTCCAAAAGAACGAGGAATACAACCAGGCCATAGACGCCAAGAACGAGATGGCCGCCAAGGTTGAATCGCTGCAGGCCAGGGTCGAGCAGTCTGCGACCGAGGCCGAGGACGCAAGGCTTCAGCTCGGCAGAATCGTCGCTCAGATGTTCCGCGATCGCAGTGCCACCGACACCACACTCGAGCTTCTTTTCAACCCAGACGATGCTGAGAGCCTGCTGTTTCAGATGAGCATGGAGGAGATCATCGCTCAGCGCACCGAGGCGATCTATCAGGCCGCACTCGACAAGCAGGCTCAGGCAGAAGCGCTGGCTCTGGAGCTTGAGCAGTCAAGAATCGAGCTCGAGGAGATAGAGGCCGAGGCCGAAAAGCTCTACCAAGAGGCCCAGGATGCCGCAGATGCTGTCATTGCGAAGGTTGCCGAGTCTGAGCGCGAGCGTGCCACCATGATGGAGCAGCTAGCAGAGCTCAAGGACACCGCCGAAGAAATTGAACGCCAGAGGCAAGAGGGTCTTGAGTGGGAGCGAAGGCAGGCTGCTATTCGTGCCGCCCCTACCGCTCCTGAGCTCTACTCAGTCGGCGAACCAGATTGGGCCCAGGTGGAGACCGCGATTGACTTTGCTCGGGAGCAGCTTGGTGAGAGGTATGTCCTTGGAGGCGCTGGGCCGAATGTTTGGGACTGCAGCGGAATTACCATGAAGAGCTATGCGGCAGCCGGTGTCTACATCGGTTGGCACTCAGCTACCGCTCAATACAACGTGCTGGCAAAACAGAAGAAGCTGGTTCCTTTCCAGAGCGCTCAGCGCGGAGATTTGATCTGGTGGTCAACCGAGAGCGCCTTCTCAGGAGATAAGTACCACGTTGCCATATACCTAGGCGACGGCATGATGCTTGAGGCTCCGAACCCGGCTAGAACCGTGAGGGTAGTCCCAGTGCGATACGGCGAGCTTTGGCCCTATGCGGGCAGGCCAACCGCTAGCAGTAACTAACCCTTGAAGTTGGCGTAGCCGTCGGCAAGGACCTTTTCGGCTGCAGCCTTGTTCTGCCAACCGCCAAGTTTGACCCACTTACCCGGCTCTAGGTCTTTGTAGTGCTCGAAGAAGTGCTCGATCTCGTTCTTGGTCTGCTGCGGCACATCTTGAATGTCTTGGATGTGGGCAAAGCGAGGATCCTTGTCCAAAACGCAAAGTAGCTTCTCGTCCTGACCGCCGTCATCCTCCATGAGAAGCATGCCTACCGGGCGAACGCTCATGTGGACTCCGGGGTAGACCGGATACTCGAGCAGGACAAGCGCGTCTAGCGGGTCACCATCACCACCGAGGGTGTTTTCAAAGGCGCCGTAGTCGACTGGGTAGACAAAAGGAGTGAAGAGCACCCTGTCTAACCAGACCTTGCCAGTCTCGTGGTCAACCTCGTACTTGTTTCTACTGCCGCGAGGAATCTCAATAACTACTTCGTATGACAACGCTTCTCCTAAATAGGCTTTGAGTGTAAACATTATCGAATTGGAGCCGATGCCAGTTAGACCTCGCCTCACCCCCGCCATGGCGGACGCTCGGCGCGCAGTTCGTGAGTTGCTTGAAGAGCTCGACCTAGAGCCTGGATCGCTTCTCTTGGTTGCCTGCTCGGGCGGGCCCGACTCGATGGCATTGGCCGCAGCTTCCGCGTTTGAGATCCCAAAGGCTGGTCACAGAGTTGGTGCGGTCATCATCGACCATGGGCTGCAGCCTAATTCGCAGGTGGTTGCCCAGGAGGCCGCCCAGAGATGCAGTGAGTTGGGCATGGATCCGGTGATGGTTGAACAGGTGAAGGTCACCCCCACGGGCGAGGGCCTCGAGGCTGCCGCTAGGGATGCCAGATACACAGCGCTTGAAAAGGCAAGAGCGGAACACTCTGCAAGCTATGTCCTGCTCGGTCACAACCAGGACGACCAGGCAGAGACTGTCTTGTTGGGGCTCGCTAGAGGCTCGGGACTTAGATCAATCAGTGGCATGCCACAAATCGACCACGAGCGAAGCCTTGTCAGGCCGCTTTTGGATATCTCACGAGCGGAACTCAGGCAGTCCTGCCTAGATCAGGATCTTGAGTTTTGGGATGACCCACACAATCAGGACGAGAGTTTCTTGCGGGTTCGAGTGAGAAAGCTTGCGGGGGAGCTGGAGAAGACACTGGGGGCTGGGTTTCAGGCGGCGCTCGCAAGAACCGCTGACCTCGCTTTTGAGGCAGATGACTTCTTGGCCCAGCAGGCGCGGGCCGTCCTTGATGCCTCCGATAGCGATTCTGGTCTTGCTGTGGGAAGTGTTGAGGGCCTGCATCCGGCACTTAGAAGAAAAACTCTCCAGCTATACCTGCAGAGCATCAGTGGAACGGCAATTTCCCGGACTCAGGTTTTAGAGGTTGAGCAGCTAGTTATCAATTGGCACGGACAGAAAAAGCTTGACCTTTCTGGCATTACAGTAGAGCGGGTAAACGACCGCCTTCTAGTAACAGCCAATTAGCCCGGGAGCCTGCAAGTGCAGCTAAATCACCCAGACATTCAAGAGGTGCTGGTCACCGCTGACCAGATTCAGGAGCGAGTCGCCGAGCTTGCGACCGAAATCTCCGACTTCTACAAAGACCAAGATGTGCTGCTTCTGGGCATCCTCAAGGGCGCGGTTCCGTTTATGGCAGACATCTCCAGAGCGCTTTCAATTCCGGTTCAGCAGGACTGGATGGCGGTCTCCTCCTATGGCTCTGGAACCGTATCCTCCGGGGTGGTGAGGATTCTCAAGGACTTAGACGCAGACATCAAGGACCGTCACGTTCTGATAGTCGAAGACATCATCGACTCCGGTCTGACCCTGTCCTGGCTCACCTCTAACCTCAAGGCCAGGGGAGCCGCCTCGGTTGAAATTGTGACCCTTCTCAGGAAACCAGAAGCTGCGAAGGTGAAAATAGCTGTCAGATGGGTGGGGTTTGATATCCCAAATGCTTTTGTTGTTGGCTACGGGCTCGACTACAACGAGCACTACAGGTCCCTAGATGGCGTTGGCATTCTTTCGCCCTCGGTGTATGAGTAAAGGTTTTTGATGGCAGAAAAGACAGACAAGAAGGCTGATCCCCAGCAGAGGTTTAAGAAGTTTCTGAAGGGGCCCTGGCTTTGGATTGCCATTGCGCTCAGCGTGGTCTTTATCGGCAGCACCCTGATGAACACCGAGCAATACGCCAAGGTGGACACTCAGGTCGGGCTCGAGATGATCAGCTCCGGCTCAGCTGAGAAGGTGACCATCTTCGATGGCGACCAGAGGGTCGACGTCGTGCTTCGCAACCCAGATGCTGAGTTTGGTGACAAGGTTCAGTTCTACTTTGTTTCGGGTCGTGCCGAGGTTGTCGCTGAGACAGTGGCATCAGCTCAAATTTCAGAGGGCTGGTCCGACGAGGTTCCCTCCACGCCCTGGATTCTTGCCCTACTCGGATCGCTACTGCCATTCATCATCATCTTGGCCCTGTTCTGGTTCCTGATGAGCTCGATGGCAGGTGGCGGTCGTGGGGTCATGCAGTTTGGCAAGTCCAAGGCCAAGCTCGTGAGCAAGGAAATGTCCAAGATCACCTTTGATGACGTCGCTGGCATTGAAGAGGCTCACGAAGAGCTCAACGAGCTCAAGGAGTTTTTGAAGAACCCAAAGAAGTTTGAGGAGATGGGTGCGAAGATTCCTCACGGCGTTTTGCTCTATGGTCCTCCAGGAACCGGAAAGACCCTGATCGCCAAGGCGGTTGCGGGTGAGGCGGGGGTTCCGTTCTTCTCCATTTCGGGCTCTGACTTCGTAGAGATGTTCGTAGGTGTTGGTGCTTCTAGGGTCAGGGACCTCTTCGAGCAGGCCAAGCAGGCAGCCCCTGCAATCATCTTTGTCGACGAGATTGATGCCGTTGGTCGCCACCGCGGCACCGGCATTGGTGGCGGAAACGATGAGCGCGAGCAAACGCTGAACCAGCTGCTGGTTGAGATGGACGGATTCGACACCTCCACGAACGTGATTTTGATTGCCGCAACCAACCGACCAGATGTTTTGGACCCAGCTCTTCTAAGACCGGGCAGATTTGATCGCCAGGTCGGTGTTAGCGCGCCAGACCTCAAAGGCAGAGAGCAGATTCTCAAGGTTCACTCAAAGAACAAGCCAATTGGCAAAAAGGTTGACCTAGCTCTGGTCGCCAGGAGAACCCCTGGGTTCACAGGTGCCGATCTTGCAAACGTTTTGAACGAGGCGGCACTGCTTGCAGCGCGGCTCAATCGCAAAGAGATCGATGACGAGGTGCTGGACGAGGCAATCGACAGGGTAATCGGTGGTCCGCAGCGAAAGAGCGCGATCATGAAAGATCACGAGCGACTCGTCACTGCCTATCACGAGGCGGGTCACGCCTTAGTTGCGGGAGCTGCAAACTACGCCGACCCGGTGACCAAGATCACTATTCTTCCCAGGGGCAGGGCGCTCGGCTACACCATGGTGATGCCCATGGAGGACCGCTACTCAATTAGCCGCAACCAGCTGCTGGACCAGATCGCATACGCGATGGGTGGCCGCATTGCCGAGGAAATTGTGTTCAAGGACCCCACCACCGGAGCCTCCAATGACTTCGAGAAGGCAACCAACATCGCAAGAACCATGGTTACCAAGTACGGCATGAGCTCCAAGATTGGCGCTATCTCGCTCGGAAGTGGCAACGCGGAACCATTCCTAGGTCGCGAGCTTGCTACCCATCGGGATTTCTCTGACGAGATGGCTCAGCAGGTTGATATTGAGGTGAAGGTGATTCTTGAGACCGCTATGGACGAGGCTCACAAAGCCCTCACCACCAACCGTGCGGTTCTGGACAAACTTGCAAAAGAGCTCCTCGAGAAGGAGACGTTGAACCAAGACGAGATCGCGGCAATCTTCAAGGCAGTGAAGAAGCTTCCCAAGCGAACCACGTGGCGCTCTTCGACTAAGCGTGCTCTTTCGACCAAGGGGCCAATTGCAGTTCCCGAGCGCAAGGTGAAGGAGCTCAAGAAGTCCCCCACTCGGCGAACCAAGAAGACCAAAGATGCAGCCGGAACGGATTCGTAAGGCCGTCCTTGAGCTTCTCGAGGCAATCGGAGAAGACCCGGGGCGCCCAGAGCTAGCCCAGACCCCGCAAAAGGTTGCGGACGCCTACGAGTCTTTTTTTAGCGGCATCAACAAAGATCCCCTCAGTGCACTGAGCGAGACCTTCCCGGCAGAGAGCTCCGAGGCCGTGATCCTGAAAGACATCGAGATGGTCTCTATCTGCGAACATCATCTTCTGCCCTTTACCGGAGTTGCCCACATCGCCTACCTTCCCTCGGACAGGGTTGCGGGTCTAGGAAGGCTCGCAAATGTTGTCGAGATTCTGGCTTCAAGGTTGCAGCTGCAGGAGAACCTGACTGCTCAGATAGCCGATGCCATAGAGCAGGGACTCGATGCTCGCGGCGTTGTCGTGGTTATTGAGGCAAGGCATCAGTGCGTTGCATCGAGGGGTGCAAGGCAGCCCGAGGTGAACACAGTGACCATGGCCTCAAGGGGGCAGTTCTCAGACCCGGTGTTAAGAGCCGAGGTCATGGGCCTGATCACTAAGGGCAATGGCTAGCTGGCAAAGGCCCCTTGTCATGGGAGTCCTCAATGTCACCCCGGACTCCTTCAGTGACGGTGGTCAATTTCTAGAGTTTGATTCGGCGCTAGCCCATGCCAGAGAGATGGCCGAGCAGGGTGCTCAGATCATCGACATCGGTGGCGAATCAACAAGACCCGGAAGCATGCGGGTGAGTCTCGATGAGGAGCAGGAGCGAGTGCTGCCGGTGATTCGGGCCATCAAGGACGAGCTCAAGGTCAAGGTGTCGATTGACACCATGAACGCCGATACCGCCGCAAAGGCCATTGCAGCGGGGGCGGATATCGTCAACGACGTCTCGGGTGGTCTGGCGGACCCGCAGATCTTTGCAGCCGTTGCGGAAAGCGATTGCAACTACGTGCTTGGCCACTGGCGCGGCCACAGCGACATCATGGACTCCCTCACCACCTACTCCGATGTTGCCCGGGAGGTCGTGGCGGAGCTGGCAGAGCAGGTTTCGATGGCGGTGGCAGCAGGGATAGCCAGAGAGCGCATCGTTGTTGACCCAGGCCTCGGCTTTGCCAAGGACATGAAGCAGAACTGGGACTTGGTTGCGAGGCTAGACGAGCTAGAGAACCTCGAACTCCCGATACTGGTTGGCGCCTCGAGAAAGCGTTTTATTGCCCATGCGCTAGACAGCAAGAACCCGCAATCGGTAGACACCGGCAGACGCGATGTCGCAACCGCAGTTTTGACGGCCCTACTGCTCCAGCGAAAGCTCTGGGGCATCCGGGTTCACAATGTCAGTAACACCGTCGATGCCATTAGCGTGGTAGCAGCGCTAAAGGAGGCTCAGGAGAAATGATCTACAAGATCCGACTTGATGCCCTCGAGTTCTTTGGCTATCACGGAGTCCAGCAGCACGAAAAGGACTTTGGTCAAACCTTCCTGGTTGACTGCCATCTTGATGTCGAAGCGGGCAGTGAAGACAGCATCGACTCCACCGTTTCCTATGCTCTGGTTGCTGATGAGCTTGAGAGGGTTGCCACCAAGCAGCGATTTGATCTGATCGAGACCCTTGCTCAGCGCTGCTTGGCTGCAGTTTTAGATCTGGATGCGAGGATTCTGCGCGCCACAATCACGATCCACAAACCAAACGCCCCGCTGACCCAGAGCTTTGGCGATGTCTCGGTATCGGTTTCCGGAGCCAGGGGTGACTAAAGCGGTCCTCGCCTTCGGCAGTAATCTTGGCGACCGTCAGGAAACAATAGTTGCCGCCAGTAAGAGGCTTGCGGAGCACAAAAAAGTAAAGCTTGTGGCGCTCTCTTCGATGTATGAGTCGGTTGCCGTCACGGCCGAGGGTGAGGACGAGAGCCAGCCGAGCTACCTCAATGCGGTGGGAATATTCGAAACCGAGCTAAAGCCCTCAAAGCTTCACAAACTAGCAAGCGATGTTGAGAACGAATTTGGCAGGGTGAGACTTGCCCGCTGGGCACCTAGAACCCTGGACATTGACATCATCACCTTTGGCACCGAGCTCATTGAGACCAAGAAACTAGTTGTCCCCCATCCCAGAGCCTTTGAGCGCGCCTTTGTCTTGGTGCCGTGGCTTGAGGTTGACCCAGATGCTGTGATTCCAGGCAGGGGAAGAATCTCCGCGCTGGTCTCAGAGCTTGATGGCAAGGTGGTGAAGCAGTCATGAAGCCTCTGCAGCCGGCAGGGCTGGCGAGCTTTTTGGCAGCAGGTGCTGTTTTAGGGCTGACTGCCGCGCAACTGGCCACTGGTCTTGGCTACAGCTTCCCGCTTAGCCCGTGGTCGATGATCTTGATGCTGCCACTAATTGGGGTTGCCATTTATCTAGCGACTCTTCCTATCTACCGCTATCGCAAGAGTTTGGAGAAGTGGGAGAGCGGCCCCAGGCCCTCAAGGCCCAATCCATTTTTCGCATTCAGGGCATTGGTTATCTCTCGGGCAATCGCCCTCACCGCGGCATTATTTGCCGGCTGGTATTTGGGCGGACTCATTTGGCTAGTTAGCTTCAGCATCGCCCCCACGGGACTTACGACCCCAACTGTTTTTGGGGCTATCGGTTCGCTGGTTATGCTCGGCGGCGGCTTGGCGGGAGAATACAACTGCCGTGCACCGCGCGGGCCTAACGAGGAGGCGGAGTGAAGGTAGGGATCATCGGTGACGAGCCGGCAGGCCCTGTCCTGGCCAAGGCCTGGGCTGGTGCGGGCCATGAGGTGATTGGCGTTCACGTTGAGTCTCCGGAGGCCATTGAGAGGGTTGAGGCACTGCTGCCGGATATTCCAATAGCTCCGATGGCTGCTGTCGCCGAGGATGCGGAGCTACTGGTGCTAGCTGTTCCAAACGATGACGCTGAGCTCACCTGCGCGGGACTGGCAGATCTGGGGCTATTTGGGCCCAGGAAAATAGTGGTTCACCTTTCGCCGCACCGCGGCTATGGCATTTTGGGCGATGCCGCCAGGCACGGAGCAATCCCAATTGCGATGCACCCGCTGATGCACTTTACGGGTACCTCAATGGACCTTGCCGTGATGCAGAACGCCACCATGGTCGTGACCACTCCCGACACCTATAGACCCATTGCACAAGCCCTGGTGATTGAGCTTGGCGCGGAGCCTTTTGAGCTCAGTGAGCACCAACGAGGTGCCTATGCAGAGGCCTTTGAGGTTGCCTCTGGGTTTTCCTCGCTGGTGGTGCAGCAGGCGATGGGCATTTTGGCCGAGGCCGAGGTAATGGAACCCGCCAAGCTAATCGCTCCGGTTGTTAGGAGTGCGGTCGATGATGCACTTGCAAAACCGGTTATGCCCATAGACCCAGAGGACGCGGCCCAATGAGGCTCGTCCATACCGTCAGCGAGCTCAAAGAGGTGCTTGCGGAGGTTCGAACCGAGCGGTCGATTGGATTTGTCCCAACCATGGGTGCCCTTCACAAAGGCCACCTCTCGCTCATTGAGCGTTGCCAGCAAGATGGCAACTTCACAGTTGTCTCGATCTTCGTAAACCCCCTGCAGTTTTCCTCCGAGGCCGACTACGAGGGTTACCCAAGAACACTGGGTGTCGATGCCAGGCTGCTAACGGATGCGTCGGTGGATGTGTTGTTTGCTCCATCGGCAGCCGAGGTCTTTCCCAAGGAGCAGAGCTTCCCGGAGATTGACCCGGGAGTGGTTGGCGAGAGGTTTGAGGGAGAGTTTCGGCCTGGCCATTTTGCAGGCATGCTCAAGGTTGTGAGCAGACTGCTCGACATCGTCGTCCCCGACAGGGCCTACTTTGGGGAGAAGGACGCGCAGCAGGTTGCGCTGGTGACGCAGATGGTCGATGCCCAGGTTCACTCTGGTCGCAGGGAGCCAATGAGCGTGGTGGTTTGTCCAACTATTCGCTCAGAGCAGGGACTCGCCCTTTCAAGCCGAAACCTCAGGCTCTCAGGTGCTGAATTAGAGAGCGCGACTGAGCTCTATGGTGCGTTGGTCGCAGGATCCAAGGCAGGGAAGCAGAGAGCTGAGATTGTTGAGGCAGCAAAGGCCGCTCTCAGCCCCGCGATTAGACTTGAGTACTTAGAGCTGGTCGATGCGAGCAGTTTTGAGATTGTTGAGCGGATTCCCTCCGGCGGGGCGAGACTGATTATCGCCGCCTGGGTGGGAGACGTGAGGCTAATTGACAACCTTTTGATCGGTGGTAGCAAGTGAGTGAAGAGTACGAGGCAGATCTGCCGGAGCAGATCGCTTTTCGTATGCAAAAGCGCGAGCGGCTCAATGAGCTCTCTGACGCCTACCCGGTCTCGCTGCCGATAACCCACACCATCGAGGCCACCAAGGCCCACTATCCAAACCTTGAGGCCGACATTGCCACCGGCGATGAGGTAGCGCTTGCGGGCAGAATCATGTTCCTGCGCAACACTGGCAAGCTCTGTTTTGCGACGCTGCAGTCCGGCTCGGGCGAGCGTATCCAGGCAATGATTTCCTTGGACAAGGTTGGCCAGGAGGAGCTCGACAGCTGGAAAGAGCTGGTGGACCTGGGCGATCACGTGTTTGTTCGCGGCGAGGTCATCACCTCAAAGCGCGGTGAGCTGAGCGTCCTGGCAGAAGAGTGGCAAATGGCTGCCAAGACTTTGCGACCAATGCCCAACCTGCACAACGACCTCGAGGAAGAGTTCAGAGTTCGCCATCGCTACATCGACCTGATCGTTCGCGACCGCGCCCGCGAGGTAGTCAAGATTCGCGCTCAGGTGATGCAGTCCTTGCGCAACACCTTTGCCTCCCATGCCTTCACCGAGATCGAGACACCGATGCTGCAGGTTATGCACGGCGGCGCATCAGCAAGACCGTTTAAAACCCACTCGAATGCCTTCGACACCGAGTTGTTTTTGCGGATTGCCCCAGAGCTGTTCCTGAAGCGGGCGGTAGTTGGTGGCCTTGAACGAGTCTTCGAGATCAATCGCAACTTTAGAAACGAGGGTGCTGACCGCACCCACTCGCCTGAGTTTGCGATGCTCGAGAGCTATGAGGCCTACGGCGACTACAACTCAATGGCCCAGCTCACCCAGGAGCTAATTCAGAATGCTGCCAAGGACGTCTTCGGCACCCACGAGGTCGTGCTTGAAGATGGCAGCGTCAATGATTTGGGTGGCCAGTGGAAGCGAATCTCCCTCTACGGCTCACTCTCCGAGGCGGTCGGGCAAGAGATCACGCCCGAGACCGACCTAGCCACACTGAAGAAGCTTGCCGACAAAGTCGACATTGAGATTGAGCACCCGCTGGCAGGAAAGTATGTCGAGGAGCTGTGGGAGCACCACGTGAAGCCCACTCTGGATAAGCCAACCTTTGTTATGGACTTCCCGGTAGATACTTCCCCGCTAACCAGGGACCACCGCGAAACCGCAGGGGTTGTGGAGAAGTGGGACCTCTATGTCAACGGTTTTGAGCAGGCAACCGGTTACTCCGAGCTAGTAGATCCAGTGGTCCAGCGCGAGCGGTTTGTGAAGCAGGCAGAGCTTGCCGCCAAGGGCGACCCCGAGGCCATGAAGCTGGATGAGGAGTTTTTGAAGGCGCTTGAATTCGGCATGCCACCCTCAGGCGGAATGGGCATGGGAATCGACAGGCTGCTGATGTCACTGACCGGTTTGGGTATTCGGGAAACCATTTTGTTCCCGCTGGTTAAGTAATCCATGGGCTTTTTTGAAGTTGTGCTGGATGCACTGATCTCGCTGATTCCACCGGCCTTGGTCGGTGTGCTTTTCTGGGTAATGATGCGCTCGATTTTGCGTGCTGACCAGAAGGAGCGGGACACCTACAGCCAGATTGAGGCCGAGGAGCGCGCAAAGCGCGCTAACGCCTTGGGCGAACAGCCCTAGTTTTCGCCCAACTAGGCACCTAACATCTAGATACACATTTTGGAGGTGCCAGCTTGTTCGAGAAATTTACCGACAAGGCTCGTAGGGTTGTCGTGCTTGCCCAAGAAGAGGCAAAGCTTTTAAATCACAACTACATCGGCACCGAGCACATTTTGCTCGGCCTAATTCACGAGGGTGAGGGAGTCGCCGCCAAGGCGCTAGAGGCTCTCGGCATCAACCTCGAGCAGGTTCGCGAGCAGGTCCAGGACATCATCGGTCAGGGCCAGCAGTCTCCCTCGGGCCACATTCCTTTTACTCCTAGGGCCAAGAAGGTCCTGGAGCTCAGCCTGCGCGAGGCGCTGCAGCTGGGCCACAGCTACATCGGCACCGAGCACCTGCTTCTAGGGCTTATTCGTGAGGGTGAGGGAGTAGCGGCTCAGGTGCTTACCAAGTTGGGTGCAGACACCAACAAGGTTCGCCAGCAGGTAATTCAGCTGCTCTCCGGTTACCAGGGCAAAGAGGCGGTATCGGTTGGCGGCGAGGTTGCCCCTCCACAAAAGGGCAGCCAGGTTCTCGACCAGTACGGACGAAACCTTTCTCAGGCAGCTGCCGAGGGCAAGCTGGACCCGGTTGTCGGTCGTGAGCGCGAAATTGAGCGCGTCATGCAGATTCTTTCCCGCCGCACCAAGAACAATCCGATTCTCATTGGAGAACCGGGTGTTGGTAAGACGGCAATTGTTGAGGGGCTGGCTCAGGCGATCGTCTCTGGCAATGTCCCAGAGACCCTTCGTGGCAAGCAGCTTTACACCCTAGACATGGGAAGCCTCATCGCGGGCTCTCGCTACCGCGGAGATTTCGAGGAGCGCCTGAAGAAGGTGACCAAGGAGATTAGAACTCGTGGCGACATCATCACCTTCATCGACGAGATCCACACCCTTGTTGGTGCCGGAGCGGCTGAGGGTGCGATTGACGCCGCCTCTATCTTGAAGCCAATGCTTGCCCGTGGCGAGCTCCAGACCATTGGTGCGACAACCCTGGACGAGTACCGCAAGCACTTTGAAAAAGACGCCGCTCTTGTTAGGCGCTTCCAGTCCGTTCTGGTTACAGAACCGACACCTGCGATGGCAATTAACATCCTCAAGGGCCTTCGCGATCGCTATGAGGCTCACCACAAGGTATCCATCACTGATGGAGCAATCGTCTCGGCAGTTGGCATGAGCGACCGCTACGTCACCGACCGCTTCTTGCCAGACAAGGCAATTGACCTAATTGATGAGGCCGGAGCAAGGGTAAGGCTAAGTTTCCTCTCATCCCCTCCAGAGCTGAAGGAGATGGAAGACAAGGTTGCGGCAGTCAAGGCCGCCAAGGAGCAGGCCATTGCCGACCAGGACTTTGAGCTGGCCGCCTCCAAGCGTGATGAGGAGAAGAAGCTCACCTCCGAGAAAATCAAGATGGAGAAAGAGTTCCGCGAGGGCAAGGTAGACCAGACGGGCGTGGTTGACGAGGGCCTAATCGCCGAGGTTCTCGCGCAAGCGACCGGAATCCCTGTGTTCAAGCTCGGTGAGGAAGAGGGCGCAAAGCTCATCTTCATGGAGCAGGAACTTCACAAGCGTGTTATCGGTCAAGAGGCCGCTATAGCTGCGCTCTCAAAGACCATTCGTCGACAGCGTGCTGGCCTCAAAGACCCGAAGCGCCCCTCCGGATCCTTTATTTTTGCCGGCCCCACCGGTGTTGGTAAGACGGAGCTGGCCAAGGGTCTGGCCGAGTTCCTATTCGATGAAGAGGATGCACTAATTGCTCTGGACATGAGCGAGTTCTCCGAGAAGCACACGGTATCTAGGTTGTTTGGTGCCCCTCCGGGATTCGTTGGGTTCGACGAGGGTGGTCAGTTGACCGAGAAGGTGCGCCGCAAGCCAATCTCTGTCGTGCTGTTCGATGAGATCGAGAAGGCCCACCCCGACATCTTCAACTCCCTGCTTCAGATTCTTGAAGAGGGTCGTCTAACCGACGGCCAGGGAAGGGTAGTTGACTTCAAGAACACCATCATCATCATGACCACAAACCTCGGCTCCAGGGAAATCTCTCGTGGTGCTCTCGGCTTCACCCTTGAAGGCGATGCCGCTAATGACTACGACCAGATGCGCTCAAGGGTCAATGAGGAGCTCAAGAAGAACTTCAAGCCTGAGTTCCTAAACCGTGTTGATGAGGTCATCGTCTTCCCACAGCTCACCCGCGAGGAGCTCATGCAGATCGTTGACCTGTTCATCGGTCGCCTGCAGCAGCGCCTGGATGAGCGCGATCTGAAGTTGGTCCTCACCACGGCCGCCAAGGAGAGGCTCATCGAGCTGGGCTATGAACCCTCTCTCGGAGCCAGGCCCCTTCGCAGGACTGTGCAGCGCGAAATCGAGGACGAGATATCAGAGCGCATCCTCACTGGAGACATCCAGAGCGCCCAGGACATCAAGGTCGACTTCGTCTCAGATGCCTTCACCTTCGAGACAACCAGCCGCGAGGCAGAGGCGGTCAAGAAGTAATTGACTGAGGTTCAGCGCTACGAGGTTGTCAGCAAGAAGCCCGGTTTTGAAATCAGGCAGTATGCCCCTCACGTGCTGGTTACCAAGTCAATGTCGGGAAGCCTTTCAGCGGCTGGCTCTAATGCCTTCCGCTACCTAGCCGGCTACATCGGCGGTGAGAACGCAACGTCTCAGCAAATTGCCATGACCGCTCCAGTGCTTCAGCACAAGCAACCAAGTGGGTACGAGGTCGCATTCGTGATGCCTGAGAACATGGAAGATGCCCCCGCTCCACTTAGGGAGGGCATGCAGGTTAAAAAGGTCGAAGGTGCCCTGATGGCGGCAAAGCGCTTTTCCGGGCTGGCATCGGACGAGCTCTTTGAGCGTAAGGCTAAGAAGTTGCTCGAAGAGCTTAAGAATGCAGGCTATGAACCTGTTGGCGAGGTCAGCTACGCCCGCTATAACGGCCCTTGGACACCTGCACCGCTTCGTCGCAACGAGGTGTTGGTGGCGCTGAGGGCCTAGCTATCGCCATAATTGGCAGATGCTTTCGATTCGCTCCGCGGTAACTGCTGACGTTCCAGCCATTCGCAAACTAGCCGACCCGCTAGTTGAAAAGCGCATCCTGCTGGGTAAGGAGCTGGTCGAGCTCTATGAGTCCATCCAAGAGTTTGTGGTTGCCGAGCTCGATGGGGAGCTTGTTGGGTTTGGTGCCCTTCACGTGATGTGGCGAGATTTAGGTGAGGTTAGAACCCTTGCGGTTGCCGAAAGTGCGAAGCGAAAGGGCGTCGGCGCAGGCCTTCTCAATGAGCTGCTGCAGCGGGCAAAAGCGCTGGGCATCAAGAGGGTCTTCTGTCTCACCTTCGAGAGAGACTTTTTCGCCGCTCACGGATTCGAGGAGATCAGCGATATCCCGGTTGACCCAGAAACTTACGCCGAGATGGTTCGCTCTCACGACGAGGGTGTTGCGGAGTTCCTGGATCTAGCAAGAGTTAAGCAGAACACGCTTGGAAACAGCCGAATGCTGAGGCACCTCTAACTAGATTTACCTTATGGCTACCGACGAAAGCGTCTATCGCACACGAAGAATCGGCGCTTTGGTGGTCCTGGCAGCACTTATCGCAGGCATTTGGGGCATTCCCCAGCTTTTGGCAAATACTGGCCAAGAGGTCCTTCCAACCGAGGAAGCAACAGCGACCGAAGAGGCCATCCCGGCTGAGATAACAAACTGTGCCCCTGGCGTGGTTTCGGTTGAGGTAATGATCGGGAAGCTAATAAGCGGCGATGCCGATAATCAGGTCGTTGAGACCTTCAACTCCTTTGCCTCTAACACCAACCCCGATATTTGGTATGAGATAACCAACAACGGACTGGTCGATTGCAAGTTCAACGTTGGTTCTCGTGTGACGTTCTTCACTATTACCTCAGGTGAGCAGACCTACTGGTCCTCACGAGACTGTGACCGCAGCAATGACACCGACCGTTACGTCACCCTCGCGTCAAATACCCCATTGGAGGCAGTCGCGAGTCCTTGGGAGAAGTCCTACTCCTCAGAAAACGGCTGTAATCCAAGTGGCAATGACCTGGTGCCAACCGCAGGCGCCACCTACAAGATCAAGGTTGAGGTCAACGGAGTCATCTCCGAGGAAAAGCGCTTTATTCTCAACTAAGGGCTGCAGCGATGGCGGCAGCAAGCTGTGAACTCGAAGAGTCAATAACTTTTGTGTGGCCCAGGCGCTTCGCCTCAGATTGCCGAAGTGCAGGGTTAGTTACACCACGAATTTCTCCGCTGAGGCTGATTTCTCCAAATGCCGCGAGCGACTGCTTGGCGGGTTTGTCCTTGACCGCTGACGCAATTGCTATCGCGATCGCCAAATCAGCGGCAGGCTCGGTTATCTTCATGCCGCCCACGGTTGAGACGTAGACATCTCGGTCTGAGAGGCTCAGTCCGGCTCGGCGCTCCAGAACCGCAAGGAGCATTGCAACCCTTGCAGAATCAACACCGTTGGTCACGCGCCTGGGTTGCGGAGAGCTGCTCTTCACAACCAGAGCCTGTATCTCGGCCCGAAGGGCCCTACGACCTTCGACGGTGATTGTGATGCAGGTTCCAGAGACGCTGGTCTGCTGCTCCGAGACAAATAGGGCAGATGGGTCTGGCACCTCGATGATGCCCTCACCACTCATTTCGAAGCAGCCAACCTCATCGGTTGGGCCAAAGCGATTCTTGAGGGTGCGAATGAACCTAAGAGACGTCTGCCGGTCGCCCTCGAAGTGGCAGACGACGTCGACCAGATGCTCGAGCGTCCTCGGGCCTGCGATCGAGCCATCTTTGGTCACGTGTCCGACCAATACCAGCGGTGTTGAGCTCTCTTTTGCAACCCGAATGAGATTGCTGGCCACCTCTCTCACCTGAGCTGGCATGCCGGCCACCCCATCGAGATCCAGGCTTGAGACGGTCTGGACTGAGTCCACGATTATGAGCTCTGGATCAACCTGGTCAATCTGCCCCAGCACACTCGAGAGGTCAGTTTCGGTTGCAAGAAAAAGGTTTTCTGAAAGCGCGGAGGTTCGAGTAGCACGAAGCTTCACCTGAGAAGCCGACTCCTCGGCAGAGACGTAGAGGACTTTCTTTCCTCCCTTTGCGAGCCTCGCGGCAACCTCTAGGAGCAGGGTGCTCTTACCTACACCGGGCTCACCCGAGAGCAGCACCACCGCTCCTGGAACCAGCCCCCCGCCTAGAACGCGATCAAACTCCTGAACCCCGGTTGGGTAGTGGCCCTCGCCGCTGGTCTCAATTTCTGTGATGGGCCTGGCCGCTCGAGCAGAACTAATTTGGGCAGGCTTTGCCTTGGTGACGGAGGTGGTCTCTGAAACAGTTCCCCAGGCCTGGCAACTGCTGCATTGGCCAACCCATTTAGCCGTTGACCAACCACACTCGCTGCAGCGATATTCACTCTTGGTCTTGGCCATCAAACCAAACTACCGCTACCCACCCCCACCTAAACTTCTTCTCTCAACAGTTTTTTGGTTTGGAGCGAGGTTTATGCGCAGGCACTCCTTCGAGCTTTGGCTAACCCTGATGGTCTCCTTGGGGGCAAGCACGATCTATGCCGTGCTGAGCCTGCTGCGAAAACTAAATTCAACCCAGGGCCTTGCCGGCTCTACAACCACCATCAATCGCCCTTTAGCCCAGCAAGGCTGGCTGGATTTTATTTCTCAGCTTGCCTCGATTTCACTCTCTCTGGTTCCAGTCTTGTTGGCGCTCTACTTTCTCAGGCTCGATGGAATCAGCATTGGCCTGGTTCCAAAGGCAAGGGACTTTCTCTGGGGCTTTGGACTACCGGTGGCAATTGGAATACCAGGGATAGCGCTCTACGTCGTTGCCGTGCAGCTTGGCCTCACCGCTCGCGTGATTCCAAGCTCACTTGGTGAGTACTGGTGGACGCCACTGATTCTGTTCCTGGCAGCACTTCGCGCGGGACTGCAGGAAGAGGTTATTGCAGTTGCTTTCTTGGCTAAGAAGCTTGAGCTAATTAGACCGGGGTTAACGATTGCCGCAGTGGTTTTGATCTCGAGCCTCTTTAGAGCCAGTTACCACCTGTATCAGGGCTTCTCAGCGTTCTTGGGTAACTTCCTGATGGGTTTGGTATTTGCCTACCTATTTCTAAGGGGAGGCCGCATCGCTCCTTTGGTTATTGCCCACACCACCATGAACACTGCCGTCTTTATTGGGTATCCGTTGGTTGCCCCATACCTACCAATCTAGGATTTACCCATGGATAACCTCAGGGTGTGCTTCTTGGGCACCGGCTCTATGGGCTCAGCGGTGCTGAGAGGCCTCATCGACGCTGGGCACCCCGTTGAACTCATCTCGGCAACCACTAAGAGCGAACAGAGTGCTGCGAGCCTCAGGGCAATTGGCGTGAGCGCGCTCTCGGTTGAGCAGTCGCCGGACGCCAATGCCTTGCTTTCGGGCGATGCGGATGTTGTCGTGCTGGGTGTGAAGCCCTACCAAATTGTTGATGTGCTCACTGAGATTGCCGAGGAGCTCCCAAAGAACTCGGTGGTGATTTCGATGGCCGGGGGTATTGAGCTAAAGACAATGGCCGCAGCCCTCCCTGAACATAAGAACCTCATCCGCTCGATGCCGAATACTCCCGCGATGGTTGGTCAAGCGGTAACCGGGCTTGCTCCGCACTCCACCGCGAGCGCTGATGCGTTAGATGCCGCGCAGTGGCTGTTCTCCTCCGTTGGAGAGGTGGTCAAGGTCGAAGAGCAGCAGATCAATGCGTTGAGTGCAATCTCAGGCTCAGGTCCTGCCTGGATCTACTTCATCATCGAGCAGTGGGAAA
>OBNW01000031.1_pt1 | contig 19228 bp, 16 predicted proteins | sample 1498721 | NCBI WGS metagenome assembly OBNW01 (sample SAMEA3275575, study PRJEB22092) | marine metagenome | biome: ENVO:01000047, "MEDITERREAN SEA BIOME"; feature: ENVO:00002042, "SURFACE WATER"; material: ENVO:00002010, "SEA WATER" | collected 2014-06-21T12:11:00+00 | depth 0 m | reverse complement strand
ACAATGGGAACAACACGCCTGCGGCCTGCATACACAGTGGCGTGTTTCAGACTCATTCCAGCGATTAGCCGGTCATTCGCAGCACTGATTAAAACAATGGCCGAATTCACAGCAATTCCAGATAAGGCAACAACTCCATAGAGGGTGTACAGAGACAGCGGATTCCCAGTCACAAAAAGACCGAGAACCACCCCTGTAAATGCCAGTGGAACAGTCACTAAAATCAATAATGGTTGGCCATAACTTTTAAACTGCGTTCCCAGAATGAGATACATCACCCCTAAGCCAAATAAGAACAGAATTCCAATGGAGTCGAGGCTCTCCTGAATATCATCAAGCTCCCCTGAAAAATCTAAATTGACGTTGGGATAGGACGGCTGCAACTGAGCCCAGACGTCCATCACCGCTTGATTCGCAGTCAAGGTATCCGTGACTGCTGAGTCGATGTCGGCTTCCACAGTAATCGTCCGTCGAAAATTGTAATGACGAATGGTTCCCAGAGCAGGTGCCCGCTCAGCATCCACCAACTCACTTAAAGAAATCATGTCGCCGTTAGCACTGGGTAATTGCGTACTTAACAATTTGGAAGGCGATGAGAATTGACCATTCTCGGCCACCACCCGGATATCCACAGTCTCTCCTTGATCCTGGACTGTCTCAACAATTTCACCGTCGACAAGAATTCGAATATTCCGAGCAATTTCCTGGGGCACCAGACCTGATCGAGCGACTTGATCAGGGTCTAATTTAAGCTGCAGGGCTAAACGACCATCCTGTGCATCATCAGTGATCTCTTTCACCCCTGCCGTATTTTGCAGAATCGCTCGAATCTCATCGGCTGCCGAACGGAGTTCAGAAAAGTCAGATCCGCGAACTTTAATCGAGATTGGTTTGGCCGCAGGCGGGCCACCTGCGAGTTCAAGAAAGGTCACTCGAGATGGACCGGGGACTCGAAGCACCGCCTCACGCATGCCATTGACGATCTCTGAGACTTCTCGACCCTCTGGATTCAACCCAACCAACACTTGACCACGATGGCTTCCACGCAAAGGCTCGGTCTCGGTAAATTGTTGGCCCGCGTAAGCGACGATGCCACGCGCCTCTTCGTCACCCAAATTCGCACGAACCGCTTTTTCGATGTCCAACGTTAAATCGAGCGTTCGTTCGAGCTTTGTTCCAGGCTCCGTTTCGAGATTGACGTAAAAGACACGAATCGGATCTGAAGCGAAAAAATCGGCACGAATTTGACCGCTGGCCAGCAAACCAACGGCGCCAAGAAAGGCAACTCCTGCAATTACCAAGGTCGTAATTGGGCGACGAAGTGCCCGAACCAATGCATGGGTATAGAGATGACGGATGCCACGATTCAATCGTTGCCGAAATTGCTGCATCTTCCCGGCAGCATTTAACTGCATCCCCGACCCCAGTACATGACCCGGCAACATCCAAAATGCTTCAATCAGGCTGATCAGTAACGCAACCGACACCACCAAAGGAATCACCATCATGAATTTGCCAAGAATGCCTGGTAACAGCATCAGCGGCATAAAGGCTGCAACCGTCGTCAATACCGCAGCCGTGACCGGCGCGGCTGTTTCCGTCAATGCATCCAACACGGCATCGATCCCTGAAAATCCGCGCTCAACTCGATAGTAAATGGCTTCAACCACGACAACCGCATCATCAACTAACATCCCCAATGCGATCACAACGCCAAGTAACACCGTGACGTTAAGTGTTTGACCCATGCCCTGAAGAATCCAGAATGTCCCGGCTAAAATAAACGGGATCCCAATCGCCGTGAGGACTGCGATCTTCAATCCCAAAAAGATCCAGGCAACCACCAGCACCAACATCAATCCAATTAGTGCATTGTTTTGCATGATCGTGAGGGCTTTGCGGGTCGGGATCGTCTGATCATCGATCAACACCAATCGGGTGCCGGTGACTGATTCCAATTCATTCCTGGTGTCGATGTAATCCTTAACCTCATCAACCAGCTCCAAGGTATTGGCGCCTTCGGCTTTCATGACCGCCAATAACACCGCAGGCTCGCCTGCATATCTCACCAACTCGGATCGCTCAGCCTGGGTGCGCGTGACTCGCGCAACATCCCCAATGCGAACGCTGCCATCCCGACCCATAATCGGAAATCGATTGAGATCAAATGCGTCGGTGGATTTTCCTTTCAGCCGGACCAGCCAGTTCGATCCAGCAACATCGAGCTCACCGGCCGCCAAATCCTGAAAATAGGTTTGCACTGTCGACGCCACATCAGAGGGTGCAAGTCCCAGTGCAGCGAGCCGGGTGGCATCAAACTCAATCCGAATTTCTGGATCTGCCATCCCTTGTGTATCGATCCGATCAATCCGTTCACGTCGCTCCAGCTCTTTTTCAATCAGAACGGCTTGCTCGCGGAGACTGTCATCGTCACCGGAACCAACAAGCGCCAAGGTCGCTGCTGGAAACGCGTTGGACGAGGTAATCTCGATAAAGATCGGATCCGTTGCTTCAGCAGGAAATTGGCTTTCTGCAGTATTGACTTCGCGCCGTAAGTCTCCGAGGCGGCGCTCGAAAACATGCTCTGGGATATCGTCGAAACGCACCAAAATCGAAGCCAGACCTTCGCGCGAATAACTGGAAACAAAATCCAAATGATCCACCCGCTGAATCGCCTCCTCGATAGGATCAGTAATGCGACTTTCCACATCAAGTGCTGAGGCACCAGGCCATGAGGATGTAATGACAATCCAATTAAAATTAATCGTGGGATCTTGCTGTCTTGGCAGTGACCAATAGGCAAGAACACCCATCGCCAGGACCAAAATGAATGTGAGATTGGTGAGAACTTTATTGCCGATCAGAAGTCGTGCAAATCCGATCATTGACGAATCACCAAAGTGTCACCATGACGCGCTTTAAATCGGCCTTCTCGAATCAGCAACAGATCCAAAGCAAGGTCTGTGACGCGGACTGGTTGTCCAAGCGTCGCATTCGGGCGCTCAACAAATTCTGCTTTGCCGTCGACGGCCGCCATAATTCCGTACTGGCGATTGCGTTCAACCAGAAAATCGGCTGGCAATACCCGTGTTTGTGAACGCATCCGAAGCACCCCAGGAATCCCCGGATCAATCGCAGACTGAGGTTGGAACCTGAGAAGACGGGTGCCAGTCCCTGTATCAACTGCACCACTTTCTACAACGAGCTCCACAACCACCGTCTGTTGTCCGGACTGAAACTCAACCCTCTGGGTCGCATCAACGGCATGATCAAAGGGAACTCGTGCCCGAATATCAACCGCCGTTGAAACGATTTCAAGGATCGGATGACCGACAGAGACACGGGTGCCAACAGAAGCCAGTTGACTGACAATGACTGCGTCAAAGGGCACACTCACCGCACACCGTGAGACCTGTAATTCCGCTTCTTTGAGTGCGACTTCGCTTGCGTTTAAGGCCACACGCGACTGCTGTACTTCAGTGGCTCGGGTATCTTTCAGTTCTTCGCTCGCAATATTGGTTTCAGCAAGCTTGGCAATTCGTGCTGCCTGACGTTGACTGAACTGCAGTTGAATTTCCGCTTGCTTGAGATCTTGCAAAGCTAAATCACGACGAAATTCCGTCTCCCGACAATCCAACTGAACCACCGTCGTCCCTTTGGGCACTCGGTCTCCAGGACGAGCTTTGATGGAGAGGATCTCGGCAGAAATTCCTGAAGATAGAAGGCTGGTCTCGATCGGTTCGGCGCTTGCTGGAAACTCTGCCGTGACACGCTCTTGCAATTCAGAGACGGGAGCGACTGTCACATAGACTTCGGATGACACCGCTGTGGTGCCGACAAAGTACAATCCAGCTGCCAACATCTTGCCAATCCGCGCCATCACAACCCCTTGTTTTCTGCAATGCAACATACTATGGGGAACGACGCACTCGATTCCAACGTGTCCCGTCGAATCGATAGTCTAGACGGTCATGCAGACGCGATGATCGGCCTTGCCAAAACTCGATTCGAGTCGCGCGAACCGCATAACCACCCCAGTGCGCAGGCCTCGGCACCTGATCGGGGTACTGGGCTTCAAGTGCGCTCATGGTCTCGGTTAAGACATGGTGAGACTGAATCACTTCAGACTGCCGACTCGCCCAGGCCCCAAGACGAGAGCCTTTTGGACGCTCTTGAAAATACTCATCGTTTTCTTCGTCACTGAGTTTCTCAACAGATCCCTCAACCCGCACCTGACGCTCAAGCTGATCCCACCAAAACACCAATGCAGCTGACGGTGATGCCAACAATTCCTCACCTTTATGGCTTAAATAGTTGGTGTAGAACTTAAAATCACGGTCGTTCTGACCCTTGAGTAGCACAATCCGGGCATGTGGATGACCCATCCCGTCGACGGTCGCCAACGTCATCGCATTGGGCTCCAGCTGACTGGTGCTCTGTGCGTCATGTAACCAACGCGCAAACAGTACTAAGGGATCGCTCCCGGCATCATCCTCTAGTAACTCTCCGGCCTGATAATCTCGACGCAGTTCTTTCAAATCACGATTCATCAAATAACTCCAACACCTGACTGATGCGCTCGACACGGCACACGTCAATTCCATTGATCGATTGTTTTGGGGCATTTGCCGCTGGAACAATCGCTTTCGTGAAACCATGCTTGGCTGCCTCCCGAATCCGCTCTTGCCCCGATGCAACAGGACGCACCTCGCCCGACAAACCAACCTCTCCAAAAATCACCCAATGTTTTGGAATCGGCCGACCTCGGAAGCTTGAAACACAGGCCAGTAATAAGCCAAGGTCAGCACCTGTCTCGGTGACCTTCACACCACCGACGGCATTCACAAACACATCCTGATCTCCAAGTTGCACATGACCATGACGGTGCAAAATTGCAAGCAGCATAGCCAGACGCTGTCCATCGAGCCCCACAGCAATCCGTTTTGGCGAACCACCAAGACTTGAATCAACTAGGGCCTGCACCTCGACGAGGAGCGGACGCGTTCCTTCCCAGGTACAAATCACTGACGATCCCGGTGCCACACTGTCAGGCCGACTGAGAAAAATCGCCGACGGGTTTTTGACTTCTCGAAGACCGGTTTCAGTCATGGCAAACACGCCAAGTTCACCAACCGAACCAAAGCGGTTCTTGTGCGCGCGCAAGGTCCGAAAACGTCCGCCACTGTCGCCCTCGAGAAGAAGCGACGCATCAATGATGTGTTCAAGGACTTTAGGGCCGGCTAGAGCGCCCTCCTTGGTCACATGACCCACCAACAACACAATGACTCCTGTGGCTTTAGCGAGTCGTGTGAGCTGTGCCGCAGATTCACGGACCTGCCCGACGCTACCAGGCGCTCCTGACAGTGATTCAACCTGCATGACTTGCACCGAATCAACCACGATGAGTGATGGCTTGACCTGCTCAACCATCGCCGCGATCGCCTCAACTCGCGTCTCGGAAACGCATTCTAATTGATCACCGTTGAGCCCCAGTCGCTGCGCACGAAGCGCGATTTGTTCGAGCGATTCTTCCCCGGTGACATACAAACAGGGCTTATTGGCTGACAGCAAAGTTGTCACTTGAAGTAATAAGGTACTTTTCCCCGCACCCGGCGCACCACCGAGCAAAATGACAGAACCGGGAACAAACCCACCACCGAGGACTCGATCAAATTCTGAATATCCTGAGCTGAGGCGTGCCAGTCTTTCAGGTCGTATAGCTGACAATTTTGAACGCTCAGGGATCGTTCCTGCATAGCCAACAGGACGCCCTTTGGCAGGCTCGGCTGCCTGTACCGATTCCACCAGGGTATTCCAAGCTTGGCAGCCGGCGCACTGTCCGGCCCACTGTGATGAGGTCACGCCACAGTCTTGGCATTGATAGATCGATTTTACTTTCGCCACATTGGCCTCCTGTTCAATACAGGATAGACCAGATTTTATCCGACAGCGCGCTCGGAACGACTTGGCGTTAAATGTTTAAATCTTCGATGGGTCCGAACGGCGTGCTGCACACTCTCTCCGAGGACTTCCAGCACCACTTGACTCACGAGTCGGTTGGTGAAGCGAGCCATGGTGGCCGTTGATGAATCCAATACTAAATCCAGCGTTCGATGACAGGCTCTCGCCAATGGCGAGCCCGTCGGAGCGATTGCAATGAGCCGCGCACCACGCTCGTCAGCCAAAGTCGCTGATTGGACCATGGGTGCTGTTTCGCCATTGGTGCATAAGAATAAGAACAAATCGTCAGGCGAAGCGGTATTCGCTGTGAGCTCTTGAATGACGGCATCGGTATGGACCACGACCGCGATGGGTGCACCGATAAATAATTCCTGAGCGCCTCGAGCCAAGCCAGAGGTTGGGCCTAGCCCATAGATCAACAAACGCCGACAATCCAGGATTTCACTAATCACACCGATGAGATCCTGCTCAGGGAGACGTGTTCGCGCGCGATTGACTCGCGACATGGCCGTTTCAAACATTTTATCAGCCAGTTGCAAGGTCGAATCACCGTCATCCAGACCACGAACTTGGAAGTTGGCTGGATTTGCCAGAGTCTGAGCAAGACGCAGTTTAAAATCTGGAAACCCTCTGCAACCCAGCGAACGACAAAAACGGTTCACTGTTGGCTCAGAGACTCCTGCCGCAGTCGCCAGACGGGCAATACTTAGATGCACAGAATGCTCGGGATCCGCTAAGATCGTCTCAGCTACCGCACGCTCAGATTTGCTGAGACTCGATAGTGAGGCGCGCACTTGATTGATCACTGTGTCGCTCCTTTGTAATTCTTCACATAATATTGAGCACACTCACGTCGGACTCCATCCGACTACCTAGGAGAATAAACAATGTTCAATCGTAGGACAATCTTGTTTGGGATTTTCATGTGTTTTGGCCTCATGAAAGCACAGGCCAATGGCCTGACTGACCTACAAGATCAGCCATCAACAATCCAAGGCCCAGCCGTCGTTAATTTCTGGGCCACTTGGTGCGCACCCTGCATCAAAGAATTACCCGATCTCGAACGACTTGGACAAAAACTCAATGGGCAGGCGACGGTTTATCTTGTGAATTTTGGGGAAAACACCAAAACAATCGAGGCGTTTAAGGCGAAAAAACCTGAGCTTTTTGGCGACCACACTGTGCTTTTAAAAGACGCCAAGATGTCAGGCCTTAAAGCGTATGGCTTACGAGGCGTGCCAACCACTGTATTAATCAATGCGTCAGGTGAAGCCGTGGAAAGCATTCAAGGCATGAAAGACTGGGGCGCAGATGACATCGTCAATGAGATTAAAGCGAAGATTTTGCCTTAATCGCTTTCTCGAGCTCTTCAAAACTCGGGAATTGTGACAACACGATTGGATCCATTCCCGGGTGATTCACGACATACAGCGGCACCCCGACCCGGTCAAACGCATTGAGATACTCCGTAATGAGCGGATCATAGCGGGTCCAATCACCGGTCATACGAATCACTCCATAAGACTCAAACAATTGATCAACAGCCTCTGTTGTTAATAGCCGTTTCTCAGTGACTTTGCAGGTAATACACCAGTCAGCAGTCATATTAATAAATACCGTCCGTCCCTCATCAACATGTGCTCGTAAGGCACTTGAAGCGTAGGGCTCTGAATCAATTTCAACCACAGCCTGTTCTGAGGAGGTGGGTGTGAGCTGAGACAAACTTGGGATGGCCGACAACGAGGCGATGACTGCCAACAATCCGAGCGCGCGCGACAAACGACTGCCACCTTTCACGAGCCAAAGGCCAAAGACCAAGAGCAACAATCCGCCGAGCATCAAGGCGACAACATCCGATGAGGTTTGCCGTACGAGCACCCACAACAGCCAAATCGCCGTTGCAAGAATGGGAAATGCCAGGAATTGTTTGAGACGAATCATCCAGGGACCCGGGCGCGGCAATCGGCTTGCCAGCTGAGGGCGTAGTGCAAAAACGAGCATGGGAAGCGCCAGCCCGAGACCCAGTGCTGAAAAGACAATTAACGTGATCCACCAAGGCTGAGTCAGAGTGTATCCCATCGCAACACCCATAAAGGGTGCAGTACAGGGAGTCGCCACAACGACGGCCAGTACGCCGGTGAAAAACTCTGCGCGACCAGAATGACCTTCGGTCAAATTTTGGCCAACGCCCGAGAGTGCCATGCCGAATTCAACCCAGCCATACAACCAGAGCCCCAAAATCACGAAGACATACACCAAGAGACCCACAAACCAGGGAGTCTGCAGTTGGAATCCCCAACCGATCTGGGCACCACCTGCTTTCAGCCCGACCATGATCGATGCCAAAACTAGCATTGTGACCAAAATACCCGCTGTATAGAGCCAAGCACCTCGTTGAACCTCGCGCCGCTCTTTGCTCGCTTTGCCCGCGATGGAGAGTGCTTTGATGGACAGTACGGGGAAAACACAAGGCATCAAATTTAGAATCAAGCCGCCGGCTAACGCCATCAAAAGCACCAATCCCAGTGATAGGTTCTGCTGCTTTGCTGAAGGAACGGTCAAGAGTGGATCAAATGGGATGCGCACACTGCCTGTTTCAAGACCAACGACCCATGAGCCGACTGCAAAATCGGCAGGATTCAGGACCCGATCGAAGGTAATCAAGACACCGTCATTCAAAGACTCAACACGTTGCACCAAGCCGAGCGTTTCCCCGGCAGTCTCGGGCATCACGTCTTTCACGTTCAATTCTGTCAGTCCAGAGATCCAAACAGACTGAGCGCCAGCAAAATTCACAGTCGCTGGGAAATCAGTGGGTACAGCAGCACGTGCGGCATCAATCTTCTGGACCCATGGTGTTCTGCGCATCTCGCGCTCAGAGCCCACCACAGGAAGCGAAAGACTCACGACTTGGCTTTCAGGAATACAAATCTCTCGGCAGACCAGCCATCGTGCCTCACCCGTCAACGACCACTGACCAGAGACAGACTCAGGGACTGTCACCTGAAATGGATGCAGCACTTCCTCCATGTATCCGTAAGTGAGAAGACTCGTATCTTCACCAAATGGCTTTGTTTTTGCCGCGGGGAAGAGGAGTTCTGGCTGAATCTCTGTTTGCCCATCACTCAGTTCAAGAGTGGGCGGCAAGCCTGTTGAACCTGCATTCTTCCAATAGGTGTTCCAGCCGTCAGCGATTTCGAGTGATAACCCAAACCACAGCGTCTCTCCTGGAACGACCGATTCGACGGGGGTAATCACACGTGCTGTGACTTGATTCGCCTGAGTGAGAGGGGGCAAGACAGCAAACAGGGAATAAATACAAGCTTTTAAAATCCATTTCATGAAGCGAGATTAGCTGATTGACTTCATCAAAAAACTGTATTTTTATACAGCAATGAAAACAAATATTTTACGCCCACTATTTGATGCCGGAAAGTTATGGCAAGGCAGCACAGAAACCGCGATCGAAGTCACAGATACTGGATTTCCTGAGCTCAATCAACATTTCTCAGGCCATGGCTGGCCTGCTCATATGTTGATTGAAATCCTGACAGACGATTTGCTCTCTGCACCCATGCAATGTGCATTTGCCACATGGACTAGGCAACAGGATGCACGCTGGATCGCTTTGGCCAATCCTCCACTGTCGCCTTGCACTGAACGCTTCATGCAAGAAGGCATTGATCCACAGAAAGTCGATGTTCTCAACGTCCCCGATAATCAATTGGCTTGGTGCTTGGAACAATTAGCCGGCGCCCAATCCATTCGTAGCCTGATTGCATGGGAACGAGAGCCTTTCACCCCAACCCAGCTCAGACGGTTACAGCTCGCCTGTCAGCGAGGACAGACTCAACTCTTTCTAGTCAGATCCCTCAAACATCACATTCAAGCATCTCCAGCGCCTGTACGCGTAACGATGCAGTCATTATCAAACGGTTTTGAAATCACAATATTCAAACAACCAGGCACCAATGCACGACCACCTCTTGTGATTCCATCGGAATTGCACTGGATCACCAAGGCTCATCCTGCACAGCGAAAAACGAGCATGCTTCAGGAAACAGCAGGCCTCCACTGATGGTCATTTATGCCTACTTAACCTTTCCAGATCTACTGCTGGATGCCCAAGGCATCTCTCATCATGACGAATGCATTGCAATCCATCATCAAGGACAAATCATGCAATGCTCCGACAAAGCGGTATCAGCTGGAGTGATGCCAGGCATGACTCTGAGTATGGCGCTCACCCTATGTCCAAAGCTTCTCACTCAAACCTACCAACCGGATGCCGAACGACGGCTACTGCACCGCCTAGCGCTTTGGGCATACCAATACTCACATCAAGTGGCGATCTGGAATAAAGGCCTTTGTATTGAGGTCTCAAAAAGTAAATTTCTCTTTGGTGACTTAAGTGCACTGACACAAACTCTTAAGCAAGCATCGATGTCACAGCACTTCAGGATTCGTCTTGCTTTTGGCTACTCGCCAGAAATGGCGGCGCTCTTTGTTAAAGAGGGCCTCAGGCCGAAAGAACACGCTTTTGAAAAAACAGTCAGTCGTCTCTCAATCGACGTCGCTGATATTCCAGCTGAGCAGATCAAACGGCTCAAAAATATGGGATTCCGAACCATTGGTGATTATTTCAGCGCTCCCTCTCGAGCCAGACAAGCCCGCATCCATCAAAATACCTTTCTCTATTTCAATGCGGTCGCAGGACGTCATCAGACGCCTTTAACCTGGTTCACACCACCACCTGTTTTTCATCAGTCTCTTGAATTCTTACGGGGATTAGAGTCCGTCGACATGCTCCGATTCCCGATTCATCGACTGACCCAAGATGCCTCTCATTGGCTCAAACAACGCCTCTGCACCACAAGCCACATGCGATGGGAAATCACTTTGGAAGACCGACAAATCGAACATTTACCTATTGTTCTCAACAGCCCCGTCAATGACGCTTCCGCACTCGCCGATCCGACGTGGATCCGACTGGAGCAATTACAGCCTCGTTCCCCAATGACAGGGATTCGCTTACATATTCAACAGGTGCACCAGTCTAGCCCACCAAAACAGGACTTGTTTGTGAAGGCACACGATACGGATCGAGATCAACTCATCGACCGCTTAACTGCACGTCTTGGCTCTGAATGCATCAAAACACCCTGTCGACAACAAGACCCTAGACCTGAATATGCGAATCAACTGGACACCAGAGCAACAGTCTATCCATTACCACATCTACCTCCGCGCCCTATTTGGTTATTACACCCTCCCGAGGCCCTCGGGGCTTCACCTGAGAACGCAGGGCATCGACTCCTGCAAGGGCCAGAGCGAATTGAATCTGGATGGTGGGATTTTGAGCCTGCCTGCCGACGATATTGGATTGGATTATTTCAACAACAACGGATCAGCTGGATCTACCAAGATCAACATTCAAAAAGTTGGTGGCTGGCCGGTTGGTTCACTTAACAGCGGTGACAACCTGCTAAACTCTCGGCCTCACTTGGAAGGATCATTATGTGGATCTGAATCGATTCAACCCTCGACAGCGCGAAGCCATTACCCACGTTGGCTCACCACTTCTGGTGCTTGCTGGCGCTGGCAGCGGAAAAACCAGCGTCATTACGCATAAAATTGCATGGCTGATTCAAGAAGCCGGAATTCCCGCCCGCCACATTACGGCGGTCACTTTCACTAACAAAGCTTCTCGTGAAATGCGTGAGCGGATTGGGAATGTTGCGCGCAAAGATCAAATCCGCGGTCTCACTGTTTCAACATTCCATACATTTGGATTGAATTTATTACGACGAGAAGCCGCATACGCCGGTCTGAAGTCTGGGTTTTCGATTCTGGATGCAGAGGACGCAAAATCCGTCTTATCGGATTTACTCAAACGGGAATCGATCGACGATCGCGACGTCACCGCAAGCGTTCAGCACACCATTTCTCAGTGGAAAAATGATGGCTTATCACCAGAACAAGCCATGCTCCAAGCAACCGAACCTCAGTCGGTGTTGGCTGCAAGCGCCTATGTCGAGTACGACCGCTATCTCAAAGCCTGTAATGCTGTTGATTTTGATGACCTCATTTTAAGGCCCGTTGAGCTGTTTCGACACAAACCGGATCTTCTGACCAAGTGGCAAGCAAAAATTCGCTACCTCTTAGTCGACGAATATCAAGATACCAACGGAATTCAATATGAGTTGGTGAAACGACTGACACAAATCTCTGGCGCACTCACCATCGTCGGTGACGACGATCAGTCAATTTATGCCTGGCGCGGCGCACGTCCAGAAAACTTAAACGAACTCAATGTGGATTTCCCAACCCTCAAGGTGATCAAGCTCGAACAAAATTATCGGTCAACCCGAGTGATTTTGGAGACCGCGAATGCCCTTATTGCGAATAACCCGCATATTTTTGAAAAAACGCTTTGGAGTGATAAAGGTTTCGGCGACCGGATCGAGATATTACCCACGAAGACAGATGAAGATGAGGCAGAGCGAATCGCTTCGATGATCTTAGAGCGGAGACTCAACCAGAAAAAACAGTTTTCAGATTTTGCAGTGTTGTATCGCAGTAATCATCAAGCTCGGATTCTTGAGTTCAAGCTCCAACATTTTAAAATCCCTTACAAACTCAGTGGTGGAACCAGCTTTTTTGCGCGCTCAGAGATTCGTGATCTGATGTCGTATCTCCGGATCTTGATCAATCCCGATGACGACAATGCCTTACTACGCATCATCAATGTTCCTCGCCGGCGGATCGGACCAACCACGCTTGAAGTATTGGGTCGGTATGCGCAGGAGAGGAATCAGCCACTCTATGCCTGCATTTCAGAAATGGGGCTGACATCTCGACTGGATCCAGAAGCCGCACGACGACTCTCCCAATTTCAGGAGCTAATCGAAATTGCGCGACGAGACCTACTGGTAGGCCAGGGGATGCAGGCGATTGAAGCACTGATTGAAGGAATCAACTACCGTGGCTGGCTGTCTGACCAAAGTTCTTCGGAGCCCATGGCTGAACGTCGCTGGGGCAACGTCTTGCAGTTGCTTGAAGCACTCAAAAAAGATTTAAAAAATGATGACGATGATCCCGAAACGGCTGAGGAGACAGATGATGATACGGCCATCGAAGCCGCCATTCGGAAACTCGTTCTCCGCGACATACTCGAACGCGAAGAAGAGGAAGACGATAGTGACCGAGTCCAACTAGCAACGTTGCATGCTGCGAAAGGACTGGAGTTTCCAGATGTGTTTCTCATGGGTGTTGAAGAAGAACTTCTTCCGCATAAAAACTCAGTGGAAGCAGAGACGATTGAAGAAGAGCGCCGCTTAATGTATGTCGGTATTACTCGAGCCAAACAACAGTTAACGATCACGTATGCAAAAAAGCGGAAGCAATTTGGTGAGTTTCTGGAAACCACTCCAAGTCGTTTTTTAGATGAATTACCCGATGAGCATGTGCATTGGCATGGCCGTGATGAACTGGATCCAGAGGTGGCTCGACAGAAGGGGCAAGACACGCTATCGGCGCTCGCGGCTATGTTGAAAGGTGAGTCTGCATGAATCTCTACCGCCCAATCATTATCGGTATTGCAGGATCGGTGCTGACCGAATCAGAGCAATCATGGCTGACCGAGCTGAAACCCTATGGCGTCATTTTGTTTTCAAGAAACATCGACAATCCGTCACAACTCAAGGCACTTTGCACGTCTTTACGCCAAATCCTTGGTGATGATGTTGTGATTGTTATCGACCAAGAAGGTGGGCGCGTCCAGCGACTAAAACAACCGGATTGGCCACAATTGCCAGCAGCGCTCGATATTGGAAAGCTCTGGCGTAAACATCAGTTCAAAGGGCTTGAGGCAGCGAATAGCCTCGGACAAGTCATTGGCTCTCAACTCGCGAGTGCTGGTATTTCGCATGTGGCTGCTCCGGTACTGGACTTATCGATCGATGGTGCAGACCCTGTGATTGGAGACCGTGCATTTGGCACAACACCTGCCGAAGTCATCCCATTAGCCACAGCTTTTATCGACGGAGTCACTCGCTCCGGCGTCACGCCAATCGTGAAGCACATCCCCGGAATGGGTCGTGCCGACATCGATAGTCATCAATCACTTCCTGTGGTGAAAACTCCCGTTTCAATTCTCGAGCAATCAGATTGGATTCCCTTTCAGGTCGTATCGGGAACGCGATGGGCGATGACTGCACACATTGTCATCCCCGAATGGGACCATGAGCCAATCACAACGTCAGAAAGAGCGATGAGCCATATCCGGTCGTTATTCGGCGATCGAATGATTGTTTCGGATTGTTTAACGATGGGAGCCATGACCGGAGCGATTGAGGAACGGGTTCAACGGACGCTTGATGCAGGCGTTGACTTGGCATTATTTTCGAATGGATCGGATGAGGAACGCCGGCGTGCAGTTGAAGCATCTGGAGAGCCCAGAGTGATCAGAGAAGAACCTATTGAATTGAAAACATTGCCCAGCTCGACGCTAGAGACGCTACTTCAAAAGCTCAGAGACGTACCGACTCCAATTCAAGCTGCCGATCCAACATGGGATCGGCGTAATTGATCGGCTTAAAGTTTGTCCACCATGAACGCGACTGCGTCAGCAATTTCCTGATCTGAGCAGTCAGCGCAGAGACCGCGCGCGGGCATCGCGTTATAACCATTGATTGCGTGCTTGACCATTGTTTCCATTCCCTGATCAACGCGAGCAGCCCAAGCTCCAGCGTCTCCTGTTTTCGGTGCTCCAGCAGCGCCAGTTGTGTGACAAGCAGCGCAAGCCGAGTTGTAGACCTGATCACCAGTACGAGCGGCCGCAGCTACTGGGGCTTTACCAATATTTGCAGCGCATGGATCGCCCATCACACAGATGGATGCCGGAGATTTCAGTCGCTCGAGAACCACCGTTGCATCGTCACTGGCAGCAAACGCCGATAATGCGATTAGGGATGTGATCGCGGTCATTACCGTTTTCATTGAGAACCTCATGCCTGTTGGTCATATTTGTGCGCAAGATTATAAAGTCTTGGGGTTTTAAGTGCCATGAGTATTTTGACGGGGTTTGGAGGAAAACTGTGGCGAAAAACAATTACGTGTATACTTCGCCTCCGACGCGCCCGTAGCTCAGCTGGATAGAGCGCTGCCCTCCGGAGGCAGAGGTCAGAGGTTCGAATCCTCTCGGGCGCGCCAATTCCAAACGGTACAACCCTGACGCCATCAACATCTCAATCAACACCGACGTTGGCTCGATAAACGTCCTCACTTGAACCAACTTTCGAATTGCAATATTATTGCCGTGAAAACATATTATATCTTGGAGAATGTGATGCAGATTTTGATGGCAACCGGACTGATGCTTTTATCGAGCTTGGTTTTTAGCGAAACTCGGCGCGCCGACGCTCATATTCACGGATTGCATCACGTTCAAATACTCCTCGATAACTCAATTTTGCAACTGAACTATGAGTTCCCAGCAGATCGAATGGAGAACCGCACAGAGCACGAGCACGAGCACGAGCACGAGCACCACCAGGATGAACTGGAAAAACGTCATGCGACAGCTCAACAGTTGGTGGAAATTCTGGATATTTCAGAGTTGATGCGTATTCCTCCATCGGCAAAGTGCCGCCAAATACAACTGACGCAATCCATCAATGCTCTTAACGAAAACCAAGATGACACCAGAGAATCAAAACACAAAGATGCGCTCATCGAAGCTGTGATGGAGTGCGAAAATCCCTCAGCGATTGTTTCGCTTGATTTCAGTCCTGCTTATCAAACATTCGATGACCTGGCAGAAATCCAGGTTGAAGGGATGATTGGTCATCAGTCATTATCTGAGATGCTTTCAGCGACACGGACATCGATCTCGTTTTGATCCTAAAAACCTCAGGACTCAGTTACGATTTTGGTTCGGGAAAGGCCATTCATTTTCCCGAACTGCAAATCCGTGCTGGAGATAAAGTTGTTCTCGTGGGTGCCTCTGGCAGTGGAAAATCCACCTTCTTAAATCTCATTTCCGGGGTATTGCCAATCCAATCCGGATCTATCGAACTCAAAGGTCATCCTTACGATCAACTGAGTGGAAGACAGTTGGATTCCTTGCGAGCAGACCACATTGGCATCATTTTTCAATCACTGAACCTCATTCCGTACTTGAGTGGCTTTGGCAACGCTCAACTCGGGCTTCAGTTTTCAAAGAAGCGGCAATCACGCGTTGACGATGTCGATCAAGCAATAACGGCGTTGGCCCAAAAACTTGGGCTCACACCAGAACTCCTCCATCAACAACCGTCTGCGATGAGTATCGGACAGCAACAGCGAATTGCCGTGATCAGAGCGATGCTTGGTTGCCCCGATTTAATCTTAGCCGATGAACCCACATCAGCACTGGATCCGACTGCAACGGAACAGTTCATGACACAATTGAATACATCAATCGATCCAGACAGCCAAGCTGTGATCGTCGTCAGCCATAACCCCGAGATCATTCCTTTGTTCGACCGTGTGATTCGCATTGGAGAGGATCAATGATTCGCATAGCGGCGATGTCAATGCGATCAAGACGGATCCCAATCGCCTTGGTTATCATTGCATTGACCACGTCGATGGCACTGTTACTCGCCGTCGAACGAATCAAGCAATCCTCTCAAAAAGGCTTCAATGAGAGTTTAGGAGGGGTCGATCTTGTCGTTGGGCCGAGAGGAAGTGGACTCGAACTGATCCTTTACACTGTCTTCCATCTAGGCAATCCCACTAACAATATCACGACAGAAACCCTAACCGACATCGCTGCAAACTCAGCCATTGAATGGGTAGTGCCGATTGCTCTCGGAGATAGCCATCGAGGGTTTCGGGTGATCTCTACCACCAACGAATACTTTGATCGGATCAAGTTTGCTGGTGATCAGCCGCTCTCATTCGTAGAGGGGGCAGCGTTTGGCGAGATCAACCAGGTTGTTCTTGGAAGTGACGTCGCTAAGGATCTGGGCTACAGAGTTGGCTCGTCAATTTTCGTGACTCATGGATCTGAGTCGCTTGGAAAACTGCATGACGATTTTGCCTTTCAAATCACAGGGATTCTCAACCCCACAGGCACCCCGACAGACAAGGCCGTTTTCGTGAGCCTCGAGGGCTATGAACTGATTCATCTCGGATGGGCAAGTGGCTCCCAGACGCTCAGCCTGAAAAATCTGGATATAAAAACCATACCGAAGGAACGGTTGTACCCCAAAACTGTCACGGCTGCTTATGTAGGGTTAGCCTCCAAACTAAGCTTGTTCAAAGTGAGCCGTTCGATTAACGATTATGATGAGGAGGCTATCAGCGCTGTGATTCCGGGCGTAGAACTGGCCAAATTATGGTCGATCGTAGGTACAGTGGATTCCGTGTTTAAATTAATGAATTGGCTGATCATTGGGATCAGCCTCATCAGCATGGTGACTATGACCATGACAGGACTGGATAGCCGGACACGGGAAATGACAATCCTGAGGGCTCTAGGTGCGACGCCTTCAAAATTAGCCGGAATGATCATGATGGAAACGGCCTTGATTAGTGTTGTCTCGATTTCCTTAGCGATCGGACTGGTGCGATTACTGACTTGGGGGACCGCAGATATCGTGTCGCAATGGGCAGGCATCCGTATCGAACTCAGCTGGATAGCGGCTGATGAGCTGCTTACACTATGGATCATTGTCGCCGCTGGACTTATCGCGAGCCTCATTCCCGCTAGCATGGTTTACAAACGGTCACTTCATCAGGGATTCTCGAGTTGAAAACATTCATGCGTCGAGTCAACCAATTAATGGCACTCAGTCTTTGCGTTCTCTGGGGCGCTTGTGGATACGCCTATGAGGCGACTGAAGAAGACTTCATTCGTTGGGAAAATGCCTGGGATCGCCTGATCCCAGCAGGGACATACGACTTTGTACCCCAAGACTTTGGCTACGAACTGCTGTTCAATCCAACCTTCCAAAGTCAGCTGGATGCGGCAGGCCGCGTCATTGACCCCGCCCTTGAAGGACAACGGATTGAGCTTGCCGGCTTTATGGTTCCCATTGAGGTCAAAGGTCAGTCTGTGTCGCAGTTTTTGTTGGTCCCAGAAGCGGGACAGTGCGTTCATGTCCCACCACCTCCCCTGAATCAGACGCTATTGGTCGATGCTACGAATGCACCAACAGAACTCCGCGATTTATACGAGCCCGTGATCGTTTCAGGTCGATTATCTGTTGTCACCCAACGTTTTGAGATCGCAGAGAGTGGCTACACCCTGGTCGACGTGACCGTCACCACTCTGGATTTAGGAGAGGAGTTGATACCCATCGCTCCTGGTGCCGATGGCGATCGATAGCTCAAGACTCATTCATGCAGTCAGTTCAGTCGGGAAAACGCTGACTCCACAGCGTCTGGCAATTTACCGCGCGTTAGAGACAGCAAAAGACCCCTTAACAGCTTATGAACTCAAAGATCGGGTCAATCATCTGTCGAACGAATCTTTCAATATCAGTACCATTTATCGAGTTTTGGATTTTTGGATCGAACTCGGGCTGATTCACAAAATCGACTCTTCAAATACATTTATCGTTTGCAACGATGAACATAGAAATCATGTGCATGTTCTCCAGCGCTGCACTCAATGCCAAAGCGTCAAAGAAAGCTGCGAGATCTCAAGTTTGATCAAAATTCCCGACTCTGAATCGTTTCATGTTGATATCCATCAGGTCATCGAAATTCAGGGTCAATGTGGGGATTGTTTAATTAAGCTTTAAAATAGCTAGCATCGAGAAGCCGCCCACCTTCTCATGATCACAAAACATGCACAGGGCTGATTTTTTTATCTTGAGCCGTTGCAAATCATGAGTTTCCTAAAAGAGCAACTTCCTCCGGAGGCAGAGGTCAGTGGTTCGAACCCTCTCGGGCGCGCCGGCATATTAACCTTGTAACGACGCAATTTATCTTATGAAGAGGATCGCTAAGCCAACGATCACAAGAGCAACTCGCCCAACAAACTTGCGCCTGCTAATTAAACCGTATGAGCATACGGTAATTCCCACAGCGATTTTTATCGAAAAAATAAGTGCGTAGAGTAGGTCATCTAAAGCAATGATCTCAGGATGAGTAACCATTCCGATAGGGATGATGTAAAGCCCAACACCTATCGCCATCGCGGATATAGCAACTTTTAACCAATTTTCTTCAATCATTCCGGCAGCAATGAAAACACCTCCACAGACGGGTGGAG
>OBNW01000030.1_pt1 | contig 19644 bp, 19 predicted proteins | sample 1498721 | NCBI WGS metagenome assembly OBNW01 (sample SAMEA3275575, study PRJEB22092) | marine metagenome | biome: ENVO:01000047, "MEDITERREAN SEA BIOME"; feature: ENVO:00002042, "SURFACE WATER"; material: ENVO:00002010, "SEA WATER" | collected 2014-06-21T12:11:00+00 | depth 0 m | reverse complement strand
AAAACACTACCTTACGAAAGTATAAATGGGATTGAGAATATCGACAAAGTGATCAATATTGATCAATCTCCTATTGGAAGAACGCCGCGTTCTAATCCCGCTACCTACGTAGGGTTGTTTACCCCTATTAGAGAATGGTTTGCAAATTTACCTGAAGCAAAAGTGAAAGGTTTTAAACCTGGTCGATTTTCTTTTAATGTTAAGGGTGGAAGATGTGAGAGTTGTGAGGGAGATGGTCTTAAAAAAATTGAAATGCATTTTTTAGCTCCAGTTTATGTTAAATGTGAGGTTTGTAATGGAAAAAGATACAATAAAGAAACCTTAGCAGTACAATTTAAATCAAAAAATATAAGTGATATTTTATCCATGACTGTGGACGATGCTTGCGAATTTTTTGAGTCAAACCCACAGGTGTTTTCTAAGCTCAAAACCTTACAAAATGTAGGACTGGACTACATTTCTATAGGGCAAGCGGCCACTACTCTTTCAGGTGGTGAGGCGCAAAGAATTAAATTATCAAAAGAATTATCAAAAAGACAAACTGGAAAGACTTTGTATATTTTAGATGAACCAACGACTGGATTACACTTCGAAGATATCAAAAAATTATTAGAAATATTACATAAACTTGTTTCTTACGGAAACACGGTAATAGTTATTGAACATAATTTAGATGTTATCAATACTAGCGATTGGATTATTGATCTAGGACCTGAAGGCGGAGATCAAGGCGGAAAAATACTTTTTGAAGGTCAAACAAAGGATTTGATTAAATTATCTGATAATCAAACGGGAGTTTTTTTGAAAAAATATCAAGAGTCTCTGGCTTTAAGTACAGCCTCATAATTTAAATCTCCAACAATACTAAGGGCTAAAAACAAAGAAGAATAAGTTCCTATTAAAACACCAAAAATAAATACAATAGGCATTTCGGTTAAATTTACTGGAGCTAATATTACTAAACAAATTAGTGCTAAGATCGTTGTAAAACTAGTTAGGATTGTTCTTCGAAGATTTAATTTAATTGAATTGTTAACATTTCTCAATCGGCCAACGTGCTCTTTTGGGTGCTAACTCAGGCATTGGTATTTCAATCGGAGACGATTCGGTTGTCGAGGCAGGGCTCTACGTCACCGCCGGGACCAAAGTCACACTAATAGTTGATGGGAAAACTCAGGTGGTCAAAGCCGCAGAACTGAGCGGAATGCCAGGGATGCTCTTCAGAAGAAACTCTCAAAACGGAGCTGTTGAGGCTATTGCCCGGGAAGGCCTCGGGGTAACGCTCAACTCTGAGCTTCACGCCTAACAGAGTCCCAGCCCCTGGGCTCGAGGATATTTTCACCAAGATAAACCCCAGATCCTTTTGCTACCCTTCCGATTACCTTGAAGCCTCTTGGCACCTCTCCTGCGGCGAAGGTGGCAAGGAAGCTGTGGTCCTCACCTCCATAGAGCACCCAGTCCATGGCGCTAGCTGCTGCGGATCTGGAAACAATCGACTGCGCAGCCAGTTCCAGGACTGCCTCAAACCCCACCAGCTGGTTTGGGTCAATGACTATCTTTACTCCTGAGGCCTCGGCAATTCTGCTTGCATCTAGCGCCAAGGAGTCAGATACATCCAGCATCGATGTCGCATGCCCAAATGCTTCCTGAACCGCTTGAACCGGCGGATTGGGTCTGAGCTGCACCTGCACCAGCTCGGGATAGCTGGCCGCCAGGGTCGAATCCTCGTGGAGCAACAGGGCGAGACCGGCAGCTGCCTTCCCCAAGGTTCCGCATATGGCTAGCTGGTCGCCGGCTTTCGCACCCGAGCGAAGAATTGGGGCGCGAGACTCGAGGTCTCCGTGAGCGGTAACTGCGATCATGGTGACAGGCCCAAACCCAAGGTCTCCCCCAACAATCTCGCTCTGTGGGGCCAGCTCGTCGATACCCGCCTGCAGCCCCCTGGCAAATTCCTCGAGCCAGAAAACGGTTGTCTTATCGGTAACCGTCATTGCCACCACAAGCGCCACGGGCCTGGCTCCCATCGCATAGACATCTGCCACGTTGGTCGCAACTGCTTTGTAGCCAAGATCAAAGCCGGAAGAAAACTCGTGCCTGAAATCGTGACCCTCGATCATGGTGTCGGTGGTCACAACAAACTCCGGACCGCTGAGCCGAATCACGGCGGCATCGTCGCCCGAACCAACGGAAGTGTTGGCACCTTTCTTGAAATGAGCGACCGCTCTTGCTAGCGCCGCTCTTTCGCCGAGCTCTATCACCAACTGGCCGTCTTTAGTCACCTGACAACGCTAGCCTTATTTTCATGAGATTTCTGGTCGCCAGCTTGGCACTACTTACGCTCAGCGGGTGTGCGGCAACGGTAAATCTAGAACCGGCGGAAGATAGCAACAATCCTGGCTGCGCCGAGGTAATGGTGCGGCTGCCCTCGCAACTTGGTGGACTTCAGGAGCGCTACACGAACGCACAGGCAACCGCCGCCTGGGGAGATCCAGCAGCCGTGCTGCTGCGCTGCGGTCTTGAGCCCGTGGAAGTTTCCACTCTTCCCTGCGTGAGTGCGGCAGGCATCGACTGGCTCGTGGACGACTCACTGGCTCCCAGCTACCGCTTCATTAGCTATGCAAGGTTTCCGGCAGTCGAGGTCGTTGTTGACTCGGACAACGCCTCAGGCATTACCTCTCTTGAGGGGATTGCGGGTGCTGTCGCCCAGCTCCCAGCAACCAAAGCCTGCTTGGCTCCCTAGCGAGGCTCGTTTCCAAGCTCAAGACCTCGAGCTATCAATGTTTCGATGAGCTTTGGGTAGCTGACGCCTGATGCTGCAAAAAGTGCTGGGTACATCGAAATCGGTGTGAAGCCGGGCAAGGTGTTGATCTCGGTCAGCACCAGGCCCTTCTTGGTGAGAAAGAAGTCGGTCCTGGCCAGTCCGCTGCACCCCGCTGCCCTAAAGGCCTTGATGGCAAGCTCGTGCATCTTTTCAAGGTCCTTGTTTGAGAGCTCAGTTGGGACTTTCAGTTCGGCGCCTAAGCCAAGGTACTTATTTTCATAATCGTAGAAACCATCACCCTCAACGACTATCTCCCCGGCGAGCGATACTTGCAACTCCCCACCCGGATGCTCGAGCACCGAGCATTCAATCTCCCGGCCTAAGACTTGCTCCTCAACTAATGCGGTGTTGTCGTGGCCCAATGCCTCTTCGATTCCGGCCTCAAGTTCCAGGACGTCGTGGGCCTTGGTGACGCCAACCGATGAACCCGATCTGGAGGGTTTTATAAAACAGCTCGGAGAGAGAAACTTTGCCGCCTCTTTGAGAATCCTCTCGCGGCCGGCTGCCCACTCAGATCTGGTGATCACGAGGTCTTTGGCAACTGGGATACCGGCGTCCCTAAAAGCACTCTTTGCGATGGCCTTATTCATGGCAAGTGCGGATGCCAGCACACCGTTGCCGACATAGGGAATCTTGCACAGCTGCAGTAGGCCCTGAATCGAGCCGTCCTCACCGTTTAGTCCATGGAGAACTGGGAAGGCGATGTCAATCTTTCCCAGCGACATGCCGGTTGCGGCCATCCTCAGCTCGCCGCCGCCAACGGGCATTAGTAGCTCAGGTGAATCCTCAGAGACCTTTGGCCAACCGTCTAATTGCCACTGCGGGTTCACCGGCTCTAAGACGAATCTGCCGCTCGGGGTGATTCCAACGGGGATGATCTCGTACTTCTGTTGATCGATTGCCTCGTGGACGCCAAGAGCGGTGACGCAGGAGACGCTGTGCTCACTGGACTTACCTCCGTAGATAAGCGCCAACTTCAGCATTAGAACTCCATCTCGACATCGTCTGCGAGGTTTAGCTGCTTGCCAAATTCGCTGGGTTTCATTCTGCCCTGATAAACCTCTTCGACCTGGGAAACTATCGGCATTTCAATCTCGAGACGCTCAGCAATCTCCAGCACTGGCCTCAGTGATCCCAGTCCCTCAGCAACCTGGTTCATGGATGCAAGCACCTCAGGACCACTCTTACCCTGGCCTAACATTTCGCCGGCACGGAAGTTTCGAGACAGCGAAGATTCGCTCGTCGCAATCAGGTCACCAAGGCCAGCGAGACCAAACATGGTTCGGCGTCTGGCGCCGTGCTGAATGGCGAAGTTGGTTATTTCTCCAAGACCCCGGGTCATAATCGATGCCTTGGTGTTCTGGCCGTAGCCGAGCCCATTTACAATCCCAATGGCAACTGCAATCAGGTTCTTGAGAACCCCGCCTAGCTCGGTCCCCATCACGTCCTGGTTAGTAAAGACGGTGAAGTAGTCGGAGGAACAGACCCGAGCAACATCACCAGCGCGCTCGGAGTCCTCGCAGGCGCACACCGCTGCAGCCGGTTGTTTTTGAGCAATCTCGAGGGCGAGGTTGGGTCCAGACAGCACCGCAACCTGACTGCTCGGCACCTCCAAGACCTCGGCAATCACCTCGCTCATTCTCAAGCCCGTGTCGGCCTCTAGGCCTTTCATAAGGCTTATCAGTGTTGCGGTTTTAGGGATCAGCGGTTTCCACTGAGCAAGATTTTCCCTGAGGCTCTGGGATGGAATCGCGAGATAAATTTGCTCACTGTCCTTCAGCGCGAATTCGAGGTCGGAGGTTGCAGTGATCGACTTCGGCAGCTCTATGCCGGGAAGGTAGTGGCTGTTCTCGCTCGTTTTTGCTAGTTCCTGAGCTAGCTCTGGCTTCCTGGCCCAGAGCGTCACCTCGTGAGCGCCGTCGGCGATTACCTTGGCTACTGTGGTGCCCCAGCTTCCGGCACCTAAAACTACGTACTTGCTCACTTGCGCTTCCTGAAGTTGCCGATCTCGTCCTGGGAGTGAGCTGCAGGGTCCCAGCGCAGCTTCGGTGGCGTTTCTGAGCGCATCTCGCCAACCAGCTGAGCTATGGCGTTCATGACCTGATCGGTTGCCTCATTCAGCTGCGCTGCAGAAGGCGATGATCCCAGCTTAGAAAAGTCCATGGGCTTGCCTATTTTGACCCTGACGGTGTGGAAGGGATTTGGTTTGATTTTTTTGTCGTAGTTGCCCATGATCTTGTGAACACCCCAGTGGGCTGCTGGCACGATTGGCAAACCAAGCTCTGCCGCCATCCTCACCGCACCGTGCTTGCCGCGCATCGGCCAAAGATCTGGGTCTCGTGTGAGGGTCCCCTCGGGAAACACCACGACAACCTGGCCCGCACGCAGAAATTCCTTGGCCGCACGAAGTGCGTCCTCATTTGACTGCCCGGTTCGGTAGACCGGTATCTGGCCCACCCTGGGCAAAACCTGCTTGAGTAGTGGAATCCTGAATAGAGACTCCTTCACCAAATAGTGAGGCACTCGCTTCATGTGGATGTAGACGGAGTAGGCGAAAGCAAGCGGGTCCAAGTGGCTCAGGTGGTTTCCCACCAGCACATATCCGCCACTTGGCAGATTCTCCTGGCCCTCAGTCTTGACGTTGAAGAAAAGCCTGATAAGCGGTGCAAGGATGCCCGCGACAATCCGAAACGGCAAAGCGTGTTCGTTCTTCGAGATTTTTGGCACTGGGACCTCAGCCACGGCTAGGCCTCGAAGGTAAAGTCGGCCCCGAGATCCTCAAGCTTTTGCAAGAAACGCTCATATCCCCTTGAGATTAGCTGCACATTAGACACATTGGACTCACCTTCAGCGGCAAGTGCCGCAACCACGTGGGAGAAGCCGCCGCGCAGATCGGGAACTCTAATGTCGGCACCTATGAGCTTTGTTGGACCTGAGATGACCGCCGAGTGGTTAAAGTTGCGCTGGCCGAATCGGCAGGGGTGACCGCCCAGACACTCCCTATAGATCTGAATGTTGGCGCCCATCTGCTTCAGGGCATCGGTGAAACCAAAGCGCTGTTCATAAACCGTCTCGTGCACAATCGAGAGCCCCTGAGCCTGGGTGAGGGCAACCACCAGCGGCTGCTGCCAGTCCGTCATGAAACCAGGGTGGACATCGGTCTCGATCACGACCTGCTGCAGCTCGCTGCCCGGGTGATAAAACCTGATCCCGTCATCGCCAATCTCCAGCTGACCGCCGACCTTGCGATAGACGTTTAGGAAGGTCATCATTTCGACCTGCTTGGCTCCGCCCACATAGATATCGCCACCAGTGGCGAGTGCGGCGGCAGCCCAGCTCGCCGCCTCGTTGCGATCAAAGATTGCCCTGTGGGTGAAGCCCTTTAGCGACTTCACACCTTCAATTCGAATCACCCGGTCGGTGTCGACGGAGATGATTGCGCCCATCTTCTGCAGGATGGAGATCAGGTCGATGATCTCCGGCTCGATGGCAGCACCTGTGAGCTCAGTCTTACCCTCGGAGATGGTGGCCGTTAGTAGCACCTGCTCTGTGGCACCGACAGAGGGATAGGGCAGCTCGATTTTGGTGCCCTTGAGGCCCTCTGGGGCGCTTAGCCGCGTGCCACCGGGGTGCTTCTCAATGACCGCCCCAAAGCTTCTTAGGACATCGAAGTGGAAGTCAACAGGCCTTGAGCCAATCTCGCAGCCGCCAAGACCTGGGATGAAAGCCTCACCCAGGCGATGCAGGAGCGGACCACAGAAGAGAATTGGGATGCGGGATGATCCCGCGTAAGCATCGATATCGGTCATCCGGGCCTGCTCGACCCGAGAGGGGTCCAAGATCATGTCTCCGGTGCGCTCATCGTGATTGATGGTCACCCCGTGCAGGTTTAGAAGCCTGGAAACAACCTCAACGTCTGAGATGAACGGGACATCAAGAAGGGTTGACGGGGTATCTCCAAGCAAAGCGGCAACCATGGCCTTGGTGACCAGATTCTTAGAACCCTTGAGATCAACCCGACCGGTTAGCGGCTTTCCACCATTGATGGTGATCTGAGACAATCAGACTCCTTTGGCAGGGAGGGTCTTGGGTTTCCAGGACTCTCGTCTGGCCTCATAGTCGGCAATGGCCTGCTCGTTCTGGAGCGTGATGCCAATGTCATCAAGCCCCTCCATGAGACGCCACTTAGTGTATTCGTCTATCTCAAAAGGCACTACCGTATCGCCGTAGCTGAGCTGTTGGGCCGGTAGATCCACCTTCACCTCGAGGCCCGGATTCGCATCGATTGCGTCCCAGATCTGGCTTGTGGCCTCGTCGGAGATAACTCCTGCAACTAGCCCCTGCTTGCCCGCATTTCCGTAGAAGATGTCGGCAAACTTGGAGCTGAAAACAGCCTTGAAACCAAAGTCCCTGAGCGCCCAAACGGCATGCTCTCGAGAGGAGCCGGTGCCAAAGTCGCTGCCCGCGATCAAGACCTCAGCCTTGTCAAATGGTGCGTTGTTCAGCACAAACTCGGGATCCTGGCGCCAGTTGGCAAAAAGTCCGTCCTCGAAGCCGGTCTTGGTGATGCGCTTTAGGTAGACGGCAGGAATGATCTGATCGGTGTCGACGTTGCTCCGCTTTAGCGGAGCTGCAACACCGGTGAATACTGAGATTCTCTCCATTAGCCCTCCAGGTCTGATGGGCTAGATAGCGTGCCGCGGATCGCGGTTGCGGCGGCCACCACCGGCGATACCAGGTGGGTTCTCGCTCCCTTGCCCTGTCGGCCTTCAAAGTTGCGGTTGGAGGTGGAGGCTGCACGCTCTCCGGGACCAAGCTGATCGGGGTTCATACCAAGACACATGGAGCACCCTGCAAAGCGCCACTCCGCCCCAAAGTCTTTGAATACCTTGTCCAGACCCTCTTCTTCGGCCTGCAAGCGAACCTTCTGAGAACCCGGCACCACCATCATGCGAATGCCATCCGCCTTCTTCTTGCCCTTGATGATCTCGGCAGCAGCCCTGAGGTCTTCGATGCGGGCGTTGGTGCAGGAACCCAGGAACACAGTGTTGACAGCAATGTCCTTCATCTTGGTTCCGGGTTGAAGGTCCATGTATTCGAGAGCCCGCTCGGCAGCCGCTCTGAGGGAAGGGTCGTCATACGATGCTGGGTCTGGAACGCTGTCAAGCAGTGAGACACCCTGGCCAGGGTTAGTACCCCAGGTCACAAACGGATCGAGAGCGTCAGCATCAATAAAAACCTCGGCATCAAACACCGCGTCATCGTCAGTCTTGAGAGTCTTCCAATACTCGATAGCGGCATCCCAGTCAGCACCCTCTGGGGCGTGCGGACGGCCCTTGAGGTATTCAAAAGTGACCTCGTCTGGGGCAACCATTCCAGCTCTGGCTCCAGCCTCAATGGACATGTTGCAGATTGTCATCCTGCCCTCCATGGAGAGCGAGCGGATGGCGCTACCGCGATATTCGAGAACGTAGCCTTGACCACCACCGGTAGTTATCTTGGCAATGACCGCAAGGATGATGTCCTTTGCCGAAACTCCTGGGCGCAGTGTGCCCTCAACATTGATTGCCATTGTCTTGAATGGCTTTAGTGGCAGGGTCTGGGTCGCTAGCACGTGCTCAACCTCACTGGTTCCAATGCCCATTGCCAGTGACCCAAAGGCACCGTGGGTAGAGGTGTGAGAGTCACCACAGACAATTGTTAGCCCCGGCATGGTTAGCCCCAGCTGCGGACCGACAACGTGCACAATGCCCTGATTCTTATCTCCCAGAGAGTGAATCCTCACCCCGTACTCCGCGGTGTTGTCTCTCAGCGCCTGAACCTGGGCCCTTGAGGTTGGTTCTGCGATTGGAAGGTGAATGTCAGCGGTTGGAGTGTTGTGGTCTTCGGTGGCAATCGTCAGGTCCTTGCGCCTGATGTCCCGACCGGCGAGCCTAAGGCCATCGAAGGCCTGAGGAGAAGTGACCTCGTGGATCAGGTGAAGGTCGATATACAAAAGGTCGGGCGCGCCATTTTCACCCTTGACCACCAAGTGGTCACGCCAAAGCTTTTCAGCCAGGGTTAGGGGTTTTTGCGTCATTTTCACCTCGCGATTGCGCTGAGAGGCAAGTTTAGTCCAAGGAGTAGATTGGTGGGGTGCCGCAAAAACAAAGCCAAGACCTAAACCTCATTCAGGCACGGGCCGTCAGGGTCTTAGCTCTCGGACAAGCCCTTGGAGGCTTTGGATTCGGAGCCACACTCTCGGTCGGTGCGATTATGGCAACCGAACTCAGCGGCACTGCCGCCTGGAGCGGAGCGGCGGCGACTCTGAGCACCTTAGGTGCAGCTTTTCTATCGATACCGCTGGCCAGACTTGCTTCTCGCAGGGGTAGACGGCCTGCACTTGCGCTGGGAGCGTTCCTGGCAATTCTGGGTGCGGCGGGGATGATGTTGGCCGCAGCCCTTAGGTCCTTCCCGGTGGAGCTAGTGGCGCTTTTCTTACTTGGCTCTGCAACTGCCGTGGGACTTCAGGCTCGCTTTGCGGCCGCTGACATTCCTACCAGTAGGCCCAAGGGTAAAGATCTCTCGATTGTGGTTTGGGCCACCACCCTGGGAGCAGTAGTTGGGCCAAACCTGATTGCCCCTGGCGAAGCCATGGGCCTTGCAATTGGCCTTCCTCACCTGGCAGGACCATTCCTGCTGACCATTTTTGCCCAGACCACCTCGACCCTGGTGTTCTGGTTTGGGTTGCGCCCAGATCCGCTTTTGTTAGCTCAAGAGGTCGCTGGGGTTGAGCCCGGTCTGCCACAGCGAAAGAGCAGCGAGGCGATTGGCATTATTCGCAGAAACCCGCTTGCCGCATTTACGGTTCTGACGATTGCACTGAGCCACATGGTGATGGTTTCGGTGATGAGCATGACTCCCGCTCACCTCTCTCAGGAGGGTCACTCGCTGGCAGAGGTTGGGTTCACAATCTCACTGCACGTGGCTGGCATGTATGCATTTGCCCCCGTCTTTGGGGTGCTGAGCGATCGCATAGGGGCCAAGCCAACAATCCTTCTTGGGCAAGTGGTGCTGCTTTTCTCACTTGCAATCTCGGGTTTTGGACAATCTAACTTCACCCTCGTAGTTATCGGGCTGTTCTTACTGGGTCTGGGCTGGTCAGCGGCCACGGTTGCCGCGAGTGCGATGCTCAGCGAGGTGCTGGAGGTCGATCAAAAGCCTGTGGTTCAGGGCTTTAGTGACTCGCTGATGAGCCTCAGTGGCGCCTTCGGAGGAGCCGTTTCCGGGACGATTCTCACCCTCTACAGCTTCGGCGGCCTCAACGCTGCTGCCTTGCTACCTGTGATTTTGATTGTCCTAGCCACCGCATATTCGAGAAGGTGGCGCGCATAAAGAAATCTCACTCCCGAGATTTTGTCATCAAGAGTGAGATTTGTGACCCCAGCGGGATTTGAACCCGCGCTACTGCCGTGAGAGGGCAGCGTCCTAGGCCGCTAAACGATGGGGCCCTAGTTGCAACCTAGAAATCATGCCATAAACCAGCCCGTTGGGCAATCTAACGGCTGAGTAGGGCCAAGCCCTTCGGCTTTATCTCAACCGAGAACGGTGCTGGGCCAATAATCTCGCCATCGCAGGTCATTGGGAACCCGTCATTTTCTATTCTCACCTTCGAGGCCTTGAATATCTCCACCTCGGCATAACTAACATGCTCACCTTTGTAGACCTTGGGGAAAATCTCGAGCAGCTTGCGCCTTGACACCTCGTGCAGGATGAAGACCTCGACCTCACCGTCGGTTATCTCCGACTGAGGAGAGATCTTCATGCCTCCCCCAAAGTTCTTCACATTGGCAACCCCACACAGCATTGCCTTGAACTCACGAGAAACGCCATCAGCTATCAGCCTGTAGGCAATTGGCTTGAATTTTGGAAGCTCCAAGAAAAGCGCTGCGACATAGGAGTTTGGGCCCTTTGGCCAAACCAGTCTGTTGGCCCGCTCAGCGCACAGGGCGTCAAAACCTGCGGAGATAGAGCCCAGTGACCAGAACTTTCGATAGTCGGTTTCTACCCACATCACATCGACTTCTCTGGGACACTCAAGGGTTCCGACGATGTTTGCAACAGCAGCCGAGGTGTCAGTGAGTGGGACAGCTAACTCCCTGACCTGATCGTTTCCACTGCCGGCAGGGACCAGACCTAGCGGCAGTGAGTACTGCATCGCAAGGTTGACGCCTAGCTGCGAGGTGCCATCGCCACCGATAGCGACAAGTCCTGAGATTTCTTTTGCGGATGCTTTGACCTTGGCGCGGATATCTTCCTGGCTAGTCCCGCTGAGATTAGTGGTTGCAATCCCGGCCTCGGCGAATGCCGCCAGGGCCCGCTCTCCCACCTCGTTACCTCGGCCGCGATTAGCGGCGGGGTTGATAATTACTCCTAGTGGCTTCATTGCCACCTCCTAATGGCTCAAACATAGACTGATTGCGGGAGGTTCGCCATGAGGGTCAATAAGTACGAGCACGCCTGCCTCGTAGTTGAAGAGCAGGGTCACAAACTTGTGGTCGATCCGGGCATGTATTCGGAGAAGCTTCCAGAGCTTACAAACGTCGTTGCACTGACCCTCTCCCATATCCACGATGACCACAGTTTTAGGCCTCATGTAGAGAAGTTGCTTGAGCAGTTTCCCGAGATAAAAATCTTTGGCACGCAGGAGGTCGCAGAGAAACTCGAGGGCTTGGCGGTGACAGTTGTCTATCACGGTGACCGGTATGAAGTTGGCCCCTTCACCCTTGATTTCTTTGGCTATTTCCACCAGGAAATCCATAGGTCGATACCTCTGGTGCAGAACTTTGGCCTCATGGTGAACAGCGAGCTTTATTACCCCGGCGACAGCTACACCATCCCCGAGGTGCAGGTAGGCACCTTGGCCTGCCCATCGAGTGCACCCTGGCTAAAAATCGGGGACGTGATTGACTTTGTTTCTGCGGTCAAGCCGAGGCGATCATTTCCCACTCACAACGCCCTGCTCTCAGAGCATGGCCACAAGCTACAAAACTCAAGAATTCAAGAGCTCACCGAGAGTTTCGGCGGAGAGTTTCGATATTTAGAAGTGGGACAGAGCTGGGAGCTCTAGACCGCCACAATCACCGCAGCCAACAACATCGCAATCGTCGTTCCACCCCAGAGCCGCTTCTCTTTTTGGCTCCGAGTTATGTTGTTCGCAATGGCGCTAAGCCCCGCAAAGACCGCGAAGCCCCAGTTAGCGATTGAGTTCCCCGCCGGGTCCAAGAGCGGCGTAAAGACCCCGAGCTGCGCCAGGTAGTGACCGGCAATTGCGAACATGACAAGTGCCGAAAATACGCTGGCAATGCGAAAAGGTAGCTTCAAGATTCCTGGGTTTTGACCACCGTAGGCATACTCGCCCAAGGGGGCGCCAAGAACTATCGCGATTTGAAAAAGTGCGGTTGCGACGTAAGCAAAAACTAAGAATCCCGCTGCAAATGCGTCGAGCATTTAAGCTCCGAATCTGATTGCTGGGGTACCTGGACTCGAACCAAGAACAAAGGTACCAGAAACCTCCGTGTTGCCAATTACACCATACCCCAAGGGCGAACCCTGGTCGCAAGCCTCTATCTTAGTGGGCCTTGGCAAATGCCTCTAGTCGGGCAAGTGTTACCGCCCTACCTAAAATCTCCATGCTTTCAAACAGCGGTGGAGTGACTCTGCGGCCCGAAATGGCGGTTCTCACCACACCGAATGCCACCCTCGGCTTTAGCTCGGCCTTCTCGATAAGCGCTTGACTAAGAGCTGCCTGAATGGCCTCTGTGGTGAACTCGGAGAGGTCTGCGATTGCATCGTGGGCTAGCTGAGCAATCTTTCCCGAATCCTCACCCAGCTGGCCAAGGGCATCCTGGTCAAAGCTAATCTCCTCATCGAAAAGGAAACTCACCATGCCGCTCGCCTCACCCAACACTGTGATTCGCTCTTGAATAAGTGGCGCAGCCTGCTCCAAAATCCCAAGCTCTCGCTCACTCGGCGTAGACCCGATCACCCCTGCGGACTGAAGATATGGAACAAGTCGCTCCCTAAAGTCATTTGGTTCCAAGAGCCTGATGTGTGCGGAGTTGATGGCATCGGCCTTCTTCTGGTCAAACCTCGCCGGGTTTGGATTGACATCTGCAATATCGAAGCTTTCACACATCTCATCGAGGGTGAAGATGTCCCTGTCCGCAGAAATCGACCATCCAAGAAGTGCGAGGTAATTCAGCAGCCCCTCTCGGATAAACCCTCTGTCGCGGTGAAGGAAGAGATTGCTCTCCGGGTTTCGCTTACTTAGCTTTTTGTTGCCCTCCCCCATAACAAACGGGAGGTGACCAAACTTCGGCACAAAGTCCGTGATGCCAGCCTCAACCAGCGCGTTGTAGAGAACTATCTGCCTGGGTGTAGAGGAGAGTAGGTCCTCTCCCCTGAGCACGTGGGTGATTCCCATGAGAGCATCATCAACTGGGTTCACGAGCGTGTAGAGGGGTTGGCCTCCAGGCCTGACCAGCACAAAGTCGGGGAAGCTACCGGCCGGGAATGTGATCTCTCCCCTTACGAGGTCGGTAAAAGTAATGTCTTCTGCCGGCACCTTGAGCCTGAGAGCCGGCTTTCTGCCTTCGGCAATGTAGCGCTCACGCTCTGCCTCAGATAGTTCTCGCTCTGAGTTGTCGTAGCCAAGCTGAACAGCCCGACCCGCAGCTTTGTTGCGCTCTTCGATTTCCTCCGCGCTCAGGTAGCTTTCGTAGAGGTGCCCAGAAGCCTTGAGTTTTTCAATGACATCCAGATAAATCTGGCCACGCTCGCTCTGACGATAGGGTCCTGCAGCTCCGCCAACATCGATGCCCTCGTCCCAGTCCAGACCGAGCCAGCGCAGGGCATTAACCAGCTGCTCATAGCTTTCCTCGGTGTCTCTAGCGGCATCGGTGTCCTCAATGCGAAAGATGAATTTGCCACCGGTTCTTCTCGCATATGCCCAGTTGAAGAGAGCGGTTCGGATAAGCCCAACGTGAGGGGTGCCGGTCGGTCTTGGGCAGAAACGAACTCGGATGTCTTTGCCCGAAGCTTTGGTCACGGGCGCATTTAGGGAAGTCATGATTACCCGAAAGCTTATTTGACGAAGCTGTGCAGGGTGCCGATTCCCTCGATGCTGCACTGAACGACATCACCGGCTACCACCCTAGAAATCCCAGCGGGTGAGCCTGTCAGGACGATGTCCCCAGGCTCTAATGTGAAGTTTTGGGAGATGTAAGAGATTAGAAACTCTGGTGAATAGACCATCTCGGATGTGCTGGCATCCTGCTTAGTCTCACCGTTTATGGTTGAGCTGATTCGCTTCTTATCGGGCACAAAATCGGTCTCAATCCATGGGCCGACCGGGCAGAAGCTGTCAAAGGCTTTGCTCCGCGCCCACTGCAGGTCCGCGAACTGGAGATCTCTCGCGGTGACGTCGTTGGCAACCGTGTAGCCGAGAATGTAATCGCCAACATTCTCCTGGGCAATATTCTTGGCCCGCTTGCCAATCACAACCGTCAGCTCCGCCTCAATCTCTACCTGCTTGGACTGGTGGGGAAGAACTATCGCCTCGCCGCTAGCGACAATCGCGCTAGGGGGCTTGAAGAAAATCAGTGGCTCACTTGGGGTCTCTTGGTGTATCTCTGCGGCGTGAGAGGCAAAGTTGAGACCCACGAGAACTATTTTCTTTGGCTCCACAGGGGCCAAAAGCTTCACATCAGCTAGCGCAAAAATCTCGCCCGACTCCTTGATTTCTGAGTAGGGATCTCCTGCAAGCTGGCGAATCTGCTCGCCCTCTAGGACTCCGTAGCTGGTGCTGTTTCCTGAGGTGAATCTGACTAGGCGCATGCGCTATCTACTCAGCTTCACCATCCAGCTGTGGCGGTCCGGGACCTTGCCATACTGAATTCCGGTTAGTTCATTCCTCATCGAAACCGTTATGGGGCCAGGCTCGTTGCCACCAATGACTATTTCTTCCTCGCGGGACTTTAGTAGCCCCACCGGAGTGATGACGGCGGCTGTGCCGCAGGCGAATACCTCGGTGATCTTGCCTGAGGAGACTGACTCCCGAAGTTCAGCCAGAGACATCTTTTGCTCTTTGACCTCATGGCCGCCGTCTCTGAGGAGCTGTATTACCGAGTCTCTTGTAATGCCGTGAAGGATGGTTCCATCAAGAGGTGGGGTCACCACGCTGCCATCAGCGTGCACAAAGAAGAGGTTCATGCCGCCAAGCTCTTCGATATAGGTTCCGGTGTCAGCATCTAGGAACAGCACCTGAGAGCAGCCGTTGTCGTTGCCCTCCTGCTGCGCCAAAAGCGACGCTGCGTAGTTGCCACCGGTCTTGGCCTCACCCGTGCCATGCTTTCCGGCTCGGGCCGAATCCAGGGCAATCCAGATCGACACCGGCTTGATTCCTCCTGTGAAATAGGGGCCCACAGGGGATGCAATGACGCGGTACTCGACTCTGTGTGCCGCTCTCACCCCGAGAAAATTCTCGGCCGAAATCTCGAAGGGCCTGAAATAAAGCGTCTTTTCGCCCTCGGGTTGTGGCACCCAATCGCCATCGAGTGCGATTAGCTCCGCTAGGGACTGGACAAAGAGCTCGGCAGGCAGCTCCGGTAGCGCCATTCGCTTGGCAGAACGCTGCAGTCTCGCCGCATTCATGTCAGGCCTAAAGGTCCAAATCGAGCCGTCTTCATGACGATAAGCCTTGATTCCCTCAAAAATCTCCTGGCCATAGTGAAGGACGGCCGAAGAGGGGTCCATCATTATCGGTCCGTAGGGAATCACCTGCGCTGAGTGCCAACCCTTGTCCTTTTCCCAGGTGATAACCACCTGGTGGTCGGTGAAGTGAGTGCCAAAAGTTGGGTTCGCAATGATGCGGTCGCGCTCTGAGGCAGCAAGGGGATTCTGGTTTACCGAAACCTGAAACTGCATTTTCTAAATTCTCTCCAGTATCGCTTTAGCGATTTCCGCTGTTCCGCCTGCAGGATTTGATTCTGCTAGGTAGTCGGAGACCGCATCTTCAATCTTCTTAGCTGCTGCCGAATGGCCAAGGGTTCTTGCCAGAAGTGCCGCGGAAAGGATTGCCGCGGTTGGATCAGCCAGGTTTTTTCCGGCGATGTCTGGAGCTGATCCATGAACGGGTTCGAACATGGAGGGATAAGCCCCTGTGGGGTTTAGGTTAGCGGAAGCGGCCAGCCCAATGCCACCTGATATTGCAGCTGCGAGGTCGGTGATTATGTCACCGAAGAGGTTGTCGGTAACAATCACATCGAAGCGCTCTGGGCTATTGACCATGTGAATAGTCGCGGCATCGATGTGCATGTAGTCGTGGGTTACCTGGGGAAATTCTTTTGCAACTTCTTCGACTACCCGAAGCCAAAGCTTTCCAGCGTGGACAAGCACGTTGGTCTTGTGGACCAGGGTGAGCTTTTTGCGCTCGCGCGTGTTTGCAAGTTCAAACGCATAGCGAACTGCCCTCGATACTCCGTGGTAGGTGTTTACCGAAACCTCGTTGGCCAGCTCATGCTCACTGCCTACACGCAAAGCCCCACCATTGCCTACGTAAGGACCCTCGGTCCCCTCGCGAACGACAACGAAATCAATCTCTGGGGCACCTGCTAGGACCGAGCTCACACCTTGAAAGAGCTTGGTGGGGCGGAGGTTTATGTGATGGTCAAATGCAAACCTAAGCTTCAACAGCAGCCCGCGCTCTAGGACGCCGGAGGGAACCCTTGGATCCCCGATGGCACCTAGCAATATCGCGTCATGGCTTCTTAGCTGAGCAAGGTCCTCATCGGTCAATACCTCGCCACCTGCTAGGTAGCGATTAGCTCCGAGGTCGTAAGTTTTTGTCGCAACGGTTACGCCTTCGAGGGCCTTCTCTAGGGCTTCAAGGGCAACGCTGGTCACCTCAGGACCAATGCCGTCTCCGGGGATGACAGCCAGATTTAGCGTGCTCAAGATTGCCTCACAATTTTCTGTGACAACCCTATTCGCTTTTGCCTACCCTTGCCCTAAATTGCACGTCGATTGCCTCTCTCGGGCCATCTGGGGTTGAAACCTTACGAACTCTTTCGGTCACCCGGTAATTCAACCCGTTCGCCTCAGCCCACGACTTGAGATTCTCTGGATTGACGTTGAGTTCCGGCATTGGTGGGCCACCAAAACCCTCCTCGACGTTTCTAAGCGCGTGCCACACGCCAAAGATTTCACCCTGACTAACTTGCGAAAGCCCGTTGTCTAGCGCCTGGCTCAACTCACTCCAGGGAAGTTGGAGGTAGCAAATCAAGAGAAGGCTTGGAGCTAGTTGAAACTTTGCCGTCTTGGCGTCTGCGTGAGTGGCTATTGACCTATCGGCAACTCCCAGCTGGTTAGCGCGCTCGAGGTACTTATCGAGAGCTACCTGGGAAAACTCAACGTTCTCGGTCTCCCACCCGCGCTGGGCAAACCAGAGCGCGTTGCGACCCTCGCCCCCTGCCAGATCGACGACATTGCCGGCTGGAAGATTGGCTAGCTCACTAACGACAAACTGATTTGGTTCGAGTGACCAAACGGTTTCCTGCTGCCGATAGCGGCGATCCCACTCAGCTGAGCTAATCGGTAACTACCTCTAGGCCGAGCTGGGTGCTGGCGTTTGCCACCGAACCACCGTTTACAAGCTCTCCTGTAAAGCCGATGCCTTCCATGAAGTCGATTGCCTGACCTGCCCGGTTTCCAGAGCGGCAGTAAATGTAGTAGTCGGCACTCTTGTCCAAGGTCTCAAGCTGTGCGGCAAAGTCACTGTCAGCAATACCCATGCGAACTGCACCTGCCAGGTGGCCTGAATTCCATTCCTCTGGGGTGCGGACGTCGATGATTGCTGCGTAGTCCTGTGGGTTCATTTCTTCCGGTGCACATCCTGTTAGGCCGAATACGGCGACTAGGGCAATTATGCCAGCGGCAAGAGTCTTCAAAAGCTTCACGGTGGTTCCTTTCCAGATACCCCCTAGGGTATGTGCTATAGTCAAGTAAGTCAAGTTCGAATGGAGCGTGTTATGGAGATTCCAGCACCGGAGATCGACTCTGTAAAGAAGCGTCTTGCAAGGGCCCAGGGCCAGCTAGGCGGAATTATCAAAATGCTCGAGGAGGGTCGTGAGTGCACAGATGTACTGACCCAGCTCGCAGCGGCAAACTCTGCGATTAGTCGCGCTGCGTTTTCCCTCATCGCCTCCGGCATCGCAAACTGCGCGTCAAACGAAGAGGGCGATGCTGACCGGGCAAAACTTGAAAAAGCTTTCCTTTCACTGAGCTAGGAAGAAATAAATGAAGGTAGTAATCGTTGGTGGTGTCGCGGGCGGAATGTCCACCGCCACCAGGCTGAGAAGGCTCCGTGAGGATGCCGAGATCATTGTCTTTGAGCAGGGGCCACACGTCTCCTATGCAAACTGCGGTTTGCCGTATCACATTGGTGAGGTCATCCCCGCCGAGAAGGACCTACTGCTGCAGACTCCTAAGTCCTTAAGTGATCGCTTTCGCCTCGACGTCAGGGTTCACTCGCGGGTAGTTGGAATCGACCGTGACTCCAAGACGGTGAGCGTAAAAAACCTCGAAACCGGAGAGGAATATCTCGAGAGCTTTGATTCTCTGGTGCTCTCAACAGGCGCTAAGCCGCGGATGGTTCCGATACCGGGACTCGAGCGTGCCAAAGTCCTAAGGGACGTCCAGGATGCAGTTGAAATAAAGCAGCTGGTGGACGAAAAGCAGATCTCCTCGGCAGCAATTATTGGTGCGGGCTTTATCGGTGTCGAACTTGCTGAGAACCTTCAAGAGCGAGGCATTGACACCACAATCGTCGAGTTCAGAGAGAACATCCTCCCCCAGTTTGATCCAGAGATGATCGAGCCGCTTCAGGCGACGCTCGTTGAGCACGGTATCAAGCTTGCTCTGAGCGCAGAGACCGAGGAGGTCCTCGAAGACACTCTCAGGCTCAAGGACGGCAGAGTAATACCCGCCGACCTCGTGGTCGCCGCAATCGGTGTCGTAGCGGACCATCAGCTTGCAGTTGACGCTGGGTTAGAGATCGGCAAAGCCGGAGGTATTGCCGTAAACGAGCAGATGCAGACCTCGGATCCCAACATCTATGCCGTTGGAGATGCTGCCGAAAAGACAAGCCTGCTAACAGGCGAGTCTCAAATGATCTGGCTTGCAAACCTCGCAAACCGCCACGGACGACTAGTTGCAGACGTAATTGCCGGCGAGAAGGTTGCGGCTAAAAGGTCAATCGGCACCGGCATCATCGGGGCATATGGCATGGCAGCTGCCCTAACTGGAATTACCGAGGGTCTTGCCCAGCGCATGAGCATTCCCCACAAAGTCATTCACCTTCACCCAGGTAGCCACGCAGGCTACTACCCAGGTAGTGAGCGCGTGAGCCTAAAGGTCTTGTTTGACCCAGATTCTGGCAAGCTGCTTGGTGCTCAGGGGATTGGCAAAGACGGTGTGGACAAGCGCATTGACGTCATTGCCACTGCCATCTACGCAGGACTGAGCGTGGACGATCTTATGAACCTGGAGCTTGCCTATGCACCGGCTTTTGGAAGCGCGAAAGACGCAATTAACCAAACCGGCTACGTGGGCAACAATGTCCTAGGCGGTAAGACCCCAACTATTCAGTGGCACGAGCTCGAGGACGCAATGCAGCAGGGAACTTTGCTGGTGGACGTTCGAACCCAAGACGAGAACTCGGCTGGGAGCATTCCTGGCTCCATACTGGTTCCCGTTGACACTCTGAGAGAAAACATCGAAGATCG
>OBNW01000024.1_pt1 | contig 21493 bp, 23 predicted proteins | sample 1498721 | NCBI WGS metagenome assembly OBNW01 (sample SAMEA3275575, study PRJEB22092) | marine metagenome | biome: ENVO:01000047, "MEDITERREAN SEA BIOME"; feature: ENVO:00002042, "SURFACE WATER"; material: ENVO:00002010, "SEA WATER" | collected 2014-06-21T12:11:00+00 | depth 0 m | reverse complement strand
TTTCGGGTGTTATGCCGGAGTGCGAGAAGACAATGCCGACATCGTCTTTGGTCATGAGCGCCGAAGAGGTGATTGCCTGGTGGTTGTCGGGAGAATCAAAAGCAAGAAAGCCAATGCGGTGAAGCTTTTGACGAAGATCTTGACTTGCTAGAGAGCTTGAGCCAAGGCCGAACAGCTCGATCCTCCTAGCCTCAGTGAGGGCGGTCACCACCGCTTCAACTTGCTCTAGGTCCAAGCTGGCACCGGTTTGCTGAATTGCCTCAACCTCGTGGAAGACGGTTTTCGCAATGACCTCCTGGAGCGAGTCATTTGGGTCAATCTCGTCCTTATCAATCGAGAAGTTCTCACGAGCAGCCCTTCTCTGCTCCGATGCGACCGATACGGCCAAACGGAAGTCCGTGAATGAGGTGTAGCCAATCTCGTCACAAAACCTCACCACTGAGGCGGTAGAGATTCCAACATGCTTAGCAAGCTCGGCAATTGTGCTGTTTGCCGCTTCTTCAGGCTTATCAAGCACGAAGTCTGCAATCTTCGCCTGGGCTGGTCGCATGCTCGGCTTCGACTGCGAAATTTTGGTAAATAGGTCAGCCATCATGCCTCCCTACCCACTCAGCAAAAGATACATACACCTCTGCCATTTGCTCTCTGGTTGTGTCGCATTGGAGGCGGTTAGTAAGTAGCACGCCACTAACCGATGTTTCTGGGTTCGTCATTGCGAGGGTTCCTGTGAAGCCAGAGTGAGAGAAGAAGTGAGATGCGCTCCCCAGCCGCCCCACATCTTGAAAGCGGAAACCAATTGCCTGCTCCCACTCGGAGCTTGCCGAAGGCGTGAAGAGCTGACGCCTGACACCGGCAGTGATCACAGCACTATCGCCACCGGCAAGAGCATCCAAAAACCTTGCCACCTGCGAAGAGTTAGCGAAAAGCCCGGCGTTGCCAGAAATGCCATCTAGAGCCCTTGCGCGAGGATCATGCACCTTCCCAGGTGGCACATCCTCCTTTGGCTCTTTGGCAGTCACAATTTCATACCGCTCGCCAGATGGATTGAAAACGGTTTCTTCAAGGCCCAGCGGGTCTAACAGTCTTGCTCTGAGGATTTGATCAAAGGTGGTGCCGTATTTCTGTTCGAGGCTCATTGCATACATCGAATAGCCGGTGCAGGAGTAGACAAGCTCCCCGCGCTGCTGTGGTGATGGAGCTAGTTCATACAACTTTGAGATTGTGCTTGCCCTTGTTGACTGCTCTTCCCACCAAGGTGGGAGTCCACTCACGTGAGTTAGTAGCTCACGCGAGGTGGTTTGAGAAAGCTCTGCTCCAACAGCAACCCAGTCACCGATTGGAGCATCCAGGTCAACCTCACCGGCATCGTGCAAGATACTTGCAAGTGTCGCCGTGTAAAGCTTTGTCACCGATGCCAGATCAAAGATGCTGTCAGGTGTCACAGGCGCTGCCTCTGCAGAGGCACTAAGGCGACCACCGTGCCCGGTTTCAATTACCTGACCTGAGTGCATGAGCGTGTACTGGTAGCCAGAAAAGCGGCCTTGTGGCTTTGGCCAGGTGTGCAATTCAAGTACCTCTTGAATCATCGGCATCTCCCCAGCCTCACGTTACATTTTGAGAAATAAAATTACATTTCGAATTTACTCCTCGAGTCCCTATTGGGCAACCCTTCGGCCGTTGTAATCACCACTTCTCTGACCCACCGAGCCCGGTAATTAACTCCTAGTTGACGGTGATTCAAAGGTTCTTGATCATCATTTGCAAACTTTTGGCGCGAACTGCGTCGTGTTTGAGAAATTGCGAGGTGAAGCCAGATTTCGCATGCATTTTTACCCAGGCCTATATTTCTCAGAACTAAAGTCTCGCCGCAGGGATATCGACTGAACCACCACCCGCCAGGCAACCTTCGAGAGTCCAAGTTGGCCGGCGGCTACAAAGCCAATTAGCAATTGCCAAAACCATTCCAGGAAGGCTCACTCGTAAAGCTCAGGTCTAGTAAAGCCTTGACAAAACCCCACCCCAAGCACTCCTAATACCCTCAAGCTCTAGCTTCGCTACACCCTGAATATCCACAGCCTGGTTCTCTTTGTCTGTGACACCAATTCTTAGAACTGGAACTCCTCTTGCCTCACAAAGTGCTTGGAACTTAACGTCATCTTCTCTGCCAACAGAGACAATGACTCTGGCCTGTGACTCAGAGAACATTGCTGCTGTGAGATCTAGGTTGTCTCTCTCCATGAGCTCTGTGAGCCAGAGTCTTGCTCCGACATTGAACCTCAGGCTTGCCTCCAAGATTGCAATACCCAGGCCGCCCTCAGAGATATCGTGGGCTGCCTCGATGAGGCCCTGCATTGCAGCGCCATGGAGGAGGTCCGCAAGCTCTTTCTCTTTCTTGAGGTCTACCTTCGGAGGCCTTCCCCCTAGGTGATCGTGAAGGTCTTTTGCCCATGCCGAACCATCTAGTTCGTCATAGGTGGTTCCAAGGAGATAGATGTTGTTGCCATCGTCTTGCCAACCCGAGGGGATTCTCCTGGCAACATCATCTATCACTCCCAGAACACCTACCACTGGGGTTGGGTAGATGGCAGTGTCGCCGGTTTGGTTATAGAAACTTACGTTGCCGCCAGTTACCGGAATACCTAGCTCTTGGCAGCCATCTGCCAAACCAGCCGTTGCTTGCTTGAACTGCCACATCACCTCTGGGTTCTCCGGGGAGCCAAAGTTGAGGCAGTTGGTGACGGCTCTTGGGACTGCTCCTGTGACGGCTACGTTTCTATAGGCCTCGGCAAGTGCTTGCCTAGCTCCCTCGTAGGGGTCTAGGTAGCAGTACTTGCCATTGGCATCTGTTGCTAGGGCAACACCGAGACCTGTTTCCTCGCTGATGCGGATCATGCCGCCATCGTCTGGCATGGCAAGTGCTGTGTTGCCCATGACGTATTTGTCATATTGGGCTGTGATCCAGGACTTGTCTGCGTGGTTGGGGCTGGAGATGAGCTCCATGAGCTGGGTGGCAACCTCGGTGGGGTTCTCAGCTCTTTTGAGAGTGCTTGAGGAGTCTGCGTTTAGGGCATCTTGGTATTTGGGGTATTCGACGGGTCTGTCATAGACCGGTCCATCGTGGGCAACAGTTCTTGGGGGCACATTGACGATCTCTTCGTGGCCCCAGTCGATGTAGAGGCGGTCCTCGTTTATGACCTCACCAAGTACTGAGTACTCGACCTCCCACTTGTTGACTATTTTTTCGAAGTCTTTGAGGTGCTTCTTGGGCACAATCGCACACATGCGCTCTTGGCTCTCGCTCATCAAGATCTCTTCGGGGGTGAGGCTCTCGTCTCTGAGCAGGACATTCTTTAGCTGCACCCGCATGCCCATGTTGCCGTTTGAGGCAAGCTCACTGGTTGCACATGAGATGCCGGCACCACCTAGGTCCTGGATGCCAGCAACCACTCCCGCCTGGAAGAGCTCGAGGCAGCACTCGATGAGTACCTTCTCGGCAAATGGGTCTCCGACCTGGACCGCTGGTCGCTTGGTTGGGCCCTCGTCACCAAAGGTCTCGGAGGCAAGTACGCTCACGCCACCAATGCCGTCGGCTCCGGTTCTTGCGCCAAAGAGAATTACCAGGTCGCCGGCATTGGTTGCCTTGGCGAGCTTGAGGTCTTCGTGCTTCAGAGAGCCAATCGAGAGGGCATTTACTAGCGGGTTGCCCTGGTAGACCTTGTCAAAGACAGTCTCGCCGCCAATGTTTGGAAGTCCTAGGCAGTTGCCATAGAAGCTAATGCCGTCTACTACGCCATGGACAACACGAGCGGTGTCGGGATCTTGTGGTGCTCCGAAGCGGAGCTGGTCCATGACCGCAACCGGTCTTGCGCCCATTGACAAGATGTCTCTTACGATGCCGCCAACACCGGTTGCTGCTCCCTGGAAGGGTTCAATGTATGACGGGTGGTTGTGGCTTTCGACCTTGAAGGTAACCGCTAGTCCCTCGCCAATGTCTACAACACCTGCGTTTTCGCCCATGCCCACCATGAGGTGCTTTTTCATCTCGTCGGTTACCTTCTCGCCAAACTGGCGGAGGTAGATCTTGGAGGACTTGTAGCTGCAGTGCTCAGACCACATCACCGAATACATCGCAAGCTCTGACGATGTTGGCCTGCGGCCAAGGATCTCTCTAATGCTTTGGTATTCGTCCTCTTTGAGGCCGAGTTCTTTCCAGGGCTGCTCTTTGTCTGGTTCTTGTTGTGCGTTCTCTACGGTGTCGACGCCCGATGGTGATTTCTTCTTCTTTAGCATCAGCTATTCACCAAAGCCTTCAGCGCGCTTTGGAAGAACTTCAGGCCGTCGATGCCGCTTCTGGTTGCAACGGGGGTGTCTGGGCCAAAGCCGGGCTCGACGGCGTGCTCTGGGTGTGGCATGAGGCCAACTACGTTGCCGCGCTCATTGGTGAGTCCTGCAATGTCGTTCATGGAGCCGTTGGGGTTTATCTCTAGGTAGCGGAAGACCACCCTGTTCTCTTCCTCGAGCATCTTGAGGGTGTCCTGGGTTGCTATGTAGCCGCCCTCGCCGTTCTTTAGAGGAATGGTGATCTCCTCGTCTTTTTCGAAGAGGTTGGTCCATGCGGTTTGGTTGTTCTCAACCTTGAGTTTTTGGTCCCTGCAGATGAAGTGCTGGTGTTCGTTTCTAATCAGTCCTCCGGGGAGGAGGTGAGACTCAACGAGCACCTGGAAGCCGTTGCAGATGCCCAGCACGGGCAGGCCCTGCTGGGCCTTCTTGATTACCTCTTTGGTTGCTGGGGCTTTGGCAGCGATTGCTCCGCAGCGGAGGTAGTCGCCATAGGAGAAGCCTCCGGGGAGGACGACCGCGTCTACTTTTTTGAGGTCGTCGTCAGCGTGCCAGAGGGGGACTGGCGTGCCGCCAGCTAGGCGGATGGCCCGCTGGGCATCGCGGTCGTCTAGGGTGCCGGGGTAGGTAATGACGCCTATGCGCATTAGTTCTCTACCGTTACCGCTACCACGTCCTCAATGACGTCGTTTGATAAAAACTCTTTGGCCTGCTTCTTGGCATCTTCTAGGTCTTTGTCGGTAACTTCTCTGTCGAAGTGAAGCTCAATGCGTTTGCCAATGCGCACACCGGAGATGTCCTTGTTCCCGCCCCTGACCAGCGCATTGGCAACTGCCTTGCCCTGGGGGTCAAGTAGATCTTGCTTGGGCATGATCTCAACGATGATTTTTGGCACTTCTACCCTTCGGTTTGCTGGGTTTCCAGTTTCGGGATGGACGTCTGTTGCCGGCAGCGATGCTCGGAATGGCTCTAGTTTAGTTGGCCTTAGCCATCTTCTTTACTGCCACTCCTTGGTGAGACCTTATTTGAGGAAGCGCTTATCAACATGAACGAAAAATCCCGACTTCTCCACAGATTGATCTATGGCAATAGTGGTATCACTTTGATACTGTTATGGTCATGGCTATGACATTAAGACTCACTAATGAACAAGACGCGGTTCTTGAAAACATCGCAAGAGAGCTCGGCTGCTCAAAGCAGCAAGCCGCAATTCGAGCAATTGAGGCGTTTGATGCGAAGACTCATCGCAGCAAGCAGATTGAAGAAATAACTCGGCTGGTGCTGAAGCGCGATAAGGAGCTGTTAGACCGCTTGGCGGACTCCTAATGCAGTACCTATCGCTTGAGGACGCTCTTCAGCAGATCGCAATCGCAGGCTTCTACGTAAAGGACGCTGGCCTGCTCGATTCAGCTTTGGCTAGGCCCCAAACTTCGGTTTTTGGTGAAGATGCCTACCCAACACTCGAGGTCAAGGCTGCAGCAATGACCCACTCAGTAATTAAGAACCACCCGATGGTTGATGGAAACAAGCGAACTTCGTGGTTCTTGTTGAACGCTTTTCTCTACATCAACGGATATCTCCTGGAAATGTCTACTGAAGAAGGGCTCGAGTTCACCCTCGGCGTAGCTACTGATCAGTTATCTCTTGAACAAGCGGCCGAGAAAATCAGGTCACACATGAGAGCAATTAGCTAGCGAGCAAAACTCTCAATCGGTGGGCAAGTGCAAGTGAGGTTCCTGTCACCAAACACCCCATCGATCCTTCGAACCGGTGGCCAGTACTTGCTTCTGCGCTGGCTGTCGGTTGGGAAGACCGCTTCTTCTCGGCTGTAGGGGTGGGCCCACTCGCCGGTTAGGTGACTGGCGGTGTGCGGGGCATTCACAAGCGGGTTGTCATCTTGTGGCCATTGACCGTCCTGAACCTTTTGAGCCTCTGCCCTGATTGCGAGCATGGCGCTTATGAACCGCTCTAGCTCCTCCATCGGCTCCGACTCAGTTGGCTCAATCATTAGCGTTCCCGCTACAGGGAAGCTCATGGTTGGAGCGTGGAAGCCGTAGTCAACGAGCCTCTTTGCAACATCGTCATTTGAGATGCCGGCATCCTTTTGCAGCGGGCGGATGTCGATGATTGCCTCGTGGGCAATAAGGCCGTTTTTGCCGGTGTAGAGAAGTGGGTAGGCATCTGAGAGCTTCTTGGCAACGTAGTTGGCACTCAATACCGCAACCGCAGTTGCATCCTGCAGACCACCAGAGCCCATCATTTGGATGTAGGCCCAGGAGATGGGGAGAATGCTTGGCGAACCAAACGGTGCTGCTGACACTGGTCCATAGTTTGGAAGTTCAGCCTGCGCCATGGAGTGACCAGGGAGGAACTGGGCTAGGTGTGGCCTTGCAACCACCGGTCCGACTCCTGGGCCACCACCTCCGTGAGGGATGCAGAAGGTCTTGTGGAGGTTGAGGTGGCTTACATCTCCGCCAAACTCACCAAACTTTGCGTATCCAACCACCGCGTTGGTGTTTGCTCCGTCGATGTAGACCTGACCACCGGCTGCGTGAACGAGGTCACAGATCTCCACCACGGCCTCCTCATAGACGCCGTGGGTGGAGGGGTAGGTGATCATGAGAGCTGCCAGGGTGTCTGCAAACTCTGCAATCTTTTGCTTTAGATCTAGGACATCGACATTGCCGTCGTTGTCGCAACCCACCACCACTACCTCGAGCCCTGCGAGCACGGCGCTCGCGGCATTGGTGCCGTGGGCAGAAGATGGAATTAGGCAGATGTTTCTCTGGAAGTCTCCCCTGGAGCGGTGGTAGCCGCGGATTGCCATGAGGCCTGCTAGCTCGCCCTGGCTTCCAGCGTTTGGCTGCAGCGAAACTGCTTCGTAGCCGGTGATGTCACTAAGCCAGCTGGTTAGCTCGTCGATTAGTTCTAGGTAACCCTGGGTGTCCTCGGCTGGGGCAAAGGGGTGAAGAGAGGCAAACTCTGGCCAGGTAACAGCCTCCATCTCAGTTACAGAATTGAGCTTCATGGTGCAGGAGCCCAGCGGAATCATGCCTCGATCTAGCGCGTAGTCAAAGTCTGCAAGCTTCTTTAGATACCTCAGCATCGCGGTCTCTGAGTGGTGGGTGTTAAATACCGGGTGCTCGAGATACCCGCTCTCGCGGTGGTTTCTAAGTCTGTCTTGCGCATCCTCTGGCTTTGGAGCTCTTGCGCCAAAGGCGCTTGCCAGCTCGGCTAGGTGCTGCCAGCTCGTGCTCTCGTCTAGAGAGATGCCAAGGGTCTGCTCGTCTACTTTGAGGACAGTCAGGTCCTTGGCCCTGGCGGCCTCGTAGAACTTGGTTGCGTCGGTGTCAACAAGCCGGATGGTGTCGAAGAAGCTCTCGTGCTGGATAGTGAAGCCAACCTCGGTTAGCACCTTGGCAAGGGCAGTTGCCTTGTCGTGGATCTCTTTGGCGATTGCCTTGAGGTCCTCAGGTCCGTGGTAGACGGCATACATTCCCGCCATTACAGCAAGCAGCACCTGGGCGGTGCAGATGTTACTGGTGGCACGCTCACGCCTGATGTGCTGCTCCCTGGTTTGCAGGGTAAGTCTGTAGGCAGGGGCGCCCTCGGCATCGACCGAGACGCCAACGAGCCTTCCTGGCATGGTGCGCTCGAGTTTGTCGCGCACTGCCAGGTAGCCAGCGTGAGGACCACCAAAGCCCATTGGGACCCCAAAGCGCTGGGTGGTGCCGCAGACCACGTCCGCACCCTTCTCACCCGGAGGGGTGATCAGGGTAAGTGCCATGAGGTCTGCTGCGGCAATTGCCAGTCCGCCAAACTCGTGGACCTTTGCAAACAGGTTGTCAAAGTCGATGATTCGTCCCGAGGCTCCCGGGTACTGAATGACAGCACCAAAGCACTCTTCGTCTAGCTCTTCTGGCTTTGCGGCATCGAAGTACTTGATGACGATGCCCATGGGCTCCGCCCTGTGCTCGAGGAGCTGTTTGGTCTGGGGGAACATGTCGCTGTCGACGAAGAAGATGTCGCTGTTGCTGTCTGCGCTTCGCCTTGCAACCAGCATGGCCTCCACAACAGCCGTTGACTCATCGAGCATGGAGGCGTTTGCGGTCTTCATGCCGGTTAGGTCTGTGACCATGGTCTGGAAGTTAATGATTGCCTCTAGACGACCCTGGGAGATCTCGGGCTGGTATGGGGTGTAGGCGGTATACCAGCTTGGGTTCTCTAGAACGTTGCGCTTGATGACTCCCGGGGTTCTGGTTCCGTAGTAGCCCAGACCGATAAAGCTCTGAGTAATTCGGTTCTTCGAACCAATTTCTCTTAGCCGCTCTAGCGCATCGTCTTCGCTGATGGCATCCGGCAGCTTGCTGTCGCCCTCAAACTTGATGGCGTCCGGCAGCGCCTTCTCCATGAGATCGCTGAGGCTTTCAAGCCCGAGGTAATCGAGCATGGCCTTTTGCTCAGTGGCATCGGGGCCGATGTGGCGGAAACGAAACTGATGATGGTCAGCTAGCAATTACTCTCCAATGAAGGCGTCGTACTCGGAGCTAGAAAGCAGATCCGGTAACTGGGTAAAACGAATTTTAACCAGCCAGCCTTCCCCAAACGGGTCATCATTTATCGTTTCGGGAGATCCGCTTAGCGAATCGTTAGCTTCGACGACCTCGCCGTCCATTGGGGCATAGAGTTCGCCAACGCTCTTGGTCGACTCAATCTCGCCGCAAATCTTCATGTGGGTGGTGGAGGAACCGACCTTCGGAAGGTCGACATAGACAATTTCGCCGAGGGCATCTGCCGCGTACTTGGTAATGCCGATGGTCGCCACATCACCTTCGACGCGGACCCACTCGTGCTCTTTGGTGTACTGCAGCTCAGCCGGATTTGACATCTCTATCTCCTATAAAACGGAAGCTCAACTACCTCGTAGCCGATCCTCGTGCCCCTTACATCTGCCTCTAGTTTGCTACCAATTTCAAGCTCCAGTGAACCATCTAGATAAGCCATTGCCACTGGGTAGCCAAGGGTTGGCGAAAGCGCACCCGAGGTGACCTGGCCAATGGGGTTCTCGCCACCTGGCAGATAGATCTCATACTCCGCTCTGGCAGCGCGTTTCCCCTCGCCCTTGAGCCCGTAGAGCTTCCAGTTCTTTTGAGTCTTTAGCTCCTCAAGGGCGACCTTCCCAACGAAGTCATCCTTGTCTAGGGCCACGACTCTGCCAAGGCCAGCCTCAAAGGGGTTTACATCCAGTGTGAGCTCGTGGCCATAGAGGGGCATGCCCGCCTCTAGTCTCAGGGTGTCCCTGGCTGCTAGGCCGCAGACCCTAACCTCTTCTCTTACTGCCAGTGCGCGGAAGATCTTTAGCGCTTCGGTGTCGGGGATAAAAATCTCGAAGCCATCCTCGCCGGTGTAGCCGGTGCGGGCCAAAAGCACCTCGGTTTGACCAATCTTGCCGCTGGCTATCGAGTAGTAGGGAAGTGGTTCTAGGTCAACATCTACAAACTCGTTTAGCACGGAAGTTGCCTTGGGTCCCTGAAGGGCTAAAAGCACCCACTGTTCAGACTCGTCGGTTACCTCAACCTCAAAGTGCTCGGCAGCATTTAGAAGCTGAACCAGCACTGCGTGACGGTTACCGGCATTTGCGACGATTAGGTACTCGTCACTTTGGATTCTGTAGACGATCAGGTCGTCAATCACCTTGCCGTCTGCGTTGCAGATCATGGTGTATTTGGCTTTGCCATCTTTCATGCCGCTGAGCTTTGAAACCAGGGCGTAGTCGAGAAGCTCTGCGGCCTCTCCCTTGATGCGGATCTCTCCCATGTGGCTGATGTCAAACAGTCCCGCTGAGTTTCTTACGGCGTGATGCTCGTCCAGGTCAGAGCCATACCGCACGGGCATCTCCCAGCCCCCGAAGTCGGTGAAGGCTGCACCCATACCCTGGTGTTCGTCAAACAGCGGTGTTCTAAGCACAGAACAACCCTAATTGTTATTGCTGGTCAGTTTCTCCGCGAGTAGGCCGTAGCGCTCGGCCGTGAGTCTTACGATCTCCTCAGGCAAACTCGGAGGCTCGGAGACCTTGTCCCAGTTTTTCTCAAGCCAATTGCGGACAATTTGTTTGTCAAAGCTTTGGTCGCGGTTGCCGCTCTCCCACTCTGTCTTGTCCCAGTATCTGGAGCTGTCAGGGGTTAGGACCTCGTCACCGAGGGTGAGCATGTTGGTTCTGGGATCGTTGCCAAACTCGAACTTGGTGTCTGCGAGTATTAGCCCCGCCCTCTCGGCAAGAGAAGAAGCTTTGATGAAGATCTCTATGCTGCTGTCTCTCAGCCGCTCCGCAATCTCGCTACCGACGAGGTCAACCACCTGCTCGAAGCTGATGTTCTCGTCCTTTTCGCCCTGGGGCGCTTTGTAGGCGGGGGTAAAAATAGGGTGGGGTAAGCGGTCACCATTTTGCAGTCCCTCAGGCAGCTCAATGCCACAGACCTTGCCAGTCTCAAGGTATTCCTTGTGTCCCGAGCCGGACAGATAGCCCCGCACCACGCACTCCACCGGGTACATCTCCAGCTTGCGGGCGATTACCGCCCTGTCCCTAACCTGCTCTGGGACCTCGAGTTCGCTCGATAGGTGGTTTGGAATATCCAACCTTTCAAACCACCAAGAGCTGACCTCGGTCAGGTTCTTCCCCTTGCCGGGGATGTCAGGGGTGTGAATGTGATCGAAGGCGCTGATGCGGTCACTTGCGACTATGAGCACCAGGTGAGAAAACTCTTCGTCCTCGGGCTCGAAGAGCTCTCGAACCTTGCCCGAGTAGATGTGCTTGAATCCCGGCAGCTCCATCTAGCTAATACCTGCCGCGATGTCGTTGCGATAGTGGCCGCCCTCCAGCGAGATACGGCTAATACCTTCATAGGCAAGGGTCCTCGCCTCCTGGAAACTGTCTCCGCAGCCAACCACCGAGAGCACCCTGCCGACTTTTCCTGCCTTGCAGACCTCTACGTCCTCAATGCTCTGTGCCGACTCGATGCCGGTGACCTCACGGTATTCGGCTGTCGCGGTTGGGTAGCCCTCGGAAGCCAGCACAACTGTTACCGCTTTGCGCTTCGAGAACTCAGCTGAGGGGCCAACGTCGAGCTTTCCGGTTGCTGCCCTCATGAGCAGTTCCGCAAGGTTGCTGGTGAGCCTGCGAAGCACAACCTGGGTCTCGGGGTCTCCAAACCTTGCGTTGAACTCGATGACTCTTAGCCCGCGATCGGTAACAATGAGCCCGCAGTAGAGCAGGCCAACAAATTCGGTTCCTCTGCGAGCCAGCTCATTGATTACAGGCTGCGCTACCCGCTCTGTGACCTCATCGACAAAACCCTCGGGGAGCCAGGGGATTGGTGAGTAGGCACCCATGCCACCGGTGTTGGGGCCCTCGTCACCCTCAAAAGCTCGCTTGTAGTCCTGAGCGGGAGATAGCGGCATGACGCTCTTGCCATCTGCCAGGAAGAACAGACTCACCTCTCTGCCGTCTAGGAACTCTTCAACCAGAACTCCACCAGAGATGTAGGCGCCGGCATGCTCTAGGGCAGCTGATCTGTCGCCGGTGACGATAACGCCCTTGCCGGCTGCCAGACCATCTGCTTTTACTACATATGGGGCACCAAACTGGTCGAGGGCATTTTCGACCTCCTCCATGGTGGTGCACTGGTGGGCCATGCCGGTTGGTACATCGGCTGCGGCCATTACCTCTTTGGCAAAGTTTTTTGAACCCTCTAGTTGGGCGGCATCTTGATTGGGCCCAAAGACTGCGACTCCCTGCTCCCTTAGGGCATCTGCCACACCTGCAACCAGTGGAGCCTCTGGGCCGATTACAACCAGGTCCACGCGCTCCTCAAGAGCAAGCTTTACCACCTCAAGACGGTCAACCTGATCAACGTCCCGGGTTTCGACCTCTTTGGCTATGCCCTCGTTGCCCGGGGCACAAACTATGTTCTCGGAAGGGGTGCCGGTGCGAATGAGGGACTTTATGATGGCGTGCTCTCTTGCGCCAGAGCCAATGACGAGGATTCTCACCCTCGCGAGTTTACCGCCCTAGTTCTCCAGTATCTCCAGGGCGATTATGTAGACAACCTTGCCCTCGCGCTTACCCACTGCGACTAGTTCGGCCGCGTTATCAAATGGTCGATAGACGATCCTCAATCTGGAGTTGTGCCCTGTTCGAATTGATCTGCACATCGAGAGGCCACCTCTCAGGGGCTTGCCGATGGCTTCGGGAGCGCGTTCGATCCGACGCATCGTTCTCGTGACGACTCGACCTTCCGATGGATCTAGAGACAACAGCATTCTTCGATACTCAGGTCGCAGTATGAGTCTCAATCGAGGTCCTCCCTCGAAATATTCATTTCTGCAAGCAACTCATCGAAGGTGTATCTCGTGCCATCGTCGGTTGCATCTGATCGCCTGACGGTCACTACTGTCTGCGCGTAGTCGATGATGTCTGTCCACTCACCCTCGTCCAGGTCTTTGTGCCAGACGTTAGATAGTTCTGCTATGGCAAGGTAGAGCTCTACATCCATCAAGACCGCTGCCGGCTTGTTGTGGCGCATCACAATCTGCGTCTTGCCTTCTTGTGCCTTGGAGACAATCTGTGACGCTTTGTTTGCAAGGTCGGTAACTGAAACCATGTTTTCTAGCTGCTCTCTTCTCATTTTCACCTCCCTTCTTAGGTATTTGAATACCCATAAAAATACCTAAGACGAGGGTTTATTGGCAACAGTCTCGTCTGGCTTTTCGTCGGCACCTTGCCAGTCGGAGCCTTGTGTTTGTAAGAGGCAGGTGTCTGGGGATGTGGATAATTGCTCTATGGGCAAAAGGCAGATCAGCAACGAGGTCGGGATCAGCGCCCTCGACTCCGGTGATGTGCCGATGAGTGTTAGGTATTTGCTCCAGCTGATCGAGAATGAGTCTCCAGGGGGAGCCGTGGAACTCAGAGTTCCGCCGTTCGGGGCAATTCAGTGCCTCGAGGGTCTTGATCACCGCAGAGGCACACCACCAAATGTCATTGAGATGGCCCCAGAGGTCTTTCTTGGACTCTGCCTAGGGAAGCTCAAGTGGGAGTCTGCTCACTCCACTGGTCAAGTTCTGGCCTCGGGCACTCTTGCGAGCGAGGCTGCGAAGCTATTTCCGGTTCAGTTAGGCAACTAGCGGTATTGCTGCCTAAGGTTTGCTGGTTTAATTGGACCGTGGCCGAGAACGAAGAAATTGAAATCCGCAGAGCACCAAAGGTGCTCCCCTGGATGTTCACCGGCAGTGCTCTCGGTGTTTTGATCGCGGTAGTTATTTTTGCCATTGCACCGGATAACGCCGATGTTCCTCAGAACTTCTTTGGACTTCTCATGATCGCTCTTGGTTCCTTGGGGCTCGGGCTTGGGGTTTTGGTAGCCATAATCTTTGACCTTGTATCGTCCAGAAGAGCCAAGCGGGCGATAGCCAATAGGGTTACAGAGTGATACGCGGGGACGGGCTTCTAAATCACGACATCATGCCGGGCGAAAAAGGCCCGCAGGACAAATGCGGAGTCTTCGGCGTTTGGGCCGAGGGTGAAGAGGTTGCAAAGCTCGCCTACTTCGGGCTCTACGCTCTCCAGCACCGAGGTCAGGAATCTGCAGGAATTGCAACGGCAAACGGCGAAAAGATCCTGGTCTTCAAAGACATGGGCCTGGTCTCTCAGGTTTTTAACGAGGCCGCTCTTGAATCCCTAGAGGGACACATTGCAGTTGGCCACACCAGGTATTCAACGACCGGTGCCTCACACTGGAAAAATGCGCAGCCGACTCTCGGTCGCACCGCCTACGGCACGGTGGCGCTGGGTCACAACGGCAACCTCACAAACACCTCTGAGCTTCTCGAGCTGTTGCAGCAGCGCTACCCAAAGCACGAGGGTGAGCTAAGGGGAGGTAACACCACCGACACCGCCGTGCTGACGGCCTTGCTCTCGGGAAATGAGGACAGCTCCCTAGAGGCCACCGCACTTGAGCTATTGCCGCTTGTGAAGGGCGCCTATTGCCTGGTGTTTATGGATGAGGGAACCCTCTATGCCGCTCGCGATCCACAGGGCGTGAGGCCGCTGGTTTTGGGAAGGCTCGAGCGCGGCTGGGTCGTGGCATCAGAGTCTGCAGCGCTGGATATTGTTGGTGCCAGCTATGTCCGTGAGGTTGAGCCTGGCGAACTGATTGCTATTGACCAAAACGGACTGAGGTCGTCAAGGTTTGCTGAAACCAAGCGGGCCGGCTGCGTATTTGAGTATGTCTATTTGGCCCGCCCCGACACTTCCATTAACGGCCGGGTTGTCTATGAGTCGCGGGTTGAGATGGGTAGGACACTGGCCAAGGAGTTCCCGGTTGAGGCAGACCTTGTGATGCCAACGCCAGAATCCGGAACCCCTGCCGCAATTGGTTTTAGCGAGCAGAGCGGCATCCCCTTTGGCCACGGACTGGTAAAAAACGCCTATGTCGGTAGAACCTTTATTCAGCCCTCCCAGACCATTCGCCAGCTGGGTATCAGGCTCAAGCTCAATCCCCTCAGAGAGGTGATTGCAGGCAAGAGGCTGGTTGTGGTGGACGACTCCATCGTTCGCGGCAACACCCAGCGGGCTCTGGTGAAGATGCTCAAGGAGGCCGGAGCTGCTGAGGTTCACGTCCGCATTTCTAGCCCTCCGATCACCTGGCCCTGCTTCTATGGGATCGACTTTGCCTCTAGGGCTGAGCTGATTGCCTCCGGGCTTGTTCCGGACGAGGTGAGGCAATCAATTGGCGCAGACTCCCTTGGCTATCTCTCCAAGGACGGCATGATTGCCGCCACCAACCAAAAGCCAGATTCGCTCTGCACAGCATGCTTCACCGGTGAGTACCCAATAGAGCTCCCGGCTGCCGAGTCGCTGGGTAAGAACATGCTTGAAAGAGGCGTGGCGACAATCAAAGAAGAGAAGCACGTACACGTAGATGACTAACCCATACGCCTCATCCGGTGTTGACACCGAGGCCGGTGACAAGGCCGTAGAGCTCATGAAGCAGGCGGTGAGTGCCACTCACAACAACCTGGTTCTTGGCGGCTTTGGCGGCTTTGCGGGCATGGTTGATGTGGGGTTCTTGAAGAACTATCAGCACCCCATCCTGGCTACCTCAACCGACGGGGTTGGCACCAAAGTTGCCATCGCCCAGGCGATTGACAAGCACGACACCATCGGTCAAGACCTTGTTGGCATGGTGGTCGATGACATTGTCGTAACCGGTGCGAAGAGCCTTTTCATGACCGACTACATAGCCTGCGGCAAGCTTGTCCCGAGCCGGATCGCGGACATAGTCCGCGGCATTGCCGAGGCCTGCAAGCAGGTCGACGTTGCTCTTGTGGGAGGCGAGACCGCTGAGCACCCCGGGCTTTTAGGTGAGGACGAATACGACGTTGCTGGAGCTGCGACCGGAGTTGTAGAAAAAAGCAAGATCCTCTCTAGCGACAAGGTTGAGGTCGGCGATGTTGTTCTAGGTCTTGCATCTTCAGGACTCCACTCCAATGGCTACTCGCTGGTCCGGAAGATTGTTGCCGACAAAGGTCTCGGCTATAAAGACCACGTTGCTGAGTTTTCGACCACCTTGGGTGAGAAGCTCTTGGAGCCAACCCGGCTTTACAGCGGGGTGCTCAATACTGTGCTCGAGAAATTTGATGGGCAGATTGCGACCATGAGCCACATCACCGGAGGCGGCATCGCGGCAAATCTTTCGAGGGTGCTGCCCGAGACTGTTTCGCTCGATGTCGACCGCAGCACCTGGAGTCCCGATGATGTCTTTAGGGTTTTGGCCGGTTGGGCCGGGCACAATCTCAAAGACCTTGAGAGCACCTGGAACCTAGGACTTGGCTTCGCACTCGTTGTTAGAAAGTCCAGTGCCCAAGAGATCGCAAAGCTGATTTCCAATAGTGGTATTCACTCTTGGCAGCTCGGGGTGATTGAATCCACAGCTTGTGATGCCGAGGCCGAGGGCTACACCACCAATGCCAAGGGTGTTGCTGGTGGGGCTGTGCGTCTAATTGGTGACTATGCGCAATAGGGCAGCTGTTGGGGTAGGTGTTGCCGGGATTGTGGTGGCCATCGGAGCGTTCCTGTTGGGGCTCATAAGCGGTGCGGAGTCTGCGACGGTGAGCGTGGTGAGGGACACTCCTAATGTGCACTGCTACCAGGACACCTCACCGGACCAGTTCACCGAGCAGCACACTCAGACCAAGGTTCTTGCCTGCCAAGTTGTTGGCATGACCAAGCAGGCCGCGGTTGACTATCTCGAGGCTGAGGGTAGGACTGTGAGGATTGCCTCTGAAGATGGCGAGTACTTTGCCCTGACCGAGGATTACCGAGACGACAGGGTGAACCTGGATATCTTGGTTGGCTTGGTCGTTGGGGCTAACGCCTGGTAGTTAGCGGTAGATCTCACGCCGGTGTCCAACCTGAACTACAAGAACTAGTAGTCGGCTGTTGTTCACCTCATAGACAACACGGTAGTCACCTACTCGAATTCTCAGCCCACTTTTCCCAACTAGTCGTTTGACCCCTGGAGGATAAGGGTTGTCGGCAAGCTTGAAGACTGCTTTCAGTATGCGCAGCCGAAGTCGTGAATCCAGATTCGCGAGCCGCTTTCTGGCTACAGCCTTGAACTTAACCTCATACTTCTTCGTCGGCAAGATTGTCTAACCCGAGCTCAGCAACGACTTGCTCGAAGGGTTTCCAATCACTCGGATCGCCCGGATTGAGCCTGTGCTCAAGAATTGCGACAGTGTCTTCTAGGTCCTCGACGTAATCCAGAAACTCTTCGTATTTCATAGCGTCGACCATAACCGCGGCAGGTTTTCCGTGCTTGTGGATTTCCACAGCCTCGGTTTTAGCTAGCGTGAGGACCTCGTGGAATTTGGCTCTCGCCTCTGCAGCTGAATATTTTGCCATGAGGCTATTGTACAAAAGTGTGTTAAGTTTTGTACAAAACTTACGAAGTTTCGGGAAGAGCTTCTACTGGTCTTCGTCGAGCTCTACCACGCGCTCGTCGTCTAGCGACGGCTCGTCGTCATCGGCCCAGCGATCAACAAAGTCTTCGTTTTCTTGGCCTGCTTTTTGACCCAGCTCAGCCTCGAGCGCTGAGTAGTCGGTTGATGGGCTGTAGTACTTCAGCTCGCGAGCAACCTTGGTGTTCTTTGCTTTTTGACGGCCACGCCCCATGGCGAGCCCCCTTTATCTCTCGTAGTCCTTGGCCACACGGCCTTGGAAACCTTTGGAAAACCTTGAGAAATGATAACAAAAACTACACAAAGCGCATGACAAGCATCATTGCCAACAGTGGCATGAGTGCGTTGATCACCAGAGTTAGAAACATCTGCACCAACCTGCCTCGGTGGTAGTAGTCAAAGCCCTCAGCAGATACGCCTGCAAATGTAGAGAGGCCTCCCGCGAGCCCTACCGATGCAATCACAAGCCAGTCCTGGGTTAGCGAACCCGAGTAGATGTATCCGACAAAGCCGCCGGCGAGAATGTTGACCGCGAAAAGTCCAAATGGCAACGCTCCGTGCCAGGAGATGATGGCGTAGCGAATAACCGCCCCGACACCGCCGGCAGCTCCGATCAGAAGAGTTAGAAGAACCGGGTTACTCATGCCCCACCTTCTTCGCTCTCCTTCTGCCCTGGTGCCAGCCGAAGGCATAGGTGGCTGGACCGATAAATAGCAACAGCGCGATTTCGGGAGACAGCCCCTGATTGTCAATAAATAGCGTTAGCGCGCTCATGGTGGTGAAGCCCCCGGCCAGGCCGGTGCCAAAGAAGGCTTTTCTTTTCTCGCTTGCGAAAATCGGGTGTCTTGCGGTGAGCCCCAAAAAGTAGCTGCCGACCAGGTTCACAAACCCAAGCGCGAGAAAGTCGGAGGTGGGGAACTCATAAGAAGAGCCGAATACTTCCCCGATTAGGTGACGCAGCATGGTTCCGATCGCGCCACCGACAAACACCATGCCAGCCATTCTCCAGTTGGCTAACACCCTTCAAACACTAGCGAATTTGGTAACTTGAAGGAGTGAACTTTGACGATAAGAACAACCTGGTTGTGGGTAGTTACTACCAAAACAACTACTCAGCTCAGGAGAACCAACAGTTCACCAAAGAGTTCGGAGCCATCACCGAGAAGATGATCTCTTGCCTTGACGAGGGGCTAGATCCCGAGCACGAGCAGATGCAGGATGCGGTCAGAGAGCACTACGAGTTTTGCCTGAGGTTTTGGACTCCAGATCGCGAGAGCTACAAGAACCTAGCCATGAGCTTTGCCCTGCCAACCGGCTATAACGAAGCCTACGATTCGCAGCGCGAGGGTCTAGGTAACTACATCTACCAGGCCGCAACCCACTTCGCAGACACCAACCTCTAGGCAGTCTCTTTAGACCTGGCCCCAAGTCTGAAGGTTGAGGCAAAGCCCAGAAGCAGGAAGATTGCGGCTGCAAAAGCCGCCCACTTCGCGCCATCTGTGAAGGCATCTCCGGCAGCCTCCTCGATGGACTGGGCTAGCTCCTGAGAGACCCCCTGAGCGGCAAGTCCCTCTGAAAGCTGCGGGATAGCGCCTCCAGCTGATTCGACGACTGCATCGACCAACATCACCTGCTGGGTTTGCGAAACCGCGAGTTCGTCCAGGCGATCTTCGAAGGAGGCCTGGGTTCCGGTAAAGAGCATGCTGCCAAGAACAGCAATACCCAGAGCCGAGCCAATCTGCCGAACTGTCGACTGCGAACCTGAGGCCTGTCCGGTTTGGGACATTGGGACATCGACCATGATGACTCCGGTGAGCTGAGCGGTTGCTAGCCCGATGCCGATGCCGTAGATGAATAGCAGTGGAGCAATAACTCCCCAACCGGCATCAACCGATGCCACAAGACCAATTCCCGCAACACCAATTAGCTCAAGCCCGACGCCAATCTGGACCGCTCTGGCAGGGGGAAGTTTTCCTGAGAGCGCCCCACCAATTCCCGATGCCATAAAGGCACCAGCTGCCAACCACAACAGCACAAGCCCGGAGCTTATTGGGCTCAGGCCGAGAACGTTTTGGAGCCAGAGCGGGATCGCAAAAAGCAGGCCAAACTCTCCAAGAGAAATGATCATCGCTGCAAGTGAACCGTTGCGGAACGAGGCGATGCTGAATAGCCCAAGGTCTAAAAGAACGCTCTTACCCTCGCGTTCACGCTTGCGCTCCCAGAGCACAAACATCACGCTGGTTATAACCGCAATGCCCAGAGCTACTGGAATCACGGAGATGCCATCCTCGGGCCAGACAAAGTCGCCAACAGCAAACTGGTTTTTTGGGTTTGGGGTGAGCCAGCCATAGACGCGACCTTCGATCAGGCCGAAGACCAGGGTGCCGAACATGACAATCGAGATTGCAGCACCTAACCAGTCAATGCCCTTGCGACCACCCTCGGCTTTTGATTCGGGGATTAGGTAGATGAGGCCGGCGAGAATCAGGATGCCCAAGGGCAGGTTGATCAAAAATGCCCAGCGCCAGGTGAAGTCAGTTGCTAGCCAGCCGCCAAGAACTGGACCAACGGCAACCATGCCGCCAATGGTCGCTCCCCAGACCGCGAATGCAATGCCGCGCTCTTTGCCCTGGAAGTTTGCGTTCACCAAAGACAGCGTGGTTGGCAGCACCATTGCGCCGCCAAAACCCTGCACCACCCGAGCGGCAATCATTTCACCGGCCGACTCTGTTGAACCCGCCCAGACCGAAGCAATGATGAATATGACAATTCCAATTAGCAGAAGCCGCTTGCGACCGATCTTGTCGGCGAGCGAGCCCCAAACCAGAAGTGTGGAGGCAAAGACCAGGACGTAGCTCTCCTGAACCCACTGCACCTCCGTGGAGGTTAGGGCGAGGTCCTCAATTACCTTCGGGAAGATGGTGTTGACGATGGTGCCGTCAATGATGACCAGAGAGATCGCCATCGAGATAAAGACGAGTCCGACCCAGCGGTTCTTAGTTTTCAATTGCTTTCCTTAGTTAGCCGGCTGCCAAGATCGCACACGCCGCGATGGCTAGAGCGATGCCGATGTTTTGGCTCAGAGCTATTCGCTCCTTTAAGAAGATTCTCGCGAGCAGGATTGTTCCCACCGGATAGAGCGAAGTTAGCACCGCGGCAACCGCCAGGGCTCCGCTTGAGGTTGCGATCATGAAAAAGACGTTTCCCGTTACATCACCGAGACCGGCCAATAGCACCAGCGGAAATACCGACTTTCCAAAAAGCTCTTTCTCCACAAACACCTTGGAGCGACCAGCCAGCATTAGACCAATCAGCCCACCGGCCAATAGCACCAGCCCGACCACTCGCATGACAACCAGCACCCCAAGCCCGCTGCCCTCGGGTGCCATGTCTAGAAACAGGAAGATTCCTGCGAAGCCAACTCCCGCTCCCACCGAATAGAGCGTTGCCCTGAGGGTCGGCAGCCGGACCGCATCTCCGGGGATAAACGCCACCAGCACCACCGCCACCAAAATCATGGCGATTGCAACCAGCGCGAACGCGCTGAGCTGCTGACCGGAGGCGACATCGAACAGCACCGGAATCATCGCCGACAAAACAGCCGTCAACGGACTAACAATGGAGATGGGGCCTAGGGCCAGCGCCGCATAGAGAAAGGTAATTGCGGCCGCGGAGCATATGCCCGCATAGATGCCGATCTGGATAACGCTCAGCTGATAGCTGGCGCCAAAAAACAGCGAGAGAAATACCGCGATGGTCAGTCCAAATACGAAGGCAACTGTGGTGACCGCCAGGGCCCTTACCTTCTTGGCGGCTATGGCTCCTACGAAGTCTGCGTAGCCATAAGAAAAGGCAGATAGCAAACCGAAGATGATGGTCACTATCTGCCTCTTTCTGGTGGCTCCGACCGGCGTCGATCCGGTGACCTAACGATTTTCAGTCGTTCGCTCTACCAACTGAGCTACAGAGCCTTGGAGCTTTCGCTCCCCATTCGCTTGCGCGACGCGACCCTGACGGGACTTGAACCCGCGACCTCCGCCGTGACAGGGCGGCGCGCTAACCAACTGCGCTACAGGGCCTTGCTATTAAATTATATGGTGACCCCAACGGGATTCGAACCCGTGCTACCGCCGTGAAA
>OBNW01000020.1_pt1 | contig 24103 bp, 19 predicted proteins | sample 1498721 | NCBI WGS metagenome assembly OBNW01 (sample SAMEA3275575, study PRJEB22092) | marine metagenome | biome: ENVO:01000047, "MEDITERREAN SEA BIOME"; feature: ENVO:00002042, "SURFACE WATER"; material: ENVO:00002010, "SEA WATER" | collected 2014-06-21T12:11:00+00 | depth 0 m | reverse complement strand
CAAACAAGATTTGGACTGTTGGAAAGACTAAAATGAAGAAAACGCAGTTAGGGTGAGCTGCCGGTATCTAATTGTTTCATCAGAATTCTGGAACTTACCGTAGGTTCAATTCTGAATACCAAGCACTCCCAGGGCGATTAAAAACATCATCCAGTGGTATCCCGCCAGTGCCAACGACACAGGTGACGACCCGAGGGAAACGGGCTTCGAATATTGTCAGAGCGGATCGCGCTCGACTTCGTCGTCCACTTTTGACCTCGATCGCCAACACACCAGACATCCCTGAGATGACAAAATCGACTTCGACAGCGCGCTCGCGCCAATAGCTGACCGTATGTTGAGTCTCGGTGGTATTGAGAATATGTGTACCGACTGAAGACTCGACTAAACGGCCCCATCGTTCGGGGTCGACTGTGCCCTCGGAATCTCGCAATTTCTGAAGATCAGGCACGCTTTGCGCAACTTGAATCGCTGCGTCAAACACTTGTAATTTTGGACTTGAGGCTTTGGTCCGAGCGATATCGCCTGCGTACTTTTCAAGTCCAGTGACCATCCAAGACGCACCGAGCAAATCCAGGTAATGGGACAAAGTGACGGTATTTCCTGCGTCCTGCAACTGCCCTAGCATTTTCTGATAGGAAAGAATCTGCCCCGAATACACTGAACCGAGTTGCATCAACCGTCGTAGCAACGCGGGTTTGTCAACGCGAGCCAGACCCAACACATCCCTCGATACAGTCGGCTCAATCACCGAATCAAGAATGTATTGCCGCCAACGCTCGGCATCGGAGATCAACACTGACGGCCCCGGATATCCTCCGAAGCATAGGTAATCAGACAACGTAAACCCGAACGCAGCACGCATTTCAGTCAGAGACCAGTGAGGCAATCGAATCACTTCAAATCGTCCGAGGAGGCTCTCACTCAAACCATGTTGCATCAAAAACTGAGAAGAACCGAGTAATACCAGATGCAAACCATCTGGACGCTGATCCCACAGAGACTTCACCATATCCGACCAACGAGGGACTTTTTGCACTTCGTCCAAGGCCAACACAAAAGGATTCTCCAGTGACGGCCCGGCAAGCAATGCACGCTGCCATTGCTGCTCGATCCATTGCGTTGTTGGTGCGACTGGCAGATCCGCAGAGACATACAAGCTTCGACCCGCAAAATGCTCCAAGACTTGCTTGACCAGGGTTGTCTTCCCAACCTGTCGTGGACCCGCAACAATCTGGATGAACCGCGGCGTTTCCTTGAGACGGGCTTGGAGATGCTCTGATTGCATCCGCTGAAACGGTTTCACACTCACGACCTCTAACATCATCAGCACATTGAGTAATTTTACTCAATCGATTGAGTAAATTGTATTTCAGTCGAATCGAAAAACCAATTGATGAAGATCAATGACGGTAGCGACGACGATTGATTCATGAAGCGATGCGGTCAATCGAATGACGGCACCGAACGTCCTTGTCGTTCATAGAACTGCTGAACAAACTGATCAAGTGTTTGGGTTGCAATTGCATCGCGGAGGCCCTGCATCACGCGCTGGTAATGCCGAAGGTTGTGAATCGTATTGAGAGTTGCTCCTAAGATCTCTCCACACTTATCTAAGTGATGCAGGTAGGCACGACTGTAGTGCTTGCAGGTGTAACAATCGCATGCCTCGTCAATCGGTCCCTCATGGGTCCGATTTGCAGCATTTCGGAGCTTCAAGACACCAGCATCAATAAACAAATGACTGTTTCGCGCATTACGTGTGGGCATCACGCAGTCGAACATATCCACGCCACGCCGGACACCTTCAACTAAATCCTCAGGCTTACCGACACCCATGACATAACGGGGTTGATCTTCCGGTAATCGTGGTGCGGTATGACGCATCACTTGAAACATCTCGTCTTTGGGCTCGCCAACAGATAATCCGCCAATCGCATAGCCGTCGAAACCCATTGCGACCAACGCCTCTAAGCTCTGATCACGTTGATCTAAAAACATGGAGCCCTGCACAATTCCAAACAATGCCGATGGTGAATCGGCATGTGCCTCGAGTGATCGTTTCGCCCAGCGTAGACTTAATTCCATCGATTGTTGCGATTCTTCAACAGTCACTGGGTAGGGCGTGCACTCGTCAAAAATCATCACGATGTCAGAGCCTAACTGACGTTGAACCGCCATCGATCGCTCGGGATCTAACCAGACTTCGGATCCATCCACCGGACTTCTGAATTTCACGCCCTCTTCGGTGATCTTTCGCATGTTGCCAAGACTGAACACCTGAAACCCACCTGAATCGGTCAGGATTGGTCGATCCCAATGAATCATTGAGTGCAGACCACCAAGTGCCGCAACCTGGTCTGCGCCCGGGCGCAGCATCAAATGAAAGGTATTACCCAACAAGATCTCAGCACCACTCTCGATCACTTGGTCTGTGGTCACGCCTTTCACGGTTCCGTAGGTCCCGACTGGCATAAAAGCCGGTGTCTGAATCGATCCTCTCGGAAAGGTGATTTCTCCTCGGCGAGCAAGTCCGTCAGTGGCTTTGACTTGAAAGGTCATGTGGCATTCAGGACGCATGGCTGGCCTCTGGATCTCGTGTCATCAAACAGGCGTCACCGTAGCTGAAAAATCGATAGCCTTCACGGACCGCTTCTTGGTAGGCAGCCATCATTCGTTCGTACCCCCCAAATGCTGACACCAACATCAGAAGCGTTGATTCTGGCAAATGGAAATTCGTGAATAAAACATCGATCACGTTGAATTGGTAGCCTGGGGTAATAAAGATCGATGTTTCATCCGACCCGGCCTTGATCTGTCCGCCATTGGCGGCAGCTGATCCCTCAAGACAGCGCATTGTCGTTGTTCCAATCGCGATGATACGCCGACCGGTGGCTCTCGCTTCCTGAATGGTCTCGCATACCTCAGGAGAAATGTTGTACCACTCGCCATGCATCTGATGCTCACTCAAATCATCAACTCGCACGGGGTTAAAGGTACCGGCACCCACGTGCAGAGTCACTTCACACCAGGTTGCACCCTGTTCTTTGATTGCTTGAATCATCGACTCATCGATATGTAAACCAGCCGTCGGTGCGGCGACGGCACCTGAGTCTTTCGCGAATACCGTTTGGTAGCGCTCTCGATCGGACGCTGTGTCATCTCGCTTGATGTAGGGTGGCAGTGGAATATGTCCGTGGGCCTCAGCCATCTCAAGAATGCGAAGCGAGGGATCAGACTCCAATAAAAATAGATCACCATCTCGACCGGTAATTGTGAGTTCAAATCCGCCATCCATCTGCAGTACAGCGCCCTCTTTCGGTGACTTCGATGCTTTGACAAACGCGCGAACAGCATGCTCTGACAATAACCGCTCGATCATCACTTCAATTCGGCCGCCCGATGCTTTTGCACCAAAGAGCCGCGCTGGAAAGACGCGGGTGTTATTCGCAACCACCACATCTCCCGCGCGGATCAAAGACGGCAAATCCGAGACCTGGCGATGGGCGAACGGCTGACCAGGATGAATCACCATGAGACGACTGTCAGTGCGATTATCAAGCGGTTGGCTCGCAATCAAATCATCGGGTAATTGGTATGCAAAATCTTGACGTTTCAAAGGCGACCTCATGGTTTAGCGATCGTGAGTCTAAATTCTTTCACACAATAAAAAAGGGACTACTTTGGTTTTTTTTATGAAAAATCGATCACAGACGCTCTTTTTCGATCAAAGCATGTTGACCAATTCGATTGCTCCCTTAGCCACGACATCGCTAGCCTGATGATTCACAGATCTCGCTGACGAGTATCCTGCAGGCCTGAGATATGCGAAAAGCAGATGACAAAAACGCCATGGTTGTTTAGTATTCGCGTCCCATTGCCGAAGTGGTGGAACTGGTAGACACGACGGATTCAAAATCCGTTGCCTTTGCGGGCTTGGGGGTTCGAGTCCCCCCTTCGGTACCAAATTCCCAACAGCGAAAAGATGCGCCCGTGTCAAAAGTCAGCTGCTACATCATCGCCTTCAACGAAGCCAACAAAATCCGCCCAGCCATCGAAAGTGTGATCGAGTGGGCCGATGAAGTGATTCTTTGTGATTCGCACTCGACCGATGAGACAGCCAGTATTGCCGAATCACTGGGTGCACGTGTTGTTCAAATCGACTTTCACGGCTTTGGGCAATTACGGAATGACGCGATCGCAGCTTGTCAGCATGAGTGGATTTTCTCATTGGATTCCGATGAACGCTGCACGCCTGAAGCCCGCGATGAAATTCTCTCGATTGTTCGAAAGAATGAGGCAGATGGGCCGGTTGCCTATTTCATGCCACGACAAAATTATCTCCTGGGCCGTTGGGTGAAACATTCCGGCTGGAATCCCGATTATCGGCAGCCTCAATTGTTTCGACAAGGTCATTTGAGCTACACCCTTGAAGAGGTCCATGAAGGATTTATCTGTGAGGGTCCCATCGGTCATTTGACGCAATCCATTTGGCAGTTCCCGTTTGAAAATCTCGAACAGATGCTGCACAAAGCCCAACGATACTCGACACTCGGTGCGCAAAAACTCCTCCGAAACCAGAAAAGGGGTGGGATGGGACCTGCCTTGATCCATGGGCTTTCGATGTTTTTGAAAATCTATTTACTGAAAAGCGGCTGGCGTGATGGACGCGCCGGGTTTGCCATTGCCATTGGTGGATTTATCGGTGCGTTCTATAAATATGCGAAACTAGCGGAACTGCAAAACGATTGGACGGAACCAAGCATGCCTAAAGTCGGAAAGCCTAAGTCATGATCAAACACGCGGCACTGGTCACAGTGGTCGCAACCGCCGGGTTACTTTACACAGCGCTAACCCGAGAAACCGATTTAGCCGAATTTGACCGCAAAGAACTTGAGGCGTTGATTGAATCACCTCGCCCTGCTTTAACTGTCAATCCCCTAGTCGAAGACCATCGGCAGCAATTTGCGCGACTGATGATGGATTATGCCGAACAAGAAAATGAGCGACTTCGCGCAGCGCGTGCTTTTATCCCCGGGATCATCGAACGCCAGACGAAGAGTATCGAGCCAGATCCAGCCCTTACACTATTGATGACCCACTTTGATATCGATCCAGAGACCTCGCTCGATTACATCGAAGCGGAGCTCTATCTGCGAGTCGACGGCTTACCGCCCGCGTTGGTCGCAACCCAAGCTGCAATCGAGTCGGCTTGGGGCGAATCGCGATTTGCGATCGAAGGCAATAACTACTTCGGCCACCAATGCTACGAACAAGGCTGTGGCATCAAACCCAAACAGAGCAAGAAGAAAGCGCTTGAAGTCAGACGCTTTGAGACCATCGGTGACTCTGTCGCCGCGTATTATCAGAACATCAACACCCATCGAGCATATCGAGATCTCCGCAAGTTACGGCTTGATCTACGAACCCAGAACCAACCGTTGACCACCAAAGCATTGATTCCAACACTCAGTCGATATTCCGAACTTGGTCAAAAGTATTTGAGGATCCTCAGATCGGTCTTTCGGTCTGACTACATTCAATTAGCGCAACAAGGTGAGCCTGATGCAGGTCAGTAGCGCACCCATTTGGAAACGCCTGTTGGCTTTGATCTACGATGCGTTAGTGGTCACGGCTCTGGTCTTGATCTCAGGCCTCATTGCATCGGTGATTGCTCAAGGGGAAGCACCTTCCTGGCTCACGCAACTCCTCATCGTCTTGTCAGTGGGTGGCTATTTCTGGTGGTCGTGGTCACGTGGTGGGAAGACGGCCGGCATGCGAGCCTGGCGGCTTCGCGTGGTGGGAATGGACGGAGAACCCCTCACGAGCCAAGTGGCGATGAAACGATTGATGATGTGCATTCTGACCCTAGCGCCAACAGGGGTTCCCTTATTGACCGGTTGGTTATCGCCCATTGGTCAGACGGTCTACGACTCCCTCTCAAACACCCGAGTGGTTGCGGAACCTAAGCCGCCCAAGTCAACGCAATAGTCGCGGCGTCAGTAACAACGGGATACAAAGCGGCAAAATAATCGCCAGTGACGGATGACCGCCCGCTAAAAACACAGCAGGCGATGCCATGTCCATCGCATATTTAAACACCAGTCCAATCAAGACCGCGATAAACACCCGTGTCGACATACCGAGTGAGCGCATAGATCCAAAGGCCGTCGCTGAAGCCAGCAACGCCAGTGCAATCAAGGTCACAGGAAGCAGTAATCGCTGCCAAAACAGTTGGCTGTGTGCTCGTGCGTTTAATCCTTCGTCGGTCAAATAAGTGGCCGCATCCCAAAGCTCACTCAGTGACAAAGCATCCGGATTTTGCACTAACCATCGCACCTGTCGTTCAGTGAGGTTCGAGGTCTGACTCAATGCACGAGTCTCAGTCAGGATCTGATCCCCTGCAAAGGTCAATACACGGGCATCGGCAAGCTCGACTTGATTGCCTTGAAAAGACACTGCTTGCGATGCGGTCAATTGTGCAATCTCGTCACGGTTTTCGCTCATTTCGATTTGCTTCCAGAGTCTCACCGAGCCATCGGCCGCACCTTCGACAAACACATATCGGCCAGATTCTCGAGTCCAGATTGAGTCTTTGACTCCACCTGAGACGTTGGCATCTTTTAAGGCTTGGCTAAACCGTTCGGCATTCGGCATCCCAACCTCTGCAACGACAATGGAGCCGATGAGAATGGGGGACAACACCCAGATGATCTTCAAAAAAATCTGTCGGATACTCAGTCCTGCAGCTCGTAAGATGGTTAATTCGCTCGACTGGGCCAATCCGCCGAGTCCAGCGGCGACAGCAATTAACACCATCAATGGCAGATCCAAATACAAACGCCTCGGCATCCCTGACAGGGAAACCCAAGCAATTTCCTCTGCGGTGTAATTGGTGTGCGGCAACTTGGCTTCATCCAAGAGACGAAACACCAGTTCAAGACCGAAGAACACCAAACAGACAACGAAAAAAGAGACCCAAATCGCGCGCGCCAATAACCAGGTGGAGCGGTTCATCGAATCCCCCAGCGCTGGCCAAGCCGACCAATCCCAACGAGCAGAACGACGACCGCGAGAACCACCAAATGCACCCAAAATAATCCAGGCCAAGGTAACCATTGACCCAAGGTGACGGCTTTTTGAGCAAAGGATAAGGCCGTGATATAGCCAAACTGGATCAAGATAATCGGAATCACCCAAATGAACCGGCTTTGTCGGGGCGATCCCCTTCCCATCAAAAATGCCCAAGGCAACATCAAAAGACACACGATCGGTAACGAGATGCGCCACGACGCAATCGCTAACTCAGGGGGCTTACCTGATGCGATCAGCGCTTCTGTGGATTTGGTATCTAACGAATCGGGTCGGTTTTCCGTTTCTGGACTCAACCGGATGAGGTAACGATCAAACTTCGAGATTTCCCAATCGAGTGCGGTTTCCGTTCCGATGTGACGATAGCCATCAAACAGCACCAAATACTTTTCCCCACCGTTGAGTTCCTGACGCGCGGTCTGACCGGTTAAAAAGACCTCCGTCTGTTTGCTCTCAGATGGCTCGACGATAAAGACATCAATTAAGGATTCGCGATCGTCAGAGATGGATTCGGCATAGATGAGCCGTCCTGACTTGTCAGTCTGAAAGCGTCCTGGAACAACAGTATCAAACACCGTCAGGTTTTCTTTGGCGACGACTTGCCGATCAAGTTCACGGGCCACTTCAGGTGACAAAACCAATGACAACCATCCGACCAAGACAGCCACCAAGGCTGCCGGTACCAAGACGATGGCAAATAAGCGTGTGTTGGAATAGCCGGCCGCGCGTAAAATTGTCAGCTCCGACTCCTGATTCATCCGACTCATCACCAAAAGCACAGAAAGGGTCAAGGCTAAGGGTAAAATCAGCTCCAGCGATGACGGGACCCGCCATAAGATCATAGTCAGCATCAGTTCGACCGAGAGCTCGCCGTTGGCTGCTTTTTCCAAGAACTGGATAAATCGACCACTTAACACTACTAATAGAAGAATGAGGGAAACACCCGCGGTGGTTTCCAGAATCTCGCGACTGAAGTACCTCAGAATGATCAAATGCCCTACACTTCCATGCTTACTAAACCATCAAGGAGTCACCCATGGAGATTAGCCTGAATACAACCTCTCTCACCGAACTTGAGACCGACTGTCTCGTTATCGGTGTCTCCGAAGATGACAGTGTAGAGGGAAGAGCCAAGGAACTCGACACGCTGATTGCAGATTGTCTCGATTCCGGGGACTTCAAACCGAAATCCGGAAGCCAGATCACGTTGAGGAAACCGCAGGGACTGAAAGCTAAGCGCCTTGTGTTGTTGGGTCTTGGCAAAGCCGATGCCTTTGATGCCTTAGCCCAAAACGACGCCTTTGTGGGTCTTGGCAAAACACTGAAAGGATTGCCGATTAATGAGGCCACCTTAGACCTCACCTCGCTGACCCAAGGACATGCAGGCACCTTAGAACGCCTAGGTTATGGTCTCCAGTGGGCTTCCTACGAGTACACCACCACCAAACCGAAACCTGCAGACAGTGAGGCGAAGGAGTTAAGTGTCCTGTCGTTAATTGGCTCTGAATCGGAAAAGAAGCACTTTGAAACCGGACTCACCATTGGTAAGGGTGCGAATCTGACCCGTGAATTAGGCAATCTTCCCGGCAATACCTGTACTCCCCGCTACTTGGCCGATCAAGCCATCCACTTAGCAGAGCGTTTTCCCAAGTTATCTTGTGAAGTCTTTGATGAAGATGCCATGGCTGAGATTGGCATGCATTGCTTACTGTCGGTCTCACACGGCAGTGACGAACCGGCGCGCTTTATCATTTTAAAGTACCAAGGAGCCAAAGACGCGACAGCCAAACCGAAGGTGTTAGTCGGCAAAGGGGTGACCTTTGATACTGGCGGGATCAGCTTAAAGCCCGGCGCCGGGATGGATGAGATGAAATTTGATATGTGTGGAGCAGCAACCGTGATGGGTTGTATGCAAAGCATTTGTGACATGAATCTCGAGGCCAATGTCATTGGTGTGATTGCCGCTGTTGAAAATATGCCATCTGGAGCTGCCACCAAACCTGGTGACGTGGTGACGACACTTGCTGGGAAAACGGTCGAGATCTTAAATACCGATGCCGAAGGCCGCTTAGTCCTCTGTGATGCCCTGACCTATGTCGAGCGCTTTGATCCAGAAGCTGTGGTGGATATCGCAACACTGACGGGCGCTTGTTTGATTGCGTTAGGGAAACACAACACCGGTCTTCTCAGTACCGATGATGCCTTGGCCGATGAACTCTTTCAGCTCGGGAAGGAAACGGGTGATCCTTGTTGGCGATTACCGATTGAGGCGCCTTATCAGAAGTTATTGGATTCAAATTTCGCGGATATGGCCAATATCGGTGGACGCGATGCGGGCACCATCACAGCAGCCTGTTTCTTGTCACGATTTACCGAAAGCTATCGCTGGGCGCACTTGGATATTGCCGGGACCGCTTGGTTCAGTGGTGGTAAAGCCAAAGGGGCCACCGGGCGTCCTGTACCATTGTTGGTGAATTGGCTCCGCGCGTGACCAAGGTGTCGTTTTACATCTTAGCTGAAGAGTCTCTGGAAGCCCGGGCACGCTTTGCAGTGAAGTTTGTGCGACAATCCTTTCGGAAGGGCTTAGATGTCCACTGTCATGTGACAAGTGCATCTGAGGCCGAGGCTTTAGATCAACTCTTGTGGGATGATGAAGAGAGTTTCATTCCGCACGAGGTGGAGCAAGACGACTCACCGAAAGCACCTGTGGGAATCGGTTGGCAAAACCCAACCGATCGCCATGGTGTGTTGGTCAATTTAGGTGGCGAGCTGCCCCCATGGTTTTCACACTTCGACCACTTAGTCGAAATTGTGGTGCAAGAACCCAAGGTTTTGGACACAACCCGAAACACTTGGAAACAATTGAAATTTGACGGATATCCGATCACACAACACGATCTGCGTAAATGACTGACACTTTAGACAAAACATACGACCCTTCTGCCATTGAAACTCGTTGGTACGCGTTCTGGGAATCCCAAGGACACTTCGCACCTTCTGGGGAAGGCACACCCTATTCCATTATGATCCCGCCACCGAATGTGACCGGATCCCTGCACATGGGTCACGCCTTCCAAGACACCATCATGGATGCACTGATTCGCTACCATCGGATGCTTGGGCACGACACGCTTTGGCAGGTCGGCACAGACCACGCTGGGATCGCCACACAAATGTTGGTCGAGCGCCAATTGTTGGCATCGAATATCTCTCGGCATGATTTAGGGCGTGAAAAATTCTTAGACAAGGTCTGGGAATGGAAGCACACGTCAGGCGGCATGATCACCCAACAGTTACGCCGGATGGGTGCCTCTGTGGATTGGTCACGAGAGCGCTTCACCATGGACGAGGGTTGCTCTCGGGCGGTCCAGGAAGTCTTTATTCGGCTGTTTGATGAGGGCCTGATTTACCGCGGCCAACGACTGGTGAACTGGGATCCTGTCCTCCACACCGCGATTTCCGATTTGGAAGTGGTCAGTGAAGAAGAACAAGGCTCGCTGTGGCATTTCCGTTACCCATTAGCGGATGGGTCCGGACATTTGGTGGTGGCGACTACTCGTCCTGAGACCATGCTTGGCGACAGTGCGGTTGCGGTTCACCCTGAGGATGAGCGCTATAGCCATTTGATTGGAAAGACGATCGCGCTGCCACTGACAGACCGTGAAATCCCGATTATTGCCGATGACTATGTCGATCCTGAATTCGGGACTGGATGTGTGAAGATCACGCCAGCTCACGATTTCAATGACTACGCCATGGGTGAACGTCATGGTCTGGCCATGATCAACATCCTCACCAAAGACGCGAAACTGAACGATGAGGTCCCTGACGCTTATCGAGGCCTTGATCGTTTTGAGGCGAGAGCACAGATCGTGACTGATCTGGATGCTCTTGGATTATTAGAGACCATTGATCCACACACCTTGAAGGTCCCACGTGGTGATCGCTCGGGTGTCGTGATTGAGCCATTATTGACGGATCAATGGTTTGTCGCGGTCGAAACGCTCGCCAAACCGGCAATCGAGGCTGTCGAAAACGGGTCCATCCAGTTTGTCCCCAAACAGTGGGAAAACACCTACTTTGCCTGGATGCGCGATCTGAAGGATTGGTGTATTTCCCGCCAACTGTGGTGGGGCCATCGGATTCCGGCATTTTATGATGACGCTGGTCGGATTTATGTGGCTGAAAACGAAGAGGCCGCACGGACGAAGTACCAGCTCGGTGCCGATGTGACACTGACCCAAGACGATGATGTCTTGGATACCTGGTTCTCATCAGCCCTTTGGACGTTCTCAACACTCGGCTGGCCGGATGATACCGAGGCGCTCAAGCGCTATCATCCGACCAGTGTTCTAGTGACCGGTTTTGACATCATTTTCTTCTGGGTGGCCCGGATGATCATGATGACGTTGAAGTTCACTGATCAAGTGCCTTTTCAAACTGTCTATGTTCATGGCCTGGTGCGTGATGCAGAAGGCCAGAAAATGTCGAAATCCAAGGGCAATGTGCTGGATCCGATTGATCTGATTGATGGGATTTCTCTGGATGATCTGGTTGCCAAACGCACCGGCTCCTTGATGCAGCCAAAAATGCAGCAAGCCATTGAGAAAGCGACACGTCGACAGTTCCCGGATGGACTGCAAAGCTATGGGACTGACGCCTTACGCTTTACCTTCTGTTCACTGGCGTCCACCGGACGAGACATTAATTTTGATGTGGGTCGGATTGAGGGCTATCGAAACTTCTGCAACAAGCTCTGGAATGCAACCCGCTTTGTGATGATGAAGATTGATGGGCATCAGCTGACTGAGCTTGATGCATCACAGATGACAGTCTTTGATCGTTGGATTCGGTCAAGTCTTCAAGCCACTGAAGAGAAAGTCGCGCAAGCAGTGGCATCGTATCGATTGGATTTGGCGAGTCAGGCGATCTATGAATTTGTCTGGAATGAGTACTGCGATTGGTATCTCGAGCTCACGAAACCCATTTTAGCTGAAGGTGGCGCAAGCCTTGAGACTCAGGCGGCAACGCGTCGTACCTTGGTTGGGGTCTTGGAAACCATCTTGCGATTAGCGCATCCATTGATGCCTTACATCACCGAAGAGTTATGGCAACAGGTCGCACCGCTCATCGGCCGTGGTGGCGATACGGTCTCTAAAGCACCTTATCCGATCGCTGATGCGTCAAAAGTGGATCAAGAGGCTGAATCCGATGTGGATTGGATGAAAGCCGTGATTGTTGCCGTGCGAACCATCCGTGGCGAAATGAATCTCTCACCGGCAAAAGAAATCCCGATGATGCTCGCGGGTGGATCTGCTGAAGATCGAGTGCGCCTGACGCGCTTGGAGTCGTTGATTGTGCCGCTCGCTAAGCTGTCTGATGTGCATTTCGTGGATGAGGGAGAAGCTCTCCCGGCATCATCAACACAGCTCATTGGAAAACTCGAAGTCCATGTCCCCATGGCAGGGCTCATCGATGTCGAGGCCGAAGTCGCACGCCTTGAGAAACAGCTGAAGAAGCTCGACGGTCAGATCAAAGGATTAAGTGGCAAACTGAATAATCCAGGCTTTACCGATAAAGCCCCGGCTGAAGTGGTCGAGCGCGAGCGCGGACGACTACAAGACGCGCAAGCGCAGTTCGCGAAAATCACTGTCACAATAAGCGAACTGAAACAGGGGTAAAACCGGACAAGAAATTGAATCAAAATGGTTTGTTCAATGAATAAATTCTATCGAAAATCGTGATTCGGAATTTATCCACAGCCAAATAAAACGCAAAGCCAGAGTTTCTCTGGCTTTGCCGTTTTCAAGCATCAGTTCTCCCCAATTTATCCACAAAAATTTTGGATTGACTTAGCGGTCAACCACAGTATCTTGTGTCCGAGATTCATAGGAACCCCAAGATCTTGGGGTCAACCCAAAAATAGTAACCAGGGACTTGGTGGAGGCCGCATGTATCAATCAAGCCGTGTTAGCGGGCAACAAGAAGAACAAACAGTCGCGCCAAAGGCTGCGCCTGTGTCACCTCAGGCGACACCTGCGCCCGGTGAAATCCGGGTCATGAAACGAAACGGTGCAGTGGTCGGTTTTGATGCCACCAAAATCGTCGTCGCCATGAGTAAGGCGTTTTTGGCTGTTGAAGGCAATACCGCCGCTGCCAGTAACCGAATCCATGAAACCGTTGAACGGCTGACAGCCCAGGTGGTCGATACGTTCCGCCGTCGCATGCCCTCAGGTGGCATCGTGCATATTGAAGACATCCAAGATCAGGTTGAGCTTTGCTTGATGCGGAATGGTGAACACCGGGTCGCTCGTGACTACGTGCTGTATCGGGAAGAACGAAAGCGTATGCGCTCTGAGAAGATCGAGACGCCACGTGAAGATCATCCTGAAATCAAAATTGTCAAAGAAGATGGCACGAGAGAGCCATTGGATGTCGGTCGCTTAAAAACAGTCATTGCCGAGGCCTGTGAGGGCTTAGCGGACGTCGATGGCTCAATTGTCTTGTCTGAAACGTTAAAGAACCTCTATGACGGTGTGACACAACATGATGTCAACACCGCGTTAATCATGAGCGCGCGGACGTTGGTTGAGAAAGAGCCGAACTACACTTATGTCACGGCTCGATTGTTATTGGATGACATCCGCGCGAAGTCGCTGACGCGGTTGGGAGTCGCTGAAAAGGCCACTCAGTTTGAGATGGAAACGCTCTATCCACAGGCCCTGAAAGCATTTTTACAACTCGCGGTCGAGAGCGAATTGGTCTCTGCTGAATTATTGGACTACAACATCGATCAAATGGCGGCTGCACTGATTGCCGAGCGCGATAACCAGTTTACTTACTTGGGCTTGCAAACATTGTATGACCGTTACTTCATCCACAAAGATGAAGTCCGAATTGAATTGCCCCAGGTATTTTTCATGCGGATCGCGATGGGACTCGCTCTGAAAGAAGACAACCGTGAAGAGCGTGCGATTGAGTTCTATCAGTTGCTTTCAAGTTTTGATTACATGGCCTCAACGCCGACATTGTTTAATTCAGGAACCTTAAGAAGTCAGCTGTCGAGCTGCTACCTCACCACAGTTCCAGACAACCTTGACGGTATCTATGGTGCGATTCGCGACAATGCGATGTTGTCAAAATGGGCCGGTGGATTAGGCAATGACTGGACACCTGTTCGCTCACTGGGTTCATACATCAAAGGCACCAACGGGAAGAGCCAAGGGGTGGTTCCGTTCTTGAAAGTCGTCAACGATACGGCTGTCGCAGTCAATCAAGGCGGAAAGCGCAAAGGTGCGGTCTGTGCCTACTTAGAAACCTGGCACATGGATATCGAAGAATTCTTAGAGCTTCGCAAGAATACCGGGGATGATCGTCGCCGGACACACGACATGAATACCGCCAACTGGGTTCCTGACCTATTCATGAAGCGGGTCTTTGAAGATGCTGAGTGGACACTGTTCTCCCCATCGACCTGCCCAGATTTGCATGATCTGTTCGGTCAAGCCTTCGAGGCGCGCTATAACGAATACGAAGCCATGACCCATAGCGGAGAGATTACCCATTTCAAGCGGGTCCAAGCGAAAGATCTGTGGCGGAAAATGCTGTCGATGTTATTCGAGACAGGCCACCCGTGGATTACCTTTAAAGATGCGTGCAATTTAAGAAGTCCGCAGCAACATGCTGGTGTTGTGCACTCATCGAATCTGTGTACTGAGATCACGCTCAATACATCAAACGACGAAATTGCAGTCTGTAACCTTGGCTCTGTCAACCTAAGACAACACGTCACCAAAGACGGTGGCCTGGATCGAGAGAAACTCGGCAAAACCGTCAAGACAGCTGTCCGGATGCTCGATAACGTGATCGACATTAACTACTACGCGGTTCCACAGGCTGAAAATTCCAACATGAAGCATCGCCCTGTCGGTCTTGGCATCATGGGTTTCCAGGATGCCTTGTATGAGCTCGGGATTGCCTACGGATCTGACGAAGCGGTGCAGTTTGCTGATGAATCGATGGAAGTGGTGTCGTACTACGCGATCGAAGCCTCAGCGGAACTGGCTCGCGAACGCGGAGCGTATTCAAGTTTTGACGGAAGCCTCTGGTCACAGGGCGTCCTACCAATTGATTCCATTGAGAAATTGAGGGAAGAACGTGGAGCCAACTACCTTAACATGGACACCTCCGCACAGCTTGACTGGACGGAACTCAGAGAAAAAGCTAAAGGTGGAATGCGGAACTCAAACGTCATGGCCATCGCACCAACAGCCACGATCGCAAACATCACTGGCGTGTCGCAATCGATTGAACCCACCTACCAAAACCTCTACGTAAAATCGAACCTGTCGGGCGAATTTACCGTGGTCAATCCTTATCTTGTCCGAGATCTGAAAGAACGCGGACTTTGGGATAATGTGATGGTGAACGATCTGAAATATTACGACGGATCAGTGCAGCAAATTGCACGGATCCCTGATGACCTCAAAGCGCTATACGCCACCTCGTTTGAGCTGGAAACACGCTGGATTGTCGAAGCAGCAGCCCGTCGCCAGAAATGGATCGATCAGGCCCAAAGCCTCAACATCTATATCGCCAATGCCAACGGGAAGAAACTCGATGTCACGTATCGGATGGCTTGGTTCAGTGGTCTGAAAACAACCTATTACCTCCGCGCACTCGGCGCAACGCAAGCGGAAAAATCCACCATTAACAAATCGAACCTGAATGCGGTCTCCGCAACTCAGGCCGCACAGGTTGCCGAACCTGCTGCTGTACCTAAGGCGTGCAGTCTGGATGATCCAGATTGCGAAGCCTGCCAGTAAATCGAACGATTTGAAGGAGAAGAAAGAGAATGCTGAATTGGGACGCGTTTAACGAACCTGAAGAGCACATCGCCCCACCACCCCCAAGGCAGGCGAAGTCAGAAGAACCACAACAGCAGCTTGCGATTGAGCCTGCAGCTGAAACGGTTGATGCCACACGCTTTGAGCCGACCGGTTCTGCTGCCTTTGAGGCGGCACAGCAGGCGCTTGAGCAATTGGATGTTGCACCTGGTCTTGAAGAACTCGAGATGGGCGCAGATCGTGTGCAAGTCGATCAAAAGCGGATGATCAACTGCCGTGCTGACTTGAACCAGCTGGTGCCGTTTAAATATGAGTGGGCTTGGACCAAATACCTGGATGGCTGTGCTAACCACTGGATGCCACAAGAAATCAATATGACGCAAGATATCGCGTTGTGGAGATCCAATGATGGTTTGTCGGAAGATGAGCGGAAGATCGTGATGCGGAATCTCGGTTTCTTCTCAACAGCCGATTCACTGGTCGCGAATAACCTGGTGTTATCAATTTACCGATTGGTGACGAACCCAGAGTGTCGTCAGTATCTATTGCGTCAAGCGTTTGAAGAAGCGATTCATACGCATGCCTATCAGTACTGCATTGAATCGTTGGGAATGGATGAAGGTGAAATCTTCAACATGTACCGAGAAGTCCCAGCGGTGGCGAAAAAAGCGGCCTGGGCATTGAAGTACACCCAAGCCATCGGCAATCCACAGTTCCAAACAGGAACGACGGAAAACGACCAAGAACTTCTACAGAACCTGATCGCGTTTTACTGTGTGTTGGAAGGGTTATTCTTCTACTGCGGTTTCTCTCAGATTCTGTCGATGGGTCGCCGAAACAAGATGACCGGTGTTGCAGAGCAATTCCAGTACATCCTGCGAGATGAATCGATGCACGTGAACTTCGGTGTCGATGTGATCAACCAGATCAAAAACGAAAATCCAAAGCTGTGGACTGAAGAGTTCCAGGCGAAGATGACGCAGATGATTTTAGAGGGCCTCGCTCTGGAAATTGAGTATGCACGTGACACCATGCCACGTGGAGTGCTCGGGATGAACGCCCAGATGATGGAAGATTATCTGAAGTTCATCACCAACCGTCGTCTGACTCAGATTGGTTTGTCAGAGCAATTCCCTGGGGTGGAAAATCCATTCCCATGGATGAGTGAAATTATGGACCTTCGGAAAGAGAAGAACTTCTTCGAAACCCGGGTCACCGAGTATCAGGTCGGCGGCGCGCTGTCCTGGGACTAAACCTCAACCGAGGATGATTTCAGCCCAGACTTCGGTCTGGGCTTTTTTATACCCAAAATACGAGCGATACATCCGCAAGATCTCGATCGACGCCGATGATTTCTGCAAGATTGCCGACATGACAACTGGTACTTAGCGAGTTCTTTGCTCAAAGATGAAGAATCATCGCTATACTCATCCCATGAACCTATTTCTCGACACAGCAAACACCGAATGCTGGACTGCGCTTGCCAAAACAGGCCTGTTTACAGGAATCACCACAAATCCCCTACTGCTTGAGCGCAGCGGTCTCAACACGTCGATCGAAACCTATCAGGTGCTCTACACCAAGGCGCTGGATCTCGGTTATCCAAGCATCCAATTCCAGGTATTTGGAAGTGATTGGCTTCAATGCGCCCAAGCCATTCAAGCGATTGGTCCAGAGGTTGTGATTAAAATTCCAGCGAATGAGACTGGATTTTCAGTCGCCACACAACTGGATCTTCCACAACGAATCACACTGACTGCGGTGTACTCTGAGGGTCAAGTGATGGCAGCTGAGGCGCTCGAGGTTGCCTATACAGCGCCCTACTATGCACGACTCAAGGACGCCGTCGACAATGCCGACGAATTATTCGATCGGATGCAAGATATCGCCGTTGAGACCGAACTGTTAGTCGCCAGTCTGCGATCAGTTGACCAACTATTTGACTTAGCTGCGCGGGGTTTTGCCACCTTCGCACTTCCTCAACCGATAGCGACTGAATTTTTCAAATCTTCGCTTGCTGATGAGGCCATCAGCGCCTTTGAGGAAGCCGCTCAACGCAAGCCAAACAAAGTCGCGACTTCCTCGCGCGTCGGCGGCTGACAACCGGCGCGAGTGCAGTTCACGCCGGCCACCTGAGACGCTAGCGTTAAGACCTCTTGAAGGGTCTCCGCCGTTAATTCAGAGAGCGCACGACCGGATAATCCAAGGCGATCAATCTCAGAGAGCAAAGTTCCATGTACCGAATCCCCAGCACCGACAGTATCTGACAGTGGCCCTGGCAAACTGGCTTCAACGCTCACTGTGACTCCACCGCCTGTGAATCCAGTCAGTCCTTCTGAACCACGGGTGTAAACACAGAGCTGTGGTGAATAGGTCTCGATAAAGCGACTCAGTGCTTGGTCGGTCCACTCAGGATGTAAATACTCAAGGTCTTCATCACTGAGTTTGACGAGATCAGCCACCTGCAAAAAGCGCGCGATACCCTTTCGATAGCGATCAGGATCTGTGGTCATCGATGGTCGGCAATTGGGATCAATGGAAATCAATGCGCCACGTTCTTGAGCAGCTAAGACGATTTGGAGCCAAGCGTCCTGATCGTCAGACGGAATTAATGCACAAGACCCCACGTGAAAGATCGACATCTGCGGGGGAAAAGACGCAATCACCGCATCCACAGGAATCTCCCGATCAGCAGTTCCGTCGCGATAAAAGGCATAGCTTGGCTGATTGGTCTCATCGAGCGAGACCACCGCGAGAGAGCTGTAGGCGTCCGATCGCGCATCAGCCCTCAGCGTCACATGACATTCCTGTAAGCGATCGATGAGCAAGTCACCGTAGGCATCCCGACTCAATGTCGACACGTAGAGGACATCAGATCCCAATTGTCCGGAAGCCAGAGCACAATTTAATGTCGAACCACCAGGACAGGCTTCAAACAATCGTTGCCCACGATCAATCAAATCCACAATGGCATCACCACCGATCACGATCACTGAACTACTCCTTCTGTCTGTCCATCAAAGACCTGGTCAAGGTGCTCAATTTCATGGACCAATGCGTTAACAAACTCAGGGCAACGAGTCGGGATATCACCCCACAAGTCTGGCTCAGCAGCAAAGACGGCCTCCTGACCCGGCTCAAGCATCGGTGCAATCCAATCCCATTTCGGATCGACATAAGGAAACGGAATCCGTCCGGCTTGAGCCTGCCGCATAAACACATACCAAGATGCAATACCATGAATCGAGCGTATCGGCACCAGGCCACGATCCACTGTTCCTTGAATCGTTGGCAAGACAAAGATCGGGAACTTGCTCACGCCGTCCATACAAATCCGTTCCACCGTGTCACCGATATATTGATTGGAAAAGCGTGACTCGATGATATCCCGATAGGCCAACAGATCAATCGGCGAATCGCCGATCGCAGGAATCACTTCTTCTGTTTCATAAGCCCTAAAGAATTCTCGTAACTCAGGATCTAAGATCCCGGCATCATAGGTCCGATGCCCTTTCAAAGCCGCCAAGTAGGTCAAGATCGTGTGGCCACCATTTAACACTCGAATCTTTGCGTCCTCATAGGGCTCCACCTGATCGACGATTTCCACGCCCACGGTCTCAAGTGGTGGTCGACCATTGGCAAACGTATCTTCAAGCACCCACTGGATATAACTTTCGCCCATCACCGTCACTCGGTCTTTGATCCCAAAGCGCGCCTCCACATCAAGCGCATGCGATGGATCAATCCGAGGCGTGATACGGTCGACCATGCAGCAGGGAAAGGTGACATGAGTCTGAACCCAATCCTTGGAGGCCTGATCACCAGAGGCCTGTAAATACTGCAGTAACCCAGCTTTCAGCTTGCCACCGTTATCCCGCAAATTATCACAACACAAGAAGGTGACTGCACCTGACTCATGATCCATTCGCACCTTCACAACAGCATGCAAAAAGGTGTAAATCGACGATCCTATGCCCGTCTTTAGACCGTCGACGATGGGACGCGCGCTCAAGTCCAAGACATCATGTTCGTCGAGGTTATAACCGCTTTCGGTCACAGTCATAGAGACGATACGGATCGCTGGGTCAGCGGCTCGAGACACAGCATCTGCATAGTGAGCCGATGCATCAATCAATTCGACGATCGAACCAATTTCTCGAAACTCAGTGTCACCCGTAGCCGACATGGTTTTCAGGACATATGACCCCTGCTGGGCCTTTAACGCATCAAATAGCGGGCGATCCTCGGCTCTCAAATTCACCCCGCAAATCCCCCACTCTGGATGTTGGTCGAGCAATTGATCAACATACACAGCCTGATGTGCACGATGAAAAGCACCCACACCCACATGCATGATCCCAGCGGTCACGCGCTGCCTGTCATAGGGGATTCGCTGCAATTGCTCTGTTGCCATGGTTGTTATCCTTCTCGCGCCCGTATCTGCTGCATTGCTCGATACGTCTGTCTGTAATTGTTGAATTTGGATTGGTAGTAATCACGTCTGGCACCCGTTGGCACCAAGCGATCAGTAATCTGCTCCGTGGGATAGGCCAGCTCCTGATGTCTCATCGCCAGTCGAGCCGCACCTAAACTTGGCCCGATCATCGAGCTATCTGAGGTGTCGACACGAATTTCGAGGGCATTGGCCATCATTTGCAGCCAATACTTTGATCGAGTTCCGCCGCCAATCGAGAGTGTCGATTCAATGTGAGCACCAGCAGCTCGAAGCGCATCCAGGCCATCACAAAATGAAAAGGCAACGCCTTCAAGGACTGCCAGACACAGATCATCCACAGTGGTCGACGACGAGAGATTGGCAAACAAGCCTCTCGCATCAGGATCATTGTGCGGTGAACGCTCGCCATTCAAATAGGGAAGAAACTGAACCTCGGTTTCGGTTTGATTCGACACCGATACTCGATTCACCATCTCGGTCACTGATTGCCCGGTGATCGTCGACAACCAAGTGAGTGAATGCGCCGCACTTAAAGTGACCGTCATCTGATGCCATCGATCGGGGACTGCGTGGGCGAAGGCGTGGACTGTTTTTTCAGGACAAGCCTGATGCGCCTCACTGACCGTAAAAATAACGCCAGATGTGCCAAGACTAATCAGCGTCTGTCCTGGCTGACAAATCCCAAGAGCAAGCGCTCCACAGGCATTATCACCTCCACCTGCAACCACGGGAACGCGAGGAAGCCCATATTTTCGACTCGCGTCTGTGGTCACTGACCCTGTCTCTTCAGGACCTTCAAACACGTGAGGTAACCAGTTGCGTTGCGCATCGGTCATTTCAATTAAGGTGTCATCCCACTGTCTGGTTTCCGGATTCATCCATAAGGTTCCAGAGGCATCTGATGGATCCGTCGCGAAGACCCCAGTCAGCAACCAACGCAAATAATCCTTCGGCAACAACACCTGCCGAATTCTGTGAAAGACCTCCGGCTCGTGCCGCTTCAGCCACATCAGTTTAGGAGCGGTGAAGCCCGGCATCGCTAAATTCCCGGAATGCGCAGTCAATTGTTCCATCTGTTGATTCAACAAGAGGCATTCATCGGACGCTCGGCCGTCATTCCACAAGAGGCAGGGCCGCAACACCGAACCCTTCTCATCCAAGCAGGTCGCACCATGCATTTGACCTGTCAGCCCGATCCGCTCCACTTGATGCAGTGGGATTTGGGAAGCCAAGCCTGAACACACCTGAATCAGAGCTTGCTCCCAATCCGCCGGGTTCTGTTCGGACCAATTGATGTTGGGATGACTGACCGTGAGATCAGCCCCTGCGGTTGCGCGCACCTGATGCTGGTGATCAATGACAACCGCTTTTAACGAGGAGGTTCCTAGATCAATCCCTAAAAACATCAGGTCGCCTCGGGAGCGATATGCGCTGCTGTCCCTGGACTGAGATTCGCTCTGACGACTCGTCGGAACTCAGAGGGCGTCACGCCCTTGATCTTCACAAAATGGCGATTGAAATTCGCCACGTTATTAAAGCCAACCGAATAACAGATAGTCGAGATTTGATCATTGCTTTCAGTCAGTAGCACGCAAGCCTTACCGATCCGAACCTGATTCACGAAATCGACAAACTTGTTCCCTGTCGATTTCTGAAAATGCCGCGAGAAGGCGCTAGCACTCATATCCGCCATCGCGGCCATGCGCTCAAGTGAGATCTCTTGTGAAAAATTCTCCACCACATAATCCACCGCATCATTGATCTTGGACTCAACCACTCCGGTTAAGGTGGAATGAATTTTCGCGGTGCTGAGCGCCCGTTTATTGGGCCATTCATGCAGTTGCTGTAATACGTTAAGAAATGCCAAGACGCGAGCGATTCCATGCGTATCGCGCACCGATGCTAATAACGCTTGTGCTTTCGATTGGTCAAAGCCAACAAACTCAACACCGGATCGAGCCATCTCTAACATTGGCGTCACGTTTTTAAATTCTGGGAAGGCCTCAGCCAACCTTGTTAATGACTCATGCCGAAATTGGATGACCATATCGCGTAACGAAATGGGATCTGAGGAACCGACTTCAGTCACCCAGTTATGCGGTAGACGCGGTCCAGTCAGAACAAATTGTCCGGGCTGGAAGCGTCCGATGTAATCCCCAACAAACACTTTCCCAGTCGATGCAACCATGAGGTGCAATTCATATTCTTCATGCGTATGCCAACGAATCAAATCGCAAGGCCATCCGTGCTCTAAGTAACGGATACTTCCGAACTCAGGTGGGACCACTTCAAACTGAGGAACCGTTGCAATCGACATGGTCAGCTCATCCAGTTTCCGCCATCGACATTGTAGGTCTGTGCAACCACATAGTCCGAGGCATTCGAGGCCAGAAATAAGGCCATCCCGATTAAATCTTCCGCGGTTCCCATGCGTCCAAAGGGAACGGCCTCACCCACTTCTTTCTTTTTTTGACCCGGCTTTTTGCCTTCGTATCGAGCAAAAAACGCATCGACTCCATCCCAATGCTCACCATCCACCACTCCAGGCGCGATGGCATTGACATTGATTCCATGAGGAATCAGATTCAAGCCAGCCGATTGCGTCAAACTGATCACCGCGGCCTTAGAGGCGCAATACACTCCCACTAAAGATTCACCGCGCCGGCCTGCTTGGCTCGCCATATTGATGATCTTGCCGCCACCACCACGTTCAATCATGTGTTTGGCCACAGCTTGCAGCGTGAAGAGCGTGCCTGCGACGTTGATGGAAAAACACCGCTCAAAATCCGCGCGTTCAATCTCCACAATCGGCGCCGCAGTAAAAATCGCAGCGTTATTGATCAGCACATCGATCCGACCGAACCGGTCGATCGTTGTCTGCACGGCTTGCTCAATACTTGATTGATCCGAGACGTCCATCAACACTGCAGCACAGCGTTCACCGAGCGACTGAGCAGCCGTTTCTGCCCGCTCGATATCTCGATCCGCAATCATCACAGATGCTCCTTCATCCACGAAGGCGCGGGCAAAGGCGTATCCGATGCCTCGCGCTGCACCGGTGATGAGCACCTGCTTGCCGCGGATATCGTTCATATCCTCAACCCCTTCGCGTCGAATCGATGAATCATGTCATCACGCGGCGTCAGATACACGGTGTCACCGTGATCGAAGGATACTTCGCCATCAACTCGCACAGTGATGGTCTCGGCAAGGCCTGTGTCGTGCACATGGAAAAAGGTATCCGATCCTAAATGTTCAGACACACTGATGACTCCTTTCCAGGCACCTTCGGTGGCCGATACCTGAATGTGTTCTGGCCGCACACCAATGGCATGTGCGCCCTGTTTGGCTGCTTCATCGCCTTCAATAAAGTTCATTTTGGGTGACCCAATGAAGCCCGCGACAAAGCGATTGCACGGCGTTCGATACAACTCCAGAGGGCTTCCGACCTGCTCGATGACACCGGCCTGTAACACCACAATCTTGTCAGCCATCGTCATGGCTTCGACCTGGTCATGTGTCACGTAGATCATGGTGGTCTTGAGTCGCTTGTGCAGTTCACTAATTTCAAGACGCATACCGACGCGAAGTGCTGCGTCGAGATTCGACAAGGGCTCATCGAAGAGAAAGGCGGAAGGCTCGCGGACAATCGCTCGGCCGATCGCAACGCGCTGCCGTTGACCACCCGACCATTGTCCAGGCCTGCGAT
>OBNW01000004.1_pt1 | contig 54737 bp, 49 predicted proteins | sample 1498721 | NCBI WGS metagenome assembly OBNW01 (sample SAMEA3275575, study PRJEB22092) | marine metagenome | biome: ENVO:01000047, "MEDITERREAN SEA BIOME"; feature: ENVO:00002042, "SURFACE WATER"; material: ENVO:00002010, "SEA WATER" | collected 2014-06-21T12:11:00+00 | depth 0 m | reverse complement strand
AGCATAGTTGGATTGTCCGAACTGACCTTTTTGGCCGTTAACGGAACTGATATTGATCACGCGGCCCCATTTTTCTTCCAACATCCCGTTGATCACGAGGCGAGTCATATTAAACACTGAGCGGAGGTTGGCATGCATGACCTGGTCCCACTGTTCCAGTGTCATTTTACGGAATGTCGAATCACGGGTAATCCCCGCGTTATTCACCAAACAGTGGACGTTGCCATGATTTTCCATGATTCCTTCGATGCACTGTCGTGCAGATTCCGAATCGGACACATCACCATAGGCAATATCAAATTCATAACCAGCGGCGCGCTGTTCATCTTGCCAGGCTTTGGCTTTGTCATGATTACCACCGGAATTGTATCCGGCAACGACTGTGAAACCTTGAGTAAACAATTCTTGGCAGATTGAGGTTCCGATACCACCGGTACCACCGGTCACGAGTGCGATACGCTTAGACATGCTGAGCTCCATGCAGTTCTTATTGAAAAAGCCTTATCATTAGTCACTGGATTCCATTGAGATGCAAGTATGTCTGACCCAAAGTCGCCCACTCCATTAGTCGCAGATACCATTGATGCAACCGGTTTGAAGTGTCCTGAGCCGGTGATGATGCTGCGAAATGCGTTACGCAACGTGGATGCGGGAGTTTGTATTAAATTAGTGGCGACGGATCCCTCGACGTTGCGCGACATTCCAACGATGTGTCGGTTTATGCACCACCAGTTGGTGTCTGAAGCAACTCAGGATGGGTGTTATGAATTCATTGTCTCCGCTCGAGGCGCTAAATCACAGTCTTGAAGAATGGTCTGCCACTGTTGGATGTGTGTCGACAACAACATCCGCAGTTGATGCCGAGTCCCACTGGGAAGTTCCAGTAATCCATCAATCAGCGCCTCGTTCGTGATGAGTGTCAACGGGAGTTGCTTCCATTGATGTTCTAATCCATCCAATGAGCGCATGACCGCAGACCACTTTGGCTGTAAGTGATTTCTGAAGTAGTTCTCGACAAAGGTTTTAATCATTTGGCCCTCACTGGTTGGTGTGCCCATCGGGCATAGTCGATTGGCGTTGATGGCTCGGCTTTGAATGCGATTCGCTACCGTCAGCCAAGCGAGGGTCTCAGTGATTGCTTGACGAAGAGTCCCATGATGCTGGGTTTGACTCCAGTGGTGTAACGCGTTCTCAAACTCGGTGACGTCTCGAGAACTGGGTGCAGACGCTCCTGTTAATGCATGACTCAGCGTTCGGACAATCGGTTGACTGCGCTGCGCATACGCTTGTGAACTTTCATTTAAACCCGCAAATGGTCGAGAGAGTTTTGATTGGAGTCGTTGGGCTTCTTCGCTTTGCATGAGAAGTGCAATCACCGAGGCTTCCACATCCTGCGTTTTGGACTGCACAGCCTCCTGATACCACTGGAATTCTTGGAGGCTATGACAGGCGTTTAAACCGGCTTGCACTTTCCATTCGTAGACGAGGCGGGTCGACTCTTGTTTTTGACGACCCAAACTCGAATTTCGCTCGGCGATCAGCGGCAGAAGTCCACATTCACCGAGTTCGAGTGCATCACCGAAGCGAATGCGCGTCTCGCTTAATTCGACAACCGGCCGGTCCGGTTCAGTGGTTGTGATCTTGCCCAGTTGTTCTGTCGGCTGATTCAGAATCGCAGCGATTCGATCGAGATCGTCTTGGTCTGGACTCAGAGAATGAGTGGGTCCCTGACATCCGATCAAAAAGACTGCAAGCAGTGGGATGAGTCGAAATAAAATGGCGCATGCCCTCCAACACCAACCGGGGTGTTTCTGGTGGATTGTTTACCATTTCTATGTATCCGTTTTCTAAATTCTCAATAAATGTGTCTGAGGGTGGTCTACCTGAGAAATCATCAAGGCTTGGCGAAAATGGAATGCTCCAGATTTCGCACAACAGTTTTTCTAATCCCTGGGGTCGAGCTTCTACCTGTTCAAACGAGAGTTGTTGGTCGACGCTTCGTCCGCAAGGAGAATACCAGTAACCGAAATCATCGAGTTGTCGCCTGGCAGGCCCGGCCAGACAATAGTGCGCGAGTTCATGGAAAAGACTTCTGACAAAGTCTTCTCTGAAAAAAAGGATTGCAGGCTGGCTCGCTTTTGGTGCTTGATAAAAAGGCTCCGGTGCTCCCCCCTCAATGCGAAGCTCAGGCAAGATCTGCTCGCAGGCCTCGAGAATGAGAGGAATCACAGATTGATCTAACGTCAAGGAATTGTTCGGTAATGGCATGGTTATGGATTGTACTTGGATTGCTCGCGATCGTGGGATCGATGACATGGATTCTTCCTTCACCCATGGAGCGTCGACAAGGCGAACGACGAATGAAGGCTCTGCAATTGGGGATGAAGGTTCGGATGTTGTCGCTCGATGACTGGGCGAAAGAACGTCTCGATCGGATTCAGTTGGCGCAATATCTGGTCTGGACCGATCAACAACCGCGATCGGCGACATTGTGGCGGATTCCAGACCGAGAGGAGCCGTGGGCGTCGCCACCTGATGCTCGGAGTTGGGATTTACTGTCTGGAGACTTTTCGGTGTTTCTTGATTCACTACCTCAAGACATTGTCGGCGTGGGTGCGGATCAAGGAAGTGTTTGGGTGGCCCTCGATGACGCCAAGGCAGTCGTTGAACCTGAGGCGATCAAGCCATACCTCGATCAGCTTTTGCTCCTTCTCACCCGCCGCTCATAATTTTTATTCGCAACAGGGCTTGAGTCTGTTGAGGTTCTCCCGTATTGCTAAAAAAGAAAGAGATGCTTGCATTCAACGGTGTTTTGAATTTTCAATGCACCCCTTAAACCACATCACTGATTGAGAGTGTTCAAAGAATCCATGGGAAAATCGCTGGTCATTGTAGAGTCTCCGGCTAAAGCCAAGACGATTAATAAGTATCTCGGTTCTGACTTTGTTGTGAAGTCGAGCGTCGGTCATATCCGCGATTTACCAACCTCAGGTTCAGCTCCGGCTGAAAAACCAACGAAGTCATCGACCCTCTCGAAAGAAGACAAAGCCAAGCAGCAACTGATTCGGCGCATGGGAGTTGACCCTGAACACGGTTGGCGGGCGCAATATCAAATCCTTCCAGGCAAAGAAAAGGTGGTTGCTGAGCTGAAAAAGCTGGCGACCAACGCTGACCATATTTATCTCGCGACCGATTTGGATCGTGAGGGAGAAGCGATTGCCTGGCACCTACAGGAAACCATTGGCGGTGATCCGTCGAAGTACCAGCGTGTGACGTTTTCTGAAATCACCAAGTCGGCAATCGAGGCAGCCTTTAGTCGACCATCGACGGTGAATGTTGACCGAGTCAACGCTCAACAAGCGCGTCGTTTCCTCGATCGAGTGGTTGGATACATGGTGTCACCTTTGCTTTGGTCGAAAATTGCGCGTGGTCTTTCTGCTGGACGTGTGCAGTCGGTGGCTGTTCGATTGGTTGTCGAGCGCGAACGGGCCATCCGGGTTTTTGTCCCTGAAGAGTACTGGGAAATCTTCACAGATCTGTCGCACCAAAACCGTGAATCACGTTTTCAGGTCAGTGAATATCAGGGTAAAGCCTTTAAACCGGTGAATGCCGACCAGGCCAAGACGGCGACTGATGCGCTTGACGGTGCGACCTATCAGGTTGTTGAGCGTGAGAGTAAGCCCGGAAAAACACGTCCTTCTGCGCCCTTTATCACCTCTACCCTGCAGCAGGCGGCAAGCCAGCGCTTAGGGTTTGGTGTGAAAAAGACCATGGTGCTTGCGCAACGGTTATACGAGGCAGGTCTCATCACCTATATGCGAACCGATTCGACCTACATATCGAATGACGCCATCTTTGCAGCACGCTCGCTGATTGAATCGGAGTTCGACGCCAGATATTTGCCAGAGAAACCGAACTATTACGCTAATCGCGAAAATGCGCAGGAAGCGCATGAAGCGATTCGTCCTTCCGATATTCGGAAAAAGAGCACCGATCTGTCATCTGTCGAACGGGATGCACAGCGTCTGTACGAACTGATTTGGCGTCAATTCTTGGCTTGCCAAATGACGCCAGCTGAATATTTAACCACCACCATCAAAGTGGAAGCCAATGGTTATGGATTAAAGGCTCGAGGCAAGGTCACGACCTTTCCCGGTTATCAAGCCGTTCTTCCTGTCGGTGGTAAGGGCGACGATGCTGCAGAGTTACCCGATGTCCAAGTGGGTGACCAACTGACGCTGGTCGCGATTGATCCACAACAAAAATTCACATCACCACCCGCCCGCTACAACGAAGCATCGCTGGTCCGCGAATTGGAAAAGCAGGGCATCGGTCGCCCGTCAACCTACGCAGCGATTATCTCAACGATTCAGGATCGTGGGTACGTTGAAATGGAAGGTCGCCGATTATTTGCGACCAAGATGGGTGAGATTGTGACTGATCGATTGGTCGAGAACTTCAGCGATCTACTGAACTATGATTTCACGGCCAGTATGGAAGACTCCTTGGATGACGTCGCCGAGGGTCGCAAAGATTGGCTTGGGTTGCTTGATGAGTTTTATGGTCAGTTCAAAGAGACTCTCGATCGAGCGGCGAGCCCAGAGGGAATGCGTCCTAATACACCAACCGATACTGAGATTGCCTGTCCGACGTGCCAGCGTCCAATGATGATTCGGACGGCAACGACCGGTGTTTTCCTCGGATGTTCGGGATATCAGTTGCCCCCAAAGGAGCGCTGCAAAACGACCATCAATTTAACGCCAGGAGATGAAGCGATCCCAGAAGGGGAAGAAGCGGAAACACTCGCGTTAATGGAGAAGCGACGCTGCCCAATCTGCCAGACCGCGATGAACTCCTATTTGATCGATGAAACGCGGAAACTGCACGTTTGTGGGAATAATCCAGATTGTTCGGGACACGTGATCGAAAGCGGTCAGTTCAAAATTAAAGGGTATGAAGGCCCATCACTTGAGTGTGACAAATGCTCTCATGAGATGCAGTTAAAAACAGGCCGGTTTGGGAAGTTTTTTGGCTGCACGAATGCGGACTGTAAAAACACCAGGAAGCTGTTGAAAAACGGGCAGGCGGCACCGCCAAAAATGGATCCCATTCCCATGCCTTGGTTGAAGTGTCTGAAGGTCGACGATACCTATGTCCTGCGTGATGGGGCCAGCGGTCTGTTTTTGGCCGCTAGTGGGTTTCCAAAAAATCGTGAAACCCGCGCACCCTTGGTTTCAGAGCTTTTAACAGTCAAAGATCAACTCGATCCGAAATATCATTTCCTGTTATCAGCACCTGTGACTGATCCAGAGGGGCATCCAGCACAAGTCCGTTTCTCGCGTAAAGCCAACGCGCAATATGTGATGAGTGAAGTGGATGGAAAAGCAACGAAGTGGAAAGTGGCCTACGACAACGGGCGCTGGTCTGACGGCTGATGCGTCCGGTTAGAACACGCCGACGCGTGTTGGAATCGCTCGCGAAAACCAAGGCACTTCTCGACGTGCGGGCGGACAGTCGGCTGCAACATCATGCGTTGAGCGAAGCAGTCCTTCATCAGATTGACGCGACCTTTGTCGCGTTAGTCCGTCAGGTGGGCGACGCACACGGGTTCAAGCCAGAAAACATTCAGAGTCTTGAGGACTTGGTTGATCAGCTTCGAAGTCGACAACTGGTCTCGTTGGAAGCACAAAAGCTCGAGCGATTAGCGAATGACCCGATGTCATGGTGGAATGCCTACCAAGCTCATGCTGCGCAGATATTGTGTCCGGCTGAGGTGATTGATTCCGTGGATGTGAATCGCATTCCACTGACTGACACCAGTGGTTTGGATCAATTGAAGACGGAACGATATGCGTCTTGGGTTGGTGAGTTGTCGACGTTGGTTGCCGATCTTCAGGCCCAGTTTGACGAATCTTAAAGTGCTGTTCGAATCACTCCGACCGCGTGTCCCTCAATAAAAAATTCAGCATCTGGTGTGATCACAATCGGATCAAAATCGATATTCTCAGCAAGTAACCTCAAGGTCTTTTGACTGCGGTCCAGGCGCTTGACGGTCACTTCTCCGTTGAGCCGAGCAACCACGATATCACCGTGCTTGGCGTGGTCAGATTTCCGCACAGCTAATAAATCGCCATCAAAAATACCGATATCGATCATGGATTCGCCTTGGACGCGAAGCAAATAATCAGGGGTTGGTGAAAACAGGTCTGAGCGAACGGGGACCATTTTTTCGATGTGTGCGACTGAATCGATCGGGACACCGGCTGCGACTTTGCCGATCACTGGAAGTCCAGGTTCGTCGTGGTGGTCATCATCGAAGGGAACTAAGCATTGGATTCCTCGGCTAGCGCCACCTTGCAGTCGAATTGCTCCCCGGCGTTCCAATGCCCTCAAGTGGGATTCGGCCGCATTAATCGATCGGAACCCGAGCGCATCGGCAATCTCCGCGCGTGTTGGCGGTCGCCCTTCATCACGGATCGATTGCTGAATGACATCGAGCACGCGCGTTTGGGCTTTGGTTAACTTCACTTCACTCATACTGAATAAATTATCAGTAATCGCAGAAAAAGGGAATCACCCCTGAATCAAGTACTCGAGCAGTGCTTTTTGCGCGTGAAGACGATTGCCGGCTTGTGCCCAAACACTCTTGGTTCGTGGGTCATCAAATAGGTGGTCAGAAATTTCCTCACCCTGATGTGCTGGTAGGCAATGCAAAAAACACGCATCTGCACGGGCACTATCCAACAGTGCGGGTGTGATCTGATAACCCTTGAACGCTTCGAGGCGCGCATCAGCTTCGTCTTCTTGTCCCATACTGGCCCAAACGTCAGTGGTGACTACCTGCACGTCACGGACAGCCTCTTCGGGAGAGTCAAAAAAGCGGACTCGTCCGTTGGCTTTTTCGACCCACTCAGCACTTGGCTGATATCCTTTGGGGCAAGCAACATGGAGAGTAAAGTCAAATAAACCAGCGGCTTCGAGGTAACTATGACAAACGTTGTTCCCATCACCAATCCAGGCCACTTGGAGACCCTGAATCTCACCAAAGATTTCTTGCATCGTTTGCACATCCGCCAATAGTTGGCAAGGATGGCAGCTATCGGACAGTCCATTGATGACAGGAATGGATGCGGCTTTCGCAAAGCGGACCAGTTTGTTGTGGTCATCGGTTCGAATCATCACAGCGCTGACCATTTCCGATAAGACCCGAGCTGTATCTTCTAGAGGTTCGCCGCGCCCTAATTGGGTATCGGTTGGCGATAGAAAAATCGCTGAACCACCCAACTGGGTCATGCCTGCTTCGAAACTCACTCGAGTTCGCGTCGATGATTTTTCAAAGATCATCGCCAAGACGTGCTGGGCCAGCGTTTGGCTAAATGTTTTGGCTTGATAGCGCTTTTTCAGGTCGTGCGCGCGCTCAAGCACTTTAAAAAGTGCCGCTTGGGACAAACTATTGAGCGTGAGGAAATCTGTTTTCGCCATAACCGTGTTCCGGAAAAGCGACGCAGTGTACCATTCAGTATTACTCCAAGCGAGCACAGAGAGGAAGAGATGAGCACACTTGAGACGATCAAATCGCAAATTGAAGAAAACCCAGTTCTTTTATACATGAAAGGAACGCCCAATCAGCCGCAATGTGGGTTCTCCTCGCAGACCGTTCAAGCCTTGATGGCTTGCGGCCGTCCGTTTTCATTTGTGAATATCTTAGAGCACCCAGATATTCGTGCTGAGCTACCAAAGTATGCAGAATGGCCAACCTTTCCGCAGCTCTGGGTTAACGGCGAATTGGTTGGCGGTTGTGACATCGTGTTGGAGATGTACCAGTCTGGTGAGCTTAAGCCGATGGTGGAAGCGGCTTCCCCCGAAGCTTCTGAGTAAGCCATGATCGAAGGGCAGCGGGCTTTAAGGGTTTATTAAGCACCGTTGCTCCAAGCTCTTTGGCCTGCTGTTTCATTTCTTCGCTACGGTCTGCTGTAATGAGAGCGCAGTGGAGGTCCCCACGTAGCGCGCGAAGAACCGCAATGACGTCAACCCCGAGAGCTCCATTATCGAGGTGGTAATCGATGAGAGCGACCTGAACGGCTGGCTGGGTTTTGATCGCCTGTTTAGCGTCCTCAAGGTCAGTTCCAGTCAGGACGTTGGCTCCCCACCCACCGAGCAGGCTTTGCATCCCGAGTAGAATGTCTTTGTCATTATCGATCACTAAGATCGTCCGTCCGGTTAAGGGCTGAGTGAGCAGTTGCCCGCGAGGACTCTGTCGTTTATTCAGCGGCTCAGGTTGGCCTGCTGACCGAGGGAGCGTGATAGCGAAGCGAGAGCCCGTACCTGGATGGGAGTGCACTGTCAGTCTGAGACCGAGAAGATCACAGATCCGCTTGGAAATGGAGAGGCCTAAACCCAGCCCTTTTTTCTCAGTTTGGATCCCTTCGGATAAACGTTTGAATTCATCAAAAATACTCGGTAAATCATCGGGATGCATGCCAATGCCAGTGTCCCAGACTTCGATCCGAATATCGGGCCCAAAAGTACGTATGGCGAATAGGACCTGTCCATGGGGTTCTGTATATCGCAAGGCATTGGATAAAAAGTTTTGCAGCACTCGGCGCAGCAGTTTTGGATCGGTGTGGACAATGACATCACGGGATCTTGCCTTAAACCGGATATCCCGCTGTTCCGCAATCAACTGAAACTCCTGCGACAACTGGCCAAAGAGCTCTGTGAGTGCGAAGGTTTTGGGTTCTGCTCGCAATGCCCCGGCGTCAAGTTTGGAAATCTCCAGCAATGTGGAAATCAAGTTTTCTGCTGAACTCAGAGCACCCTCGAGGTGGTCGGTGAGCTCGCGGACTTCGTCGGTGGTTGCTCGTTCCGCGAGTGATGTGGTGAATAATCTGGCGGCATTGAGTGGTTGCAGTAGGTCATGGGAGGCAGCTGCGAGGAATCGAGTTTTCGAGAGATTGGCCTGTTCGGTCGCTTGCATGGCTTCTGTTAGCGCTTTTTCCGTGGCTGCACGACGGACATTTTCTGCCTCTAAGGCCTCATTGGCGGCCTGAAGCTCTTCGGTTCTTTCGTCGACACGAGCTTCCAGCGTTTCGTTCGCGGTTTCGAGGCCTCGCTTGGCCTGGTTGCGGTCGGTGACGTCTTGATAGAGCACGAAAATACCCTGTACATCACCATTTTCCGTGCGATGCGGGACATATAACGCTTCAAACTCGCGATGCTCTCCTGCGCGATCGATTGAAACATCAAAACGTTGCCGCCGGCCTTCAAATGCGCGTTTCAGATAGGGGATTCGCGCCTCATATTCGGCTTCGGTGAAGATTTCTTTGTTCGGACGACCGATGACTTGTTCGCGCCATACGCGCATGGTGCGCTCAAACGCTTTATTGATGAATTGGATCCGATAATCACGATCAACATAAGCAATCATGGCTGGAACGTTGTCGGTGTAGACCCGAATTGCCTGCTCGGACTCTCGTAATGCCGCTTCAGCTTCTTTGTAGGATGAGATATCCGAGTAGCTGGTGACGTAGCCCCCGTTGGGCATGGGTTCGCCGATAATTTCGAGGGTGATTCCACTCGACAAGATGGATTCACGTCGGTAGGCGCTACCTCTGTTCAAATGATCGAGTCGTTTTTGTAGTGCGTGCTCGATCTGTTCATCACTGTTAAACCCGCTAATGACTCCTTGTGACGCATTGTACCGAAAGAGGTCTCCAACTGATCGACCAACGGTTAAGAGCTCATCGGGATAACCGAAAAGCTCCTGGTAGCGGTGATTCCAGGCAACCAGCTTTTGATTCTGGTCAACCACACTGATTCCCTGCGGCAGATGCTCAATGGCTTTGCGTAACAATTCCTGATTTTGGCGCGCAAGCATTGAGGCTTCGTCAACCAGTGACACCAATTCGCCGAGATGGATTCTGCGACCTCTTGAGGCTGAGCGAATCACGAGTCGAGCCGATGTATATCCGATTTCTTGTGCCAGTATGGATTCAACTGCCGCAATCAACTCTGCTGGCGCAGGGTCTTTCTCATTCAGTTGCCGAATTTGATGTTCCAGCGCATAGGTTTCGATGATCGTCTGCACCCGTTCGCTGCCCATGAATCGTGAGGCAAGGGTGGTCAGATCATCGATTCTTAAATTTTCTTTCAGGTAGCGACCGGCTTTTGAATTGGTCGGCATGAGGTCGACAAAGGTGGCGGCCTGAACGCGATCGACAAGACGTGACGTGGTCGCCAATGAAACCGCGACATAGGTCAAAATATTGAGGCCAAGCGAAAGCAGTACGCCATTGGTCAGCGGATCGACCGGGAGAGGGACAAATTGTTGAACGGTTTCGATGTGTTCGGCCTGCATCTCAGGCCAGACCAACATCAATGCCCAGCTCAGGAGCCCAATCAGCATACCGGCCATCGCACCGTAACGGTTCGCTTGTCGCCAATAAAGGCCTCCAAGAAGTGCCGGTGCAAATTGGGCGGCTGCCACGAACGCAACCAAGCCGATGGATGCGAGTGACCGCTCATTGGTTGCTGACTGATAGTAAAGCCAGGCTAAGGACATGATGCCGACGATACACAGGCGTCTGACCATGACCATGATCCATGACAAATCTTGTCGCTGTCTTAATTCCTCAGGAGATGAGCGGAACATCAATGGAAGCAGGATTTCATTGGCAACCATAATGGCTAGAGCCAGAGTTGAGACAAGAATCATCCCGGTTGCCGCTGACAGCCCCCCTAAGAAAGCAAGCGCTGCGAGAGGTTCATTGTCAAATGCCATGGGCAGTAGCAGGACGAAGGCATCCGGCGGTGCGAGCCCACCAAATTTCAGAAGGCCAGCGGCTGCGATTGGCACGACAAAGATAACAAACCCAAGTAAGTAGAGCGGGAAGAACCAACGCGCATTATTTCGATAGCGCTCTTCATCGGGTGACTCGACAAAAGTCACATGAAACTGGCGCGGTAAACAAATAATGGCGAGGCTCGCCAGCAACAGTTGAGTCACCAGGGCCCATTGGGAAAAGTCGGTACTGAACACACTGGCAACTTGGGGATCTTGCCTGGCAAGGTTGAAGAGATTGTCAAAGCCGTCGTAGAGCTCAAAGGTGCAGAAAAGACCCACAAGGACAAAAGCAATGAGTTTGACCACTGATTCAAATGCGATAGCGATCATCATGCCTCGATTGCTGTCCCTTCGCTGACCGGGAAGCCTTGTCCCAAACAAAATGGCAAAGATGGTCAGAAAGATCGCTGCAAAGAATGCGGTATCGAAAATCTCTGGTTCGATCCCTGTCGGAGATCCGGCCATGATGTTAAACGTTTGCCCGACCGCCTTGAGCTGCAGCGCGATATACGGAATGGTACCGAGCAGAGCGACGACCGTTGTAAGGACAGCCAGTGGCTGTGAACGCCCATAGCGTGCGGACATGAAATCCGCTAAAGAACCGATCCGGTGGGTTTTGACCACAGCGTTAAATTTGGCGAGAACAGGCCATCCGAAGACAAACACCAAGATAGGGCCTAGGTAAATGGGTAAGAATTCCCATCCATGGTTGGCGGCTGATCCGACCGCACCGTAATAGGTCCAGCTGGTGGCATAAACACCAATCGACAAGGGGTAGACCCAACGAGCGGAGCGACTGCCACCAAATGATGATGTGTTGCGATCACCGTGCCAGGCGATGACAAAAAGCACGCCCACATAGGCGAGTGATAGCACGATGAGTTGCCAGCTAATGGACACGATGACCTCTCTGTCCTGGGGATCAAAGGTGTACATAATACGACCAATGTCCTGCTTTTAGTTGTCTCTTTTGGTGGTATGTTGCCCCCGCTTCCTTTTAATTAACAAACGATAACGAGGGTGGTGAAGCATGGAAGAGCAAAAAGCTCAAGCCTATTGGCAAGAGAATATCCGGACAATCATGCAATTGCTGGTTGTTTGGTTTATCGCGTCATACGGGTGTGGGGTCCTATTCGTGGACCTTCTCGATACGATCGCCTTTGGCGGTTTTAAGCTTGGCTTCTGGTTTGCACAGCAAGGATCGATCTACGTATTTTTAGTTCTGATCTTTGTCTACGCAAAGCGAATGAATGCCATTGATGAAAAATACGACGTGCACGAATAGGAGCAGACATGGAACTTCAAAGCTTGATTTACCTGTTTGTCGGCGCCTCATTCGCGCTGTACATCGGGATCGCGATCTGGTCAAGAGCCGGATCAACCTCTGAATTTTACGTTGCGGGCGGTGGCGTCCATCCAGTTGCAAACGGGATGGCTACAGCTGCTGACTGGATGTCTGCGGCATCCTTCATCTCCCTAGCAGGCATCGTCTCCTTGCTCGGCCGTGATTCAGGTGCATACCTGATGGGCTGGACAGGTGGATATGTTCTGTTGGCGATGTTGTTGGCACCTTACCTGCGTAAGTTCGGTAAATTTACGGTGCCTGACTTCGTGGGTGACCGTTATTACTCTGACGTTGCGCGTACCGTCGCAGTTGTGTGTGTGATTTTCGTATCATTCACCTACGTTGCCGGTCAGATGCGTGGTGTTGGTATCGTGTTCTCACGTTTCCTTCAGGTTGACATCAACACAGGTGTTGTCATCGGTATGGGGATTGTCTTCGTTTACGCCGTTTTGGGTGGAATGAAAGGGATTACCTACACGCAGGTGGCTCAGTATTGTGTGTTGATCGTCGCTTACACGATTCCTGCAATCTTCTTGTCACTTCAGGTGACAGGTGACTTCCTGCCTCAGCTTGGATTCGGTGGAACCATCGAATTTGCGTTTGATAACGGAGTTCGCGAGATTCCTGCAGGAACCTATGTACTGCACGCACTGGATCAGTCGTTCAAGGATCTAGGATTCTCGATCGTTTACACTGAAGGTCGTGCGGGTGTGTGGAATACATTCCTTCTGACTGTTGCATTGATGTGCGGTACAGCTGGTCTTCCACACGTGATCGTTCGTTTCTTCACAGTCCCTTCTGTGAAAGATGCACGGATCTCAGCGGGTTGGGCATTGTTGTTCATCGCTTTGCTATACACAGTGTGTCCAGCGGTTGGTGCGTTTGCTCGTTTAAACCTGATCAAGAATACTCAGAACATCGAGTACGCAACTTGGACGCAGGAATGTACTGCGGATCAGGCGGCAGCCTTGGCTGCGGCTCAAGACAACCCAGCAGTGGATGCTGCGCGTGTTGATTGTGCGGGTCAGTGGTTCAAAACATGGGAAAACTCAGGTCTTCTCGCGTGGATGGACAAGAACGGCGACGGTAAGATTCAGATTGCAAACGGTGCAGCATTCAAGGGTAAGCCTTCATTTGATGGCGAGAACCGTGGTGCCAGTGGTGAGCGTCTGTTGAAGAACGAAGCAGTCCCAGCTCCAGCCGGTCAGGCCATTGAAAACGAAGTTTACTTTGACCGTGACATTATCGTACTGGCTAATCCAGAGATTGCATCTCTGCCAAACTGGGTCATCGCGTTGATCGCGGCCGGTGGTCTGGCAGCTGCGCTGTCAACTGCGGCTGGTCTGTTGTTGGTGATTTCATCATCGATCTCGCACGATCTGTTGGGTCGCGTGATGTTCAAAGATGCCGAAACTGACAAGTCAAAATTGAGTGACAGTCAGGAACTCATGGCTGCTCGTGTTGCTGCTGCGGTTGCGATCGGTGTTGCCGGTTACTTGGGTATCAACCCACCAGCCTTCGTGGCACAGGTCGTTGCATTCGCATTCGGTCTGGCGGCAGCGTCATTCTTCCCTGTCATCATCAACGGTGTCTTTGACAAGCGGATGAACAAGGAAGGTGCAATTGCTGGTATGGCTGTCGGTCTGGCCTTTACATTCATTTACATCGTGTTGAACGTGTTTGTGGATAAGACAGGGACGTACACCATGTTCGGCATTAAGGCGACTGGTATTGGTACGATTGGTATGCTTCTGCACTTCATTGTGGCGTACTTCGTATCGCGTGCGACAGCAGCTCCACCTCAGGACATTCAGGATATGGTTGAAAATATCCGGATTCCACGTGGTGCAGCTCCATCGACGCATGCACACTAATGGTTGAGTGACTTCGGTCAAATCAACTGGAAAAGGGCGCCTTAGGGCGCCCTTTTTTCTGTCAGGATGGGAGCTCTGGTAAAGGATAAGACCATGGTGAATGACGTATTAAATTCCGATATACCGCCCTTTGACTTGTTGAGTGAAGATCAGCTTGCCGTTTTAACGCAGAGTCTCTCAATTGTGTATTTTGAGGCCGGTGAAGACATTATCCCGGCTGGAGGAAGTCCAGAAGGCATCTACATCATCATCAAAGGACAGGTTGAGGAATACGACGAATCCATCGAAGGTGATCGAAATGCACAGCGCGTCGCTCAATACTCCGAAGGCGACTTATTTGGATCCTTGGCGGTTCTGAAGGGGCGAGCGAAAGACAAGTATCAGGCATTCGAAGAATGTATTTGTCACATGGTTCCCGCCAAAACCTTTTTGGATCTGGTCCATGATAATCCTGAGTTCAGGCACTTCTTCCATAAAGGCTTAGCGACCATGGAGAAGCAGCGCAGTCGAATGAGTGTGCCGCAGGGTGGCGATGATTTCAGTTTGGTCCGTATTCGCGATTCGGTGCTCCGAAAACCTGTCATTGTTTCTCCGGAAACGACGATTGCCGAGGCAGTCGCCCGAATGCGAGTCGACCACATCGATAGCATCCTAGTTGACTGCGATACCTGTACCTCGAAGTACGGTCTGGTGACCGGTACAGACTTGCTGGATGCCTTGGCATTGGGGGCGAAAACTCCTGATTGCCCAGTTGCCGAGGTTGCGACTCGGGATCTCATTACCTGTCAGGCCAATGATTTTTTATTTAATGCGTTGATCGTCATGACGCGGAAACATATCAAGCGGGTCGTGATTACGGATCAAGGACAGGTTGTGGGTGTCAGCGAGCTGACCGATATCTTGAGTTATCTCACAGGCCAAACTCACTTGATGGGTGTGCAGATTGAAAAGGCCAAAACCGTTGAGGATCTCAAGCATGCCTCAAAGGCATTAAATGCATTGATCCGAGCGCTGAATGCGAAGGGCGTGAAGATTCGCTTTATGATGGAATTGCTTGCGGCGTTGAACGGACGTTTGGTTGCCAAGTTATTTGAAACCACGATGCCCAAACACGTCCTCGACAATACCGCACTGACCGTCCTCGGCTCTGAAGGTCGTTGGGAGCAAATCGTCAAGACTGACCAAGATAATGCGCTCATCATTGCGGACGGATTCGATTGGGACGATCACGAGCGTACAAAGCTGTTGGATCAGTTCACCGCGGACTTGATCTCGATCGGTTTCCCCCGGTGTCCCGGAAACATCATGGTGAGTAATCCAGACTGGTCTCTCACAGTCTCTGGTTGGAAGCAGGTGATGACATCTTGGACACAGGATATGTCTGAAGAAACGCAAATGAAGATGGCGATTTCATTAGATGGTCATTTTGTCGCTGGAAACAAAAAGTTGTTCGAAGAGATGTCTTTGTGGGCCCATGAGAATCTGCGCGGTAACGATATTTTTCTCGCCCATTTTGCGCAGCCCGTGATGAATTTCGGAGTTCCGTTGACGCTCTTTGGGAACGTCAAAACAGATGCTCAGGGACTGGATATCAAAAAGGGTGGTATTTTTCCATTGGTGCACGGAGTTAGGGCGCTGGCGCTCAAATATCGTTGTCGTCAGACCAACACCTACCGGCGGATCGAGGAGCTTGTGCAGAAAGGGGCAATTCATGAACATCTCGGGCGTAACTTAGAGAGCGCTTTGTCGTTGTTTATGCAATTACGCTTACAGACCCAGTTGGAGCAACTGGATGAATCCGGGACCGACGATGGGTCTCAAGTCACTCATAATCGGATCCTGGTGAAGTCATTGAACCGGCTGGACCGAGATTTGTTGCGTGAGGCGTTGCATGTCATCAAAGAGTTTAAGGATTGGCTTGCACTTGAATTGCATATCCGGGGATAAACCATGTTGACTCGAACTTTGATCCGTCTTGCGGATCGCTTCAGGAATCGCCACTCGGATTTTCAGCCACTATTTCAGCCATATACTGGATCCGAGGTTGTCTCACTCGACTGTGAAATGACTGGCCTTGATACCAAGAATGACCATATCGTTTCGATCGGTGCGGTCAAAATTGATGGCAATCAAGTCAAAACCGGCGAATCATTCGAGGCGATGATTGATCATCGGCAATGGCTGTCGGAAGAGTCGATTCGGATTCACCGCATTCGGAAAGTGGATTTGGATGATGCGGTTTCCATCGAGACTGCAGTGATGGCGATGATTGAATTTATCGGGAATCGGCCCATCCTCGGTTACAATCTGCGCTTTGACTTAAAGTTTCTAGACCGGTATACCAAACCGCTGCTGGGGTTTTCATTGCCCAACCAGATGATTGAATTGTCCGATCTGTATCGAAAATCGGTCGTGAGTAAACGTCCAGATGTTGTTCCGCATTTGGGTTTCGAAGAGATCTTGGACGATCTTGACGTTCCGATTTTTGGTCGGCATACGGCCCTGGGAGATGCGACAACAGTGGCGATGGCCTATATCAAATTAAAGCGAAGCCGATGACAAGAGCTCACGATCAACAGGCGTTTTCGCGCGCGAAACGTCAACAACGCTTACGGCGACTAACCGGTCAGGCGATTGGTGATTATCGCATGATCGAAGAGGGCGATAAGGTCATGGTGTGTTTGTCGGGCGGTAAGGACAGTTATGCGCTGCTGGACATGTTGATCTCCCTGCGGAAGTCAGCACCCGTATCCTTTGAACTGATTGCAGTGAATCTCGATCAAAAGCAACCCGGTTTTCCAGAGCACGTCTTGCCCGACTACATGGCGACTCAAGATGTGCCCTTTTATGTCATTGAGCGTGACACCTATTCCACAGTCAAGCGGGTTGTGCCGGAAGGCAAGACCACCTGCGCGCTCTGTTCGAGGCTTCGTCGTGGCACTCTCTATGGATTTGCGGAAGCCCATGGGGTGACGAAAATTGCCTTGGGCCATCATCGCGACGACATCGTTGAAACATTATTTTTAAATTTATTTTTTGGCTCGAAACTGAAAACGATGCCACCGAAACTGGTTTCTGATGATGGTCGGTATGTGGTGATTCGGCCACTGGCGTATTGCAAAGAGTCGGACCTGGCTCAGTTTGCTGTGGATCGAGCCTATCCCATCATTCCCTGTCATCTGTGCGGATCGCAGCCGAATCTGAAGCGTGCTGAAATTAAAGCGATGATTGCGGATTGGGAAAAACGATACCCTGGCCGTGTTGATAATCTGGCTCGCGGTTTACAGAACGTGGTGCCATCGCACTTATTGGACACTGAGCTTTATCCGTTTGAGAGCCCGTCCCCGGACGAACTTTTGCAATTTCGACGGGATCATCCGTTGGATGATGCCTTCGATAGTCAGGAGGCTCTGGCGGAAGCGGATTTGAACCCATGGGTGACGCTTCCCGAAGACAGGAGTCAGATCATCCAGACCAGTGGCGCGACTGTCCAAACCCCATAAAGCATCACCAGCGATCCTGACAGGCGTCGGAAGGTAGCGCTTTTGAATGCAAAGCTTAAGTGTGCACTCAGATATCCTGCCCCCAGAATTGCCGGTAGCGTCCCAAGTCCGAAGAGAAACATTTGCGTTCCTGCTTGACCGGCGTGCGCAGTAGAGGCTGACCAGAGAAGAGCTGAATACACAAGGCCACACGGGAGAAATCCCCAGGCAAGACCATATTTCAAGGCCTGATGCATTGAATTCGGAGTCGCCTTTGATCGGAGTTTTTGCACGATCGGTGTCACCACTCGATCACCGAGGCGCTCGAGTGTTTGGAGACCTCTCCACCAATCGCTGATCCAAAGTCCCATCAACACTAACATGAGGCCGGCGATGAGCCGAAAACCGATCGTGAAGATCTCATGATCTCCACGAAGCCATCCACCGAGGGTTCCAAAGGTGATCCCAAGCGCTGTATAAGACAACACTCGCCCAAGGGAAGCGCTTGAGATAAGGCTCCAAAATCGAAGACCCTGACGGTCCTTCTCTGGAATGGTCAGGCTAAATGCGGCGGTGATTCCTCCGCACATCACCAAGCAATGAGCAGAGCCAAAAAGACCAATCAGAAAGGCGGCGCCAGCACCAATGGGGTCAGTACAGAGTTGGTTAATCATGCTCGCGACGACGTTGACGTTCTTCTTCAATCGCTCGCTGATGCAGTTCGTCGTCATCATCGAACAAAATGTCCGATCCAGAACGTTCGAGATCATCGAATTGTTTACTTTTGACAGCCCAGTTAAATGCCCACAGTGCGATTGCCAGAAGGATCATGGACAGCGGGATGAGGGCGTAGATTGCGTTCATGAAATACGGTTCAGCCTTAATGCATTGGTGATCACAAACAGACTTGACGCCGACATACCGATCGCTGCAAGCCAAGGTGGCACCCAGCCACTCATCGCAAAGGGTACCGCGATCGCGTTATAGACTAAAACCCAAAATAGACTTTGCCGGATGACTTGTGTGGTCTTTTGTGCGGTCTCTCTGAGCTTGAGAACACTTTTCAGTTCCGGGGAGAGCAAAATGGCGCCGGCAGACAGTCTGGTGAGGTCGGCGGCTTGAGCAAACGTAATGCTACCGTTAGCCGCTGCCAGAACCGGTGAGTCGTTCAACCCATCTCCAACCATCACGGTTGATGCGGAAATATGTCTTAAGTGACGGAGTTTATCTTCAGGACGACATTGGGCGAGCGCATGATCGATCTGCAGGGATTGAGCAATCGCCTGGACGCGGTCTTCGCGATCTCCGCTTAAGATCGTTAGACGAATATTCATTGCCTGAAGTGCCTCGATGGTGTGTTTTGCGTCAGGGCGTAAGGCGTCATCCAGTGCAACACTGATCAATGCGCCTTCATCGGTTTCTAGGGTAATTTGTAACGCATGCTCGAACTCGGGATTCATTTCCTCCAGTGTGGATTGTCTCACCCGATATTGGGTGCCATTGAGAACACCAGACACGCCTTGACCTGCAAGATGTGTGATCTGTTGTAGCGGTGTGGGGACGATATCCTCAAAGGCTTTGGCGATTGGGTGAACTGTTCCTTGTTCGAGTCCACTGAGGATTGAGAGTGCTTGATCCATGTCGGTGGCGCCAAGCTGTTTAACGCCGAGTCGCTGGAAGCGACCTTCTGTCAGTGTCCCGGTTTTATCAAAGAACCAGTCATTTGATCGGGCAAACGCCAACAAATGTGTTGGATTTAGGAGAAGAATCCCCAATCGACGCAGACGTCTAATCGTCACGGTCCAAGCGGTTGGGATGGCTAGTGACAGTGCGCACGGACAGGTCACCACAAGAACAGACAGCGCATATTCAAACGCTTGTTCAGGATTCGTTGGCCACCAGAAGACGAAGGTAATGATTGACAGCGTCAGAACAGAGGCAATGAACCAGCGTATCAAGGGATCCATCCATCGAGCTTCTGGAAGTTCGACGGTCTCGGCTTGACGCGCCAGATGTTCGAGTCGTCCGAGAAAGGCATTTTTACCGACTCTCAAGACTTTGGCTTCGATCACACTCGATCCGTTGATGGAGCCTGCGAGGATCTCAGCATGACGCTCGACCACGATTGGTTCGAATTCCCCCGTCAGTGCTTGCGTGTCCACCGAGGCTTGATCTGAAATCAGTGTGAGATCAACAGGCGTTTGTTGGCCAGCTGCTAATTGGATCAGATCGCCGGGGCGTAACATCGAAACGGGTGTTTGTTCGAACTGGCCGTCGCCACAGGATTTGGCGAGTGTCATCGGCATCGGACGAGATTCCACTGGCGTATCTAACACCTGATGTCTGGCTTTGAGTTCCAAAAAGCGGCCGGTCAGTAGAAATAGGGTAAACATGGCAACTGAGTCAAAATAGACTTCGCCCAGTTCAGAAATCGTCGCAATGATCGATGCGATCCATGCCAGCGAGAGTGCCAGTGCGACGGGAACGTCCATGCCTAAATTTCGATGACGGAGATTACGCCAGGCTCCTACAAAGAAGGGTTGAGCCGCATAAAGCATGACTGGAATTGACATCACCAACGAAATCCAGCGTAAAAAGTGACGTTGGTCGGCATCAATGAACGAGGCTTCTCCCACATATAACGCGGTTGCTACCATCATGACTTGCATGGTGCCGAGGGCTGCGACACCAATGCGTTTGATCAATTGTCGTCGTTCTTTTTTGCGTGCTTGAAAAGCAGATTCATCAGTCAGGAGTGTCGCTGTATAGCCGAGACGGTCAATCTGCCCCAAGATACTGGCTAAGCTTGCAATCTGGGGATCCCAGCGAACAGTGAGTGTTTGCCGTCCAAGGTGTGCGTGACTCATGATCACCCCATCATTGGATTGAAGAACTCGCTCAAGCAACCAGGTGCAGGCCGCGCATCGGATTTGTGGAATCGACAGTTCGATTTCTAAATTTCCATCATCGAGAGCGATGGTGTGCTGTTCTAAAAATTCTGGGTGATCAAACAGCGACCAGTGAGTCTGTTGTTCGGGTTTCGGTGCCTTCGTCTCCCGGTAGTGATAAAACGAGCCCAGGCCTTGGGATTGGATCCAATCGACTGCGCCGGCACAACCATGACAGCATAGCGGTTGTTCTGTCTGATCAATGGTTCGCGTAATCATCTCGTGAGCAGGGCAGGCCCCGCCGCAATGAAAACACGATGGGTTGTCAGGGGGCAACGCGCAGCGGCTCTTGCAGCGGGAGGCGCACTCTGGCGGTGATACGCCATGAGTTATCTGGGGCGATCAATTCGAGATTTCGAGGACCGGGCGCCATCGAGGGGATGGAGGCGGTGTAAAATCCAGGCCTGATGGCGTCGAGCTGAAAGTTGATGTCGTTACGTGCCCGCGTCGGATGTCGGAAAGCTCCAGCGATGGTAGACACAGGCTCTGCTTGGCCGAAATCAATGGTGAATGACAGGTCTCCGGTGAGTTCATCCATGGTGAGCGACCCTGTAATTCCAAGCTCTTGTGCTTTTTCATCCCGCTCTAAATTTTCGTTATAGAGCACACCTTGGCGATAGTAGTCGTCGGTCACTAAGCCATCGTTGGTTTGAATGGCGACTCCGAGCATACTGAACCCAACGATGACCGATGCGGTAATCGGAACCAGAAATAGCCATGGCCAGGGTTCTTTGTACCAGGGATTGGGTTTGTTCATTTCCAACGATCAGGCCCTATAAATGTTGACTCGATTGTAACTTCATTAGCTGGCTGTTTGGCAGGCTCAATAATGAAGCTGATGGGTAGGCGGGGATTTGCCAGCATATCAGGTGGAATTTGTACTTGGTACACTTGGACGCGAGTTTGGCCGGGTGCGAGCTCAATGGTCGCAGGACCGATCAGGCGAGCACTGGGGTGACCTTGGAAGTTCACTTCATATTCTTCATTGAATGACGTTTTATTAAACACGGTGAGACTGTAAGTGTTTTCAATTTCCCCAGTTTTGGTTTCATGGAAGAGAGCGCCTCGATCGCGCGCCACTTTGGCTTCCAGCGTGCTGCGGTGTGTCAGTGCGTAACCAAAGGCTACGCACATCGCCAGCATTGCCACACCGTAGCCGATGAGTCGCGGTCTTAGCCAATGCGTTTGGCCGCCATCCAGTTCGTGCTCTGTCGCGTACCGAACGAGACCGCGGTCATAGTTCATCTTATCCATGATCGAATCACAGGCATCAATGCACAGTGCACATTGAATGCATTCGTATTGGAGACCATCGCGAATATCGATTCCCGTTGGGCAGACTTGGACGCATAAACCGCAGTCAACACAGTCGCCTTGAGTATTGGTGGATTCTGCACTTCGCTTACGGCTTCCGCGAGGTTCTCCACGTTCGGTGTCATAAGCGACAATGAGTGTGTCTTGGTCAAACATCACGGATTGAAAACGGGCATAAGGACACATGTGGATGCAAACTTTTTCGCGAAGATAGCCGGCGTTTGCGTAGGTCGCTATGGTAAATAATCCAATCCAGAGGTAAGCACCCATGGACGCCTGTCCCGTCCAGTGGTCGATCACGAGCTCACGCGCTGGGATAAAATAGGCAACGAATGTGAAGCCGGTTGCCCAGGCCACACCAAGCCATAGCACTTGTTTGCTCAATTTTTTCCGAAATTTACTGGGTGTCATTGGGCCTTTATCGAGCTTGATCCGTGCGTTACGTTCTCCCTCGGTATAGCGCTCAATCGCCATGAAAATTTGCGTCCAAACCGTCTGGGGACAGGTATAGCCGCACCAGATACGGCCGCCAAATACAGTCACAAAAAACAGGCCGAATGCACAAATAATCAAGAGCCAGGACAATAACACCAGGTCCTGGGGCCAGAAGGTGGCATTGAAAACAAAGAATTGGCGATCCGGGAGGTTGAACCACACCATCTGACGATCGCCCCAGTTCAGCCATGGGAACAGGTAATACATAAACAGCATCACAAGTCCGGCGGTTAAGCGCACATTTTGAAAGAAGCCCGAGGTGCCGCGGGTATAGATCCCTTGTTTGGTTTGGTAAGCCGGGGTTTGCCGATGAGCAAGCCGCTCACCGGCATCGATGGGTCCCTCAACCGTTGGGATACGGTCGCTCATCGACTTATTGTTGACTGAGGCTGTAGACGTAGGCAGTCAGAAGATGAACCTTGTCTTCGCCCAATCGTGGCAGTTGTGCAGGCATCACACCTTGACGACCGTGACGAAGCGTCTGTTTGACTGATTCAAGCACGGTGAGGTTTGGTGCCTTATAGAGCCAGATGTCGTCAGTTAAATTCGGTGCTCCGAGCATTTGCATCCCTTCGCCGGTCGGCATATGACAGGCTGCACAGTAGGTTTGGAAGTGAGTTTGACCTTTGGCTGCGAGAGCCTCGTCATGCGCGCGGCCTGAGAGACTCACCACGTAGTGTGACGTTTCTTCAATCCCTGCATCACCTAAAATCCCCTGCCATGCTGGCATGTTTGCCATGCGACCGACGTTCAACGATTCCTTGATTTTTTCAGGTGAACCGCCGTAGAGCCATTCTTCATCGGTTAAGTTCGGGAAACCATAGGCGCCCTTGGCACCTGATCCATGACACACGGCACAGTTGTTGGCAAATAGGCGACCACCGACTTCGAGTGCTTTGGGATCTTGAGCCAGTGCTTCGATCGATTGCTGGCCAAAGGCTGCGAAGACCGGACCATATTTCACTTCAGCGGCTGCCATTTCTTCTTCCCATTGACCGGTCGATGACCAGTTAAGGATCCCTTGGAAGTTGCCGAGTCCTGGGTAGAGAACCAGATAACCGAGACCAAACACAATGGTTCCCAGAAACTTCAGGTACCACCAGCGTGGCAACGGATTGTCGTACTCTTCAATGCCATCGAATGCATGGCCGACAGTCTGTTCAGTCTCTTCTTTAAAGGGCTCAGATCGGCGAACAACCATCACCAGCCATAAACAACCAAAAATGACGAGCAAAGTAATGAAAGCTACCCAAATGCTCCAGAAGGTTGGTAGTGAATCGTTAAACATCAGTGTTTATCTCCATTTGGTCTATCGACTGGGTCCTGATCCAAAATCGAGTTTGCCGCATCATCAAAACGTGTTTTGTTTTTTGGGTTGTATGCCCACCAGCCAATGCCGATAAACATCACCAACATGACGACACTTAATACTCCTAACCAGTCGTAATACGTCATCCTTATCGATCCTTCATGACCGTTCCGAGACCCTGTAGGTAGGCGACCAACGCCTCGATCTCAGTTTTGCCGCGAACAGTTTCACGTGCTGTTGCGATTTCGTCATCCGTATAGGGAACACCGAGTGTTTGCATCACGCGCATTTTGTCGGCGGTGTCGTCACCGCTCAGTGTGTTCTGAAATAGCCATGGGAAAGATGGCATGTTGGATTCAGGAACAACATCGCGAGGGTTGTACATATGCGCACGGTGCCAGTCATCGGAGTACTTGCCACCGAGGCGAGCAAGATCAGGTCCAGTGCGTTTTGAGCCCCAGAGGAACGGACGCTCCCAGACCGATTCACCGGCGACTGAGTAGTGGCCATAGCGTTCTGTTTCTGCTCGGAAAGGACGTACCATTTGCGTATGACACACATGGCATCCTTCGCGGATATAAATATCACGGCCTTCAAGCTGGATCGCAGACCAGGGCTTCATTCCTTCAATCGGAGTTGTCGTTTTTGACATATGGAAGAGTGGAACAATCTCCGCTAATCCGCCAAAGCTGATGACCACAACGATTAAGGCAGCGAGAACACCCAGACGCTTTTCAATGTATTCATGTGATTTCATCGCATTCTCCTTAGGCTGCTGCTGGCTCAGGTTCGCTCGTATCACGAATCGCGTCCTGATCCTTCGCATCATTCACAGTCATGTAGACGTTGTAGAGCATGATGACCATGCCGAGCAGGAAAAATCCGCCGCCAATGACGCGGACCACATACCCTGGATAGCTCGCCTCCAAGCTATCGACGAAGCTATAGGTCAAGGTGCCATCGGGATTCACGGCCCGCCACATTAAGCCTTGCATGATTCCGTTTACCCACATTGCAGCGATGTAGAGCACGGTTCCGATCGTTGCGAGCCAGAAATGCAGATTAATCAGACGTGTTGAGTGCATCTGGGCGATCCCTACCACCTTAGGAATCAGGTGATACAACGATCCGACCGCAACCATGGCAACCCAGCCAAGGGCACCCGAATGCACATGTCCAATGGTCCAGTCGGTATTGTGGGACAGTGCGTTGACGGTTTTGATCGACATCATCGGCCCTTCAAAGGTTGACATCCCATAGAACGACAAGGACACCACTAGGAATCGAAGAATTGGGTCGGTCCGCAGTTTGTGCCACGCACCAGATAGTGTCATCACTCCATTGATCATGCCGCCCCAGCTCGGTGCCAGGAGCACAATTGACATCACCATGCCGACGGATTGCGCCCAATCTGGAAGCGCTGAATAGTGCAGGTGGTGAGCGCCGGCCCACATGTAGGTCGCAATCAAAGCCCAGAAGTGAACAATCGACAAGCGGTACGAATAGACAGGACGCCCAGCTTGCTTTGGTACGAAGTAATACATCATTCCAAGGAAGCCTGCGGTCAGGAAGAAACCGACGGCATTATGGGCATACCACCACTGGATCATCGCATCCATGGCTCCGGACCAGACGTAATAACTCTTGGTAAAGCTGACCGGGTATTGCACGCTATTGACGATATGGAGCACGGCGATCACGAGAATGAAAGCACCGAAGAACCAGTTGGCGACATAGATGTGAGAGGTGTTTCTTTTCGCGATCGTGCCAAAGAACACGATGGCGTAGGAAATCCAAACCACCGCGATCAAAATATCAATCGGCCATTCCAATTCTGCATATTCGTGCGTAGTTGTCATTCCAAGCGGTAGGGTGATGGCGGCAAGGACAATCACCAAATTCCATCCCCAGAACGTAAAGCGAGCCAGATTCGGGAAGGCTAGGGTGGTGTGGCATGTTCGCTGGACCACGTAATACGAGGTTGCAAAGAGCGCGCATCCTCCGAAGGCAAAGATGACCGCATTGGTGTGAAGTGGACGCAGTCGCCCGAAGTGGGTCCATTCCGACGCCAGGAGTTCCGGCCAGACGAGCTGAGCGGCGATAAGAACTCCGACAGCCATTCCTACGATACCCCAGACGACGGCCATGATCGCGAAATGACGAATGGTTCTGTAGTCGTACGCAGGGTGTGCGACAGCGTGAGACATCCTGATCCTTCCTTTTATGACAAAAACATCTATAGTTAGTTTAAATAGTTATATGCGTATGTGGAAGCATTCGAAAGGATGAGAAGCTCAAAAAGGACGCTTATCATCAAAAAAATGCGACTTCACTACGTGTTGTGGTTATTATGACGGGAGTTGATAGTATAAAATGGTTATAAGCCGCTTTCTACAAATTTATATTTGAGTTATGTCAAGAAGCCGATAAATAAATGAAATTGCAACAGCTTCGGTATATCTGTGAAGTCGCTAATCACGACCTCAACGTTTCCGCTACCGCCCAAAGTCTCTTTACTTCTCAGCCTGGAATCTCCAAGCAGATCCGTTTGTTGGAGGAAGAGTTGGGTGTTGAAGTGTTTGCTCGGAATGGCAAGCATCTGGTGTCCATCACTCCAGCAGGCGAAGAAGTGCTGCGTGTCGCGAGTGAAATCTTGCACAAAGTCGATGCGATCAAGCAAATCTCTCAAGAGTTCTCTGACGAGACCAAAGGCGTGCTTTCGATTGCCACGACGCATACGCAAGCGCGATATGTACTGCCGCCGATCATCAATCAATTTATGCGAGAGTATCCAGAAGTCTCGTTACAGATGCAGCAAGGTACGCCCGCGCAGATCGCGGAAATGGCGGCCAGCGGGGACGTCGACTTTGCCATTGCAACTGAGGGTCTTGAGCATTTCTCGAATTTGCTCTTGATGCCTTGTTATCAATGGAATCGTGCCGTCATTGTTCCAAAAGACCATCCCTTGGCGAACATTGATGGACCACTGACGCTCGCTGAGCTTGCTCGGTATCCCATTGTGACTTACGTCTTTGGATTCACCGGCCGTTCGCGACTCGATGAAGCGTTCGAGCAGGAAGGATTGACTCCAAAGGTGGTGTTCACAGCCGCTGATGCTGACGTTATTAAAACCTATGTCCGCTTGGGCCTAGGCGTCGGCATTGTTGCTGATATGTCATACGATCCACAAACTGATGCGGACCTGGTGACAGTCAATGCGAGTCATCTGTTTAGCCCAAGCGTGACCTCTATCGCATTTCGTCGTGGCACGTTTTTGCGTGGATACATGTATCGATTTGTGAATTTGTTTGCGCCACACCTGTCGCGCGACGTGATTGGAAAGTTCCTCCGCAGCCAGGGCAGGGCTGAAGCGGAAAAAATCTTTGAATCGGTTGAAGTGCCACTGCTTTGAGCACTGATCCCGCGGTCGATGTTCAGTGGATTGAACATCGGGGTTACCGGCATGCCATTCACCTTTGCGAAACCTCAGAAGGCACAGGTGACTTGGTGCTTTTGCATGGAGCGGGAGTCGCTTCTGAAGCGACTTGGTATCCCATGCTTCCTGAGTTCAAGAGTTTTCGTCGAATTATTTGCCCTGACCTTCGTGGTATGGGCCGCTCTCATTCCCTCGACTTTATCGATCGTTCAGTGACCGTTGACGAGGTGGTTGACGATGTTCTCGCCATCTTGACTCATTACTCGATCAATCAGTGCCAGATGGTTGGATACAGTTTTGGTGGTTTGATTGCACTACTGGTCAATGCCGCCCGGCGTGAGCTGGTTTGCGACATGGTGTTGCTGGAGCCAGCCCTTCTCGAGCGGGCGTCCTTGGGTGCGCTGCGCGCCGTTCGCGCGCATTACGCAGACGCTGCGGCCGCGCTCTTGTCAAAAGACGATCCATCGATCGGTGTGAGGCAATTTCTGGATTTGATTGCACCTCATCGTTCGAAGCATCCACGCGTCGAGCGGATGACCGTTCAGCGTCTGGCCAGTCGTCCAGAAGGTCTGGCTTATGCTCTGATGGCGGTCAACGAGGCCGCTTGGCACATCGATCGGATGCAGTGCATCGAATGTGCCCCCTCGACGCTCAGTCTGATCGGTTCAAAAAGTATCAATGAAGCGCATGAATTCCATCAAATCCTGGCAGCGAGCCGAGGCAACTGGCACTACCAGTCAGTGATGGGGGTCGACCATGCGTTGCCCTACCAAAAACCGGGTTTGTGCGCGCGCCTGATTGTGGAACATTTGAGGCCTTAACGAGCCTGTTTTCGTTTTCCCGTGACTTGTAAGATGCGTGCGCTGATCTCTTCGACCGACCGCTCAGTGGTGGATAAGAACGGGATGGCATGTCGACGATACAATGCCTCGACTTCGTTAACCTCATATTGGCATTGTTTCAGTGATGCATAACGTGAGTCGGGTCGGCGCATTTCCCGAATGGCCTGCAGTCGCTCGGGATCAATGGTTAAGCCAAAAAGCCTGGCTCTGTGTTTTCGTAAGGTGTCCGGCAAGTGATCATCATCGAGATCATCTTCGGTTAAGGGGTAGTTGGCGACTTTTAGACCGTATTGCATCGCCAAATACAGACTCGTAGGCGTTTTCCCGGAGCGAGAGACTCCGATGAGAATCAGATCGGCCTGATCGTAGTAACGAATTCGAGCACCATCATCATTGTCGAGTGCAAAATTGATGGCGTCGATGCGTCGCGCGTATTGGCCATCGGGAGCAACCGCGTGACTCATACCGACGGAATAGCTCGAGCCTTGGCCAAGCTCTCTTTCTAGTGGTTTTAAAAAGGTCTGAAAAATATCCACCAAAAATCCGTTGCAGTTGGCGAGTACATCTCGCACTTCTTGATTCACGATGGTGTCAAAAACGATCGGTGTGATCTGATGTTCCTGGCCGGCTGCGTTAATTTCGGCAACCGCTTTCTTCGCTTTTTCGACACTGTCGATGTAGGGCAATGTGGTTTTATCGAAGGAGACAGAATCAAATTGACTCAATAGCGCCTGACCAAGCCCTTCAGCAGTCAAACCTGTTCCATCGGAAATAAAGAATACTGGACGAATTTCTGAGGGCATATTTGGTTCCAAATCATTTATACTAATGCGCTTATTCGATGACCGTCTGTCGTTACTTGTTGCAGTGCAAGGAAGCGAGTTCAAGTTTAGTCTGCGACAGCGGTTTCTAAGACACAATACGGAAGGGGATTCCTTTTGGACAACTATATCCTTTGGTTTAATGAGCTTGGCATGAACGATGTCGAGCGCGTTGGCGGCAAAAACGCATCACTTGGTGAAATGATCTCCAATCTTGCTGGAGCTGGGGTGAGCGTTCCCCACGGATTTGCAACAACAGCGCATGCGTATCGCGAATTTCTGGCTCACGAAAACCTGGCTGACCGCATCAATCAGGCATTAGCCGTGTTAGATGTCGACGATGTGAACGCATTGGCAAAGACGGGGGCTGAGATTCGGTCATGGATTATCAACACACCGTTTCAACCTGCGCTTGACCAAGCGATTGAAGCTGCCTTTGCGATGATGATCGCAGATAACCCCTCGATGAAGGTTGCTGTGCGGTCATCGGCAACCGCTGAGGATTTGCCAGACGCCTCCTTTGCCGGACAACAGGAAACCTTCCTGAATATCTCAGGAATCGAGAATGTGAAGCACGCGATCAAGGAAGTGTTTGCATCTTTATTTAACGATCGTGCAATTTCCTACCGTGTGCATCAGGGCTTCGCTCATGAATTGGTGGCGCTATCTGCCGGGATCCAACGGATGGTTCGTTCCGAGACGGGTGCAGCCGGAGTGATGTTCACCATGGACACGGAGAGTGGATTCCGCGATGTGGTCTTTGTCACAGCAGCTTATGGTTTAGGTGAAACAGTCGTTCAAGGAGCGGTGAACCCAGACGAATTTTATGTCCACAAACCCACCCTTGAAGCGGATCGCCCGGCGATTTTGCGAAGAACGCGTGGTTCGAAATTAATCAAGATGGTCTATGCAGATTCGTCCAAGCCCGGCCGGTCAGTGGAGACGGTCGATGTCGATCCGACAGAGCGTCGCGAATTTTGTGTGACCGATGCAGAAGTCGAGGCCTTGGCGCGGCAGGCGCTCACCATTGAGAAGCATTACGGCCGACCGATGGATATTGAGTGGGCACGAGACGGGGATGACGGTCAGCTCTACATCGTTCAGGCGCGTCCTGAAACTGTCCAGAGTCAACAAGACGGCCGTCAGATGGAACGCTTTGTGTTGAAAGAAAAGAGCGACGTCTTAGCCCAGGGTCGTGCGATCGGTCAGAAAATCGGCCGCGGAACAGTCCGTTTGGTGAAAGATATCTCGCGGATGGACGAAGTTCAGCCAGGCGATGTGTTGGTCACCGATATGACAGACCCTGATTGGGAACCTGTGATGAAACGCGCTTCTGCCATTGTGACCAATCGTGGAGGTCGCACCTGTCATGCAGCAATCATTGCCCGAGAATTGGGAATTCCCGCTGTGGTGGGTTGTGGTGATGCAACTGAGCTTTTGGAGGCTGGTATTGATGTCACAGTGAGTTGTGCAGAGGGAGATACCGGTCATATTTATGCGGGAATACTCGATTTTGATCACCGCGTGACGAGTGTCGATGCGATGCCGGCCCTGCCATTCAAGATTATGATGAACGTCGGCAACCCCGATCGTGCCTTTGATTTCCAGCGATTACCGCATGCAGGCATCGGTTTAGCGCGACTCGAATTCATCATCAATCGCATGATTGGAGTCCACCCTCGTGCGTTAATGGATTACGACACGCTGCCTGCTGATCTGAAAGAAGAGATTGCCGAGCGGATTGGCGGATATGCGAGTCCCACTGACTTCTACGTTGAGAAATTGGTCGAAGGGATTGCGACACTCGGCGCGTCCTTTGCGCCTGAGCGAGTCATCGTTCGGTTATCCGATTTCAAATCCAACGAGTATCGGAATTTGATCGGCGGACCGCTTTATGAGCCTGAAGAAGAAAATCCGATGCTCGGTTTCCGTGGTGCGTCTCGATATATTTCTGAATCATTCAGGCCTTGCTTTGAGTTCGAGTGCCGTGCGCTGAAAAAAGTCCGTGATGAAATGGGGCTGACCAACGTCGCGATCATGGTCCCGTTTGTTCGGACGCTCGAGGAAGCGGCTGCGGTCATTGAGCTGTTAAAGCAAAATGGTCTTGAGCGTGGACAGAATGGTCTGGAAGTCATCATGATGTGTGAACTTCCCTCCAATGCTGTCTTGGCTGATGAATTCCTCGAATACTTTGACGGTTTCTCAATTGGATCGAACGACTTGACGCAGCTAACCTTGGGTCTTGATCGGGATTCTGGAATTATCGCTGAGGCCTTTGATGAGCGAAATCCCGCAGTGAAATTCCTTTTGTCGCGTGCCATTGCGGCTTGTAACAAAGCGGGTAAATACATCGGGATTTGTGGCCAGGGACCGTCTGATCATCCAGACCTCGCCTTCTGGCTGATGGAGCAAGGCATCGACTCGGTCTCGCTGAATCCGGACACAGTCCTTGAGACTTGGTTCTTTTTGGCTGACGCTCGCGATAACAAATCATGAAGTCGACGCCGGATCTTTGCGATGTCTATGAGGGCGGAATTTCCGTCCTTGATCCCATGTTCACTAACTTCGGTGGTCGTGAACGGTTCTATGGCGAGGCCGTGACTGTCAAATGCTTTGAAGACAATTCGACAGTCAAAGAGTTGGCTGGGACTGCTGGTAAGGGTCGTGTGATGGTCGTCGATGGCGGTGGATCACTGCGTCGAGCGCTGCTTGGTGACATGATCGGAGCCAAGGCACTTGCCAATGGATGGGCTGGATTTGTCATTTATGGGGCAATCCGCGATGTGGATGAATTGGGAGCGATGGATCTCGGTGTTCAGGCTCTTGCGACGCATCCGATGAAAACCGAGAAAAAAGGCATTGGTGATCTGGACGTTCCAGTGACCTTTGCGGGTGTGACCATCCATCCCGGCGATTTTGTTGCCTGCGACAATAACGGGATCGTTGTGTCCCCGGTGGCGCTTGAGGTCTAGAAAATCTTGAGGCGTAAAAAAACCCCGGCATCGAGAGATCCCGGGGTTTTTTCTTGGATCGGTGTTAAGCGATCTCTGTCACAGGAATGTTGGCTTCCTTCGCTTTTGCCTGGAACTCGGCAATTTGATGGAAGTTCATGTAACGGTAGATGTTGTCAGCCATCGAGTCGATCTCTTTGGCATACTCCATGTACTCGGCAACCGTCGGTAGCCGACCAATGATCGATGCGACCGCTGCAAGCTCAGCACTGGCTAAGTAGACGTTAGCGCCATTTCCCAAACGATTAGGGAAGTTACGTGTGGATGTGGAGACCACCGTTGCATGATCGGCAACACGGGCCTGATTTCCCATACACAGTGAACACCCTGGCATTTCTGTCCGAGCGCCAGCCTTCCCGTAGATGGCGTAGTAGCCTTCATCCATCAACTGGTGCTCATCCATCCGAGTTGGAGGGGCGATCCACAAGCGTGTTGGAATCGATCCGACTTTCTTTAACAGCTCACCGGCTGCACGATAGTGACCGATGTTGGTCATGCACGAACCGATAAAGACCTCATCAATGGCTGTTCCCTGAACTTCAGACAATGGCTTGACGTCATCGGGATCATTCGGGCATGCCAGTAAAGGCTCTTGAATATCGTTGAGATCGATTTCGATGACTTCCGCGTATTCCGCATCGGCATCGGCTTCCATCAACTCTGGATTGTTGAGCCAAGCTTCCATCGCTTGGATGCGACGTGCGATCGTCCGAGGATCGCCATAGCCGTCAGCGATCATCCATTTCAACAACGTGATGTTGGACTCGAGGTATTCACGAATCGGTGCCTCATCGAGTTTGATCGTACAACCACCGGCGGAACGCTCAGCTGATGCATCGGATAATTCAAAGGCTTGCTCGACAGTGAGGGTTGGTAACCCTTCAATTTCTAAGATGCGTCCAGAGAAGCAGTTTTTCTTGCCTTCTTTACCGACAGTGAGCAATCCACGCTGAATGGCAGCATAAGGAATGGCGTTGACTAGATCACGCAGTGTGATTCCTGGTTGCATTTTGCCTTTGAACCGAACCAAGACGGATTCAGGCATATCAAGAGGCATCACACCAGTTGCGGCCGCAAATGCCACTAAGCCTGATCCACCTGGAAAGGAAATGCCAATCGGGAATCGGGTGTGCGAGTCGCCGCCTGTTCCGACCGTATCGGGAAGCAACATGCGGTTCAACCAGGAGTGGATGATGCCGTCGCCGGGACGCAATGAGACACCACCCCGATTCATGATGAAGTCTGGAAGCGTGTGTTGTGTTTCCACATCAACAGGCTTTGGGTAGGCTGCAGTGTGACAGAAGGACTGCATGGTCAGATCCGCTTGGAATCCAAGACACGCCAGTTCTTTGAGTTCGTCGCGCGTCATCGGGCCTGTGGTGTCTTGCGAACCCACAGTCGTCATGCGTGGCTCACAGTAGGTTCCAGCGCGAACACCATCAACGCCACAGGCCTTGCCGACCATCTTCTGTGCAAGTGTAAAGCCCTTGGTCGATTCAACCGGTGCTGTTGGTGTTCTGAACAGATCAGCAGTGCCAAGACCCAGTGCTTCGCGCGCACGGGTAGTCAGTCCACGACCCACAATTAATGGAATGCGTCCGCCAGCGCGCACTTCATCCAGAATCACGTCGCTCTTCAGTGCGAAGTTTGCGAGTGTCAAGCCTTGCTCGTTCTGAATCACGCCCTCGTAAGGCTTGATGACGATCACATCGCCGGTGTTCATTTGAGTGACGTCGCACTCAATCGGCAGTGCGCCGGCATCTTCCATGGTATTAAAGAAAATAGGAGCGATCTTGCCGCCAATACACACTCCGCCTGAGCGCTTGTTGGGAACAAAGGGGATGTCATGGCCCATGTGCCACAGCACTGAGTTTGTCGCGGATTTGCGCGATGAGCCTGTACCAACGACATCGCCCACATAAGCAATCGGATGTCCTTTGTCTTTTAAGGCTTCAATCGTTTCCAGCGGATTGTCCATACGCGCTTTCAGCATCGCTTGCGCATGCAATGGGATATCTGGACGACTCCAGGCATCGACCGCAGGTGACAGATCATCGGTGTTGGTTTCACCTGGTACTTTGTAGACCGTGACTTTGATTTCGGCCGGTACGTCTGGCTTGTTGGTAAACCAGTCACCATGGGCCCAGGCTTCCATCACTTCCTGTGCCAGTGCGTTGCCTGCTTGGCGCTTGTCTTCCACATCGTGGAAGGCGTCAAACATCAATAAGGTTTGCTTCAGTGCATCAGCGGCCGTTGGTCCGACTTCAGAATCATCGAGTAGGTCGACCAGTGGTGGGATATTATATCCGCCGAGCATGGTGCCGAGGAGGCGTGTTGCCTCGACTCGTGAGACGAGATTGCAGGCCGTTTCGCCTTTCGCGACGTCGGTTAAGAATGCGGCTTTCACATAAGCAGCCTCGTCAACGCCCGCGGGAATGCGATTGGTCAGTAGATCCAGCAGGAATGCATCTTCCCCAGCTGGTGGATTCTTCAGAAGCTCAACTAAGCCGGCGACTTGGTCAGCATTGAGCGGCTTTGGTACGATGCCTTCAGCGGCACGTTCTTCGACATGATTGCGATATTCTTCAAGCACAGTAATCGTCCTTGTTCAGGTTGAATTGAGCGCGGTGGGTGGATCCTTTTGGGACCCGGATCACGGCGCGCCGTAAGGCGAGCGAGAGTTTAGCAAAAAAACTGGGCAGCTTGCCTCCATACTTGGTCGCAGACTGCCCTGTTGGTTAATTTTCGATCGGGTAGGCCGGCAACGTGGCTTTGGTCATCTGGCGGAGGCACCGGATCACCTGACAACTGTAGCCGTATTCATTGTCATACCAAACATACACCACGCAACTGTTGTTCCCTGTTGCGATGGTGGCGAGGCCGTCAACGATTCCCGCTGCACGAGATCCCACGAAGTCAGAGCTCACCGCCTCAGGTGAGTTTGAGTAATCGATTTGTTTTTGTAGCTTGGAGTGAATCGCGACATGCCGGAGGTAGTCGTTGAGCTCGTCTTTTTCAACCGATTGATCGAGGTTGAGCTTGAGGATCGCCATCGACACATTGGGTGTTGGAACTCTGATCGCGTTTCCGGTGAGCTTACCTTTGAGTTGGGGCAATGCTTTCGCCACGGCTTTGGCCGCTCCGGTTTCAGTGATGACCATGTTGAGTGCGGCTGCTCGACCACGGCGATCACCATTGTGGAAGTTGTCGATCAAGTTTTGATCGTTGGTGTAACTGTGAACCGTCTCCACGTGCCCATTTTGTACGCCGTATTTCTCATCAATGGCGGCAAGGACTGGCGTTATCGCATTGGTGGTGCAACTGGCGGCAGAAATGATGGCATCCGCATCAGTGATCTCGTGGTGATTCACTCCGTGCACGATATTTTTTAAATCACCTTTGCCCGGCGCCGTGAGCAGGACTCGACTCGCACCCTTGGATTGTAAGTGCTGAGAGAGGCCCTCGCGGTCTCGCCACTTGCCGGTGTTATCGACAACTAAGGCGTTGTCGATGTCGTAGGCTGTGTAATCCACTTCTGATGGGCTTGAGGCATAAATCACCTGAATCCGCTGACCGTTCGCAATGATCGCATTACTGTCATGGTCAACAGTAATGGTTCCGTCAAAGGACCCATGCACAGAGTCGCGACGGAGAAGGCTTGCCCGTTTCATCAGGTCATTCTCGCCATTTTTTCGAATGACAATCGCGCGCAGGCGAATGGCTTCTTTGGAGCCTGATTTTGCGATCAGTTCGCGTGCCAGGAGTCGGCCGATTCGACCGAAGCCGTACAAAACAATATCAGTTTTCTTGCCTGCCTCTGGCATGTCGCCCGTGGCACCCTTTAACTCATCCGCAACGTAGTCAGCGAGGCTTCGCCCGCTGCCGAAGCGACGATAGTTGACAGCCAGTTTCCCGAGATCCACGTGGCACGGATTGAGGTCAAGCTTTGCGGCTTCGAGCAAGACATCACGAGCCTCTTCGACAGACAGTTCTTCATTTTCGACCTGGCGCGCGAAGCGACAGCATTTGATGATGTTGATGACTGTTCGATTGTTCAGTAGTCGTCCAAAAATCGAGGTTTCGATTGCATTTTCGCGGAACAGCCGGCCAATGATCGGCATCATTTCTTCTGCTGCGGCGATCTTGTTGTTCCAGTCCTCCATGGACTCGTTCATCAGATCCAGTGACATAGTGAATTCTCCCTTTCGTTTGGTTTGAATTGTGAATGTGCGAGCGTGCAAAAATCAACTAAATTTGGATTAATGTTTAATTAATGACTAATATTGTTATTTCGGTCATTTTATAATTTTTCGCATTGCACGATTGTTTTTTAAAGCAAAGTCCTAACTCTTAGATATTCATCCACACGATTGATGGGATTTGCCAATGCAACCGCGCGTACTTACCCCATGTGTTGGGCTTTGTTCGACAACCTACGGTGATTCGGTCTGCCGGGGCTGCAAGCGGTTTGCGCATGAGATTGTGGACTGGAATCGATACGATGAAGCGCAAAAGATGGCGGTGATGAGCCGGATCACGCAGTTGATGATGGATGTGGTGAATCGCTATCTGCTGGTCATCGATGCCGATCAATTGCGACAGTCATTAGAGTCTCACGGACTTCGCTATCGGAAGGACCAACCACCTGAGTGTTGGGCCTATGACTTGTTTCGGCAAACCAAGGGACGCTTTGCCCGACTGGCTGATTTGGGGTTATCGAAGCTCCCTGAGATTGAATCACTCTCAAACCATGAGCTCTGGGAATGCCTGCACCATGAGTTCTTAACCATTTCAGAAGCCCACTACGAGCGTTATTTCCGGCAACCGTTAGCCTTCGACTGATCCATCGAGTCTTCGGGCGCCGAGTGCGGTATTCTATCGCGCCACAGGAGGTCCACGTGCAATATCCAACCATCGAATCAACACTTGGCAATACCCCGCTGGTCCGATTGCAGCGTCTGAACCAAGGGCTCGCACCCGAAGTGACCGTGCTTTGCAAAATGGAAGGGAATAACCCAGCCGGATCCGTCAAAGACCGGCCTGCGTTCTACATGATTCGTGGTGCTGCCGAGCGAGGCGAAATTCAACCCGGTGATCGTCTGATCGAGGCCACCAGCGGTAACACAGGCATTGCGCTGGCCATGGCTGGCGCCATTCTCGGGTACAGAATGACCCTGATCATGCCAGACAACCTATCCGATGAGCGCAAACGCGCCATGACTGCCTATGGCGCGGAGTTGATTCTGGTGTCTGAAACACAAGGCATGGAAGGCGCTCGCGATCTGGCCTTAGAGATGGAGCGCGAGGGTCAGGGCCGCGTGTTGAATCAATTTGCCAATCCGGACTGCCCGCGTGCTCACTACGAAACCACAGGCCCTGAAATCTGGAGCGATACCCAAGGCGAGGTGACACACTTTGTTAGCGCAATGGGTACGACAGGAACGATCATGGGGGTGTCTCAGTACCTCAAAGAGCAGAACTCAGACGTGACTATTGTCGGTCTTCAACCAAGCGATGGGTCGAAAATCGCCGGGATCCGTCGCTGGCCAATTGCTTACCGGCCTGAAATTTTCGATCCCAAGCGCGTCGATCTGACCCTCGATATTGACCAGCATGAAGCAGAAGACATGGCTCGACAGTTGGCTGTCAATGAAGGGATTTTTTGCGGAGTCAGTGCCGGTGGAGCGGTCTCTGGAGCGCTCCGTGTGGCCCGAGAACTCGAGCGCGGTGTGGTGGTGTGCATCATTTGTGACCGAGGCGATCGTTACCTGTCGACCGACTTATTCCCACGATGAAGCAACGAACTCCAAAACGTGCCCCCCGTCGTAAGCAAACGCCGGATTTTCCGATTCGGGTAACGAAGCTATCTCATGAGGGTCGTGGGTTGGTTCGCTGGGGCGAACGAATGCTCTTTATCGATGGTGCACTTCCAGACGAATTAGTGTCCGTCCGGGTCACAAAAAAATCGTCAAAAACTGCTGAAGGAGTGGCCAAAGAGATCCTTGTGCCATCACCCGCCCGTGGCCAACCTGAATGCCCGCATGCTGCCGTGTGCGGCGGTTGTTCGTTACAACATCTGCCGCATCAGTCGCAAATCAACCATAAATCAAACACGCTCGACGAGCTCATGACGCGCGAGGGAATTGCCCTCGATCAGGTGACACGACTCCCGCCATTGTTAGGCCCCACCCTTGGGTATCGTCGTCGCGCACGATTAGGCGTTCGTTGGGTTCATGCGAAAGGTCGCGTATTGGTCGGCTTTCGTGAGCGTGGGTCGAATTTCATTGCAGATATCGATGGCTGTCCGGTCCTGGATCCGCGCATCGGTCAATCACTGGATCAGCTGGAAACAACCATTGCAGCGTTGTCTGCACCTGATCGCATTCCCCAAGTGGAAGTGGCCGCCGGTGACGATACTGTGGCGGTGGTCGTTCGGCATCTTGAGCCATTGTCTGCAGCCGACCTCGAACAATGGATTCATTTAGCGAAGAGCACTGGGTGGCACGTCTATTTGCAGCCGAAAGGACCGGATACTGTTGCCCGTTTATGGCCAGCCGATGGTCCTGAGCGTTTAACGTACCGAATTGGCGAGTTTGGTTTGGAGTACCAATTTGCGGTCACCGATTTTACGCAAATCAATGCAGCGATGAATCGAGCGATGATGATGCAAGCCATGGAGCTTTTGGACTTGCAGGGCTCAGAACGAGTGCTTGATCTGTTTTGTGGGCTCGGTAATTTTACTCTAGCGGCAGCAACTCGCAGTCGCGAGGTCGTCGGCGTTGAGGTGTCAGAAACGATGGTTCATCGTGTGTTGCAAAACGCTCGTCACAATTCTCTGGATAATATTCAGGCAGTCGCATTTGATTTAACCAAGTCGATTGCTGAGCAAAGTTGGGCGAAGGAGCCTTGGGATACATTGATTGTGGATCCTCCGCGATCTGGCGCCAAAGAAGTGCTTGAAGAACTACCACTGAAAAACATTCAGCGCGTGTTGTATGTATCGTGTAACCCGGCGACGCTCGCCCGAGATGCAAAACTGTTGATTGAACGTGGTTTCAAGATGACCCATTTAGGGATGATGGATATGTTCCCACACACCGCACACATGGAATCGATGGCGCTTTTTGTCCAGCGAGGGGCGCGTGGTTAAGGCGCGTGAAATTCATCCGATTCAATTGGACTCGGATTTATCGCTCGAAAACTGGGCTGAACGCTTCGCCAGGCAAGCCCATCTCGAGACCAGTGCCAAACTGAGTCAAGCCATTCAGCTGATCGAAGAGCTCGAGCTCAAGGATGAAGCTGCCAAAGACTGGCGAGGGCCTGATGCGCATCGGTTTGGCCTTGAGATGGCGGATATTCTGTCGACGATGCCAATCGATGAAGATGCCTTGGTTGCTGCACTGTTGTATCGCTCGGTCCGGATTGGTCGATTGCAACTGCGTGATGTCCGGGAGGCTTTTGGCAAGACGGTCGCAAAGTTGATTGAGGGTGTTCAGCAAATGGCGATTATCAGCCAAACGCGGCAGGATGCGCCTCAACAATTCTTAGGCGCCGCTGAACATCAAGCAGACGCCGTTCGCCGAATGCTGGTAGCGGTCATTGATGATGTTCGCGTGGCACTGATTAAGCTAGCTGAACGAACCGCCGCCATTCGCGCCGTAAAGTCGGCTGATAAGGCCAGACGACTCAAAGTCGCTCGTGAAGTCTCTGACGTCTACGCGCCGTTGGCACATCGTCTTGGGATCGGTCATTTAAAGTGGGAATTGGAAGACCTGTCCTTTCGGTATCTCGAAGAGGGCGCTTATAAACAAATCGCGCAATCGCTGGCTGAGCGTCGGGAAGATCGCGAGCGTTACATCGAGCAGTTGGTGGACTCGATTCAGGAGATTTTGGCTGGACAGCAGATTCGTTCAGATTTGACTTGGCGAGCCAAACATATCTTCTCAATTTGGCGAAAAATGCAGCGTAAACAAGTCGATTTTTCGCAAATTTATGATGTTCGGGCGATTCGTATCCTGGTGGATTCTGTGCGTGATTGCTATGCCGCCCTGGGTCTCGTGCACGGTGCTTTTAAAAGCATCCCGCATGAGTTTGATGATTATATCGCATCGCCAAAGCCGAACGGTTATCGCTCGCTGCATACCGCAGTGATCGGGCCACAAGGCAAAGTTGTTGAAGTGCAAATCCGAACGCACCAAATGCATGATGAAGCTGAATATGGTGTCTGCGCCCATTACAAATACAAGGGGACTGACACCGATATTAGCGGCGAAGCCTATGAAGAAAAAATCGCTTGGCTGCGACAGGTACTCGATTGGCATGATGATGTGGGTGACCTGCGTGAGCTTTCCGATGCGCTGCGTCAGGATGTGTTGGAAGACCGGATTTACGTGTTTACCCGCGATGGTCATGTGATCGATCTTCCAGCCGGATCGACCCCCTTGGACTTTGCTTATAAAGTGCATACCGAGATCGGCCATTCCTGTCGGGGCGCGAAGGTGAATCGGAAAATTGTGCCTTTGACCTACCGTTTAAAGGTGGGCGACCAAGTCGATATCCTTCGACAAACAGAGGCACGCCCGAGCCGAGACTGGCTGAACCAAAATCTGGGTTATCTCAAAACATCGCGAGCTCGTGCAAAAGTCCAGGCTTGGTTCAAACAGCTCGATCGCGACCAAAATGTGTCGGCAGGGAAGCAATTGATTGATGCTGAGATCAAACGCTTGGCGCTTGGTTCGTTTGATTTGCGATCGGTCGCTGAATCACTCAATTTACAGGCCGCCGAAGATCTCTATGCCGCTGTTGGAGCGGGTGATGTTCGCGTCTCTCAGGTCGTGGGCGCCGTCAGTCGCCTGTCGGGTGTAACGCAACGAGAGTTGGATTTAGAGCCACGTCAGGCCTCCCCTCAGGAACGGACCGATGGCATCCAGATTCGTGGCGTGGGTCAGTTATTGACGCAAATCGCGACCTGCTGCCATCCTGTCCCTGGCGATATGATCGTCGGTTTCATCACCAAAAACCGCGGTGTCAGCATTCATCGCGATGATTGTGGGAACGCGTTATCTCTCGAGGAAGAACATCCAGAGCGAATGATTGAAGTCTCTTGGGGTGAAACTCAGATTGAAACCTATCCCGTTGAGATTGAAGTCAGCGCTTACGATCGGCAAGGATTGTTGCGCGATGTGACCTCGATTTTAGCGAATGAGCGAGTGAATGTGACGGGCATGTCGACACAAACCGACGCAACCGATCATACGGCTCGGCTGCAACTCTCCATCGAGGTCGATGGACTGTCGCAATTGTCGCAAGTCCTTGATCGCGTGCAACAGATTCACAATGTGATTGCCGCTAAACGGATCCGTTCAGGATGAGCTATCAACTCAACGATCTTGTCCATTTAATGGCTTGTCTCAGAAATACTGAGCACGGCTGTCCGTGGGATCGGGCACAGACTTATCAAAGTATCGTGCCTTTTACGTTGGAAGAAGCGTACGAAGTGGCTGATGTCATCGAGCGCGGTGCGCTTGATGAATTGCACGCCGAGCTGGGAGATTTACTGTTTCAGGTGATTTTCTATGCGCGTATCGCTGAAGAAGACGGGCGATTCACGCTGGATGATGTCATTCATGCCATCGTGTCTAAACTCTTGTCTCGTCATCCGCATGTATTTTCTGACGGAACCTTTGGGAGTTTCGGGAAGAGTGGCGGCGCGTCTGTTGAATCGATCAAGCACACCTGGGAAGCCAAAAAAGCAGAAGAACGTGCAACTCGCGGGCAACTGGATTTATTTGATGACGTTCCGCTTTCACTCCCCTCGTTAACTCGAGCCCAGAAAATCCAGAAACGCGCGACTCGAATTGGCTTTGATTGGCCAACCATTGATGGCGTTTTGGAGAAAGTCTCCGAGGAGCTCAGTGAGCTTGAGCGCGCCCGCAGTGCTCAAGATTCAGAGGCGGTGATTGAAGAATATGGTGATTTGCTCTTTACAATGGTCAGCCTTGCGAGGCATCTTGGTATCAACAGTGAGCAATCGCTTCGATTGGCCACACAAAAATTTGAATCCCGGATCAGTCAGGTCATTCGATTTGCTGAGTCTCAAGGGATCGACCTGACGATCGCAACCGACAACGAAAAAAATGGACTATGGGATCAGGCGAAAAGCGTCTGAGCCTTGAGATCATCCACGGGATTGGAAGTTATGGAATTGCATCCGTCATTACGCGACAACGTACGTCTATTAGGTGAGCAGCTCGGTCAGATCATGGTGACTGACCGCGGTGATTCGTTTCTCGAGCGCATCGAACGACTCCGCGGTCTCTCGAAATCTGTCCATCAAGGGGATGACGGTGCTCGTGATTTATTGATTCAAGAAGTCAGAAATCTCGGTGATGAAGAGTTAGTTTCTGTCGCCCGCGCATTCACCCAATTTCTCAATCTTGCCAATATCGCAGAGCAACACCACAGAGTCCGAAAAACACGGGGTGACTTTGAAGATAGCGATCCCTACCTTGATGATGCTGCGCTACCGAATCTATTGAATTCGATCTTGGTCCAGAATCAACCAGACGTGGTATTAGAAACGCTCTCGGAGATGCAAATCGACTTGGTGCTCACCGCCCATCCGACCGAATCGATGCGACGTACACTCATTCAAAAATACGAAAAAATTGCAGAGTGTTTGTCGGAATTTGATGGCGGGACACTCTCACCACGTCGCGATGCTCATATTAAACGTCGATTGAAGCGTTTGATCAGCGAGTGCTGGCATACCAATGACATGCGAGCAACCCGACCCTCTCCGATTGATGAGGCCAAGTGGGGCTTCGCCATGATTGAAAATTCACTCTGGCAAGCGGTTCCTGACTTTTTGCGAGAATTGAGTACGCAAGTCGCTATAACGACTGGCGAAGAGCTCCCTCCTTGGGTTGCTCCGGTGCGCTTCTGTTCATGGATGGGCGGTGATCGAGACGGTAACCCGAATGTGACTCATGAAGTCACTCGCGAGGTCTTGCTATTGGCCCGATGGGCTGCGGCTGATCTTTATGAGAGAGATCTGTCTGGATTGATTCAAGATCTCTCGATGTCTGATGCGACAGAAGCGGTCAGGAATTTAGCGGGCCCCAATGAAGTCGAGCCCTATCGTCGAATTCTCAAAGATTTACGCGAAGAAATGGTTGTGTTGCGTGCTGAGCTTGAGGCGACCTTACGTGGAGAAGCTGTTGATCGCTACAGCCGTGTTCGTGAGACGGCCGATCTATTTGATCCCATGCTTCTCATGTGGGAATCCTTGCATGCGCTCGGTATGGGTGAGATTGCTGATGGCTATTTGCTGGATACACTGAGACGGATCGCAACCTTCGGGATCGATTTAGTGACCCTCGATATTCGTCAGGAGTCCGGTCGACACGCCGATGCCATCGCTGAAATCACCGCGGCACTCGAACTTGGGGATTATCTCAGTTGGGACGAAGCGAAACGTTGCGACTTTTTGAAGCATGAATTGGCGAATCCAAGACCACTGATTCCCTATGAATTTGAACCATCCGAAACGGTCGCTGAAGTCTTAAATACTTGCAATGTGATCGCGGATGCCGATCCAGCGAGCCTCGGTAGTTATGTCATCTCGATGGCGCGTCAGCCGTCGGATGTACTGGCTGTGATGTTGTTACAAAAAGCGTGTGGTGTTGCACAACCCTTATCAGTGGCTCCGTTGTTTGAGACCTTGGACGATCTTGATCGTGCGCCTTCCGTCATCGACGCGTTACTGTCCGATCCATCCTATGTTGAAGCGATCGGTGGCGTGCAGCATGTGATGATTGGCTATTCTGATTCGGCCAAAGACGCAGGCACTCTCGCAGCCTCTTGGGCGCAATACAGAGCCCAACATGAGCTGGCAACCATTGCGCGACGACATGGCGTGAAGCTAATTCTTTTTCATGGTCGTGGGGGAACGGCTGGTCGTGGAGGTGGGCCTGCACACCGAGCCATCCTGGCTCAACCACCGGGCTCGGTTGACAATGCCATCCGAGTGACAGAGCAGGGGGAAATGATTCGATGGAAGTTTGGCCTCCCCGATATTGCGGTGCAAACCCTGACCGCTTATGTGCAGTCGGTGTTAAAAGCGACACTCACCCCTGAACATCCGCCATGCGCTGAATTTGTTGCGGCGATGGATCAATTATCGACCGAGTCGGTCGCATCGTATCGAGCCATGGTTCGAGAGCATCCCAATTTTGTGGAGTACTTCAGACAAGTCACGCCCGAGGGTGCACTTGGGAAATTGCCCTTAGGCTCGAGACCTGCAAAGCGAAAAGCTGATGGTGGCATCGAGAGTTTGCGTGCCATCCCTTGGATTTTTGCGTGGATGCAGATTCGTTTGATGCTACCCGCTTGGCTCGGCTCGGATGATGCCCTGTGCAAAGCAATCGATCGTGGTCAGTTGCCATTACTGAGGTCGATGTATGCCGAATGGCCTTTTTTTCAGGTGTATGTTGATATGCTGGAAATGGTGCTTGCCAAATCGGATCCAGACATTGCCGCACATTATGAAAAGGTGTTGTCTGGACGTGTGCAAGCGCTTGGTGAATGGACTCGTTCTCGCCTGTCGACAGTGATTCAGGCGATTGCCTCGATTAAGCAGGTCGCTGAGTTGTTGGAACGTGATCCAGCGATCGCTCGCTCCTTAGCAGTGAGACATCCCTACATGGAACCCTTGCATATCCTGCAAGCTGAATTGTTGCGGCGCGATCGTGAGTTGCCCGAACAACCCTTGGTTGAGAGAGCTTTGATGGCGTCTGTCGCCGGAATCGCCGCTGGCATGCGGAATACTGGGTAGTTGCACCATTAGATAACTTGCGCAAACACCTGAAATCCGGATAGGGTTTCTGATTATTTCAATAAGGAGTGCGATAGCACATGCGAGTCATATTGTTAGGCGCGCCTGGCGCAGGGAAAGGAACGCAAGCTCAATACATTTGCAAAGAGTTTGGAATTCCTCAGATTTCGACCGGAGATATGTTGCGAGCAGCGGTAAAAGCTGAAACCCCACTGGGGCTGGCTGCGAAAGAAGTGATGGATGCAGGACGATTGGTATCTGACGACATTATTATCGGTCTTGTCAAAGAGCGACTTGAGCAGCCTGACTGTGCCAATGGATGTTTGTTTGACGGATTTCCGCGGACGATCCCGCAAGCTGAAGCGCTTCGTGATTCTGGTGTGGACATCGATCACGTCGTCGAGGTGGCGGTTGATGATGAGGAAATCATCGAGCGCATGGCCGGTCGTCGGGTGCATTTAGCATCGGGTCGGACTTACCACATCATTTACAATCCACCGAAGAAAGATGGGTTTGATGATCAGACTGGTGAGCCGTTGATTCAGCGGGATGACGACCGTGAGTCTGTCGTTCGTGATCGGTTATCGGTTTACCACGAACAGACCGAGCCATTGATCCACTTTTACTCGTCATGGGCAAAAAATCATCCGGCAACAGCGCCTTCAATGAACCGTGTGCAAGGTGTCGGTCAGGTCGAAGAGATCCGAGACGAAATCTTTAGTGCCCTTCGAGGCGAATAATTGATGAGCCGAAAGCCTCGGCTACTTCTCTCAAGACAGGCGCTGGCAGATAACTACCAACGCCTGTCGTCATTTTCAGGCCAAGCGGAGTGCGCAGCCTCAATCAAAGCCAACGCCTACGGAGTCGGTATCGAGTTTGCTGCTCCTGTCTTATGGGAAGCTGGGTGTCGTACGTATTTTGTGGCCTATCTTGAAGAGGCCTTGGCACTGCGGTCCTTACTTCCTGATGCGGTGATTTATGCATTTCATGGATATACGCCGGATGAATTTTCAGTGGCCAGAGACAAAAACATTCGGCCTGTGATCAATACTTCTGACGAAGCAACGACTCAAGGTATCGCGAGCCTTCGTCCCGCTTTGCACATCGATACTGGGATGCGACGGTTGGGGATTCCACACGATGAGTATGAAAGGCTGCCAGAGCTGATGGAGTGCTGTCAGCCATCACTCTTGATGAGCCATCTTGCCTCCGCAGACGAATCAGGCTCCTCGCAGAGTCAGCAGCAACTGGCTCAATTTGAGTCTGTGAGGGACGCATTAGGGTCAAGGTGTCCGCCCAGTTCACTGGCGAATACTGCTGGGATTTTGTTGGGTGAGAATTACCAATTTGATCTGGTTAGGCCAGGCATTGGGTTATACGGGGGATCACCCGACCCGATGGATCCCAAAGGATTTCAGCCAGTCGTGACATGGCAAGCGCAGATTCTTGAATTGCAGCAAGTCAAGCCAGGTGAAACAGTCGGCTATGGCGCATCATTTGTTGCCCAACATCAGATGCAACTGGCGACGATTGGTGTGGGTTATGCCGACGGCTATCAACGCGTGCTGAGTGGTCGTGGTGAAGTCGCCATTGACGGTGAGCGCTGCCCGGTTGTCGGCCGCGTCAGCATGGATCTTGTGACCATTGATGTCAGTCGTTTATCCGGACATCGGGTTGGAAGCTGGGTTGAGATCATGGGTCCAACAATTTCGATCGATACTCTGGCAACAAAAGCGAATACCATTGGTTATGAATTCTTAACGCGACTGGGCTCTCGCATGGAGCGGACTATTGTTTAGGCATCGTTGGTTGGTGATGGGCGAATACTGATGGATTGTTTGTACATCGATGCTTCACGTGATCGACTCTCTGTTGGATTCGTCTCTGGATCACTTTGGGTGACTCGTGAGCGAATCGAGGGTCGTCATGACGCAGTTTTACTGGAGTCGATTCGCGAACTCTGTGCTGAATGCAATCTTTCAGTGAGTGACATTAATCGATGCGTTGTGGTGAATGGACCAGGCAGTTTCACCGGTCTTCGTATCGCAGTGTCCTGTATTCATGCGCTGGATTTAGTGACTCCTTTGCAAGTGTTGCCTGTGGATCAACTCTCGTTACTCGCTGAGGCTGCTCAGTCGTCGCATGGGGCAATCTTGGATGCTCGGATGGATGAGGTATATGTGGGCTTGGATCGACAGGCTGATGGCACATTCGGGTCTCTGCAATTGAAACCAGTCAATGAACTTTCACCTGATGACACCTGGATTTGTCATCATGAGGAGCAAGACCGTTTTGCAGTAGAGCTCATCCCGGTGATTCCGAGCTTGCAAACCTTACGAGATCTGGCATCACAAATGGATTCCTCGCGATGGATTGATGGGCATCGACTGACCCCACGCTATGTGAGACAAACGGTCTCCTGGAAACCGTTAGCTGAACAACCCTCGAAACTTTATGACCATTGAGTATGCGTTTTTCCTGGCGTTGATTCAGGGGTTAACGGAATTTCTTCCGATCTCAAGTTCTGCGCATTTGATTTTACCGTCCGCGGTTCTTGGTTGGCCTGATCAAGGTCTCGCCTTTGATGTCGCGGTTCATTTTGGTTCATTAGGTGCGGTGATCGTCAGTCTGCGGATTGAAATCCAGCGCATTGCTACTGGGATGTTGGTTGATTGGGGGCGTCGCTATCGGCGACACGCGCGACTGGGTTGGTTGATCGGATTGGCAACGCTTCCTGCGGTCATCTCTGGTGTTTTGGCAAAGGATTGGATTGAGGGAACGCTCCGCAGCGAATTGGTGATTGCAGCTGCGACCATTGGCTTTGGTTTATTACTTTGGTGGGCGCATTATCAATCCGGACGTGGAGGCTTTGCGAGCATCGGAGTCAAAGAAGCTCTGTTCATCGGCCTCGCCCAGGCGTTAGCCTTAATTCCTGGAACATCACGCTCTGGGATCACCTTAACTGCAGGCTTATGGCTCGGTTTATCGCGGCGTATCGCTGCTAAGTTTTCATTTTTGCTATCGATCCCAATTATTTTGGGTGCTGCTTTATTGAAGACCAAGGATTTGCTTGACGCGACAGAACCGGTTGCCTGGGATGCGATCGGTATTGGTGTTCTGGTCAGCTTTTTGTCGGCCTATGTGTGTATTCGCTTATTTCTGTCCTGGATCGAGCGTTTGGGCTTGTTGCCATTTGTTGCCTACCGTTTGGCCTTGGGTTTGATTCTATTGGTTCTGATTCTCTAATATTGGTCCGAAGTCCGATAGCGCGCTCAAACGGCTGTCTTCGCATACAGTCTCCTCGCCAAACTTGAGGAGGATCTGATGCCCATTTCGATTGCTTGTATATCTCACCAACTTTTACTGCTTGAAGGCATTGAAGCTTCGGTGGCTGGGTCTGAGTTCGATGTATCACTCGTTCGATTCCAGGGCCGTCTAATGCTTGATGAGCTCGCGCTAGATCCTCCTCGACTGCTGTTGCTTGATGGTGGTTGCCCAAAGTTCAGCGCATTGGTTCTCGTCGATCGTTTGAAACGTGCCCTGCCTCAGACGCAATTGATGGTGTATCTGAGATCGATTCGAGCGGTGGAATGTCAGTCCCTCTTATCGATGGGCGTGATGGGCTTGGTCGATACCAGCGTGTCCGGTGTTGATCTCTTACAAGGATTGCGCAAAGTCGTTCGGCGTGATGTTCATTTGTCAGTGAAGGTTGCGCAAGCATTGGCATTAAGTCGGTTTTGTTCGGATAACCCCTTTGATCGGTTGTCTGCACGAGAGCTCACGGTGTGTGATTTGGTGGTGGACGGAATCCGCGCTCCAGACATCGCCGAGCAGCTTTGTTTGTCAGCGAAAACCGTGAACACCTATCGGTATCGCATTTTTGAGAAGTTGGGCATTAATTCTGATGTGGAGTTAACACACTTAGCCTACAACCATGGCATGAAGGGAGTAGAATCCAAGGATGGCAGAATTTGATTCCTCGCGATTCTTGAAAAATTTAACGGTGCGTCCGGGCGTCTATCAGATGAAGGATGCGTCCGGGAATATTCTGTACGTTGGTAAAGCGAAAAACCTGAAAGCCCGTGTGTCGAGTTATTTTCGAGGTAGCGGGCTTGCCTCAAAGACCATGGCGATGGTGTCGAAGATCGCACAGGTTGAAATCACCGTTACCCGTAATGAAGTTGAGGCATTGCTGCTTGAACAAAATCTCATTAAAGATTCAAGGCCCCCCTATAACATCTTGCTCCGAGATGATAAGTCCTACCCTTATATTTTCATGAACACGAGCCATCGTTTCCCTGGTCTCTACTATCGCCGAGGTCATCGGCAGAATGCGGGGAAAACCTTTGGTCCGTTTCCGTCAGCCGGAGCAGTCAAGTCGACTTTGAATCTGATTCAGAAGACGTTTCAGATTCGCCAGTGTGAAGAAAGCGTCTTTCAAAATCGCAGTCGACCCTGTTTGCAGTACCAAATTGGACGATGCAGTGCGCCCTGCGTGAACTATGTGACAGAAGCCGAATACGCGGAAGATTTGGATGATACCCGTCTGTTTTTGGAAGGGCGCGGTGGAGAGTTACTGGCATCGCTCGAGGCTCGCATGGATGAAGCTGCGCAATCGCTGCAATTCGAAAAAGCCGCTCGTTATCGCAACACCATTTCTCGGGTCCGACGGGTGCAGGCGGAGCAGGTGATGGAGAGTGATTCAGCGGATCTTGATGCGATTGCCGTTTTTCAACAAAGTGGGGGGATTTGTCTTGCGATCCTGAGTGTGCGTGGTGGGCGCGTACTGGGCGTGAATAGCCAATTTCCAGATGCTGGTCTGCTCGAGACGCCAGAAGAAATTCTGGATGCATTTATTCCACAATATTATCTGTCATCGGCACGCTCGGTGCCGCCTGAAGTGATCTGTTCACATCCGGTTCACGAAGCGACATTGGTGGCTGATGCCTTGTCTCAACACTCTGGGCGAAAAGTGCGCATCGCGCATGCGGTTCGGGGCGTACGACAGCAGTTTCTGGATTTGGCGAAAACCAATGCCGAGGAATCATTGGCGCTTCGGTTGTCGACCCGCGACGGTCAGGCGAAGCGGTTGAAGGATTTCGCGGAACGTTTTGCGCTGGACATTCCGGAGCGAATCGAATGCTTTGATATCAGTCATACCTCTGGTGAGGCAACGGTTGCCAGTTGTGTTGTATTTGATGCCTCAGGGCCTTTGAAAAGTGACTATCGGATCTTCAATATCACTGATGTTACCGCGGGCGATGACTATGCAGCGATGCGACAAGCGCTCTCAAGACGCTATCGACGCGTCAAAACAGGAGAGGTTCCACTGCCGGATGTGCTCATTATCGATGGCGGAAAAGGGCAATTAACCGAAGCGATCGAGATACTCTCGGAGTTGGGGGTGCATCATCTCTTTGTTCTGGGTGTGTCGAAAGGACCCTCTCGAAAAGCAGGGTTTGAATTATTGCATCGCGCTGATACTGGTGAGGAATTGTCATTACCCTCGACAGCACCTGCGCTGCATTTGATCCAGCATATCCGTGACGAGGCGCACCGGTTTGCCATTACAAAGCACCGGCAAGCGCGTGGGAAGGCTCGATCCCAAAGTCCCCTTGAAGGAATCCCTGGAGTCGGCGCAAAGCGACGTCAGTCGCTTTTGCGACATTTCGGTGGTCTCCGCGAATTGGCGCGCGCCAGTGTCTCTGATATCGCCAAGGTATCAGGGATGAGTCACCAAACCGCTGAATTAGTGTACTCTGCGTTGCATGCTGACTGAGAGACCTGTGTGAATTTACCCAATGTACTAACTCTAATCCGCGTCGCTTTAATTCCGGTATTGGTTCTCGTCTGGCTGACTCCCTTCCAATACGCAGGGGAACTGGCTGCTGTTGTGTTTGTGATCGCTGCGTTGACGGATTGGTTGGACGGTTGGCTTGCCCGCCGTCTGAGTCAAGAATCTGCATTTGGCGCGTTCTTAGATCCTGTGGCCGACAAACTGATGGTGGCGGCTGCATTAGTGTTGCTGGTCGATGCGTTTGATTCAGTACTGGTGACCTTGTAGGCGATTGTCATTATCGGTCGAGAAATTGTGGTGAGTGCATTGCGTGAGTGGATGTCGGAGATTGGTCAACGAGGACACGTTGCTGTCAGTTGGCTTGGCAAGGTGAAGACGGCGACTCAGATGTTGGCGATTACAGTCTGCCTGGCGCTGCCAATTGAGCAGACGTTGACGCATCCAGGGTTATGGATTTTGGTTGTGGCTGCACTCTTGACGCTTTGGTCGATGGGCTCTTATCTGAAAGCTGCCTGGCCGCATTTGCTTCCCGTGACCGAAGACTCTGCAGTGGATTAGTCCCTTGGTTTGTCGAAATGATGTTATAAACTCGACTGGTGTGGTTTGGACCGAAATGCATGTTCACTAAAAATGCCGTCTGGATGGTGATGATGGTTGCCTTGTCGGGTTGTTCCAGTGTGAGCCATCAGACTGCTCGCGACATGGAGGCGGATCAAGTAGCGATCGCGGGTGAGTCTTGTACACAGGCCGTCGAAACCGCGTCCACCCATGACGAGCTCAAATGGGGTCGTATTGTGGCGACGCCTGTATTGACTGTCGCATCGGCTGGATTGATCCCCGCACTGATCGGTGCTAATGCCGCATTGGATTTTGCCGATCGGCAAAATGCATCCAAGATGCGCGTTGCTTGTGGATATGAGGCTCTGAGCCACGGACGGATTCTCGGTGATGTGGCGACTAATGCGGGAATCAGCATGGGTTTGACGGCAATTGACTTAGGCCTTGGGTCTGATGTGGCTCGTGTTCAGGCAAACAGTTCCAACTGATCGCTTTTAAATCCAACCGAACGCTGTATAATTTTGCCCTTCGCTAACCAAGGGTTGCACGCCGGTGTGATGGAATTGGTAGACATACCGGACTTAAAATCCGGAGAGGGAAACCTCGTGCCAGTTCGAGTCTGGCCACCGGCACCATAAAAAAACCGCTGCGTGGCAGCGGTTTGGTGTTACTTAAGGCCTCATGCCTCCAACCTCGATCCGTCGAGTGATTCAGTGTCGATAACCCCCCACAGATTATGTGACTGAAACAAGCACACCGAAAAAGCCTGTTAGGCGATTAAACGCTAACCAAGTCATCGAAAAAATAGAAGAGATATTCGACTAATTGATTGAATTTAATCGTAATTTTTGTTTTTACATTTCGTTTGGGTAAGCAAATCACTCGCTCATCGGTGAATTGCGATGAGATCCGTTGGTTTATAACTGTTTTCGATGCCGTTCGGTTAGCGAGGCGATAATCGCGCGCGCGTGTTCTTCTGATAAGTTAAATTCTTTCCGCAGACGATCAATGTGCGCTGCCTCGTCTGATGTGATGACACCGTCGGCGAGCGCATGATCGACTTCGGCTTCGAAGATGGCCTTTCGTTTTTGCAATTGGTTGGCAAAGGCGTTGCCGACAATCCCAGTGAGGAGCGCGACAGTACAGACTCCCATCAACGCGGTTAGTGCGCCAATGAGTTTTCCAAGCGGTGTAATGGGGGAGACGTCGCCGTAGCCGACAGTCGTGAGGGTGATGATCGCCCACCACATGGTTTCCGGAATAGATGAAAATACCTGCGGTTGGACTTTGTTTTCAGCCACGTAAATCAGTGCACTGGCTAAGAACAGTGCGATACCGAGAAGGTAAAGTGCTGCCCCAAATGCCCGCCTCTCCTCGTAGATGGCAGAAATGAGGTCTTCGAGGGCTGAGGAGTAGTGGCTGAGCTTTAACAGCCGAATCATCCTGAGAACCCGGAGCCATCGTAAATCAGCGCCAGGGATCAACCATTGTAGAAAACTTGGCAGTAAAGCCAACAAGTCGACGATTCCGGTAAAGCTGAAGATGTATTGCAACCGTTTGCCGGTCGCTGTTGCACCATTCAAGTCGGTTCGTTTCGGGGCCGACCACAATCGTAATGCATATTCGGCCGCAAAAATCGAAACAGAGATCATTTCGAAAGCCAACAGTTGCGGTCCGTAGACCGCCGCGATACTGTCTACCGATTCCAAGCAAACAGCGATCAGATTTGCAAGGATCAGTAGAGACAACGCAAGATCAACGCGCTTACTGACGTGGTCACCGAAGTGTCCCTTATTCATGATCTCTGCGACCCGTTGTTGGGCTATTGGCATCAGCATTCCCTGTGACAGATGGTCGGAGTGTAGAGGATTTCGATGAAAAACAATAACGCATTGGTCGGCGCACTGGTTATCTGTGTTGCGGGGTGTGTGCTGGCCCTTCCAGAACCTGCGGCGGCTCAGACCGATGAGACCCACGATAACTATGCGTTCATGAGTGCCCAGGACCTTTACGATGCGTTATCCCAAGAATCTCAGGTTGCTCTTGGCTACTTGCTCGGAATCGTTGACGCAAAGAAAGGGCCACAGCCTGACGGCTCATGCTATACCGTACCATGGCAATCTGATGCAGATGAGTTGTTGGTCAGTGCCTATTTGGAGTATTGGCCGGATGTTGCGGACTTCTCCTTGAAAGCGCCTGATGCATTGATTCATATGATGCAAAATCGATTTCCTTGCCATATTCAATAATGCGGCGCAACAAGGAATTGAGACTTTCGGTGCAGTCGTGTTGGCTCATGACGAGTAAGGCGTTATCGTTATGAATGGTTATATCGTTAGAACGAAATGAAAGGGGTGTTTTTATGCGTGTTGATCTTCTTAAAGTGTTGGTTATTGTGATGGGTCTTGGATTGTTACCAATGCCCTCGCTAGTAAGCAATGCTTTAGCCGAAGAGTCAAAGACCTGCGCAGATGGGACACCTTGTCCGTCGGATGCTGAACTCGAAGATTCGTGTTCAGATGAAGGCGAATCGTTATGACGAGCGACCATCTTCGAAGATATAACAATCGATAAGGAAATTGAGCATGGGTATTCAAAAAACTTTCGCAGGGGCGTTAGTTGCGGTAGCAATGACGATTGCTCCATTCGCAGCACACGCAGAAAATAAGCCAGTCGATATCACTTTTGGTGGGAAAGCGACTGCACAAGTCAAGCACAACGGTAAGATCATTACGATCCAGCGTGTGCAGGATAATGGCAATAATGTTGACGCATCATTTGCAAAAACATCTCGCCCTTGTCCTCCATTTTGTATCCAGCCAATCAGTCTGGCACCGGGGGTAGAAACCATCGGTGAAAACGAAATGATCGACTATCTTGAGCAAATGTCAGCTGGTGATGACTCGATCCTTGTGATCGATTCGCGGACTCCAAACTGGGTTGCGCGCGGCCAAATCCCTGGTGCGGTCAATTTGCCTTGGACGAAGCTCAATACTGCTAAGGGTGCTGATCCACTGTCGATCGGTGAAATCATGGAAGGTGAGTTCGGAGCGAACCAGTTTGATGGTCTCTGGAAGTTTGCTAAAGCAAAGACTTTGGTGATGTATTGCAACGGAATGTGGTGTGGACAATCTCCAGCCAATATCAAAGCGCTTCTTGACTTCGGCTACCCAGCACACAAGATCAAGTGGTACCGCGGTGGTATGCAGAACTGGGCGAACCTCGGTTTGACCACAGTCAAGCCCTAATCGCTTGATGTGTGAAAAAGCCCGCGCGGAGTCGTGGGCTTTTTTATGTCTGCCTGTCAGGTTCTTGTAACGTAAGCCTGAGAGTTGTAGTATTCGCGACCTTCCATAATGGCGCGTTGGCAGAGTGGTTATGCAGCGGATTGCAAATCCGTGGACATCGGTTCGATTCCGGTACGCGCCTCCATTCAATAATTTATTAATTTAATTGGTTTTATTTCAATTGCGCGCCTCCGGTGACTCACGCGAGTTCATGAAAAGTTATCACTGCCATCCATAATTTGCCGATTAATTCATCAGTCATTGTTGTTCGTTTACTCGATGGGGGGTGTTGAGACAGCGATGGTGGGCTGCAAAACGGAGAGGATCTTGACGTTTGCGTATCAACTTGTCATCTTGTACGACCAGTTGTAGGAGTCTAGAGCTGAGATTATGTTTTCGACCGGGCGTTGATATGGCAAACAACTTTGATAACGAGACCAGCAGAGGTTTGGCGCCGATAACAAGACAGAAGCTTTCGGAGCAGGTGTTTGATCGGCTATGGGAGATGATCGTCTCAGGCGATTTGAAACCCGGGGATAC